>SWCF01000834.1_pt1 | contig 112160 bp, 95 predicted proteins | sample 4690081 | NCBI WGS metagenome assembly SWCF01 (sample SAMN10267280, study PRJNA491770) | bioreactor metagenome | isolation source: DHS bioreactor inoculated with | place: Japan: off Shimokita Peninsula
GGGGGGCGATGTCGTAGAGGATTGTCTTGTTGGAAGCGCGCTCGAAGGCGTGGACCATGTCCAGGACGCTGTAACCGGTGCCCGTGCCGAGATTGACGGCGAAGCAGTTGGATGGGGCGTCGCCAGAGGCGAGCGCCTCGTGGGCGCGGAGGTGGCCCTCCACCAGGTCGACCACATGAATATAGTCACGCACGCCGGTGCCGTCGCGGGTGTCGTAGTCGTCGCCGAAGACGGAAAGCCGCTCCCGCCGTCTGCTGGCGACCTGGGCGATGAAGGGCATCAGGTTGTTCGGGATCCCTAACGGGTCCTCGCCGATCAGGCCACTTATGTGCGCGCCGACCGGATTGAAATAGCGCAAGATCCCGAACCGCCAGCTCGGATCGCTGGCCGCCAGGTCGCGCAGCATGTCCTCGATCATCAGCTTGGTGCGCCCGTAAGGGTTCACCGCGGAAAGCGGATGGTCCTCGGTCAGCGGCAGGAACTGCGGTTCGCCGTAGACTGTCGCAGAGGAGGAAAAGATCATGTTGCGAACGCCGCAATTTTCCATGGCGGTGAGCAGCCGGAGCGTGCCAACGACGTTGTTGTCGTAATAGGCAAGCGGCTTCTCTGTGGATTCGCCCACTGCTTTCAGCCCGGCGAAATGGATCACCGCCGAACACCCGTGCGCCTTCAGGATGCGCTCGACAGACGCCTGGTCGCGAATGTCCGCCTCCTCAAAGACGATCGTGCGACCGGTGATCGCGGCAATGCGGTTCAGGCTTTCTGGGTTGGCGTTGCTCAGGTTGTCGAGCACCACCACGTCATGCCCGGCCTCCAAAAAGGTCACGCAACAATGCGACCCGATGTATCCCGCGCCTCCAGTGATAAAAATGGTCATGTGTCAAATATCCTTGGGCAGATCTCGAATGACCAAAACGCAATATGCTTCTAACCAGTGACACGGTCCGCAAGCGCCAGAAACTATGCGATGCAGCCTGTCGACAGCAACGTTTCAGCCAGCGAGCTATAGAACCGCTCCGCGTTCAGCTCATCCGTGCCCCCCTAATACGCCCGCCCGATGCTCGTGTACTCAAGCCCGTGTTCCGCCATGTAATCCGGGCTGTAGACATTGCGGAGGTCGATCAGCAGCGGCGCGTTCAGCAGAGCCTTGACACGCTCAAGGTCCAGCGCGCGGAACTGGTCCCATTCGGTGACGATCACGACCGCATCCGCATTTTCGATCGCATGATACGGACCGTCGCAGAAGAGCACGTCGGTCATCACCTTGCCGGCTTCCTCCATGGCGGCCGGGTCGAAAGCGCGCACCTTGGCTCCGGCTGCCTGCAGCTTCTTGACGATTTCAATGCTCGGCGCCTCGCGCATGTCGTCCGTATTCGGCTTGAAGGCCAACCCGAGCAGGGCAATCGTCTTGCCGGCAACGTCGCCCCCCATGAAGTCGATGACCTTGTCGGCCATCTTCCTTTTGCGCGTCTCATTCACCTCAATCACCGAGTCGACGATTTTCAGGTCGGATCCGGCAGTTGCCGCGATCTTGGACAGAGCCAGCGTATCCTTGGGAAAACAGGAACCGCCATATCCCGGGCCCGCATGCAGAAATTTCGAGCCGATGCGGTTATCGAGCCCGATGCCGCGGGACACTTCCTGGACGTTTGCACCGACCTTTTCGCAGAGGTCCGCGATTTCGTTGATGAACGTGATTTTCACCGCCAGGAACGCGTTTGCGGCATATTTGATCAGCTCGGACGTCCGCCGCTTGGTCACGATGATCGGCGTTTCGTTGAGGTAAAGCGGGCGGTAGAGCTCGCGCATGACCTTGACCGCCTCTTCATTGTCGGTCCCGACAACCACCCGATCCGGCCGCTTGAAATCGTTGATCGCAGCCCCTTCCCGCAGGAACTCCGGATTGGAGACGACAGCGAATTCGGCTTCCGGGTTTGTCTTGCGGATGATCGCCTCGACTTCATCACCCGTGCCGACCGGAACGGTCGACTTCGTGACGACGACAGTGAAGCCTTCAATCAGACCGGCGATTTCTTCCGCAGCAGCGTAGACATAAGAAAGATCCGCATGCCCGTCGCCGCGCCGGGTCGGTGTGCCCACGGCAATAAAGACGGCATCGGCGTTCCGCACCGCGTCCCTGGAATCGGTGGTAAAAAAGAGACGGTCTTCGTCAACGTTCTTGGCGACCAGTTGTTGCAAGCCGGGTTCGTAGATAGGAATCTCGCCCCCGTTCAGGGCATCGATCTTGGTGGCATCCTTGTCGATGCAGGTCACAACGTGACCGAAATCCGCAAAACAAGCCCCGGAAACGAGGCCGACATAACCAGTTCCAATCATTGCAACGCGCATAATAAAATCCCGAAATTCAAGAGAACTAATATTGCATTGCAATAAAATCGAAACATCGAATAAAAACAACCAAAAACTGGATCATGGTTACCCGCGAACGCCGGCCGTTGGCGCAGCAGCTTCCACGCGCCTTGGTTTAACCTCTCATTATACTGCAACTGTTCAACCGCTCATCCCGGAACGGTTATCGAGAGGCTATCATTCTCGCGGGAGAAAGCTTGTAACCTGCGCCTAAAATTCAAAGCGCATCGTACTTCAGAAATTTCAAACTTCTTGAAAAATGGTCGGGGCAGCAAGATTCGAACTTGCGACCCTCTGGTCCCAAACCAGATGCGCTACCAGGCTGCGCTATACCCCGATCGTGTCGCGTGTCGCGAACAGGTGCTGACTTATACGCAATCGCCGCGCGGACGCAAGGGGCGACACATCCCCCCAGTGGATATTGCGGCGTGAAAATCAGCCGGCGGCCTTCGCTCCGGGCAGCCTGACCTCCTGCAGCCGGTTCATGACGACCTTGAAAATATCGACCGGCTTGTAGGGATAGTCGATAAAATCGTCCAGGCCGGCTTCCATCAGGCTCTCCTTGCGCGTTTCGCTCATGCTCGGCGGCGCCAGAAGCACCCGCCGCGAAGCGCCTGCGCCGGTCTTCCCGGTTTGTCCGGTCAGATACCGGTTCACGACGTCGCTGTAAGTCAGGATCGTAATGCTGTCGTCCTCGAACAGCGACCCGCCGTTTTCCAGGTTGGCCTCCGGCACGGTCCGCACCTTGCAGCCCAGTTCCAGGAGCGCGCCGCGGATCGGCGCGATCACCTTCGGGTTTCCGGTGACGATGGAGATCGTCAACGGCTCCTTAGAGCCGCGCAGGCGCTTGACCTCTTCATAGATCTGCTGCAGCCGGATGCGGTTGAGCCCCTCGACCCGCGAAACCTGCCGGAGATGGGCTTCGACGGTCGCAAGAAGAAGATCATAGTCGACCGGCTTGGTCAGATAGTCGTCCGCGCCCATCTGCTTGCCGGCGACGATGTCCTCGCGCATGCCCCTGGCCGTCAGGAAAATGAGCGGCACGTCATTCAAGTCCGGCATGGCGGAGCGGATGTAGGTGAGAAACGCCGGACCGTCCATGTCCGGCATCATCACGTCACACAGGATCAGGTCGGGCTTTTTCTCGCCGATCCTCTCGATCGCGACCTTTCCGTCCGGCGCCGTCAGGACATCGTAGCCGGCGTCCTCCAGTTCCTCGCGAATATCTTCCAGGAGGAGCCCCTCATCCTCCACACACAATATAGTTGCCTTGGCTGCCATGGTCTTCTCTCCTTCAGGCAGACGCCGCCCGCCGCCGCGGAGACGCCCTTTCAGGCAGCTCTCCTGCATCTTCCTGCGCGATTGGCAGGCGGAGCGTGACGCGGGTTCCCTCGCCGACCCGGCTTTCCAGGTCGACCTTCCCGCAGTGCTTGTCCATAATCATCGAAATCATGTTGAGCCCGATTCCGGTCCCGGCAATGCCACTGGATGTGGAGGCCCGGAAGTAACGGTCGAACACCTTCGGGAGTTCCGCTTCCGGAATTCCCAGCCCATCATCTTCGACGCTAATCGACGCCCAGGTCCCGTCTACCTGACCAGTCACCCGGATCTCTGTCGCATCGGGCGAGTACTTCGCCGCATTCGACAGAAGGTTGTCGATGCAAAGCTCAAGGAGTTTCCGGTCGAAACGCAGGATCTCCGGCAGGTTCGCTGTATCGAGAACGATCCGATGGCTTGAACAGCTGTCCTGAAAGCGGCGGCAGCAATCGCCGATGGTGTCCTTCAGCGGTTGATCGCGGCTGTCGATCTCCATGCGTCCTGCCTGGGAGCGGGTAAAATTCAAAAACCGGTTGATCAGATACTGCATCCGGCCGACCGCATCGCGAATACGCGTCCCGCGCTCCAGAATGGCGGCGCTGTCGAGCCTGTCGGACCGGCGGATCAGCCGTTGGGCGTTGCTGTCGATTATGGCGAGCGGCGTGCGGAATTCGTGCGAAGCCATGGAGACGAAGTCGCGCTGCAATTCGCTGAGCTGCTTTTCCTGGTTGAGCAGCTTGACCAGTTCGTGGGCCTGTCCCAGCAGCGTGGACTGCTGCTGCTTGTATTCGGTAATATCGGCGTAGACGGAAATGATACCGCCATCCGGCGTCAGCGTGCGGTCGATCCGGTACCATCTGCCATCGGGGAACCGTTTTTCCTGGGACGGACCGTTCCGGCTCATCAATTCTTCGAACGGTACTGCCGGTTCATCCGGGAAGGTCAGCTTCAAGAGTTCGGGTACGTAAATTCCTTCCTCGATGCGCTTGTCTATCCCCGGATAGATCTGCTGCATCCGCTCGTTGGCGAGAACCACCCGACCGTCCGGCGCGGCAATGCCCATGCCGTCCTGCACCGCATTGATCGCGTTCAGGAGCAGGTCTCTGTTGTCCTGGAGTTCACGTGTTCGATCATCGAGCCGCTCTTCCAACTGCGCCCGCACATCGTGCAACTCCCGTTCCTGGGTGCGTTCCCGGGTGACATCGGTGTAGATCGTGACGAAACCGCCATCTGCGGTCGGAGTCCCCTGGATACGCAGGATTGTGCCGTCCGGCCGGACACGCTCGAAGTCATGCGGCTCGAACCGCCGGGCCCGTTCCAATCGCAGGCGGACCTGTTCTTCCGGATCGCCAGGACCATAGTCCCCCCGCTTGGCGTTGACCCGGATCAGGTCTTCCAGGGTCGGGTTGTCGCCAATGGCATCGTCGGGAAAATTTAAAAGACGCCGCGCAGCCGCGTTGAGCAGGACCACATTCAGATCCGCGTCGATGACCGTGATCCCCTGATGCATGGTTTCCATCAGGCACCCGAGAAGCGCGCTTTCGTCAGAGCCGTCACGGATGAAGTGTCCGGTCATTTTCCCGCATCACAAGCCAAGTTCACCACACCAATTTCCGGCAAATGTATTTAGAAACTCCTACGTAAAATTGCCGAGAACATGAAAAACCCGGCGGAGAAACCGATATGAGATATCCGATGAGATTATCTTGAGGAAATATTACTTGATGGAACTTGTCTCAACCTGATCACCCGGCTTGATCCCGAGCCGCCGCGACGTGCCGGCGAGCAGTTCCAGCACGTATTGCGCCGGCCCTTGCGAGGAAATGGTCTTTTCCGAAAAAGGCGTCGTCCCTTCCGCGATATGGATGATCCGTCCCGCAGCGTCGATGAAGATGATATCCAGCGACAAGGGCGTGTTCTTCATCCAGAAATAACGTTCGCCGGCAGCCTGGAACAGAAACAGCATGCCCTCGTTGAGCGCCATTCTTTCCCGGAACATCAATCCCTTCGCTTTTTGCGCGTCGGTCGCTGCAACTTCCACGGTGAACTGCTGCGGTCCCTTTTCCGTTACGATCGTCAGGGTCTCGGTCGGCAGCGGCACGTCGTCGCCGGCCGCCAGGCCAGGGCTCACGAGACCGACCAAAAGAAGAAAGGCCACGATCAGCAGTCGGGGACGTCGAAAAGGCATACGCAGCATGAACGAGGCTCCATGTGATCGGGCTGAACAGAGCCGGCACAAATTCAGCAGGCCCTGCCTGCGATTAAAGGCCAACAAAAAAGGCCGGACCATGTCGTCCGACCCGCGCATGCAGAAGATTCAGTAATCCGGGAAACTAGTGCGAAGCTGGAATATGGGTTCCGGTTCCCACCGGCCGGATTTCGGCGGCCATGCGGCCTTTCGGTCCATTGCCGAAGCGCACCATCACATCCTGGCCCGGACGCAGCTCGGCGATACCGAAGCGGCGCAGGGTTTCCATGTGGATGAAGATATCTTCGGTTCCCTCGCCCTGGGTCAGGAAGCCGAAGCCCTTGACCCGGTTGAACCATTTCACGGTCGCCTTTTCGAAACCGCTTTCCGGGACAACCTGAACATGCGTGCGCGAAGGCGGAAGTTGCGACGGATGCAACGCCGTGGATTCGTCCATGGACAAGATCCGGAAGGCCTGCAGCCCCCGTGGCCGGTCCATGACTTCGCAGACCACCCGGGCGCCCTCATAGGCCGTCTGATAGCCGTCGCGCCTGAGACAGGTCACATGCAAGAGAATATCGGCCTCGCCCGAATCCGGGACGATAAAGCCATACCCCTTGGCAACATCAAACCATTTGATCGTGCCTGCAATCTCGACGACATCGACGGCAACATCATCCGTCAGCGCCTCGATTGCGCGGGCATCCCGAGCGGTTTTGCCCCCCATAGCCTACTGTCCCGTCTTTGGTCCGCATCACCCAACCGGAACGAAATTGCGACTCACGCACCGGCTGATTCCTAACAAAAGGATAACATTCGACTTCGATCCGGAAAGGGGGATTGTGAAACTAACCACAAGGCATTTGCATTTATTGGCCGGCTATGGCGCAAAATCCACAAAACTCTCGGCAATCGGAGTGCGGATGCAGGCCGCAGCCAACGGATCGACCGGGGTCGGATCCCTGTTGACGATGACAAGTTCGGCTCCGGCCTGGGCTGCGAGCACCGGCAATTGGGCCGCCGGATGCACCACGAGCGACGATCCGATGACGACAAACACATCCGCCTTGCGCGCCGCCTCTGCAGCCCGGATCAGGGCGTCTTCCGGCATCATCTGGCCGAAACTGATTACCGCGGCCTTGAGCAACCCTCCGCAGGTCGCGCAAACCGGACTGTGCCCGGCTTCCACCGCCGACCTCTGATCTTCCAGGGTCGCCCGCGCGCCGCACTCCAGACAGGTGGCATAAGTGCTGTTGCCGTGGAGTTCCACGAGCAGGTCTTCCGGCACGCCGGAACGCTGATGCAACCCGTCCACGTTCTGGGTGATCAGAAGCGAAAGCCGGCCGTTTTGAGCCAGCCCCGCCAGCGCCCTGTGCGCCGCATTGGGTTCCGCCTTTTGGAAGATTTCCGCCATCTGGAAGCGCCTGCTCCAGTCTTCCAGGCGGCTTTCCTCATCGGCCACGAAATCCTGGTACTCGATCGGCTGCATCTTCGACCAAAGCCCGCCCGGAGAACGAAAATCGGGAACTCCGGACTCCGTCGATATGCCTGCGCCGGTCAGAACCACGATCCGCCCTGCCTCCGGTCCCAAAAAACTCTTTATCCGTTTTCGCGCGGTGGCAAGATCGGTGATTTCTGTCATATTGGACACTCTTTCTGATCAACCTCCAAAGCACACGCTATTATCGACAAGGAAACGCAATGCGCTACCTGCACACAATGGTCCGCGTCCGCGATATCGATGAATCGCTGGATTTCTACTGCAACAAGATGGGCATGACCGAGGTCCGCCGCAGGGAGAGCGAGGCCGGCCGCTTCACGCTGATCTTCCTGGCCGCCTCCGAAGACGTCGGTAGCGGCAAGGAAGTCAATGCGCCGCTTCTGGAACTCACCTATAACTGGGATCCTGAGGAATATGCCGGCGGACGCAACTTCGGCCATCTCGCCTACGAAGTGGACAATATCTACGACTTTTGCGCCAGCCTCCAGGAAAAGGGCGTGACCATCAACCGGCCGCCGCGCGACGGCTACATGGCTTTCGTCCGGTCGCCCGACAATATTTCCATCGAACTGCTGCAGAAGGGCGAAGCGCTTGAAATCGCGGAACCCTGGGCCTCCATGCCCAATGTCGGCGAGTGGTAGGAAACGCTTTTTAAAGCGTCACGGGCCCGCAAACGCGGGCCTGTGAATTTCATGACAATTTGCTCTTGCGGCGTGAAGCAATACTGCCTATAAGCCTCCCCACGACGCAGCGACGTCGTCCGCGCGCCCATCGTCTAGCGGTCTAGGACGCCGCCCTTTCACGGCGGAAACACGGGTTCGAGTCCCGTTGGGCGTGCCAAACTGTACTCTCAGATGTGAGAGCGGTTCTATCGACCCCTTCCCTTGCGACGGCAGCTGCTGTTTTCACAAGCAGATCAAAGGGTTGTCTGAAGTTTGGCTTGATCTCTCCCTGGTGCCATTCGCAGTTCGACAGTAGCAAATTCGAAGCCGTTTCTTCTCGTGCGGTGTCTGACGGGCGAACAATTGGCTTGCGTTGCGGGCAAGTTCCAACAGCCGCATACCGCCTTCCATGTAAGTCTCTTCCACTTGTGAGTAGCGTTCGATCTCACGCAAAAGGCGGGTCTGCTCAGTGCGTCATTGCGCCGACATTCGGTCATAGAAAGTGTCGTCATTGCGTCCGTCGAACTTGTCCATGTACATGGCGTGCAAGCGATTAAGGCTGCCGGCGTCCGGGAAGCCATCGAAAGTGCCGGTGCCGAGCTGCGCTATCTGCCGCCCTACAGTCCCGACTTCAACCCGATCGAGATGGCGTTTTCGAAACTCAAGGCATTGTTGCGTGCCAGGACAGAACACACAATCGACGCCCTGTGGAGCACAGTTGGCGATCTCATCGCCCAGTTCAAACCACAAGAATGCGCAAACTACTTTGCTGCCGCCGGATATGAACCAATATAAAGTGGATACGCTCTAGCTGTTTCAATAGCCCATAATCATATTGTGGTCGGACTGTCCGTCGTCAGCAATAATGGGACAACTTGAACTGATTTAATGTTTTGAGAATTTTGAGGATCTACGTACAAACACAAAGATATAATTTTGATCTGCGTCCGTAAGACCCTGAAAAGTTAATGGCCGGACAACGCGCCCAGCCACTTTGCATTGTCTATTATGGAGTTACGCATGCGCCGTCTGGTCCGACCACTTGACCCTCAGGGCATTGCGGCAGAGGCAGAGGTTTTGGCGCTTGCTTCGGTTTCACCTTTGCTGGCGGGGCCGGTTCAGGCGCCGGCGTAGGCTCGGCAGCCGGTGCCGGAGTAGCCTCTGGCGCCTGCTTCGGTTTCACCTTTGCCGGCGGGGTCGGTTCAGGCGCTGGCGTAGGCTCGACAGCCGGTGCCGGAGTAGCCTCTGGCGCCTGCGTCGGTTGCACCTTTGCCGGCGGGGTCGGTTCAAGCGCTGGCGTAGGCTCGACAGCCGGTGCCGGAGTGACCTCTGGCGCCTGCTTCGGTTGCACCTTTGCCGGCGGGGTCGGTTCAGGCGCTGGCGTAGGCTCGACAGCCGGTGCCGGAGTGACCTCTGGCGCCTGCTTCGGTTTCACCTTTGCCGGCGGGGTCGGTTCAGGCGCTGGCGTAGGCTCGGCAGCCGGTGCCGGAGTAGCCTCTGGCGCCTGCTTCGGTTTCATCTTTGCTGGCGGGGCCGGTTCAAGCGCCGGTCGCACCTCGGACTTAGGCTGTGCCTCTTGGACCGAAGGCGGCATTGCCTCGACCACCGGAGCAGCGCAGAGACCATGCTGCTGGCGCTCCGTGCCTTCCGGACACTGGCCCGTGTCCGCCGGGGCGATCGCCTCGGCCGGCGGTTGCCCTTCTGCCACCGGTAGCGGGGCGTCGGCGGCCGGCGTTTCCGGCGTCAGTTCCTCGGCTGGCTGGGCCGCGGCGACCGGCTCAGCGCAACTGCCGTCGGACTGACGTATTGTGTCTTCCGCGCAAGCCCCCACGCCTTCCAGCGCCGCACCTTCAGGTATCGCTTCTCCAGCAGGAGCCGTGGCCACGGCTCCCTCCATGGCGACACCTTCCATGGGAGGTGCCGACATGATGGCTGCTGCGGGCACCTGATCGGCAGCCGGTGGCGGTGGCACCATGTCTTCCGTCGCCGGTTCGCTGCCTTGCTGGCCGGCCGTGGTTGGCTCTTGCGCCACCTGCTCCTCGGTCGTCACCTCGGTTGGCGCCTCGGTCGGGATCAGGGCCTGCGGCTCGGGGTGGTAGATTTCCACCGTATTGCCTATCAACTGGCCATTGTTCTGTTCGGACGACGTCAACGCGACATCGCGAACCTCGACCGGTTGGCCTGTCGCCTCCTCGACATAGGTAATGTCGATATCGTTGTTGACGACAATATTGTTGACGACGTTGACGGTGCCGACTTCCCGGCTGTTGTTGACAATATTGATGACGGTGTTGTTGTCGCCGATCACGACGTTTTCCATGTTGTCCGACTGGAAGTTGCGGGCGGGTACCGCATTCCAATAATAGTTCGGTATGCTGCCGAACGAGAGGGTGACGCTGACCCCGTACGAATCCGACGGCTCCGGCGGCAACGGCGCCCAGGCAAGATGATCGTTGTCGCTGCGCCAGGCAACCCAAGCTGGCGCCCATTGGGTGCCCGGCACCCAGAACCAGCCAATACGCGCCGAGTAAGCCCAGCGGCCATAGTGGTAGGTTGCCCAGCCAAAAGGCTCATTCGATACCCAGGTCCATCCGTGCCGGTTGGTATAGACCCAGCGACCGTCCGTGTAGGGACGCCAGTCATGCCTGACATGCGGCACCCAGACATAGCGTCCGCGCACCTCTACCCAGCGACCATGTGCGGCGAGTGGCTTGTAGAACGAGCCGATGGAAACATTCACCGAGCCGCTACCGGAATAGACGTTCAACTGCGCGTAGAAAGATCGGTCGCGATAGTACCTCTCCCAGTAACTGTTGATGTTGAAAGCGACCGTGGGAAGATAAGCGTAACGCATATAACGCGCGACTGAGAGCTGCGTACCACGATACGGGATGGCGAGGTAACGAGCCGCGAACCAGCCCCGATAGCCGCGATATGCACCGTCGCACCAGGCCAGGCTACGCACGCAGCCGAATAGCGTCACCGCCACGCCGCTCGGCGCGACCACCAGCACCGGATAACGCGTATCAGGGCCTGCGCGCTGGTTTAGATTGGTGGTTGTGTTGGCGTAAACTTGCTGCGCATTAGCGCCGCCAGCAACAAATGCCGCTGCAGCTACAACCAGACCGAATATCGCGGCTCGCTCAAATATTCGTCGTAGGAGCCTCATCGGCTTTCTCCTTTAAGGTGCGTAATTCTCATATGAAAGATATTTTCATTTTACTTGGTGTCCGCGCCGTTCAACATGACCGCCGCTTCATCTTTCAAGGCACCCACCCCTACAAAACAATGGTCCATATTCGCTATCCATCTAGTCGACGCGGCCATTGGCGCAACCTCGATTGCAGGAGCAGCAGGAACACCATTCGGCACCCTCGACGCGAAGCCTCAAGAAGAACCTACGGAGGATAGCTATCCGCCGCGCTAACATGGATCATGACAGATGCGATTTATGTGAGGCACTTGGCACCAATAAAGCCCTCGGGAAACAAGGGGGTATCTCCCGCAGGCCTCATTGGAAGTCGGCGCACGTCGAAGACGATCCATTAGGGCCTGTCCGCATTCCAAATTGACCTGTTGCTAGGGACCCTACGCTGACGCTGGTCAGTATTGACGCGAAAAAGCCGGATAGTGCGAGGCAACAGAGTGGCACGTTCCAACTCGCCGGGAGGAGCCTTCATCAATTCCTCCCCGATCGGATGGTCGATCATCCCTTCGCTTTCTGCCGCCCGCACGTACAGTGGCCACGCCAGGTACTGCGGTAGGCCCCGTTTTCCAGCACCTGCAGGCCGACAGCGGGGCGGCACTGTCCGGCCAGCCGTATCCAACTCGCCTATCGAAACCGAGACATCGGTTTGGATGAAATCCCGAGGCCGTAAAATGGGCGCCCGAACTCACCGCCGCCGGACCGAATTCCCACCTGCCGGCATCCGATTGATGAGCGCCGCTACAGCAGCTTGGTGCCCCGGTCTTTCTTTCTCCTCGGACATGATCGCATGTGTAAGGGCCGCATCCTTGAGGATGCCGAGAATTTCGTGCTCCGGCAGCACGTTCCGATCGTTGAGTGCAAGCAGCAGCTACTCTGCGATCGTCAGCGCGGCGGCTCCCGAAACGTCCAGGTCGAGCGGCCTGCGCAGCGTGCTTTTCCGAACCGCCGACAACAACACCGAGCCGGTCACCCGGGTCGAGGCGTCGGAAGTGGTCGCCAGCGACTTGATCTAAACTTTCAAGCGGTCGCCGAGGCTCGCCACTGCGGTGCTTTGGGCCGCCTCGCGCAACGAGGCTATGTTAGTGGAACACCTGATCGATCTTGGCCGTCGCGACGCGATCCGCGGCGCGCCGAAGCGGCGGGTTTGGAGGCCGGTGATACCGTCCGCAGCCGGAATGGCTGGGCCATCGAAATCAAAGCAAACGAGATCCGCGGTCTGAAGCACAATCAGTCGGGCAGAATGCTTCCAGTTCGACCGGAGGTGCTGGGATTGAATTTCCTCGATTATGTCGAGAAGATCAGGTCGCTAGGGTCTCGCCCCCTACTTCCGGAACTTGTTAATCCCTATGCGAAAGGGACTGATCCGGGTGATCGGGTCTACAAGAATTTCAATCCTCTTTTTGTCGACAACCCGACCAACGGCGGGCCAAACTGATTTACAGTTTCATTCCGCTGATCGGCGTATGGCTGGCATTTTCGATAATCCTTCGATGAAAAAGGGTCGGAACGCTTCCGGGTGCTCGCTCATGGGAAAATGGCCGACCTCGTCCATGACAGTAAGCGTCGCGCCGCGGATCGCGTCGGCGGTGCGCCTGGCGTCTTCGGGTGTGCAGGTGAAGTCATAGGCCCCGACGATCAGGTGTACGGGCGCCTTCTCGGTGTCGATGTCCTTCAGCAATCCGATCAGGCTGTCGTCCTTGGTATAAAAGCTTAAATCGCCGCGAAAGACGCCCGGGCCGCTCGCCATGAACATCCACAGTGTATTCCAGCGCTCCGCCTCTGGTGCGTATGGGGAGATATTGGTGGAAACCAGCGCTGCTCCCATCTCTCCGCCATGCGCGTCGGGCCGGTGAAACCAGTCGATGTCATACCATGCGGGCTGAAAATCCGATGCTTCGATGGCAAGGAAGCCGGAAAAGTGCTCGCCATGGCGTGCCGCGAGCTGCAGTGCGATCCGGCCGCCCATCGAAACCCCGGCAAGGACCGGACGATCGAGCTCGAGCCCCTTGATGACCGCCAGGATCGTTTCCATGTAGACCTCGGTCGTCAGCAGATACTCCTCAGTCTGGAATCCCTCCGGCGGCAGACTCTTGCCGTGCCATGGCATGTCGAAGGCGATGATCCGGTTATCGGCGGTGATCTCGGCATCGTTCAGGATATGGCGCCACTGGCGTGTGTCGGCACCGGCAGTATGCAGGCAAAGTACCGGGCGGCCCTCGCCTGCCTCCTCGAAATAGATACGTTGGCTGCGGCCCGCGACCTCGACGGTGAGATAGCGGCCGAGAATGGGTTCGATCGTCATCAGGCCTTTACCTGTTCTGTTCGCCCGAGGGCGATGAATTCCTTGAAAAAGCGCAGGTTCTTCACCAGCAGCAGAATGTCGCCGAGGATCTCGGCCCGGCCGATCTTCACCATCGCGAATATGTCGTGGAAGCCGGGAGCGGGAAAAGGCGTCCAGAACGCTCTCAGCGCGTCCCCGTCCGTGACGAAGGCGAAGCGATAGGGCATCTTCTTGCTCGGCCCTTCGACGATCCGGGCCACCCGTCCCTTCTCGAAAACCAGGTAGAATTCGGCGCTGTCCACCTTGAGCAGCACCGTTTCGGAGAATACGGCGCCGATACGGTGCAGGTGCGGCAGGTCGTCAAGCCGGGCCTGCATCTGGCGTAGTTTCTCGATCATGGTCTGGTCTCCATGGACGCCGGCGCAAGCTCTCCGAACTGCCCGCCGCAGAACAGAAGTGGCGAGGCCGCGGGATCGCGCTCAAGATGACGTACGCGCCCGATGAACAGCGAATGGTCGCCTGCCTCGATTTCCTGAACCACTTCGGTTAGCAGGAACGCCGACGCGCCGCCAAGCACCGGAAACCCGTGACGTTCCTCGAAAATATCGGCGAAAGCGGGATCGTGCTTTCCGGCGAAATGGAGGGCGATCGGCTGCATGTCGCTGGAGAGGATGTTGACGGCATAGCGCCCTGCTTCCCGCACGCGCTCCAACATCTTGCATTTGCGATCGAGGGAAATGGAGATCAGCGGCGGGTCGAGCGAAACAGACATGAAAGCATTGGCGGTCATGCCATGATCGCCCTCGGCGGAGCGGGTGCTGATGACGGTCACTCCGGTTGCGAAAGCCCCGCAGGCGTCGCGCAGCGAGCGCGTATCGATGTCAGTCATGGCTAGCCTCGCCGTATCGCATGTCTTGTATCTGCAGCCGCCCGGCCAGAAGTGCTGCCGCGCCCCGGCAGCCCTGAAGCTGTGCGGCCTCGGTGGCGCGACCCTCGGACCTGAGCGCCCGAATGCGGCTCGATGAAACAACTTCGCCCGCGCGGCAATGCAGCGTTTCGGCCAACCGCACGTCGAAGTGACGCGCAAGAAGGGCTACGTCGCCAGCCTGTTTCGCCCCGAACCGGAAATCGGCACCCACCAGGATTCGGCGCGGGCCGAAGCGGGCGATATCCGCCAGAAATCGTTCGGGCGAACGCGTCGAATAGGATCTCGTGAAGGAAGCAACAACCACATAGTCGGGACCGAGTTGGGCGATGCGGGCGAGCTTGTCGTCGAGCCGCGACAGCCGCGCCGCCCTGCCGAAAAACACCTTAGGCGGCGGGTCGAAAGTCATGACGACTGACGGCAGACCTGCGTGCCGCGCTTCCTCGACCGCATCTCCTATCAGTCGCTGATGGCCGCGATGCACACCGTCGAAGGCACCGATTGTCACGATCGAGGCGTGCAGGGAAAGCTGACCGTCGGACAGGACGCGGGTTTTATGACCGCCGAAATTCATTCCGTCCTCCCTTTCGTTGCGGCGCGGCCGAGAGGTGTCGGCCGCGCCATCGACCTCAGTTGAACCCGCCCTTGAGGCGGTTGACATCCCAGGGCTGCACCATGTCGGGCACGGTCCAGCCTGAAATGTCGTATTCGGCCATGTATTCCTCGACGAGGTTCTGCATCATCTCGTACTCTCCGGTGGCTTGAGCCGTCAGCATGGTCTCGATACGAATGTTTTCATAGTTGCCCGCATAATTGCTCTCGTAGAGCTCGTGCCGGCCGCCGAATTCCGATCCCATCGCATCCCACAACAGCTTGAGAAGCTTCACTCGGTCCATTGCGACCATGCCGTTCGAACCTCGAACGAAGCGCTCGAGATAGGGTTGCACCGCCTCGCTTTCGAAATCGAGCGATGAAGACGGCAAATAGATCAGGCCGGAAGCGACGTGCCGTTCGATCAGCTCCTTGATCCTGGTATAGGCCATCGGCGCAAACACCCGGTAGGCAAGGCCGTAATTGATGTTGGGCAGGTTGTAACCGTCGGTGCCTTCCCACGGGACCGGGCTCTTCACCATCGCATCCGAAATGCCCCAGAAGAGGTTGCGCCAGGCGATGACTTCGCCGACGGCCGTTTGCGGCCCGCGGAACACGCCCGAACCGGTGGCTTCCAGCGCCTTGGAGAACAGGCCCGAGATGAAGTCGAGTTTCACGGCGAGTCGGGTGACGCCGTGCAGCGTGAAGCGCGGGATGAAACCCGAGGCCGGGAAGAAGGAATTGATCTTCTCGATATCCCCGTAGATGAAGACGTTTTCCCAGGGCACAAGGACCTTGTCGAACACGAGGATGGAATCGTTCTCGTCGAGCCGGGAAGACAGCGGATAGTCGAACGGCGTTCCCATCACCGCGGCGTTCAGCTCGTAGCTGGCGCGGCTGATCAGCTTGACGCCCTCGGCATCCATCGGCGCCGTGAAAATCAGCGCGAACTTCTTCTCCTTGATCGGAATGCCGTAATGGGCGATGAAGTTGTAATGCGTCAGGGCCGAACCGGTCGCCACGACCTTCGCACCGGAGACGATCAGGCCGGCATCGGTCTCCTTCTCGACCTGCATGTAGACTTCACCGGTTTCCTCAATGGGCAGATGACGATCGATCGGCGGATTGACGATGGCATGATTCCAGTAGTCCAGCCGCTCCTGCGTCTTGGCATACCAGTGCTTGGCGTTCTCGGCATATTCCCCGTAAAAGCCGCTATTGGCGCCCAGCGTGCCGAGAAACGCCGCCTTGTAGTCCGGCGCCCGCCCCATCCAGCCATTCGCCACGCGCTGCGTCACCGCAATGGCGTCGCGGCTCGCAATAAGGTCTTCCGCGGTTTTCGATCCCTTGAAGAAGGGATGGGTCCAACCGTTCGATCCGGTATCGGTCGTCCGGCCCAGTTCGTCCTTCCTACTGTGCAAACGGTCGTACCAACGGGCGACCATGCGCGAAGAGTTGCGGAAGGCGGGGTGCTGCGTGACATCCTTCACGCGCTCGCCATGGATATAGATCTCGCGCCCGTCCTGCAGGCTCGAAAGGTACTCGGCACCCGTATAGGGGGCGGATAGGCCGCCATTGGCTCGTTGGTTCATTTCGTTTTCCTCCCTGGCAAGCGACGCGTGAAACGCGCCTTGCATAACGGGAGGACATTAGAATGCGCGGCATCGGTATCGGAAGGTATCGTATAATACCCTTGTATTTTCCGGCATTACCGGAAAACTACCCAAACGCGGGCAAGACAAGGTGTTGAAATGAAGACTCTTCGGAAAGTAGGCGAGATTTTACGGTGTTTTTCCGCAACTCAGCCGGAACACAATGTCTCTTCGCTGGCTCGCCGGATCGGCAATTCGGTCAGCGGCACTCATGATCTCGTCGCCGGCCTGAGCCAGATCGGGCTGCTTCAGAAGGTCGACCGGGGCCGATACCGCCTGGGTCCGCTCGTCGCCTCGCTCCACCGTGCGCTAGAAGACAGCTCCGCGCTGACGGAAGCCGCCCGTCCCGTGATGGACAGCCTGCGCTCCGAATACGGCGAGACGCTGCACCTGACGCAGCATGATCACGGTCGCCTCCTGGTCCTGAGCGCGCTCGAGGGGCAGCGGAACCTGCGGGTTTCGACCGATATCATCGGCACGCAGATCGAATTGCACGACTGCCCGCCGGGACTGCTGCATCTGTCGGCACTGATCCACTCGCGGCTCGAGACCTACCTCAACCGCCACTCCAGCCCGGGTGGCGGCATCGAGTCCCGTTCGCGTTTCCGCACCGATCTCGCCAACCTCGCGGAGGCCGGTTTCGCGGTCGGGACGATCCGCGGCGAAGACGATGTCGTATGCACCGCAGCCCGAATTCTCGACCACATCGGGCAGTCGATCGCAGTCCTGAGTCTCGCCATTCCAAAAAGTCGCCATGACCAGCAACCGCGCGCCTTTCGCACGATCACGATCGAGGCGGCGCAAAAGATCTCGCGGCGTTTGGGGTATGCTGAAGTCTGATCTGAAACCTTTCGGGTATCGCACGATACCTGCCACCCGGCTGTTTACGGCTAAGGGACGGGTGCACCCTGCAACCATTATTTCGGTGTGCGGCTGCCGGGAGGCTGCCGCGCGCCACCGGAGGAGCGAAGAGGAGGAAAGCCTATGCGCAACGTAACCATGGAGAACGTAACCGACGTCGTCATTGAGTCGCTCGGTAAGCACGAGAAAATCAGCGCCCGCCAAAGGGAGATAATGGAGAGCCTGATCCGTCACCTTCACGGATTCTGCAAGGACGTGAAGTTAACGCATGACGAGTTCCTTTATGCCTGCGACTACCTCGGCCGGGCGGGGGCGCTCTGCAGCGACAAGCGGCAGGAATTCATTCTGCTGGGCGACATTCTGGGCGTTGAAGTCCTGGTCGACATGCTTTCGAACCCCGTGTCCGGAAACGAAACGGTCTCAACCGTTCTCGGCCCCTTCTTCCGCGAGGATGCCCCGGTCATGCCGAAAGGCGCATCGACCGTACAGAAGGAGTTCGAGGGGCAGGAAACCGTCTATGTCGAGGGCTATGTCCGCGACACCGATGGCAATCCGATCGCCGGCGCCATTCTCGATATCTGGGAAGACGCGCCGAACGGACTTTACGAGAACCACGACCCCGATCAGCCCGAATACAATCTGCGCGGCCGCTTCGAGACCGACGAGACCGGGCATTATGCGTTTCGCGCACTCCGGCCTGTACCCTACCCGATCCCGGGCGACGAGACGGCGGGCGAGCTGATCCGCTACATGGGGCACCACTGCATGCGCCCCGGCCACATCCACGTGATGATCACCCGCGAGGGATATCGCCCGCTGATCTCGCAGATCTACGACAGCACCAGCGATTATCTTGACGAGGATTCCGTATTCGCCGTGAAGGAAGAACTCGTCGGCGAGTTCCGCAAGGCGCCTGAGGATGCCGACACCGATCTCGTCCTGCGGTTCGATTTCAATCTTCCGCTCAAGTCCCAGGCGATGGCGGCCTGACACACTTTGTCCCGCCGGCTTCGGTCGGCGGGGTTTCCCTCGGCGGCGCGGTCAATAGCGCCGCCGGAATCAACGACACCAGACAGGAGCCGTGCCTTATGAGCCGCTTGAACGCACCTGAAATGGTCATTCCGCTCGACGAAGCGCCGGTTCATCGCAGAACGCGGATCGCGGCCATCGAAACGGTGATCGTTGACTGTCCGACAACACGGCGTCACCGGCTCTCCAATACCGAAGTCAGCGCGCAGTCCTACGTCATCGTGCGGGTGGCGCTCGCCGACGGCACCATCGGCTGGGGTGAAGCTGCGACACTCGGCGGCCCGCGTTGGTCGGAAGAAAGCGTGGAGGCCATCAAGGCGAACATCGACACCTACATCACGCCGGCCCTCGCCGGTGTCTCGGCCCTGGATTTCGAGCAGAATGCGCTCATCATGCAGAAAGTGGTATCCCGGAACACGGCCGCCCGTGCCGCTGTCGAAAGCGCGCTTTACGATGCGGCGGGAAAGTCGCTTGGCCTGTCGGCCTCGGTGTTTCTCGGCGGGGCGGTGCGCGAAAAGATCGAAGTCGCCTGGGCGCTCGCTTCCGGAGATGCCGACCAGGAAATCGAGGAAGCAAAGGCCAAGCTCGCCGCGCGTGAGCATCGCCGCTTCAAGATCAAGCTGGGCTTCCATGACCCGGCTGCGGACATGGATCGCCTGCGACGTATCGTGGATACGCTCGGTGGCGAGGCCGAGATCATCGTCGATGTCAATCAGGGATGGAGCGAGGCCACAGCGCTCCGCCGTCTGCCCGAACTGGCCGAAATGGGCATCGCCCTGATCGAGCAGCCGCTGCGTCCGGGCTTGCTGGCCGCGACGGCCCGGATCGCCGCGCGCAGTGCGATCCCGATCATGGTGGACGAAGCCGCATTTTCGGGAACGGACATCGTCCAGAACGGCATGGCCGCGACCGGCAGCGTGCTTTCGCTCAAGCTGGTCAAGAGCGGCGGACTGCTGGAAATGAAGCGCGCGGCGGGGATCGCCTCCGCCTTCGGGATGGAGATCTACGGCGGCTGCCTGCTCGAGAGCGGCATCGGTGCGGCCGCGCATCTTGCCGTCTTCGCGTCGCTGCCGCGACTGGAATGGGGCTGCGAGCATTTCGGCCCGCGCATCCTGCGCACCGACCTGGTCAAGGGCGGCATCACATTTCGGGATTTCCATATCCATGTGCCGGACGGACCGGGGCTCGGCATCGAGGTCGACAGGGACGCGCTACGCGATGTGACGCGCAAGGGGTGACGCCCGGCAATGCCGGATCGCTTCTGCCGTCACTTCAACCGGACGAACTTTCGGGTCACGTCTAGGAAATTCATCACCTGCGCCGCCTGATTGTCGCGGCGGGCATGGATGGTAAGCGCCGTGCCGGGATTGTGGCCGATATATTCCCGGAAGAACACGCCCGGGCGCGTTGTTCGCGAAACCGATTCCGGTACGACGGAAATACCCACCCCGACCGAAACGAGACTGATCGCCGTCTGGTAATCCTGCGCAAGCTCCAGGGCGGCAGGCTCGAAGCCTTCCTTGCGGCAGATATCCAGGACGACGTCGGCATAGCTGGGTCGCGGCCGGCGCGGATAGAGCACGAATGTCTGGTTGCTCAGCTCCGCGAAGCGGATTTCCGACAATCCGGCGAGTTCGGAATTGTCCGGGATCGCAAGGACCAGCTTTTCGCGCGCCAGCAGTTCGCGCCGCAGTTCCTCGTCCCGCAGCTCCGGGCGCGCGACCGCCACGTCGATCTCGCGCTGGATGAGGGCGCGGTGCAGCTCGGCATTGTTCATCGCCGAAAGCGCCAGTTCGACATTCGGGAAATGCGATCGATAGGATTTGATCAGGGTCGGCAGAACGCCGTGCGACGCCGATCCCACGAAGGCGACCCGCAGCCGGCCGGCCCCGCCTTCGCCAACGAGACGCGTCTCGCGATACACGGCGTCGAGCCGGTCGATCAGAAACCTTGCGTGGCTTTCGAGCACGGTGCCCGCCTGGGTGAGACGGATCTGGCTTCGGCTGCGGTCGAAGAGCTGTGCCCCGATCTCGGCTTCGAGCGCCGAGATCTGTCGCGACAGAGGCGGCTGGGCGATCTTGAGGCGAACCGCTGCGCGCCCGAAATGCAGCTCTTCGGCGACTGCGAGAAAATATTTTAGGCGGCGCAGTTCCAAGGCCTCCCTCCCTCGAATTGCGATCACGGGTAACAAAGTCAATATCTTGATACTTTTCAAGTATTATTATTGGGGCTGCTTTCTCTCCGGTTCGGCAAAGTTACGCGGGCTGAGTCCGCATCGACCTGTGAAGACCACACCGGTCGCTCGCGGCCGGGAATTTATCTCGGCGTTTCAACCACGTTTTGACTGGACGGCTGGCGGTGCTCTCTGTTTCTTGTGACCTGCACCCCCGATAGTTCGCGTTCATAAATTAGCTCTGTTCACGGTGTGATCTTTGTTGGACCGGGTTGCAAATTCGTGTGGTGTGAGCCCGTCGAGGCGCGTATGCGGTCGGATCAGATTGAAGTCGATCCTCCAGCTTTCAATGATCTCACGGGCATGCCGATAGCTTCGGAACAGTCGTTGAGACATTCGTCTCTCAAGCGCCGTTTAAAGCTCTCGACAAAGCCGTTCGGCATGGGGTTGCTGGGGCGATATAATGCCAGTCCACGCTGCGGTCCTGTTGCCATTTAAGCATGGCGTTTGACGTCAGCTCGGTACCGTTGTCGCTGACCACCATCAACGGATAGCGGCCACGACGGTCCGCGGTCCCGTCCAGCTCCCGCGATACCCGGGCTCCGGAGATCGAGTTGTCGACAACGGTCGCCAGACATTTTCCGCTGAAGTCATCAATGACACACAGGATCCTGAACCGGCGCCCATCGATCAGGGCATCGGAGACAAAGTCGAGGGACCAGCACTGATCGGCTGCCAGTGGCACAGCCATCGGCGCTTGCGCACCGCCACAGAATTGAGGGTTGGGCGCCTGTCCGGCACTGCCCCTTCAGGCAGATTTCCTGGTCGCTCCCTCCGGAAGTTCGATATCGATACCGAGAGTCGTGATGTCGCCGGTGCGGTCCATTTCCAGGCGCACGGCGTCTGGATCGATGGAAATATGCTTGGCGACCACAGCCAGTATGTCTTCACGCAGGGAGGAAATCAGCCGGGCGTCTTCGGCCGAGTTGCCGCTGCGCTCATGGGCAAGCAGAATCTGCAGTCTGTTCTTGGCAACCGAGGCCGTGTCGCCCCGCCTGCCGAAGAAACTCATGATATTCATGCCGCCCTCCCCTTGAAGAACTTGCCGAACAGGCCCTTCTTCTCGGTGGGAATGGTGATCGGAATTTCTTCGCCCAAAAGCCGCTGGGTGGCTTCCGTATAGGCTTTGGCGGCCAGGGAAGTCTCATCGGACAGGGTGACGGGAAGACCGACGTTGGAGGCTTTCAGGACATCTCGGCTTTCCGGAATCACGCCAATCAACGGCACGGACAGAATGTCGACCACGTCCTCGACCGCCAGCATGTCGCCAAGCCTGGCACGCTCCACATCGTAGCGGGTGATGAGAAGATGCTTGGGCATGCGCTCGCCCTGTTCGGCCAAAACCGTCTTGGCGTCCAGCAGGCCGATGATCCGGTCGCAGTCGCGCACGGAAGAGACTTCCGGATTGGACACGATGATCGCCTCATCCGCATAGCGCATGGCAAGGGTCGCACCGCGCTCGATGCCCGCCGGGCTGTCACAGACGATCCAGTCGAAATACATCTTCAGCTCGTTGATGACACTGGCGACGCCCTCGTCGGTCAGTGCGTCCTTGTCGCGGGTCTGGGAAGCCGGCAAGAGATAGAGGTTATCCAGTTTCTTGTCGCGCACCAGAGCCTGTTTGATCGAGGCTTCGCCGCGCACCACGTTGACCAGATCGAAAACCACCCGGCGTTCCGCGCCCATAATCAGATCCAGGTTGCGCAGACCGACATCGAAATCCACCGCGCAAACCTTGTATCCCTGTTTGGCCAGCGCCGAGGCAATGGCTGCGGTCGACGTTGTCTTGCCGACGCCCCCCTTACCCGATGTGACCACGATGACTGTGGCGTTGTTCATAGTGTGCTTTCCTGTTTTCCAATTTTTCAGGTGCGGCCCGGAAAAACCCGGCTTGCGACGTATCGGATAACGTCTCTTCCTAATTCAGCGATTCGAAAATCAGCCTCTCCTCATCGAAACGGATCTGAGCCGGCTTGTTCACAACATGGTCGGCAAAGTCGTCCGCAATGGTGTAAAGCCCGTTGATGGACACCAGCTCCGCTTCCAGCTTCGAACAAAAGATCCGGGCCCCCTCGTTCCCGGATACCCCGGCAAGGGCCCGGCCCCGCAAGGCACCGTAGATGTGGATCGAACCGCCCGCGATGACCTCGGCCCCCGATGCCACTGAGCCGACGACGGTAACGTCTCCCGTCGGATGAACCACGCTCTGGCCCGAGCGGACAGGTTCGGTGATGACAACCGACTGACCGTCGGTTGGCACACTGGTCGCGACCTTCTGGAAAGTGCCATTTGCCGGCTTTTTCCGGTCACTGGCCTCCGTCCGGGATTTTTTCGATCCGGAAAGCGTCTTGGTTTCGGTCTTGTCCACACCTTCGGATTCTTCCGAGGCCGCCGATCCTTCCGGATCCGGCACCTCGATATCGGTTGCCAGACGACCTCCGGCAAAGCTCGGCGGCATACCCGGTTTCAGGCGGGTTCCGGCAATACCGTCGATCCCCATGACCCGGATGGACCTCTCGCCCAGGCCCGCCAGAATCGTTTCCAGATCCTCAATCGGTATCTTCTTGCCACGCACATCCAGAATGATCGGCCGGTCTATGAAGAACCCCGGTGAGCGAGAGATGATCCGGTCGAGTTCCGCAAACCACGCATCAGCGGGCGTCTCCGGCGTCAGGACAATGGCGATAAAGGACTTACCCTTGAACTTCATTAGGGGCTCGCGGCACTTTCATGGCTGATGGCGAAGCAGTCGGCTTCCGTTCACATAAGAGGTAACATTCCTTGGCGCTCGCAATTGGGCAGAGCGTCGTTTTCCACTGCTATTACCACAAAATCGGACCTGGAACAAAAAAAGAACATCAACGCTGGACCCGGACAAGCGGGCCGGTTGCAGCAACAAAACGAAGAGCGGCAATTACCGCCAGCCGCACCGCGATTAAGAGCAAGACAGGAAGGCTGAACGCGCCCTCGAATCCTGCCCGCGCCGGAACATACCCTTCTAAACCAACCTTATCGGCAGGGGCCCGCAATTCAATCGCAGGGGCAGGCAATAAGGGTCTGAACGCCTCTGCGAAGCTGTGCCGCTACTCGCCTTTTACCACCCCCGAGTTGGCGACGAACCAGGCGAACAGTTCCGCCTGGGAACGGATGTGCAGTTTGCGATAAATGTTGCGCCGGTGCACCTTGACCGTGCCTGGGGTCATGCCCAGCAGGGCCGCGATCGAATCCGAGGAATGCCCTTTCAGAACCAGGTCGACCACCTCGATTTCCCGAGGCGTCAACAGCGGATTGCCATCCTCGTCCGTCGTCATAAGCGCGGAAATCTGAGAGGGATTGTCCGGCTCGGACCGGGTATGTTCGCCGCCGTTCCCCTGCCCCGCGTTCGGATCCTCGATGGCGACGTCCGCCCATGCGAGCCTGACCAGCGAAAGCACCACCGGCGCCAGCTCGCGCAGGGTTCGGATCTGCACCGCGCTGAACGCCTTGGACTTATCCAACCGCATGAGCGACACGACGACCGTTACCCCGCTGTCCAGCGGCACGAAGAAGCCGACCTCTTCGGCAAGCCCCGTCTTTTCATAATAGGTGCGGAAATATTCGCTGGCATAGAAGCGGTCGGGCGCCAGTTCGCGCATCCGCCAGAACCCGGCACGTCGCTCCACCGCCGTCTGATAAAACGGATCCAACCGGTAAGGCCCCTCCTGGTAAAGAGCCACGAAAATATGGCTTTCCGCAGGATTGAACGTCTCGAACAGGCAGGGCGGCCGCGCGGTGCCGCGATAGGCGAAGGTCACCGAATGATCGAAATGAGTGACATGGGAAAGCCAGGCCAGAAGCGCCGGCCCGAAGTGACCGTTTTCCGGGCATCCTGCTTCCTCGCCGGCGGCGTCGATTGCCGTCGCCAAGGCGCTCATCGGCTTGAGACGATCCCGTGACGCAACCATGAACTACCACCTCTAACTATTTTTTTTAACAAAATACCACTTGAGGGGTATATATATTGAATCCGGCCGATGCTAGTTTTTTTGCATGCCTAATTGACATGCAGCAGCGGAGCGCTCGGTGAGTTCCATCCAAAGTCCCGATATCGAATTCTGCAACGTTAGCAAGCGCTTCGGTGACTTCATCGCCGTACACGAGATGGACCTCTCCGTGCCCAAGGGCAGCTTCGTCGCCCTGTTGGGCCCTTCCGGATGCGGCAAGACCACCAGCCTGCGCATGATCGGCGGTTTCGAAATGCCGACCAGCGGCAACGTCCTGATCGGCGGCCGCGACATGGCCGGAGAACCGCCCTATCGCCGGCCGGTCAACATGGTGTTCCAGCATTACGCGCTGTTTCCCCACATGACGGTTGAAACGAACGTCGCCTATGGCCTCAAGCAGCAGCGCCCACGCCTTGCCCGTGAAGAAATCCGCACCCGCGTCGGCGAAGCGCTGGAAATGGTTCAGCTCGGCCAACTGGCAGAACGCCGGCCCCATGAACTCTCCGGCGGCCAGCAGCAGCGCGTAGCCCTGGCCCGTGCCCTCGTCAATCGGCCCCAGGTGCTTCTACTTGATGAGCCGCTTGCCGCACTCGACAAGAAGCTGCGCACGGCGATGCAGATCGAGTTGCAGTCTCTGCAGCGGGACCTGGGCATTACCTTCCTGCTCGTCACCCATGACCAGGAAGAAGCCCTGTCCATGAGCGACCTCGTCTGTGTCATGAACGAAGGCCGGATCGCCCAGCTTGGTGCGCCGGGAGATGTCTACAATGACCCCGCTTCGCTGTTCGTGGCGGATTTCGTCGGCAAGACCAACATGCTCTCCGGTGAAGTCGCAAGCTTGAGCGACGGCATCGCCGAGGTCAGGCTCGACAACGGCACGGTGACCAGCGCCAAAGCCCGGGAAGGCCTCGCTATTGGGTCGAAGGCCACAGTCTGCGTCCGGCCGGAATCCATCACGCTCACCGCCTCCCGGTCCAGCGCGACCGGAACGGTTCACAACCGCATTTTCCTCGGCCCGAGTGCCGATTACGCCGTCGATGTCCCCGGCCTCGGAAGGATTCTGGCGCAGGTGCCCGCCGCCAACGCCGTCCATGCCGCAGGCGCTAACGTGACCATCGGCTTCGAGGCCGGAACCGCCATCGCTTTCCCATCCTAACCAGCAACAAGACTGGGCCTTTTAAACAGAACCAGAGGTAGTATCGATGTCGAAACAGGATGATAACCGGCCGATCCGGCCTGAGGAATTTGTACATGAACTGATGCGCTGGAAGCGTGGTTCGGTAAGCCGACGTCACTTCCTGGGCGTCACCGGCCTCGGCCTCGCCACGGCCGTCATGGCCCGCGAAACCGGCCTCGGCGTCAGCCGGGCCTTCGCCGGCGATCTCGGCGAGAAGGTTTCCCTTGCGACCTGGCCGAACTACCACGACCCGGCCAATTTCGCGGCCTTCACGGAAATGACCGGCTGTGCGGTGGAAGTCAACGTCTTCGGTTCCAACGAGGAAATGCTAGCCAAACTTCAGGCCGGGGGCTCGGGCTGGGACCTGTTCGTGCCTACCAACTACACCATTTCCACCTACTCCGAACTGGGCCTGATCGATCCGCTCGATCTCTCCATGCTGCCCAAATACGACGCGGGCACCAACGACCAGCGCTTCACCCATGAAGGCACGGTCGACGGCACGGTCTATGCGGTGCCGAAGAACTGGGGCACGACCGGCTTCGTCGTCAACACGGACAAGCTGCCCAAGGGCATGACCTCCTGGAAAGAATTCTGGGACGTCACAATGGACAAGGGCTCCGGCCGCGTGATGGTCCATGACTATCAGCTCACCACCATCGGCAATGCACTGAAATATTTCGGCTATTCGTTCAATTCGGTCGACACCAAAGAGCTGGCGGATGCCGAAAAGCTGCTGATCGACGCCAAGCCGCATCTCTACGCCATCAACTCCGATTACCAGCCCCCGCTGCGCAACGGAGACGCCTGGATGTCCATGTGCTGGACCGGCGACGGAACGCAACTGAACCGCGACCTGCCGGAAATGGAGTATGTCCTCGGCAAGGAAGGCGGCGAGATCTGGACCGACTTCTACGCGATCCCCAAGGAAGCCGCCAACAAGGCAGCCGCCTACGCGCTGATCAACTATCTGGAAACCCCGGAGATCAACGCCAAGGAAGTCATGGCCCACGGTTACCCGTCCACCGACAGCCGCGTCAGCCCGCTGCTGCCGAAGGAAATCCTGGACAATCCGATCGTCTATCCGGCGAAAGAGCTGCTTACGCCGCTTGAATTCGGTGCCGCAGCGACGCTGACGGACCCGAACCGCGCCGAACTGATGGCCCGCTTCAAGTCGGCCTGATCACAAGCCGCACCTGAGGCCGGACTTGCCCTCTCCCTCCTTCCCACCGGCGGGAGGGGGCAATCCGAACCGTAAACCCCGATCAGCATCACCGAAGACCGGCAATACGATCATGGCGACGCAAAACTCCAAGAAAAGCCTCGTGACCGGGCTTCTGCTGGCCCCGGCGGCCATCTGGCTTGTCGCCTTTCTCGTTCTGCCGTTCATCGCCATTTTGGTGTTCAGCGTCGGCGAACGCGGACCGGCCGGCGGTTATGCCGCCGCATTCACCCTCGACCAGTACCTGAACCTGCCGGCGCGGGCCAAGGCCTACTGGAACACGCTGATCATGGCGCCGGTCGGGGCGCTGGCCTGCCTCGCCGTCGCCTATCCCTTTGCCTATTACCTGGCGATCAAGGTCCGGGAAAAACGGCGCATGTTGCTCCTGGCGCTGGTCGTCGTTCCGTTCTGGACGTCGCTTTTGATGCGCACCTACGCCTGGATGTACATCCTCGGCGGCCGCGGCCTGCCGGCCCTGATCGAGTGGCTCGGTTTCGGCGATCATGTCCTGCTGAACACGCCTGGAACCGTTTTGCTCGGCATTGTCTACGGCTATCTCCCGCTGATGATCCTGCCGATCTACGTGGGCCTGGAAAAGCTCGACACAAGGCTGCTTGAGGCCTCAGCCGATCTCGGCGCCCGGCCGGTGTCTACCTTCTTCGACGTGACCTTGCCCCTATCGCTTCCCGGCGTCTTTGCAGGCTTTTCCGTGGTCACCATCCTGCTGATGGGAGAGTTCCTGATCCCTGCCCTGCTCGGCGGCGGCAAGGTCTTCTTCCTGGGCAATGCGCTCGTCGACCTGTTCCTGCAGTCGCGCAACTGGCCCTACGGATCGGCCATCGCCGTCTCGCTGGTCGTACTGGTCGTGCTGATCATGATGGCGACCTCGGCCCTCACCAACCGCCTCTCCGGCGTCCGGCAATCGGAGCTCGTCTGATGCGCGCATTCGCCACCGCCGTTTTCATCTTCCTCTATGCGCCGATCGCACTCATCGTGCTGTTCTCCTTCAACGCCGGACGCCATGCCAGCGAGATCACCGGATTTTCCGTGCAATGGTACGGTAAGGCGCTCGCCAATCCGTTCCTGATCGGCGCGCTGCAGAACAGCCTGATCGTCGCCACCACAAGCGCGTTGCTGGCGGCCGTCTTCGGAACCGCCGCGGCCCTGGGCATGCCGCGCCTGGGCAAACATGCCCGCATGGTGTTCGATATGCTTCTGGCGGCTGCAATCGTCGTTCCCGGCGTCGTCATCGGGATTGCGACCCTGGTGGCGCTGGTGGCCGTGTTCGACGTGATCAACCCGCTGCTCGCCTCGCTCTCGCCGGAAGGGGAACGGCCGTTCCGGCTCAGCCTCGGCTACGGCTCGATCATCGCCGCCCATACCCTGTTTTCCATGGCACTTGTGACCATGATCGTCCGGGCCAGGCTTTCAACCCTCGGCCGGGACCTTGTGGAAGCCTCCAGCGACCTCTACGCAACGCCCTTCACCACCTTCCGCTCGGTCGTGCTGCCGCAGATCCTGCCCGCGGTTCTGGCGGGCTTCCTGCTCGCCTTCACCTTCTCCTTCGACGACTTCATCATCGCCTTCTTCGTCGCGGGCACCAAGACCACCCTGCCGATCTACGTCTTCTCCTCCATCCGGCGTGGCGTCACGCCGGAGATCAACGCCGTGGCGACCATCGTCCTGTGCGTCTCGCTGGCCGCCGTTTTCTCCGCCCAGGCTCTTCTCGGCCGGCAAAAAGGCAAATCTTCAAGGAATTGACCGAATGATACTCAAAGACCGGGTTGCGATCGTGACCGGTGCCGGATCCGGCATCGGCCAGGGCGGCGCGATGATCATGGCCCGCGAGGGCGCTCATGTCGTCGTGGTCGACCTGAACGCGGAGCGGGCGCAGGAAACCGTCGACCGGATCAAGGCTGCGGGCGGTTCGAGCGAAGCAGCCGCCGTCGACGTGACGGATGATCAGGCCATGGCTGCATTGGTGGCCGATATCCACGGCCGTCTCGGCCGGATCGATATCCTCCATAATCATGCAGGTGTGCAGGTGGAAGGAACGCTGGAAGGTGTCGCCATCGAAGGCTTCGACAAGTCCTGGGACGTGAACGTGCGCGCGCATTTCATTGCCGCGCGCCTTGTCGCCCCGATCATGCGGGCTCAGAAAAAGGGTGTGATCCTGAACACCTCGTCCTCGTCCGGCATTTTCTACGACCGGGAAATGATCGCCTACACGACCTCGAAGCATGCGGTTGCCGCGATGACCCGTCAGATCGCCGCCGACTACGCCCAGTACAATATTCGCGTGAACGCGCTTTGCCCCGGTTGGGTCGACACTCCGTTCAACGAGCCGTTCATCCGCCAGATGGGCGGCCGCGAGGCCATCGAGGCCTATATCGCCGAAAAGGTCCCGATGGGCCGCTGGGCGAGTGTGGAGGAAGTCGCGGAAACAATCCTGTTCCTCGTCTCCGACCGCTCCTCCTACATCACCGGCCAGGCGATCGTCGTCGATGGCGGCGAAACGATCTGACGCCCCTCGCCTAACCGATACCGCTCCGCGCTACCTGGCTGTCAAAATGCTGCGGCGGAACCGCAGGGCGGCCAGGACGAACAGAATCAGCCCGGCGATCGTGACCTTAGCGAAGCCCGGCCAGACGATGTCGAAACCGGCTCCGCGGTAAAGGATCGCCTGGGCAAAGCTGACGAACTGGGTGGAAGGCACGAACTGCATCACGTCCTGCAGGACCTGGGGCTGGCTTTCCACCGGTGTCTGGCCGCCGGAGAGCAGCATCATGGGCAGGATGATGAGAATGAAAAGCAGCCCGAACTGGGGCATGGAACGCGCGATCGTGCCCAGCAGAATGCCCAGCGCCGAGGCGAAGAAGAGATAAAGCGCGACACCAGAGAGAAACAGCGGAACGGAACCTGCAATCGGCACGGACAGAACCTTTCCAACCATGACCCAAAGCGCGAAGGCAACGGCGCAGATGATGACAAGGCCGTTCGCCCAGACTTTCGCCATCATGATCTCGAACGGTGTCACCGGCATCACCAGCAGATGTTCCAGCGTGCCGTGTTCCCGCTCCCGAATGAAGGCCGCCCCGGTGAGGACCACGGTCAGCATGGTTACGTTGTTGATGATCTCCATCACGCTGCTGAACCAGGAACTGGTCAGGTTCGGATTGAAGGCATAGCGGGTCACGAGCTTCAGCGGGGTGGTCGAACTCGTGCTTTGTTCGGCGCCGAACCGGTCCAGCTCCTGCGCGATGATATTGGCGATGTAATTGGCTCCGATCCCGGCCTGCATAACCGCAGTGGCATCGATATTGACCTGGATTGCCGGCTGGTTCCCGGCCAAAACGTCCTTCTCGAAATCCTCCGGGATGACCAGCACGAAAGAGTATTTGCGGGTATCCAGCCCCGGATCGATCCGGTTGAACGGGATCACTTCCGGCGTCTTGAATTCCGGCGGCAGAAAGGCCTGCCTCAGTCTGTGCGACAGCTGCGACTGGTCCTCGTCGACGATCGCGATCGCCGCATTGTGCAACTCGACGGAAAAGCCTGTTCCGACAACATAGATGCCCAGACTGAACGCCCAGCCGATGAAGATCAGCAGGACCACGTCACGCCGAAGGCTGTGAAGTTCCTTGATGCCGAGACGCAGGATGTTCGAAAGCTTGCGCATCTCACGCCTCCTGCTTTTTCAACAAGAGGACACTGACCGCGACCAGGATCGGGGCTGCCGGAGCCAGAGCGAGAAAGCTCACCGTCAGGTCCGAGAAGTCCAGGCCCTTGGTGAAGGTGCCGACGCTGATCGTGAGGAAATGGGCAGTCGGATAGATCTTGCCTACGAAGGCTCCGAAACCTTCCAGCGTGGAAACCGGCTGCATCAGGCCGCAGAACTGGACCGCGGGCACGATGGAGCCGATGGCCGTGCCGGCAATGGCGGCGATCTGGGTCTTCGTGAAGGTGGAAAACAGCAGACCGAAGGATGTCGTCGCCAGAATGTAGAGGAACGCGCCGAGCATAAGCGTCGGCAGGCTGCCTTTGATCGGCACCCCGAAGACGATCACCGCCATCAGGGTCATCAGGATAAAGTTCACATATCCGATGATCACGTAGGGCAGTTGCTTGCCCATGAGAAATTCAAGCTTGCTGACCGGGGTCACATAGAGGTTCGTGATGGAGCCGAGTTCCTTTTCCCGGACGATGCTCACGGCCGTCAGGATCGAAGGGATGAAGATCAGCAACAACGCCATGACCGACGGAACCATCGAATAGACGCTCTTGAAGTCCTGATTGTAGCGGAACCGGGATTCGATATCCGCGCTGAGCAGCTTCGGTTCCTCGCCATAGGTGCGGGCATACTGGTCCAGAATATAGGACTGGTTCATGCCCTCGACATATCCGGCGATGGTTTCCGCCCGGAACGGCATGGCGCCGTCGATCGTGGCGGCGATTTCCGGCGTCTCGCCCCGCAGCAGCTTCCGTCCGAAATCCGGAGGGATCTCGATAGCAAGCGTGATCGTTCCTCCCCGCAGCCGCTCCTCCAGATCGGCGTGGTTCTTCAGCGCCGGCTGCTCGTTGAAATACCGGGAGCCGGAGATGCTTTCCACGTACTGGCGGCTTTCCAGCGAATTGTCGCGATCCAGGACCGCGAAATTGAGATGCTCCACATCCGTGGTCAGACCGTAGCCGAACACCATCATCAGGATCATTGTCCCGATCAGGGCGACCGCGAGGCGAACCGGATCCCGCATCAGTTCCTTACCTTCGCGCAGGGAATAGGCACGCATGCGCCGGAACGAAAACCCGCGTTTGGGTTTGGCGAATGCTGCGGGTTTCTCCGGAACGACGGGGTCGGACGCGCCTTCCGGGGCGACGGCTTCCGTTTCGCCGATCGCTTCTTCCAGATAGTCGATGAAGGCAGCTTCCAGGGTTTCTGCACCGCGTGCCTGCACCAGCGCTTCCGGAGCATCACAGGCCAGCACCCTGCCCGCATGCATCAGCGAAATCCGGTCGCAACGCTCGCCTTCATTCATGAAATGGGTGCTGATGAAGATGGTGACGCCCTGGTTGCGCGCCAGATCGATCAGGATCTCCCAGAAGCCGTCCCGGGCCACAGGATCGACGCCCGACGTCGGTTCGTCCAGGATCAGGATCTCCGGCTCATGCACAATAGCAACCGCCAGCGACAGGCGCTGGCGCACGCCTAGCGGCATTCGGTCGGGCAGATCGTCGATATAGGCCCCGAGATCGAACTGTTCGATCAGGTCATTGACCCGCGCCCCGATCTTGTTCTCCGGCATGTGGAACAACTGCGCATGGAGAACCAGATTCTGGCGGACCGTGAGTTCCGTATAAAGCGAAAAGGACTGGGACATGTAGCCGACGCGCTTGCGCGTCTCCATGCCGCCGCCGTCGATCTTCTTGCCGAACAGCCACGCCTCGCCGCTGGTGGGCGGCAACAGGCCGGTGAGCATCTTCATGGTGGTGGTCTTGCCGCAGCCGTTGGAGCCGAGAAAGCCGAAGATCTCGCCCCGCTCGATCTCGAAGCTGACCCTGTCCACGGCCGTGAAGGTGCCGAAGACCTGCACCAGGTCGCGGGCGACGATCGCCTTGTCGTGATCGCCGTCCCGTTTCGGCGGGACTTTCAGCGTTCTGTGCCCCCGCCTCTCCTCCTCCGGAAGCAGATCGATGAAGGCTTCATCAAGGGTCGCCGCGCCCGTCTGCACCAGCAGGTCGGACGGTGTCCCGGTCGCGAGAACCTTGCCGTCGTTCATGGCGATCAGCCAGTCGAACCCGGCCGCCTCGTCCATATAGGCGGTCGACACCAGCACACTCATTCCGGGACGGCTCCGGCGGATACGGCTGATCAGGGACCAGAACTGGCGCCGCGACAGGGGATCGACGCCGGTGGTGGGTTCATCGAGAATGAGCAGGTCCGGATCGTGGATCAGGGCGCAACACAGGCCGAGCTTCTGTTTCATCCCCCCGGACAACTTGCCCGCTGGACGCTTGAGAAACGGCTTCAAACCGGTGCTGTCGGTCAGGTCGTCGATCCGGTGCCGACGTTCCGCCGCATCCTGGTCGAACAGGCGGGCGAAGAACTCCAGGTTCTCCTCGATGGTGAGATCCATATAGAGGTTCTTGCCGAGCCCCTGGGGCATGTAGGCAATCCGCGGCAGAACATCCGTGCGATGTTCCTTGTCGGCCATATCGCCGTCCAACGCCGTCACCGTTCCGGACTGGATCCTTCGCGCGCCGGAAAGCAGCGCCAGCAGGGTCGACTTGCCGACCCCGTCCGGCCCGAGAAACCCCACCGTTCGCCCGGAAGGAATAACAAGCGTGACATCGTCCAGGGCCCGGGTTTTGCCATAAAGGTGGCTGACGCCGGCCAGGCTGGCGACCGGACGGTCAGATCGGGATGTCATGTCGTCCTGCGCAGGCATGAACGGTTCCCTTTAAAGGATGCGGCACCAGAGTTACTGCGCAGGAGGCGGCAGGTGAATGGCGAGCTGTTCCGGCCACGCGGTTTCCGGCGCCATCATCACATAGGCCTCGCCTGGCAAGCCCGTGCGCACCTTTTCGATATGCTCGCGCAAGAGTTCCGCCGGGATCTTGATCTTGATTCGGAACATGAGCTTCTCACGTTCTGTCCGCGTCTCGACTTCCTTGGGCGTGAACTGGGCATCCGCGGCCACGAAGGAGACATGGGCGGGGATCACATATTCCGGGGCGGCATCCAGCACGATCCGGGCTGCCGCTCCGATAAAGACCCGGCCGACCTCCGACGTCGGCAGGAAAATGGTCATGTAGACATCGGACAGATCCAGCAGGGTCACCACCCGTCCGCCCGCGGACAGCACTTCTCCCGGTTCAGCAAGCCGGTATTGAACCCGCCCGGCGATCGGCGCCTTCAGGTTGGCATCGTCGATGAGTGTTCCGATCCGCCGGACTTCCGCTCGAGCGGTTTCAACCGAGCTTTCCGCATTGGCCAATTGCGCCTTCACCGCCGCCAGGGCCGCTTCCGCGGTTTCCTTGGACGTTTGGCGCTGGTCGACTTCCTGCTGCGAAATATGCCCCTTGATGACAAGCGTTTCCGCACGTTTCAGATCCTGTTCGGCGTACTTCAGCTCACTAGTGCGCTGCGCGATTTGCGCCTTAACGGCAGCGACTGTGTCCTTAGCCGCGGTCACCTGGGCCTCAGCGCCCGCAAGGGAGGCATCGAGTTCATTGGTGTCGATCCGGGCGAGCAACTGTCCCTGCTCGACGAGGTCGCCCTCCTTGACCAAAACCTCCAGAACCCGTCCCCCGGTCTTGGTGGCAACCTGAACCGTTTGCGCCTCGATCCGGCCATTGCCGTAAGCGATCGAATCGGGCAGCCGGTCGCCCTGCAGCTTCCACCAATAGGCACCGCCGCCAATCGCGGCCACGACTAGAAAGAGAAGAGCGATGACAATTCGTCTGGAACTCATATGTGCAGTGCCTTGCTGAAATTACCGATCAACCGGACAACTCCGGTCCTGTTCGAAGCGTCCGGCGAAACGGAGGAATCTTGCCTTGCGCTACGGAGGATGCCTCTTGACCCGTCATTTTGCAACGCAACAACCCAAACCTGCCATGGCTGTCGAGTGAATATATAGGACAACTCCCGGCGCTCCGGACTGAGACAGATCAATCCAGCGATTTGATCGGCTTCAGACGGCGTGGCGCGTTTCAGCAGGCGGAATGAAGGCTTATGTTGACCTTTTCCTGCGCAACCTTCCAATCTCAGGAATGCAATCCCAGACCATAACCCCAATGGACCGGCCGATGACCTCCCAATTCGAAATCCGCACCATGTCCAAATCCGAGCTTGCCACGGCCATCGAATGGGCGGGCAACGAGGGCTGGAACCCGGGACAGGAAGATCTGGCCCCCTTCTTCAGTGCCGACCCTGAAGGCTATCTGATGGGATTTCTGGACGGCGAGCCCGTGACCTGCATCTCCGCGATCCGTTATGGCGAGACCTTCGGCTTCATCGGCTTTTACATCTGCAAGCCGGAACATCGCGGCAAAGGCTACGGCTGGGCGACCTGGCAGGCCGGCATGGCGCGGCTTGAAGGACGCACCATCGGCCTGGACGGCGTGGTCGATCAGCAGGACAACTACCGCAAATCAGGCTTCGAGCTCGCGCACCGCAACATCCGTCAGGGCGGGCTTTCCATGGTCGACACGCCCATGGACCAGCGCCTTGCCCCGCTTGGCCAGGGGATATTCCCGTCCGTCAGGGACTATGACCAGAACTTCTTCCCGGCCCCCAGAACTGACTTTCTGCAGGCCTGGACCGCACCGATGGTACAAACACGGCGCGGCTTTGCCTTCGTCAACGACGGAGAGATCAAGGGCTACGGCGTTATCCGTCTGTGCGGCGAAGGCTTCAAGATCGGGCCTCTGTTTGCCGACACGGCCGAGATCGCGGATATACTCTTTCGGGCCCTTGCCGGACAAGCCAAAGGCCAGACAGTCTATCTGGACACTCCCGAACCGAACCGGGACGCACTGGATCTTGCGGAGCGGTACGAACTCTCGCCGGTTTTCGAAACGGCGCGCATGTATTTGGGCGCGGCACCGGACCTGTCCCTGGGCCGGACCTACGGCATCACAACCTTCGAACTCGGATAGGGGTACGCCGTTTCAGGCTTCCGGTTCGGCCCTGCCGAAGTCGATGTCGCCATCATGCGTCGATTGGAACGCCAGTATGGCTCCTGCCAGGTCTTCTAGCGCCGCTCCGACCGATTTGAACAGCGTGATCTCGTCGTCGCTGCTGCGTCCGGCATGCTTGCCTCTGGTCAGATCGTAAAGGTCGGCCTTGATGTCCTTCATCTTCAGGACACCCGATTCGAGCGGTTGGACGATATCGCCGCCCTCTTTCGTGCAACCGTCTTTGGTATCGACAAACACACTTGAACGTCGAATAGCGTCGTCATCGCTTTCGCGCATGGTCGGTTTGAAAGCTCCGACCAGATCCACATGGGCGCCGGGCTTCAGCAGCGCGCCTTTGATCAGCGGGTCGTTGGACAGTGTCGCCGCGCTGATGATATCTGCCCGGCTGACCGCGTCGTCTAGGTCCTCCACCGCCTCGGCGTCAATACCCAGCTGTTCCGCGGCCTTTGCGGCGACACCTGCCGCCTTTTCGGTTGAGCGCCCCCAGACGGAGACCTTCTTGATCGGTCGAACCGCCATATGGGCCTCGATCAGATAAGACGAAAGGCGTCCTGTACCGACAACCAGCAGATGTTCCGCATCGTCGCGCGCCAGATAACTTGCCGCAAGCGCGGAGGCCGCTGCCGTCCGCCGGGCGGTCAGTTCGCCGCCATCGATGAGGGCAAGCATTTTCCCGGTCCGCGCATCTGACAACAGGTATTCCGCGGAGATGGCCGGCTCACCCCAGGCCGCATTGCCCGGCATCACGTTGACGATCTTCACACCGGCATGTTCGCCCGGAACCCACGCCGGCATGATCAGCATGGTGGCATCAGGCTCGTCAGGCACTTTCATATCATGATGATGGCGCACGGGCATTTCACATCCCTTGCGGAACATCTCCGCCAGAGCCTCGATCAATTCCGGAAACGGCAACGCGTCGCGTGTTTCTTTCTGCGAAAGCAGCAACATGCCAAATAGACTCCCCACGAGATACGACTACCGACGTTGCATAAAAATAAGGCTGAGTCCAATTGCCGTCGACCGGTTAGGACCTGATTTTGTTGGAAGGGTAAATTCGCCCAACGTCAGCTTCGCTGACAACCAACCGGCGAAAAACAGAAAAAAGGCCGGAGCCCTCAGGCGCCGGCCTTCCGGTTTCGCATCAAGGGGAACCGTCAGATCGCGAGATATTCCTGGCGCAGCTCCGCGTTGTCGAGAACCTCCTGCGCGCTACCGTCGAAAACGACCTCGCCCATGTCGAGGATCACCGCCCGGTCAGCCAGATGCAGCGCCGCGATCGCATTCTGTTCGACGATGATCGTCGTGATGCCCAGTTCCTTGACCCCTTCCAGGATACGCTCGATCTCCTGCACAATCACAGGGGCAAGCCCTTCATAGGGCTCGTCCAGGAGCAATAACTTGACGTCCCGGGCCAACACCCGTGCCAGCGCCAGCATCTGCTGTTCCCCGCCGGAAAGGGTCACAGCTTCCTGGCTCTTGCGTTCGGCAAGGCGCGGAAAATGGTCATAGATGCGCTCGATGGACCAGCCGATCGGAGGCGCGATCTGCGACAGTTCCAGATTTTCCTCAACCGTCAACCCCGGGATGATCCGCCGATCTTCCGGCACCAGACCGACACCATTGCGGGCTGCCTCATGGCTTTTCATGGAATGCAGCGGCTTGTGATCCAGCCAGATCTCGCCGTGAGTCAGGCGCGGATTGTCCATGCGGGCGATCGTGCGCAGGGTCGAGGTCTTGCCGGCACCGTTACGGCCCAGAAGCGCCAGGATCTCGCCTTCGCGAATATCGAAGTGAACGCCTTGAACGATGTAGCTCTCGCCGTAATAGGCATGAAGATCCCAGGCCGAGAAGAAGGCCGGAGCGCCGCCCTGAGGCTTGACCGGCTTGACCCCGGGGGCCTGGCGTCCTTCAAACTGATTATCCAAAAGGGTCATAGATGCGCTCCTCCGAGATAGGCTTCCTGAACGCGGGGATCGCCCTTGATGTCCTGCGGCTTTCCTTCGGCAATGATGGTTCCCTGAGCCAGAACGGTCACTTTCTCGGCCAGCGAAAACACCACATGCATGTCATGCTCGATGATAACCTTCGTGATATCGCGATCGCCGATGCGCTTCAGCAGATCGATGGTGTTGTTGGTGTCGGCACGCGACATACCGGCGGTCGGTTCATCCAGAAGCAGGAGCTTCGGATCCTGAGACAGGCACATGGCCAGTTCCAGGCGCCGCTTGTCACCACGCGACAGGCTGCCGGAGTGCATATCCTTCTTCTCGACAAGCCCCACGTCCTCGAGCATGTGAAGCGCCTTGTCGCGGATCTCCGTATCCTGATCGAGACGCTTGAAGGCGCGCAGAGCAAACTGACCGTCCCGCTTTGCCATCGTCGGGATCAAGACGTTTTCCAACAAGGTAAGGTCGGCGAAGATTTCAGGTGTCTGGAACACACGCGAGACGCCGACCTGATTGATTTCATAGGGCTTCATGCCCGTCAGCGAGATATCGCCGAACATCACCGTTCCGGTGTCCGGTATCAAACGGCCGATCATGCAGTTCAGGAAGGTAGACTTTCCGGCGCCGTTCGGGCCGATGATCGCATGCACCGTTCCCTGTTCGACCGCAAAATCCACATTGTTGAGGGCTCTCAAACCGCCAAACGATTTGTTCACGCCCGAGACCTTGAGAATTTCCATTTCAGTGTTCCCTTACTCGGCCGGAGCTGTTTCTGATTTCTTGGCGGAGCCGCCAAGGCGCTTGAACAGTCGTCCGATGCGCGCCAGGCCTTCCATGATGCCTCCGGGAAGGAAGATCACGATCAGCATGAACAGGACGCCGAGGGTCAGATGCCAACCTTCGCCCACGAAAAGGCTCGTGATTGCGACGACGGGTGTTTCGATGAAATCGGGCAGGAAGCCGAAGATCGAATGCAGGGTCTGGTCGTTGAAGGCCGAAAAGATATTTTCGAAGTACTTGATCAGGCCCGCTCCGAGGATCGGTCCGAGCAGGGTTCCGGCACCGCCCAGAATGGTCATCAGCACCACTTCGCCCGATGCCGTCCACTGCATGCGCTCCGCGCCCGCCAGCGGGTCGGTAATGCACAGCAGTGCGCCCGCGAGCCCGGCATACATGCCAGAGATCACGAAAGCGGCCAGGGTATAGGGACGCGGATTGAGGCCGGTATAGGTCATCCGGTTCTGGTTCGACTTGACCGCCCGCAACATGGTTCCGAAGGGCGAACGGAAGATCCGCTGCGCAATGAAGAAACCGATGATGAGAAGGACGGCACAGAAATAGAATCCCGAATAACCGGTCATGTCATAGCCGAATATGGACGAGATCAGTGGTCCCTCGGCCCGCGTCGTACTATCGAAGATCCGCGGATCGGTTTCCAGCACGCGCAGGCCGGTTTCACCGTTGGTGATCGGTGTCAGAACCGAATAGGCGAGATTATAACACATCTGCGCGAAGGCCAGCGTGAGGATCGAGAAGTAGATCCCCGAGCGCCGCAGGCTGACGTAACCGATTGCCAGGGCGAAGATACCGGAGGCCACGATTGCGGCGATCACCGCCGGGATCGGGTTCATGCCGAGCAGCTTGAAGGTCCAGACCGCCGTGTAGGACCCGACGCCCAGGAATGCGGCATGGCCGAACGACAGATATCCGGTCAGGCCGAACAACAGGTTGAAACCGGTTGCGAACAGGCCGTAGATCGCGAACTTCTGCAAAAGGTCCGGGTAGCCTGCGCCGATCGGCGTCAGCCAAAGCGGCATGGTCAGTACGGCTGCCGCGAAGACCAGGAAAAACACGATGTCGCGTATGGAAGACGTTTTGGAATTCATTTTTCTTAGTTCTCCATAACGCCCTTGCGGCCCAGCAGCCCGCGCGGACGCACAAGCAGAATAACCACAGCGACAAGATAGATGATGATCTGGTCAATGCCCGGGAAGATTTCCTTGACCTCGTTCATGGAAGCGAAGGACTGCAGGATACCGAGCAGGAAGCCGGCCGCGACCGCACCGGGCAGTGAGCCCATGCCGCCGACGACGACCACCACGAAGGACAACACCAGGAAATCCATACCCATGTGATAGTCGGGTGGCAGGATCGGCGTGTACATCACACCCGCAAGACCCGCCACGACGGCAGCGATCGCGAACACGATCGTGAAACGGCGCTCGATGTTGATGCCGAGCAGCCCGACCGTTTCCCGGTCGGCCATGCCTGCGCGCACCACCATGCCGAAGGTCGTGAACTGGAGAAAGGCGAAGACGGCGGCAATAATGATCGCTGAAAAGAGCAGATAGACCATCCGCCACCACGGGTAGACGATTGCGCCGGGATCCAGGCCGAGCATGGCCCCGATGTCGGCAGCTCCGCGCACCACTTCAGGCGCGACCTGAGGGATCGGGTTGGCGCCGAAAATCGACTTGATGATTTCCTGAAGGACGATGGCGAGTCCGAAGGTCACCAGGATCTGATCCGCATGCGGACGATTGTAGAAATGCTTGATCAGGCCCCGTTCCATCGCGAAGCCGATGATCAGCATCACCGGAATGGCAAGCAGGATCGACGCCGGAACGGAATAATTCACCACCCAGGTACCGAAATCGCCGAGCCATGCCTCCACATAGGGCGTACGCACCTCAAGTGGCGTGCCCCAGGCCGTGGTCCGGGTCGGATCGACAGTGACCGTTTCCAGAGTGAGAAGCTGGTTGAAGGTGACCGCACAGAAGGCGCCCAACATGAACAGCGCGCCGTGCGCGAAGTTCACAACACCCAGCGTGCCGAAAATGAGGGTCAGACCAAGGGCGATCAGCGCATAGGCGCCCCCTTTGTCCAGACCATTCAGAAGTTGAAGTAGGATGACGTCCATCTGTTTTGCCGGAGTTCTCTGCCCAAAGCCGCTGTGCGGGATGAGAAAAAGTGGGAACCGGTTTTCCGCCCGCATCCCGCACCAACTAGTCGGATATGATCAGTTTGACGATATTCGGTGGCTTCGACTGAAAATCGCACCTGATCCCGAGAAGGCGGTCGCCCATGAGGGGCGGCCGCCTGTGGTTTTTATCGCCGATCAGGCGCCGTTGTTGCAGGTGCCGAGATCACCCTTAACGTCTTCCATGTCGGGAGCATACTCGACCTGGGCGCGCGGAGTGATTTCGACGACTTCCAGAAGGTCGAACTGGGAGGTCGGGTTTTCCTTACCCTTCACGACCAGAACGTCCTTGAAGCACTGGTGGTCGGCGCCCCGGTAAAGGGTCGGTCCATTGCCCATGCCGTCGAACTCGAAGTCCTCGAGAGCCGCACCGACCGCGCAAGGCTGGAAGGTACCGGCCCGCTGGGCCGCATCGGCGTAAAGGAGAGTCTGCACGTAGCAGGTATGGGCTGCCTGGCTCGGCGGGAAGCCGTATTCCTGACCGAAGGACTTAACGAAAGCCTTCGAGCCTTCGTCCTGCAGCGACCAGTGCCAGTTGGTGGAACCGAAGATGCCCTTGACGTTGTCGCCGGCACCCTGAGCCATCAGACGGGAGTACAGCGGAACGATGATTTCGAACTTCTTGCCGTTGACCATCTTGTCGCGAAGGCCGAACTGAACCGCCTGGGTCAGGGAGTTCACCATGTCCTTGCCGTAGTGGTTCAGGACCAGTACGTCAGCACCCGAGTTCAGCACCGGAGTGATGTACTGGGAGAAGTCGCCTGCGCCAAGCGGGGTGCGCACGGCAGCGGTCGTTTCCCAGCCCATGGCTTCGGTGTACTTCTTGATGGACCCTTCCTGGGACCAGCCCCAGGTGTAGTCGGCGGTCAGGTGATAGGCCTTGCGGTCCGTGCCGTAGTTGTTCTTCAGCACCGGAGCAAGAGCCGCGCCGGACATTTCCGTATTGAAGAAGTGACGGAAACCGTTGGCACGCCGGTCCTTGCCGGTGGTGTCGTTGGAGTGGGTCAGACCGGCCATGAAGATGACGCCGGCTTCCTGGCAGAGCGACTGAACGGCAATGGCCACGCCGGAGGACGAACCGCCGGTGATCATGATGGCGCCGTCCTTTTCGATCATACGCTTGGCGGATGCGCGCGCCGCATCGGACTTGGTCTGCGTGTCGCCGGTCACGAATGCGACCTTCTTGCCGTTCACTCCGTTGCCCTGGAGAGCCTTGGACGAGAAGGTATTCAGCATCCCGCCGTCGCCTTCACCGTTGAGGTGCTTGACGGCCAGCTGGTAGGCGCGCAGTTCGTCAGCACCTTCATCGGCATACGCGCCGGTCTGCGGCACGTTGAAGCCGAGGGTGACTTCAGCACCGGTCGGTTCGTTCAGATAGCCGGCGGACCATGCGGAGCTGGTGAAGATGGTCGGCGTTGCCAGCGCAACACCACCAGCCGTACCTGCCTTCAGAATCGAACGACGGTTAAGGGGTTTGTGAATAAGGGTCATACTTTCCTCCCAGAAAGGCCCGAAAAAGCCTGGACGAATATCTACGGAACAATCCGCAGTCGGCGAGCATGTCCCATGACTTTTCCCAACCGGTTTCCCGGATCCATGGCCAAAGGGCACGCAAGCTGGGCAGACTGTAAAAACACGCGCAGCCTGCGAGCAATACGACTATCGACGCGGTATACGTGAAAACATGTTTGGCACGCGCTCGCCAAGGACCGGGTAAAAAGAGTCGCTTCGCCCTGGTTGCTGCAACGCAAATATGGTTTCCATTCAAGATAACATAGGCTTAATCATTTCATCACCGCAGTGCGAAAGAACGTTCAATCAAATAGTCGGCTAAAGAACTCGTTTCTCGCATTAGTCGAAAGTCAAATGCCGAAATGCCGCTTGTGGTAAATTTCACCGGACACAGGACAGCGGAAAGCCTTCATGACAGACACAATCACCTCCATCGACGCACTTGAACGCATCTACGGCGTTCCGGTCGCCGCTGCCACCGTCAAGGTCGCGGACCGGGTCACCCCCCTCTACCGGCAGGTGATCGACGCCTCGCCGTTTTGCGCCCTGGCGACGGCAGGTCCCGAAGGGCTGGACTGCTCTCCCCGCGGCGATCCCGGCACCTGCGTCTACGTGGATGATGAAAAGACGCTGCTCATCCCCGATCGCCGTGGCAACAACCGGATCGATTCCCTGCGCAATATCGTCCGCGATCCCCGGGTGGCGCTGATGATGCTCATACCGGGATCCGGCAGCACCCTTCGGATCAACGGGCAAGCGGAACTCACCGTCAATCCGGATCTGTTGCAACGCTTTGCGGTCAAGGGCAAGGAACCCCGCTGTATCATCCGCATCACCATAGGCGAACTCTATTTCCAGTGCGCCAGAGCTGTCCTTCGCGCCGGCCTGTGGGATCAGGCCGCACAGATCGACCCCGCCTCTCTTCCGACCCCGGGCCAGATCCTTGCGGACATGTCGAACGGCAAGACCGGAGGCGAGGCCTATGACCGGGAATGGCCCGAACGCGCTGCGAAGTCGATGTGGTAGGCGCCGGTAATCGTCGCCACGCCGCTGATCCTGCCCCCCGGCGGGTTGATCCATGACATGGTGATCGGGCCGGCAACATCCCGAAAAGGGGGAAATTGTGCCGCACCGGACAAGCTTCGCTTTGACGGCTGCCGGTCCGACCCCATATGACATCTAGTCTGTTTTCGTATTCCTCCCTACAGGACCTTCCATGCCGCAAAATCCGCTTCTTTCCGACTGGACCACGCCCTTCGAGCTGCCGCCGTTTGCCGACATCAAACCGGACCATTTTACAGAAGCCTTCGAAAAAGCCATGGCCGAAGGCCGGGCTGAAGTGGATGCGATCGCGGATCAGCAGACCGAGCCAACCTTCGAGAACACGATCGTGGCGCTGGAAAAGGCAGGCGAAACCCTGAGCCGGGTGGCCAGAACCTTCTTCAACCTGTCCGGGGCGCACACCAACCCGGAGCTTCAGGCCATCGAACGCGATATCGCGCCCAAGCTTGCCAAGCATTCCTCGGAAACGCTCCTGAACGGCGTCCTCTTTGACCGCATTGCCACCCTTTGGGACAAGAAGGACGACCTCGGCCTGAACGAGGAGGAAGCCCGCGTCCTTGAACGCTACCACAAGATGTTCCAGCGCGCCGGTGCCGGACTGGAAGCAAACGACAAGTCTCGCATGGCGGAAATCTCTCAGCAGCTGGCAACGCTGGGCACCAGCTTCTCCCAGAACGTCCTGAAGGACGAAGCCGATTACCAGCTCGTGCTGGAAACGGAGGAAGACCGGGCCGGCCTGCCAGACTTCCTGCTGGCGGCCGCCGAGGAAGCGGCGCGCGAGCGTGGCCTGAACGGCAAGCATGTCATCACCCTGTCGCGTTCCTCCATCGAACCATTCCTGCAGTTCTCCTCCAACCGCGCCTTGCGCGAGGAAGCCTTCAAGGCCTGGAGCGCGCGCGGCGAGAATGGCGGAGACACCGACAACCGCGCCATTGTCGCCGAAACCATCGGCCTCAGGGCGGAAAAGGCAAAGCTGCTCGGCTTCGACACCTTCGCCGATTTCAAGCTCGACGACACCATGGCGAAGACCCCGCAAGCCGTCCGCGATCTTCTGATGAAAGTCTGGCAACCGGCAGTCAAACGGGCTGCAGAGGAAGAAGCCAAACTCGCCGACATGGCCCGTTCCGAAGGCGGAAACTTCAAGATCGCCCCTTGGGACTGGCGCTACTATTCGGAGAAGGTCCGCAAGGCGGAGCACGACCTGGATGAGGCGGAGATCAAGCCCTACCTGCAGCTCGACCGCGTCATCGCAGCCGCTTTCGACACCGCCCACCGCCTGTTCGGCCTCAATTTCGAGGAAAAGAAGGGCCTGCCCGTCTATCACCCGGACGTCCGTGTGTTCGAGGTGACCGACCGGGACGGCAAACATGTCGGCCTGTTCCTGGGCGATTATTTCGCCCGCGCCTCAAAGCGCTCCGGCGCCTGGATGAGTGCCTTCCGCTCCCAGCACAGGCTGAAAGGCGATGTCTCGCCGATCATCGTCAACGTGATGAACTTCTCCAAGGGCGCGCCGGGTGAGGCCACCCTCTTGACCTTCGACGATGCCAACACGCTGTTCCATGAGTTCGGCCATGCCCTGCACGGGCTTTTGTCGAATGTGACCTATCCGATTATTTCCGGAACCAGCGTCGCCCGGGATTTCGTGGAACTTCCCTCCCAGCTTTACGAACACTGGCTGTCGCGGCCTGAAGTCCTGTCGCGTTACGCGGTCCAATACAAGACGGGCGAGCCGATGCCGAAGGGCCTGCTCGACAAGCTGCTGGCCGCCGAAAACTTCAATCAGGGCTTCGCCACGGTCGAATACACCGCCTGTGCCCTCGTCGACCTGGAAGTGCATCTCCTGACCGATACAGACAAGCTCGATGTCACCGCCTACGAAAGACAAGCGCTGGCGAAAATCGGCATGCCGGAAGCGATCACCATGCGCCACCGGGTACCGCATTTTGCTCATGCCTTTGCAGGCGACGGTTATTCCGCCGGCTATTACAGCTACATGTGGTCGGAAGTCATGGACGCGGATGCCTTCGGCGCCTTCGAGGAGGCCGGCGACATTTTCCACAAGGAAACGGCGGAACGGCTCTACACCCATATCTATTCCGCCGGCGGCCGTCCCGATCCGGAAGAGACCTATAAGGCATTCCGGGGCCGTGCGCCGAAGATCGATGCACTGCTTGAAAAGCGGGGACTTGCGGCTGCATGATGCGGAGCGCAGGCACGAAACATCACCGCCTGATTTCTCGACACAGACCGGGCTTGGCACCATGAGTCACAGAATGATCCCCACGCAGGGCGAACCGACGTCGGCTCTGCTGCGCACCTGTCTGATCCTGGGTGGAATCGCAGGAGCGGCAGGCGTCATGCTGCTGGCTATGGCCGCGCATATGGATACGACCGGCCTGATCGAAACGGCGGCCCAAATGCTTCTGTTTCACGCCCCGGCCATCCTTGCGATCGGCGCCCTCAGCCAGACCCGCCAGTCGCCGTTTCTGCTCTATGCGCTGATCCTGATGGTCGCAGGCCTTGCCCTTTTCTGTGGCGACCTCACCAGCCGCGCCTTCGCCGACCGGCGGCTGTTTCCCATGTCCGCCCCCACTGGCGGTACGATGGTGATCATCGGCTGGGCTGCGGTCGTTCTCGCGGCCTTGCGCATTCGTCCCAGATAGGTCAAGGATCGGCTAAATTAAAGATCGTTTAAATGAGAAGGAAACGGGTGTGACCCTCGCCGATCCCGTGAACGAAAAGGCCCCGGCGGAAGACTTCATACCGCCCTACCCCTACCGGTATCAAAGTGCGCCTCCGGTCTGGAAGCTGATCGGCATGGCGAAGAAGAATTTCCTCTCCATCTGGAGCACTGAGGATTTCCGTGGCCGACTGAGAAGCCGCAAGGTGTTCAGCCGGGAACTCGTCGTCTGCAACAGGCCGGATGTGGTCCGCGAGGCCTTTCAGGTAAATCACGAGACATTGCAGCGCAAAAGCCCGCAGATGCGCCATGCGCTGGAGCCGCTCCTGGGCGACGGGCTGTTCGTCAGCGACACGGAAACCTGGGCGAAACGGCGCAAAGTGGTCGCGCCCATTATTCACGGCTCGCGCGTGCCGGGTTTTGCCCCGATCATGGTCGACACGATCCTGGAAAAGCGCGCCGAATGGGCCGCCCTCGGCGAAGGCGCGGAAATCGACGCGCTGGCGGAAATGGCTCACCTGACGGCGGAAATCATCTGCCGTACGATCTTCGGCCGCCAGCTTGGCAAGAACTACGCCAGCGAGGTCGTTCAGGGCTTTTCGGAGTACCAGAAATACATCGACCAGGTCGACATGATCTCCATGTTCGGGCTGCCCGAATGGCTGCCCCGCTTCCGCGGCAGCGCGATCAGGAAGTCCAAGGAACGTATCCTGAGCGTGCTCGATGAAATCATCGACAGCTACCAGGCCCAGAAGGAAGCCGGTGAAGCCTCAGTGATCGGCGGACTGCTGGAGGCACGCGACGAGGATGGCAATCCCCTGTCGAGGGACGCAATCCGTAATGAGGCGGCGGTAATCTTCATGGCCGGCCACGAGACCACGGCCAACACGCTTGCCTGGTGCTGGTACCTTCTGTCCCAGTCGCCGCGTGTCTCCGAAAGGCTTCACAAGGAGATCAACAAGGCGATCGGCGGCCGTACGCCTGACTTCAAGGACGTCGCCAATCTGTCTTACATCCGCGCGGTAATCGAAGAGGCATTGCGCTTGTATCCGCCGGTGCCGATCCTCGCCCGCGAAGCGATGGACGACACCGAAATTAGCGGCAAGCGGATCGCCAAGGGGTCGCTGGTCATGGTCGTTCCATGGCTGCTGCACCGCAATCCAGGACTGTGGGAAAAACCGGACGCCTTCTGGCCCGAACGATTTCTCAAGAGAAGGTCTAAGAAGCCCAACAAATACGGTTACGTTCCCTTCAGCATCGGCCCGCGGATCTGTGCCGGCCTGCAATTCGGCCTGACCGAGGCAATCCTGAGCCTGACGATCCTGGCAAGGGATTTCGAGCTGAGGCTTGTACCCGGCACGGATGTCCAGCCGGTCTGCCGTCTGACCTTGCGGCCGGGCGACAAGCTGCCGATGACGGTGCACCCGCGCCGGGCCTGAGATTGCGCCATTACCCGGCGGCACGCCGCCACTGGCTGCGCCACCCGATTGAGGGAACCGTCAACCGGATCTTCCACGAACTTCTGCGGTTTACGCCCTGTGAGGTGACGTCGGGGATCGGCGCGGCACTGAGCCCCTTTCTCCTCGCGAAGCCCCGAATGGACAACCGGATGAAAGCTCACACCTGGAGCATCGGACGCCACCAAACCGATATCCCTCACTATTTCGCAACCTGCCCTTGGCAAAAATCCGAAGCGGCCTGTACATAAGTTGAAAAGCTCACGGGAGATCAGTGGCATGGATATCGTAATACTCGGCGCAGGCGCACTCGGTTCGGTCCTGGGCGGCCTGATGGCGCGCGCGGATATTCCCGTCACGCTTCTGGACGTCAACCAGGCCCATATCGACGCGATCAACGATACCGGCCTGCGCCTGGATCTGGGCGGTGAAAGCAACACCTGGAAAATTCCGGCTATGCGTCCGGAAGATTACACGGGTCCCGCCGACCTCATTATCCTGCTGACCAAGACGATGCACACGGCCACTGCCCTGCAGTCGGTGGAACGGCTGATCACGGCCGGCGCTCATGTACTGACCATCCAGAACGGTCTCGGCAATGCCGACCGCGTCGCCGAATACGTGCCGGACGACAATATCCTGGAAGGTTCGACCATGATCCCCGCGGATCTGAAAGGGCCGGGCCACGCAGCCACCCATGCGGGCATGGCGACGACCTTCAAGTCCCTGACCCCTCGGGGCCGTCCTTTCGCCGAGAAACTGGCCGAAATCATGGAGCCGGTCGATTTCGTGCTCGATGATCAGGCGGATGTGGTCATCTGGCAGAAGGCCGCCTTCAATTGCGCGCTCAACACCATCAGCGCGCTCTGCGGCGCCCGCGTCGGCGACATCGCCAACGAGCCCAGTGCCGTCGTTCTCGCCAAGGCCGCGGCCGATGAAGTCGTCGATGTGGCGAACGCCAAGGGCATCGCGGCAATGATTGATGCGGTCCATGCCAAGATCGACGAGGCTCTCGCCCATCACAAGCCCCACAAGGCCTCCATGCTGCAGGATGTGGAGGCCGGGCGCCCGACGGAAATCGAGGCGCTATGCGGCATGGTGGAAAGGGAAGCGGCCGCCTACGACGTCCACGCCCCGATCAACAAGGCGCTCGCCGCCCTGATCCGGCTGAAGGAAAGCGCTGCAAAGGCGGAATGGTAGGCGCGATCAGCCTTTGAGCCGTTCCGCGTGCCACTGCACGTGGTCCCTGCCGAAGGTGGACACGAAATAATAGGAGTGGTCATAGCCTTCCTGCATCCGGAAGGTGGACGGTGTCCTTGTTTCGGCAAGGGCCGCCGCCAATGCTTCCGGCTTCAAAAGGTCGAGGAACTGGTCACTCGCGCCCTGATCCACAAGGATGTCCGATTTCCAGCCCTTGTCTCTCAGAAGCAGCGCGGCGTCATGCGCCGCCCAGACCGTTTCGCCCGTCCCCAAATAGGCCGACAACTGCTTGCGTCCCCAATCGGATGCCGTGGGATGGGCAATCGGAGCAAAGGCCGACAGCGACCGGTAGAGATCCGGATTGGCGATCGCCAGCGTCAGCGCCCCGTGTCCGCCCATGGAATGGCCGGTAATTCCGTGCGCATCGGAGACAGCGAACTTCTCCTGCACCAGGGCCCGCAGTTCCTTGGTGACATAGTCAAACATCCGGAAATGCGGTGCCCAAGGGGCTTCGGTTGCGTTCACATAAAACCCGGCGCCCTGGCCGAGATCATAGGCCTCGTCATCCGCAACGCCTTCACCGCGCGGACTGGTGTCGGGAAAGACCAGAGCCAGTCCGAATTCCGCCGCGTGGGCCTGCAGGCCCGCCTTGGTCATGGCGTTTTCGTGGGTGCAGGTCAGGCCGGACAGATACCACAGGCAGGGTACCGGGCCGTCCGCGGCCTGGGGCGGCATGTAGACCGCAAACGTCATGTCGCAGGAGCAGGCTTCGGATGCATGGCTGTAAACGCCCTGTACGCCGCCATAGGCGCGGTTCTCGGAAACGGTCTTCATGTCTTAATTCCTTGAAATTTGCCTGAAAATTCAACCCGCACCTGACAATACCCGCCCTTCCCGGCTCAGGAGAAGGGCGGGATAAGCAGAACCGGTTCGACTGTCCTCAGTAGAGCACCACGGAGCGGATCGACTCTCCGGCGTGCATCAGGTCGAAGCCCTTGTTGATGTCTTCCAGCGGCATGGTGTGGGTGATCATCGGATCGATCTCGATCTTGCCGTCCATGTACCAGTCGACGATCTTCGGCACGTCGGTCCGCCCGCGGGCGCCGCCGAAGGCCGTGCCGCGCCAGGACCGGCCGGTGACAAGCTGGAACGGACGGGTGGAGATTTCAGCACCTGCCGCCGCCACGCCGATGATGATGGATTCGCCCCAGCCCTTGTGGGCGCATTCCAGCGCGGTCCGCATCACGCCGACATTGCCGGTGGCATCGAAGGTGTAGTCGGCCCCGCCCTTGGTCAGGTTCACCAGATAGGGCACCAGGTCGCCTTCGACCTCTTTCGGGTTGACGAAGTCGGTCATGCCGAAGCGCTCGGCCATTTCCTTCTTGTCCGGGTTGAGGTCGACGCCGACGATCTGGTCGGCGCCGGCAAGGCGCAGGCCCTGGATCACGTTCAGGCCGATGCCGCCGAGGCCGAAGACGACCGCCCGCGATCCGATTTCCACCTTGGCGGTGTTGATCACCGCGCCGATGCCGGTGGTGACGCCGCAGCCGATGTAGCAGACCTTGTCGAACGGCGCGTCCTCACGGATCTTGGCGAGCGCGATCTCCGGCACCACCGTGTAGTTGGAGAAGGTCGAGGTGCCCATGTAGTGCAGGATCGGATCGCCATCGAGCGTGGAGAAGCGCGACGAACCGTCGGGCATCAGGCCCTGGCCCTGGGTGACGCGGATCGACTGGCACAGGTTGGTTTTCGGGTTGAGGCAGTATTCGCAGGTCCGGCATTCGGGCGTGTAGAGCGGAATGACATGGTCGCCCGGCTTCAGCGTGGTCACGCCGGGTCCGACTTCCACGACGACGCCGGCACCTTCATGGCCGAGGATCGCCGGGAACAGCCCTTCCGGGTCAGCACCGGAAAGCGTGAACTCATCGGTATGGCAGATACCTGTCGCTTTTATTTCAACCAGAACTTCAAAAGCCTTGGGGCCTTCCAGCCTGACTGTGGTGACCTCAAGCGGTTTGCCCGCTGCGACTGCGATGGCTGCGCGTGTTTCCATTACGACCTCCGGCAATATGACTAAATGAGTGAATCTCGGAATCGGTCCCTGTGATAGACCAGACGCCCAGCCGAGGAAAGTCGCCTTGCCGCAAATTCGCATGCCGTCGTAGCGGGAAAATCGGCGCCGGGAGCGACCGGCCGCCGCATGTCGCAAATAGGCTATCTTGCGACTGAAAACCGTCATGCGATACCGCCCCGCCTTGAAATGATACCACCAACGGACAGCGGCGCGCACCTTGTTTTATGGATTCGACCGCTCTACCGCCGAATGGTTCGGATCGTCTGCCGGAAAATGACCGGTCGCCGGTCCGTTTTCTCGATGCTCGGGGCGTTGCTGCATGGCGCGATATTCATTTCTGGAACTGGCGAAAAACGCGTTTTCCGCCCACAAGAACTGGGGCCGCCAATGGCGCGCGCCAGAGCCCAAGGCCGAATACGACATCGTCATCGTCGGTGCCGGGGGGCACGGTCTGGCCACGGCCTATTACCTGGCACGCGAACACGGCCAGAAGAACATCGCGGTTCTCGACAAGGGCTGGCTCGGTGGAGGCAACACGGGCCGCAACACCACCATCGTGCGCTCCAACTATCTCTGGGAAGAAAGTGCGGCGCTCTACCAGCACGCACTCGACCTTTGGGAAGGCCTGTCCCAGGAACTGAACTACAACGTCATGTACTCCCAGCGCGGCGTCATGATGCTGGCCCACACGGTTCACGACATTCAGGTGTTCAAACGCCACATCCACGCCAATCGCCTCGCCGGCGTCCAGAATGAATGGCTATCGCCTGAGGAAGCGCGGGATTATTGCCCGCCCCTCAACATTCAGAAGAACATCCGCTATCCCGTCATGGGCGCGGCCCTCCAGCGGGTCGGCGGCACGGCCCGCCATGACGCGGTCGCCTGGGGCTATGCCCGAGGCGCCGACAGCCTCGGGGTCGACATTATCCAGAATTGCGCGGTGACCGGCATTCGCCGGGGCGCGGATGGCGCGGTCGAAGGTGTCGAAACTGCCAAGGGTTTCATCAAGGCGAAGAAGGTCGGAGTCGTGGCGGCCGGCCACACCTCCGTGCTGATGGAAATGGCCGGTGTCCGGGTACCCCTGGAATCGAACCCGCTTCAGGCGCTCGTCTCCGAGCCGGTCAAGCCCGCCTTCCCCTGCGTGGTCATGTCCAACACCATCCACGCCTATATCTCCCAGTCGGACAAGGGAGAGCTGGTGATCGGCGCAGGCACGGACCAGTTCGTTTCCTACAGCCAGACCGGCGGCATCCACATCACCACCCACACCATCGACGCCATCTGCGAGCTGTTTCCCATGTTCCGGCGCATGCGCATGCTGCGCAACTGGGGCGGCATCGTCGATGTGACGCCGGACCGTTCGCCGATCATTGGCAAGACGCCGGTACCGGGGCTCTACGTCAATTGCGGCTGGGGCACGGGTGGCTTCAAGGCAACGCCCGGCTCGGGTCACGTCTTCGCACACACCATCGCGAAGGACGAACCACATCCGATCAATGCACCTTTCACCCTCGACCGGTTCCGCACCGGCCGGCTGATCGACGAGGCGGCAGCCGCCGCCGTGGCGCACTAGGAGAGATCATGGCACATGAAGCCGTAAACCTGGCGGATCGGCTCTCCACCTTTTCCGAGTTATGGACGCCCAAGATCGTCAGCGCCTTCAACGGCCATGACGTGATGGTGGTCAAGGTGAAAGGGGAGTTCGTCTGGCACTCCCACCCCGACACGGACGACCTGTTCTTCGTGCTCTCCGGCAGGCTCACCATCCAAATGCACGACGGCGATGTCACCCTGGGCCCGGGCGAACTCTACGTGGTACCGAAAGGCGTCGAGCACTGCCCGAAGGCGGAAGAAGAGACCCATCTCATCATCATCGAACCGGCGGGCACCCCCAACACGGGTGATCCGGACACCGCCGCCGTGAAGACGACCATTTAAGGCCACCGCCATGCTGTTGATCCAATGCCCCTATTGCGGTGTCGAACGCCCGGAACTGGAATTCCACTGCGGCGGCGAGGCCCATATTGCCCGCCCGGAAGATCCGTCGACCCAGACCGACCAGCAGTGGGCAGAGTTCCTCTACATGCGCACCAACACCAAGGGGATCTACGCCGAACGCTGGCGCCATATTCATGGCTGCGGCCGGTTCTTCAATGCGGTCCGGGACACGGTCTCCGACAAGTTCCTGAAGATCTACAAGGCCGGAGAGCCGATGCCCGATCTGTCCTCCCTTGAGAAGGAGGCAGGTCAATGAACCAGCCTTTCCGCACCGAAAAAGGCGGACTGATCGACCGCGACCGAAAGATCTCCTTCACCTTCGACGGCGAACGTCTTGAAGGCTACGAAGGCGACACACTCGCCTCGGCCCTGCTTGCCAACGGCGTCCATCTGGTCGGCCGATCGTTCAAGTACCACCGCCCGCGCGGCATTCTGACGGCAGGATCGGAGGAACCGAACGCGCTGGTCGGCGTCCACCGCAAGGGCGACCAGACCCCGAACCTGCGGGCGACCCAGGTCGAGCTCTATGAGGGCCTCGAGGCCATCAGCCAGAACCGCTTCCCGTCACTCTCCTTCGACGTCGGCGCGGTCAACGACCTGCTGTCGCCGCTGTTTCCTTCCGGCTTTTACTACAAGACCTTCATGTGGCCGAAGGCCTTCTGGGACCGGGTCTATGAACCGGTGATCCGCGCGGCCGCAGGCCTCGGCAAACCGCCGAAGAACCCGGACCACGACCACTACGCCAACCTCTATGCCCATTGCGACGTATTGGTAATCGGCGCGGGTCCCGCCGGTCTTGCCGCCGCCCTCGCCGCTTCTGAAACCGGCGCACGGGTGATCCTCTGCGACGAGCAGGCCAGCCTCGGCGGATCGCTGCTGAGCGAAACCGCCGCCACCATCGATGGCAAGCAGCCGGCGGACTGGGCGGAAGATACGGTCACAGAACTGGCCGCAAGGGACAACGTCACTCTGCTGCCGCGCACCACCGCGTTCGGATATTACGCCCAGAATTTCGTGGCCCTGGCCGAACGGGTCACCGATCACATGGCCGATCCCGATCCGACCCTGCCGCGCGAACGGCTGTGGCAGGTACGTGCGAAGGAAGTCGTGATCGCCGCCGGCAGCATCGAGCGGCCCATGGTGTTTCCCGAAAACGACCGGCCCGGCATCCTCATGGCCGGCGCGGCCCGCACCTACCTCAACCGCTACGGCGTGAAGGCCGGACAGAAGGTGCTGGTGACGACCGCCTGCGACACCGCCTGGCAGGCCGCCTTCGATCTCGCCGATAACGGCGTCGAAATCGCCGCCATCGCGGATACCCGTAAGATCGTTCCCGAAGCACTGGTGACCATTGCCGAAGCGCGAAACATCAAGGTGCGCACAGGCTGCGTCGTTACCGGTACGAACGGCCGCAAGCGTGTCTCCGGCGCCCTGCTCGGCCACGTTTCCAGCACCGGAGCCGTCAGCTCCGCCGGCGACGTGACCTGCGACGCGCTCCTGATGTCCGGCGGCTGGACCCCGACCGTCAGCCTCTATTCCCAGTCCCGCGGCAAGGTCGTCTGGGACGAGGCGAACGGAAACTTCCTTCCCGGCGCCCATCCCCAGAACGAACGCTCCGCCGGCGCCTGCCGGGGGCTTTACGGTTTGAACGCGGTGCTTGGAGACGGGTATGCGGCCGGGGAAGACGCCGCGAAATCCGCAACAGGAAAAAGCGCGAAGCTCACCTATGCGGTCGCGACCGGGGCCCATGCCGGCGAAGGCGGCACCCTCGGAGACCTGCCGCACGATCGTGATGCCTCCCGCGTCAAGGCCTTCGTCGACTATCAGAACGACGTCACCGCCAAGGACGTGAAGCTGGCCGTGCGGGAAGGCATGCATTCCATCGAGCACATCAAGCGCTACACCACCACCGGCATGGCGACCGACCAGGGGCGCCTGTCGAACATGAACGCGCTGGCGATTGCCTCCAGCGCCCTGGACAAGCCCCTGCCGCAGGTGGGTCTGACCACCTTCCGCCAGCCGTTCACACCGACCACCTTCGGCACCTTCGCCACTTCATCGCGCGGCGATTTCTTCGATCCCGTCCGCAAGACGCCGTCCCACCAGTGGGCGGTCGACAATGACGTCGTCTTCGAGGACGTCGGCCAGTGGAAACGGTCGCGCTATTTCCCCAAGGACGGCGAGGACATGCATGCGGCCGTTGCCCGCGAATGTCAGGTCGTACGGGAAAAGGTCGGGCTCTTCGACGGCTCGACGCTGGGCAAGATTGAGGTCGTCGGCCCGGATGCGGCGGAATTCCTGGAGCGGATGTACACCAACCCGTGGAAGGGTCTGAAACCCGGCCGCTGCCGTTATGGCCTGATGCTCAACGATGCCGGCTTCATCATCGACGACGGCGTGATCGGCCGGATCGCGGAAGACCGGTTCCATGTGACGACGACGACCGGCGGCGCCGCCCACGTCTTCGCCACCATGGAAGACTATCTGCAGACCGAGTGGCCGGATCTCGACGTCTGGGTCACCTCGACCACCGAGCAATATGCGGTCATCGCCCTGCAGGGGCCGCTCGCCCGCGATGCCATCGCACCGTTCATCTCCGGAATAGACCTGTCGCCGGAGGCCTTCCCGCACATGAGCGTGGCGACCGGCACGTTCTCCGGCGTGCCCTGCCGCCTGTTCCGGATTTCCTTCACCGGTGAGATCGGCTTTGAAATCAACGTGCCGCGCCGCCACGGCACCATGGTCTGGGAGACCATGGCCGCGGAAATCGAAAAGCTCGGCGGGGTCGTCTACGGCACGGAAACCATGCACGTGCTGCGGGCCGAAAAGGGCTACATCATCGTCGGCCAGGAAACCGACGGCACCGTCACCCCGGACGATGTCGGCATGAGCTGGGCAATCGGCAAGAAGAAGTTCGATTTCGTCGGCAAGCGCGGGCTCGCGCGGCCCGATCTCGTCGCCGAAGGCCGCAAGCAGCTTGTCGGCCTGCTCACCAAGGATCCGCGCGTCGTTCTGGAAGAAGGCGCCCAGGTCACCAAGGTGCCGGATCCGGCAAAGGGCACGTCCGCGGAAGGCCATGTGACCTCCGCCTATCACAGCCCGGCCGCCGGCCGTTCCATCGCGCTTGCCATGGTCAAGGACGGCCGCGCGCTTCATGGAAAAACACTTTACATTCCCATGCCCGGCGGCGCGATCGAGGTCGAAGTGACCGAACCCGTCTTTGTCGACAAGGAAGGAGGCCGCCTCAATGGCTAATCCCCTCTACCAACCCGATGCAGCCGAAGAACCGGTTCTGGGCCTTGGATCCGTTTCGATCTTGCGAGCCGCTCCGCTCGGACGTCTCTCCTTCCGGGGACGCACGGCGGCGCAAGAGGTGGCCGGCAAAGCCCTCGGTTTCGACCTGCCGAAACAGCCGCTCACAGCAGCCACTGGCCCGGACCGCGCCGCACTCTGGCTCGGACCCGACGAGTGGCTGCTGCTGTCTTCAGAGGACGGCTTCGACGCGCTGCATACGGTCCTGACTGAGAAAATCGGCGACGAAGCGCATGCGCTCGTCGATATTTCCCACCGTCAGGACGCGGTAATCGTCACGGGCGAAAAGGCGGAATGGCTGTTGAATTCCGGTATTCCGATCGACCTGGCGACCGGCGCCTTTCCGGTCGGCATGGTGACACGCACCCTCTTCCACAAAGCACCCGTCATGCTCTGGCGCATTGGCCTTGACAGCTTCATCGTAGAGGCTTGGGGATCGTTCATGGACTATGTCTCAGGCCTGCTCAAGGAGGCCGCACGGGAGCTGTAAAGCTTTCAAAAGCTTGTCCACTCGGAGCGATCGTTTCGGGCACGCGTGGCCGCGATTCTGGAAATGCGTTCTGGTCTCCATAGGCAAATCAGAAATCGACGGAGATCATGTATCCCGCTCCGCGTCTTCGCGGATTGGCAGCTGTGGCACGATAGGCCAACGTACAAAAATTAGAGTTATAGCCAACCGGAAGCTCAACGCCCTGGCTTGCGATCAGTTGCACCTGCAAGACGGAGTTTGGCACGTAACTTTCCGAAAACGGCACATACCGCACAGACCAGACCGGTTCCATGAGAAAAGATGAGACTGGCGATGCAATCGCCTGCCAGCCGTTCTTTATGCCCCCCAAAGAAAAATGCTCAGGCATAACGTCGGCACTCCCGAAGTAAGGATCGGTTTATTTCATATACGCCTCGCCTTGATGCTTGATGTTTTCTTGCATGGGGTACGCACTCTCACAACCACAACAAAAAAATGCATACCCTAATGACATAAATCACAATACACTATATTTACACGATTAAAATACTTTTTTAAATCCAAGGTTGCATAATTCATATTTAATACTATTTTTACCGTACGTCGGAATTATATTGCTCTCCATTTATTCTGAAAAATATCGAATTTTAATCGAAATCCGTGCTGTATATTGGTTTCTTTTGTTATATTTATTGACGAATTATACGTATTGTTACTTATAAAAATCCAACATCCACGCCTAACACAACCGCTTCCGGAGCACCCCCACCTCAAGAAGGTTCGATACACCGAAATTAAAATTGATAAAAATGAGACTCCATCGATATTGGATATAATATTTGAAAACTAATTTGACCTTCTGCAACCCAATCGAAATACATTTCTGAAATTATATTAATATAAAATGATATTAATATTAGTATATTTTCGATATTCTATTTTTTTAATCGAGAAACAGTTGAAATATTTATTCATGCAGTCAGACCTGAGCGGGAAATGCTTGAAAAGCGTGTTCAGGAGCAAAGCTTGCTTCAATCGGCACACCTAAGGCCGCTCAAGCGGCCTGCAGCGCCTCATGTAAAGGCGCAGACAGAGATGTTCCGGAGAGCCATCGAGGACTTACATTCGGTTGCGGAATGCAAGTTGCAACCATCCGGCGGCTTCAATCATACAGACAACAGCCCGCCGAATTTGCTTCAGATTTCAGATCGGAAAATTCCGATTGTCACCGGACGTTAATTGCAAGCAGGTAGAGCTTGAAAACTCCTGTTCCTGCTTGTCAAATTCGGACCCTGTTGAAGATCGGTTCCTACAATATCCAGAAAAGTATCGGACTGGACGCGCGCAGGCGGCCTAGGCCTAGCCTCCTAGTTCCCGAGCGTGAAAGCGATCGACCTGGGAAGGGTCCGCCACCGGTACGTCTTCACCCAGACATCGGTTGCCGCGTCATCGAACGAAAAGCCGGACCGGCTTCCCAGTGACTTGTCCGAAATGGCTTTCAGCGTCTCACCGAACAGCCCTTTGGTATCCGCCCCCCGGCTGCCCTCCTCCTCGCCAAAGCAATTTTCGATCTGCCCCTCCAGATTGAAGCTCTCCGTATTCCGGCGAACCTTGCTCGCAATGAAATAGACGCGGTCGTACCCGGCAGAATACTGGTTGTTCGGTGGACAATCGGAACAAACCACCGTTGGCGCGCCGACCGGCTGCTTCCGGTCGCTGCCATCGACCAGTTCGTACTTTGGATGAATGCAGTATTGCGCGTCGATATGGATCCGGTTGAGGTCCAGCGCGTCCTCGAACTTGCCTTGGGCCGTGAACTGAAGCATGTCGCACTGCTTGAGATCCTGCCCGCTTTGCAGGGGCACGGACTTGCTCGGGTCCATTTTCCGGTAAGCCGCCCGGCACTCCCGCTTTGCCGAGATCTTGCGCCCCGGCGGCGCCAGGACACGGATATCGCTGGAGGAGAGATTGGCTTCGATTTCAAGCGGCGCCTCGCTCAGAAGCGAAGGTTCGGTTTCCAGGGAATCCATCGCCTTGGCGAACAGTTCCGCTTTCAGGATACGAAGGAGCACGGCAGAAAGCTTTTGCCGGTTTTCCGGATAAGGCTCGACGAGCTCGAAAGACAAGCCCGCGGGCTCCCGCTCGATATGCGCCTGGGGACCGAACCACAGCGTCTTGCCGTCCAGAAGAACCTGCACGTCATAGGTCCCCTCCACCTGTTCACCCGCAATACCCGCGCGTTTCGCAACCTCCTGCAAGGTTGATTGGACCAACGCCGCCACGGGGGTATCAGTTGCGACCGGCGCGCCGGTCCTGAAATCGAGAACCGGCGAAAAGCGGACGATCATATCCATCGGCCGGGCAACGATTTCCCCGAAACGCGCATTGTCCGGGAGGTTTCCTTCCGGTTCGCAGAGTTCCTGTGACGTCGGCTGGCAACTTTCCGCGACAGGACGAAGGTAAGCGACCCGTGGTTCGGCCTCTTCGACCTGGGCAAACCCCAGGAAGGTCCGTTTCGTGAGATCGCCGTCCAAAAGGCCGATCAGGGTTCCGGGCCGGATACCCTGGATCAGTCCGCCATCGATTTCATCGCCGTTGACCAGAAAGCGATGGACGCCTGCGCTCATCTCTCCGCCGAAGACAGCCCCATCGATCAGATTTCCCTCCCATGAGGGGGTCTGCATCCCCATCTGGCCCAGCTCGGGATCATTGTTGATGTCGCTGAGCATTACCTGAAACAACTGGCGATAGGAAAGGTCCGGATTCTGTTCGAGGCGGCGCAGAAGCACGGAGGTGAACAGACCGTACCAGCCCTTGTCGCCTTTCGCGGTGCCCTTGCTGAAGTCGATCTCCCGGGCGACCTCCGTGGAGCGGGCCGCATAAAAGGCAAGATAGTTTCCCATTTCGCCCGACTGTGCGACCGGCGCATCGAACGGCTCCATGTCCCGTTTCCGGCTGCCCGAGCGAACCGAGGTATCAATGCCGAATACGTCCGGTGTCACATTCCGGCTGAGAGAATAGCTGGAGGCGTCGCGCATGCCGCTTCCCGAATGGCAGCTGTCGAGAACGAACCACACATCCGCCCCCTTGCGCCGCAACGCGGTAACAATCTCACCGATCTCATCGTCGACCAGGGCATTGGGGACCTGGTTGGCGCCCTGCTCGGGCTTCCCGATATCGGAGGGAAGGAAGATCTCGTCCAGGCCGTCGCGTTCGTCGTTGTTCATATCCAACTGGCGCGACCCGTGCCCGCTCATGTGGATATAGATAAAGTCCCCTTTGCCTGCGTCTTCCGCAAGCTTCCTGAAGCCGTCCAGAATATTCTGCCGCGTGGCCTTGTGTTGGGGGGCCAGGCTATCCTGATAGATCCGAATATCCGTGACACCGCGTTTCTTCAAAAGCGCGGCTATCGCTTCGATGTCGTTCCTGGGGCCTTTGAGATCGGGAATGCCGAAACTGTTGTCGTAGTCGAAGGCGCCCACGAGCATCGCCCGCGTCTCTGCGCTGGCGCTCACCGTCAGCAGAAGCGAGATGAAGATACCGGCAATCACAGTCCAGCGCATTTAGAGGTCCCCGTTGCATTGGTTTCAATCATGCGGCGAATGATCGAGCGAATGGCAAATTATCGTTGTTCAACAGAAACATGTAGAGTTGCCACCCTTGGAGTCTAACGTCTATTCTGCCGCTAGGTCAAAGTTTGATACGGGTTTGTTTCATGCATTTTCTTGTCTATCCGCTTTCCCTGTTGATGCTGATTGCGAGCCTGACCGGGTCTCTGGCGCAAGCGCCCGTGCCGGATACCGAAACCGGTGCTTTCAATCCCCTCGTATTCGGACTGCAGCTCGCTCAGGAACCGGATCCACAGCAACGGCTGCAGCTCATCGACGGCGCCCTGGACCGGCTGCAGGCGCAAACGGATCCGGATCCCAAGGTCGTCCTCGACCTGCTTCAGGAAAAAGTCGACCTTTTGCTGCAACTCGGCAAAACCGGGGAAGCCGCCGGGCTGCTGGCCGGCATGGCGTCCTTCGCCGACAAGAACCGGGACAGCCTGGATGTGAACATCGCCGCCTTGCTGCACAAGGCCGCGGAACTGAACGAGCAAAACGGCAATCTCCGCCAGGCTTCCAGGCTCCTGGAACAGGAACTGGAAGAACGCCGGTCGGGAATGCAGTTCGGCGAACCCGTTGCCCGCGTCATGAACGACCTCGCCCGCGTCGCTCAGAAACGCGGAAACACCAAGGCGTTCCAGCAGTACACGACGTCGGCGGAAACCGTTCTGACGATGGATGGGCCAGGCGCACCCGGCGGCACCAAGGCGGCCAACAATGAAGGCGGCTTCCGGGAAGTGGAGATCTATTACGCCACGGACCGGGCGCGTTCCGGGAGCAGCGATCCGGGCGAATACTACGGCTATGACCGAGGTCAGCTCGAATATGGCGTCGTCACCGTCTCCATCCCGGACATCCATGTACCCGGCGCCATAGAAGCCCCCTCCATCTGGCGACTGGAATTCGGCCCGGACGCCAGCAAGCACGTGATGGTCCAGAGGGTCGAACCGAAGGACGTGTCCGCCTTTTACGCCAGGATGAACGAGGATCTGGAAAAGCATTCCAGCAAGGAATCCTTTGTCTTCATCCACGGCTACAATGTCACCTTCGACGCCGCCGCCAAGCGAGCCGGCCAGCTTGCCTATGACATGAACTACGCCGGCCTGCCGATCCTCTATTCCTGGCCATCCGCCGGAAAGACCACCCGTTATATCGGGGATGAGGCGGTGGTCCGGCTCAGCGGCCGCCGCCTTGCCAGGTTCCTGGAGGAGCTCCGACAGAAATCCGGCGCCGAAACCATCCACATCGTCGCCCACTCCATGGGGAACCGGGCGCTGACGGACGCACTTGAGATCCTGGCACTCAAGAACACCGGAACACCCGCCGAACTGCCGCTGTTCGGTCAGATCTTCTTTGCGGCCCCCGACGTGGACGCAGACCTTTTTGCGGAAATGGCAAAGACGTTCCATCCGGTCGCCCAACGCCTCACACTTTACACGTCCGAAGAGGACTGGGCCTTGAAGACTTCGAAGGAACTGCACGGCAGCGCCACGCGCGCCGGCCTCGGCGGCGACAAGCAACTGGCCTCCAGCGACTTCGACACGATCGACATGACCGGGCTTGGGACCGACATGCTGTCCCATTCCTATTTTGCCGACGACAGTTCCGCGCTTGCCGACATGCTGGCCCTGCTGTGGCGCAATCCCGCCCCCGGCAAGCGGTGCGGTCTTGCGCCTCACAAGAGCGACGGCGACAAGCCGACGACCTGGCGCTACATGAAGGACGTCTGCCACGACCGCGATCTGCTGGCACTTCTGGCGCAGCTGAGAGGCTATCCTCATCCGGATCCGGCCACGATCCGGAAAGTCGTCGAAGCGAATGTTTCCGACAAGGACCAGATCAGCCAGTGGGAGACCCTTTTGCTCGGCATGACCGGGCAATAGCGGTCGGATCCATTTTCCGAAAAACCAGGCTTCAGGGGACGTCAGCCAGTGCCTTCCGCCAAATTCGCATCGATGCTCGTGGTGAAAGCGCTGGTGGTTCTGGCCGCACTCCTGCCTGTGTGCATATCAGCGGCCAGTGCTCAGGAGGCCGCCGCCGAGAAATTCGTATATATCGGTTCGGTGCCCCACGAACACATGTCCGTAAGGGCGCTGGCCTTCGATCCGGACGATGCCTTTTTATGGGCGCAAACCGCCTACGGCCTGACGGCAACGCGTGTTTCCAGGTTTTCGATCGCCTCCGGAACGGAGACGTTCAGCTTCGCGCTCGATGCCGAACTTGCCGGCCCGCCTGTCCTTTTCGACATGGACACCGGTTCCGTCGTCCGCCGGGATAGCAAAGGCTTTGAACGGATTGCACTCGATACCGGAAAGCGGCTCTGGCGCTATGACACGACGGACCCGTTTGACGGCTTCAGCATCCCGGTTTTGACCTCAGACGGCAAACGGGCTCTCCATGTTCAATTGGCCGGCGAATTTGCAACGCTCTACGATCTGGAAAAACAGGCGCCTGTACGTGTCTACGACAGCCAGAAACTGCAGCCCGATCTGGCATCGTATCTGACCGGTTTCCATGCCCCGGCCGTCAGCAGCGGCGACGGCAGCCATGTGCTTGCGACGTTTGACACGCTCTATCTCCTCTCCGCGTCCGGTGACGTCATCTGGAAGCACAAGGAAGACGAGATAGTAAGCTCTGCCCGCCTCAGCCACGACGGGCTCCGGCTGGTCACCGGGCCGCACAATCGGGAAGACGGCTCCGAATATCTCGCCCTTCGCGAGATCGAAAACGGCAACATCTCCGAGCGGTTCGATATCGCAGAGCTTGACGATTTCCTGTTGTCCCGCGACGGCCGGTTTCTTCTCGCCCTGGACCTGAAGAAGTCTCGGATACAGGTCTGGAACCTCGACGTCCCTTCGTCCGCCCTGACCTACGAGGGCGGCCGGAAGCGCATCGGGTCCGCAGCCTTTTCAGACGACGGTGAGCGGCTCGTACTTGCCCTGGAACGCAGCGACGGCCGACAGGGCGAATTCGCCTTTTTCGAACTGGGCGGCACACCGCCGGATGCTCTGCCTGATGAAGAGGAAAGCCGGCGTCTGGTGACCAACACGGGGCATTCCGCCCTGGTCACCGCCAGCACGGTCTCTCCCGACGGCCTTCTGATGGCCTCCGGCGACAGCGAAGGATATCTGTGGCTGTGGCACGTTCCGACCCTCAGAGCCATTCGCGGGAACGCCCTGCCCGGCCAGTCGATCAGCGACCTCACCTTCCTGGACAGCAAAACCGCGCTGATCGCGGGCTCGCAAGGGATCTATCTCTGGGACGCCACCACGGGCAAATTATCGCCCTTCGACCCGGTGGAATACAACCGGCTGCCGGTCGCGAAGTTTCAAAAAGCGGGCGATTTCATATGGTTCTGGGACAATGCCGATATCGCGGTGCTCGACCGGAAAAACGAGCGGCTGCGTTTCGAGAGCATCGGGTTTCATAGCGATTACGGCAGTCTGATCGAAACGCTTCGCGTGAGCCCGGACGGCCGCGAATTCGCCGTCGCGGCCAGTAACGGCGACGTTTACCGCTTCGATGCACAGACCGGCCAGTTCCTTGAGCGCCTTCAGGGCCAGGCGGGCGAGATCTTCAAACTCGCCTATGGCGCGGACGGAAAGGAACTGTTCGCCGTCCTGTCAGAGGATGAGCCGGCCGGGGGCAAGAAACAACACATCGTCGCCTGGCGGCTCTCCGGGCCAGACGCGGCAACCGGCAGCTCGAGCCTCCTTTACAAGACCGCCATCGGCGATGAATTTCTCTCCGACATCTGGCTCGCGACCGACGGACACCATCTGGTGGTCACAGGCGGCAACGAGAAATACTGGCTTGTCGATCCTCTGACCGGTGACATCGCGGCAGAGCGCCGCTGGTTTCCGGCGGAAGCCGGCCTGAAGGCGATATACGGCGTCAAAATCAAACCGGTTCCAGGCTCGTCCCGGGCGATTGTCCAGGCAGGTGCCCTGCCCTTTCAGCTCAGCGCCATCGACTTTGACAGGGGCGAATGGATCGGGGCTTTTCGTACCGAAGTCAGTCCATTCCAGGCGGTCCGGTTCTCGAAGGACGGCAAGAGCCTGATGTTCAATGCTCCGGGCTACGTCCACCTCTGGTCACTGGAAGAAGGCAGGGAGGTCAAGCGTCTGACGAACCTCTCCCGCAATCCCGCCTTCGACAACCTCGCGCCGGACGAACGGGGACTTCTCACCCTCGACTATCAACAAGGCGCTTCAAACAACGCCCTTGCGACCGATATCAGGTTCTGGAATCCCCGTGTCGGCAACCGGACGGTCATGACGATCCCGACCACGGTCCAGGATCCGTCCAACGGCCGTTTTGCAATGAACGCACCCCAAAAGGTCCGCTTCTCCAACAGCGGCAATCACATATCCTTTCAGGGAAGCGGCTTTCTGGCGGTCTGGGATATCAAAAGCGGTGCGACGAAACTGACTGCTTACGATGCGTTTCCCGTGGCCGGTGACGGCATCGTGTTTTCTCACGATGACCGTCTTGCGACCGCCCCGCTGGAAATGGCGGATGACGGGTTCGCGCGCCTGGCGACCTGGGATCTGGAAACCGGTCAGGAACTGTGGCGTACAAAGCTCCCGGCGAAGGTAACAGCGTCCGTCAGCTATATGTCGAATACGGATACGCTCCTGGTCGGCGATCAACTGGGCGGTGTCTTGTGGACCTACAACGCCCGCACCGGCGAACAGCTCGGAGAAATCGACCTGCGGCGGTACGGACAGCCCGTCCGCGTCGCAAATGCGGGCACAGGCAAGGCGGATCTCATCGCCTCAAGCTGGCTCGGCCACGCAGCTTTGGCCAGGTCTGACGATCCAGATCAGGCCATCGAGTTCGCCGGCCAGGCGCAGATTATCGCGGCGGCCTATTCCAACGACGAAACATGGCTTGCGACCGGCGACGACAGGAACCATGTGGTCCTTCGGGACGCTGAGACAGGAGAAGAGCTCGCCCGGTTTGCCGCCCAGGCCGCCCGGGGCAACACCATCAGCTTTTCCCCCGACGATTCCCTGCTTGCCGTGGTCGAGACCGACGGGTCGGCCACTTTGTGGAACACGCTCACGGGCGAAAAGCTCGTGAAGATGATGTCCCTGCAGGAGGACGGCGGATGGCTGACCGTGGCGCCGGACGGGCGCTATGATGCGAGCGATCCGGGCGATGTGGCTGCCCTTTCCTGGGTGCGCAAAAGCGACCCGCTGACGCCCTTGCCCGTCTCCGTGTTCTACCGGGACTACTACGAACCGCGCCTTCTGCCCCGCCTGCTCGCCCTCGACGATTTTCCGGAAATCAGGGACATTGCCGACATCAATATCCATGTTCCGCGAGTGACAATCGACAAGGTGGCCGAAACGGCGCGCGGTCTCCTCTCGGTCACGGTGTCGGTCGAAGAGACCATGCGAGACATCGCCGATGGCGGCTTCTCGCTGAAACTGTTCCGCGACCGCCAGCTTGTCGGCCAGTTCCCTGATCCTTTCGGCCAGGAACACGGGACAAGCGTTCAATCGGACAAAGCCGGAAAGTCCCTGATCACCTTTTCGGGAATCAAACTGCCGCTCTCCGATAAAGCCGATGATATCCGGACTTTTTCCGCCTACGCCTTCAATGCCGATGGCGTGAAGGGAGAACGGGTCTCGTTCAGCTATCGCTACAACGCGGAAACCGGCGTCCGGACGCCCAGAGCCTATGTGTTGACCATAGGCGTGAACGCCTATCAGAACCCGGCCTGGAACCTGCGCTATGCGGTCGCCGACGCGGATGCCCTGCGCTCGACATTGGCCTCAAAGCTCGGATCTGAAACGGCGCAGAGCTACAAGGACATCGTTCCGATCGCACTCGTTGCATCCGGAGACGACGGCCGGCCGGTGACGGCGACACGCAAGCACATCAAGGCCGTCATCGATGTTCTGGCCGGCCGTAGCGCGGACCCGGACGTGCTGGCGGAGATCGACGGCGCGCAAGAGCTGCGTGCCGTGAACCCGGAGGATCTGGTGGTGCTGACCTTCTCCGGGCACGGCTACGCCAATCCGGACGGCAATTTCCATCTCTTTCCCTGGGATATCGGCACGGGCAACGATCGTTCGCTGACACCTGAGCTTCTGGACCGGACGATCACAAGTGCGACCCTTGCCGACTGGCTATACGCCATGGACGCAGGCCGCACGGTGATCATCATCGATGCGTGTAACTCAGCCGCCGTCGTTGAGGCCAACGGCTTCAAACCCGGTCCGATGAACAGCCGGAGCCTCGGACAACTCGCCTATGACAAGGGAATGCAGATCATCACCGCAAGCCAGGCGGAAAACGTCGCGCTGGAGAGCGAGTTGGTGCAGCACGGCCTGCTCACCTACGCCCTGGTCTCCGAGGGGCTTGAGAACCTGGAAGCCGATTTCCAGCCCGCCGACGGGCAGATCACCCTATCGGAGTGGCTGGAATACGGAACCGGGCGGGTGCCTGACCTCTACCGTCAGGTCCGCGAGGGGCAATTGGAACCCCTCACCAAAGGCGCCGTCGATCTGGGCACGATCATCCGCTACGACGACGAGGATGCCAACGTCCAGCGGCCGAGCCTGTTCGACTTCCTGCAACGGCGATCCGATATCGTCATCGAAACGAGTTCCAACGCACGCCCCTGACGCGACCGGGGCGGCGCCGAGACGTCAGGGCTGGGGAAACGCCGGCCCAATCATACGGGGATATACTTATTTAAGGACTGTGTGCTTGCCTTGGATTGAAGATCGAACCTTGGGAAGCCGATGTCCAACCCTGTTCCGGCGCAGAAGATCAGGCTCTCCGAACTCCTCGGAGCCCTCAGCCATGCCCTGGATATCACCGAAGGCCAGCCGCGCGGACATTGCGTCCGGTGCTGCTGGATCGGCTTTCACATCGGCAAGGCCTATGGCCTCGATGACGCGCAACTTGTCGATCTCTACTACACGATCCTGCTGAAAGACCTTGGCTGTTCAAGCAACGCAGCCCGGATCTGCCAGCTCTATCTGGCCGACGACATTTCCCTCAAACAGGACTTCAAGCTCATCAGCGGCAGCCTGTCGGAGGCCCTGCGGTTCGTTCTGTCCCATACCGGGCTTCAGTCCGGGCTTGCAGAACGGTTCCGCGCGATCATCAACATCCTTCAGAACGGAGGTGAGATCACTCGCGAGCTGATCGAGACCCGCTGTCACCGGGGCGCCGACATTGCCCGGCAGATGCATTTCTCTCAGGCTGTCTGCGACGGCATCTACCGCCTGGACGAACATTGGGACGGCAGCGGCAAGCCGGATGGAATTTCAGGAGATGACATCCCGGTCTTTTCCCGGATTGCCCTTCTGGCGCAGGTCATCGATGTCTTCCGGACCAACGCCGGCCCCGAGGCCGCCATCCGGGAAGCTCGTGCGCGCGCGAACACCTGGTTCGATCCCCGCTTGACGGATTGTTTCGAAAGAGCCGCGCGCGAGCCGGGCTTCTGGCAGGTCCTCCAAAGCGAGGACCTCGCCGCGCAGGTGTATGATCTGGAGCCGGCGCGGCTGGTTCGGACCGTGGACGAAGACCAGCTTGACGACATCGCCGCCGGCTTTGCCCAGGTCATCGATTCCAAAAGCCCCTATACGGCCGGTCACAGCGAGCGGGTCACCCTGTTCACCGATCTGATCGCGGAACAGCTCGGCTACAGCGAGCCGGATCGCAGGAAGCTGAAACGCGCAGCCCTTCTTCACGATATCGGCAAGCTCGGCGTCAGCAACATGGTCCTCGACAAACCGGGAAAGCTGGACGAGGACGAGTGGCGGGCCATTCGCCTGCATCCGGTCTTTTCCGACCAGATCCTGTCTCAGGTTTCGGCATTTGCGGATCTCAGTCCGATCGCACGCGGCCATCACGAACGGCTCGACGGCAAGGGCTACCCGGACGGGCTGTCGGGAAATGAAATCGGCATGGAAACCCGGATCGTCACCACGGCGGATATTTTCGATGCCTTGACCGCCGACCGTCCCTACCGGGCGGCCATGCCCATCGGGAAGGCTCTGAACATCATGAGTGGAGACCTCGGCGCCGCGATCGACGAAACCTGCCTCGATGGACTGCGCGCGGCACTAGAAAAACTGGGACGCATGCAGGCCGCATGAGGCCCCGCCACACCTTCCCGTATCCGTTTCACGCATCTTCGTCTTGATCCCTTAACCTTTCGCGGGGCAAATTCGGAACATGCTGAAGATCGGTTCCTACAATATCCAGAAAAGTATCGGGCTGGACGCGCGCCGGCGGCCGGAGCGCACGCTCAAGGTCATTTCCGAAATGAATTGCGACGTGATCGCTCTGCAGGAGGTGGACAAGCGCTTCGGACCGCGCGAAGCCACCCTCCGACCAGAAATGATTGCGGAACTGACCGACTATAAGCCGGTCCCCCTGGCCATCCGCGAAGGCAGCATCGGCTGGCACGGCAACGCGATTCTGGTGCGCCGCTCCATCGGCATCATCGACTTCCGGCGGCTGGAGCTGCCGACACTGGAACCGCGTGGCGCGGTGATGGCGGATCTGAAGATCAACGGACAGCAGATCCGCGTGGCCGCCATGCATCTGAGCGTCGTTGCGACCTTCCGCAAGCGTCAGATTGCGTCGGTCATGGCCCAACTCCACTCCCGTCCCTACGACCTGCCCACCATTCTGGTCGGCGACCTCAACGAATGGTGGGATACGGCCAAGAGCCTGAAGATGTTCAACCCGCATTTTCAGGTTACGACACCGGGACGCAGCTTCCCCTCGCCTATGCCGGTCGCAAGCCTCGATAGGATCATCACCAGCCCGGAATTTGCCGTTCAGAACACCGGTGTGCACCGGTCCGATACCGCCAGAATCGCTTCCGATCACCTGCCTGTGTGGGCAAGCCTCCTGCTCGAGCACAAGGCGCGCCCGACCACATCCGCGGATGAAGCGACCACGGTCTGACTTTTCCGGCCGTTTACCTGTCCGCACACACGCCCCACCGACCGTCGGGCGGACATGCGCGCTGCAAATTTCCGAAAGGCTGTTTTTCCGAGAAACGGGAACAGGCCTCTTTTGTCGTGCAGAATTATCAGTTACGCTACCATCGGGAGAATAATTGGGAATTAAAGACAGAGTATGCAGGATTTTGCGCACAGCTTCACCCTGGCCGGCGAGTTGATCGTCAGTGGCAACGAAGACCTGGCCGAAATTGTAACGCTGTCCCTGCGCGTGACTGCGACTGCGCTCGGCATTTCCGCGCTGATCGGACTGCCTTTTGGTGCAATCCTTGCTGTTTCCCGCTTTCCCGGACGTGGCGCGATTACCGTGCTTGCCAATGCACTCATGGGCCTGCCGCCAGTGGTGGTCGGCCTGATGGTCTACATGCTGCTGTCAAACGCGGGGCCGCTCGGCCCCCTGCAGCTGCTTTATACGCCGACGGCGATGATCATCGCACAGGCGGTCCTGATCACCCCGATCATCATCGCCCTGACCCGCCAGGTCATTGCCGATCTGAACGCGGAATATGCCGACACCTTCCACTCGCTCGTCGTCCCCTGGCACACGGCAGTCGGCGCGCTTTTATGGGATGCCCGCTTTTCCCTGATCACCGTGCTGCTTGCCGGGTTCGGCCGCGCGGTGGCGGAAGTCGGCGCGGTCATGATTGTCGGCGGCAACATCAACCACGTGACCCGGATGATGACCACGGCGATTGCGCTGGAAACATCGCGCGGCGACCTGGCACTGGCCCTCGCCCTCGGAATGATCCTGCTGCTGATAGCCCTGGCGGTGAACGGCGCCGTCGCGCTTCTGCGCGGGACGGAACGGAGTGCGGCCCATGCATGAAGTCGTCAGCATGACCGCCCATTCCGAATTCCGCTTGAAAGCCGCGCCCTCTCCAATGCCGCTGCAAGTTCGCAACCTGACCTTTGCCACGGACAAGACGGAAATACTCAAGGGCATTGACCTGGATCTCTCCACCGATCGCCTCACCGTCCTGATGGGTCCGAACGGCGCCGGCAAAAGCGTGCTTCTGCGCCTGCTGCACGGCCTGCTTCAACCGACCAACGGGGACGTCAGGTGGTCGGGTCAGCCGTTGACGAAGTCCATACGCAAGGACCAGGCGCTTGTATTCCAGAAACCGGTGCTGCTGCGCCGCTCGGTCAAAGCAAATCTGAATTTCGCCCTGGGACTGCGCAAAGTCCCGGACCGGACGGCCCGGCTGAAGGAAGCGCTCGCGGACCTTGGCCTTGATGCACTTGCCAAACGCCCGGCCCGGGTCCTGTCCGGTGGGGAACAGCAACGACTGGCCCTTGCCCGTGCGCTGATCCTGAAACCCAAGGTCCTGATGCTGGACGAACCGACGGCCAATCTCGACCCGGCCTCCACCCTGCTCATCGAACAGGCGATCTCCAAGGTCCGGAGAGCTGGCGTAAAGGTCATCATGATCACCCACGCGCCGCACCAGGCCCGCCGCCTCGCTGAAGAGATCGTCTTCCTCCATGCCGGACGGATCGCCGAGCATACGCCGGCGAAAGCCTTCTTCGACCGGCCGGAATCCGCTGCTGCCCGCGCCTATCTGGCCGGCGAGATCCTGATTTAACAATTCATAAGGGAGAGAACAGACATGAGCCTTTTCAAACGCATGGCCGCCGGGGTTCTGGCCATAGGCCTGACCGCCGGGGCCAGTGTCGCCGCGCTGGCCGCAGACACTTTCATCGTCGTCCAGTCGACCACCTCGACCCAGAACTCGGGCCTGCTCGACTACATTCTGCCAATGTTCAAGAACAAGTCCGGCATTGAGGTCCGCGTCGTGGCGGTCGGAACCGGCCAGGCGCTGAAGAATGCCGCAAACGGCGACGGTGACGTTCTGCTCGTCCACGCCAAACCGGCCGAGGAGAAATTCGTCGCCGACGGCTTGGGCGTGAAGCGCTTCGACGTCATGTACAACGACTTCGTCATCGTCGGACCGAAGAACGATCCGGCCGGCATCAAGGGCATGACCGATGCCACCGCAGCGCTGAAGAAGATCGCGGACAGCGAAGCCATCTTCGCGTCCCGCGGCGATGACAGCGGCACCCACAAGAAGGAACGCGCCCTTTGGAAGCAGGCCGATATCGACCCGACCGCTGCCTCCGGCGCCTGGTACCGGGAAACCGGCTCGGGCATGGGCGCCACGCTGAACGCTGCTGCCGGCATGGGCGCCTACACCATGTCGGACCGTGCGACCTGGCTTGCCTTCAAGAACAAGGATGCGCTTGAAATCCTGGCCCAGGGCGACGATCGCCTGTTCAACCAGTACGGCGTCATCGTGGTCAATCCGGAAAAGCATCCGAACGTGAAGGCCGAGGCCGGTCAGGAATTTATCGACTGGCTGATCGGAGCGGAAGGACAGAAGGCGATCGCTTCCTACAAGGTCGGCGGCGAACAGCTGTTCTTCCCGAACGCCAGCGGGTCCGCCTCCAACTGATCGGGCGCGGGTTGATCGCACCGCAGAAAACCGAAACGGGGGCACAAGCCCCCGTTTTTCATGTCTAAAACGATGGACGCAAGGATCAGCCCATCAGGGGCCGCAGGACGAAGAACAGCACGCTCGACAGGACCGCAGCGGCCGGCACCGTGACGACCCAGGCTGCGACGATCGTCATGAAATGAGCCCGGCGCACCAGCATGCGCCGGTTCTGCTCTTCCCGGTTCCGGACCGGACGCACCCTTTTTTCCTTGAGCTCGTTGTTCTTGTTCAAAAAATCCATCCGGCGTTTTGAACGCTCCGTGTACCATTCCCGGAAGAAACCGACACCGAAGACCGCGCCGACGGCAATATGGGTGGAACTGACGGGCAGTCCGAGTCCAGAGGCAACGATCACGGTGATCGCCGCAGACAGGGCGACGCAATAGGCCCGCATCGGATTGAGCTTCGTAATCTGCTGGCCGACCATGTTGATCAACTTCGGACCGAACAGCAGAAGCCCGAAAGAGATCCCGAGCGCACCGACCGCCATCACCCACAACGGAATGGCGACTTTCGAGACAACCTCGCCAAGCGCGGCCGTATGCACGACGGCAGCCAGCGGTCCGACCGCATTGGCGACATCGTTCGCGCCATGGGCGAAAGACAGAAGGGCTGCCGAACAGATCAGCGGTAGCGAGAACAACTTGCGCAGGGACTGGTTCCGGTTTTCAAGTCCCTCCGACTGCATGCGGATGAGCGGCCGGACCGCTGCCCAGGTAACAAGGCCGATGGCCAGGCCCCCGGCCAACGCCTGCGGCAAGCTGATCTTGACCAGATGCTTCAGCCCTTTCATCGCCAGATAGGCCGCAAAACAACCGGTCATGATCGCGATCAGAACCGGAACCCAGCGCCTTGCAGCCGCGATCTTGTCGTCCTGATAAATGATGAAGGTCTTGATGATGGCCAGAAAGAAGGCGGCGATCAAACCGCCCAGTAAGGGAGAGATGACCCAGCTCGCGACAATACCGCCCATTGTCGGCCAGTTGACCGAGGAAATCCCGGCAGCCGCGATCCCCGCTCCCATGACGCCGCCGACGATCGAGTGGGTCGTTGAGACCGGTGCGCCGAGCCAGGTCGCCAGATTGATCCACAGGGCAGAAGACACCAGGGCCGCCATCATTGCCGCCATGAAGACCGCAGGATCGTTGACCATTTCCGGGTTGATGATCCCTTTGGAAATCGTTCCGACCACATCGCCGCCAGCGATCAGCGCACCCGCGCTTTCAAACAACGCCGCGATAATGAGGGCCGTCACCATGGTCATGGCGCGGGACCCCACGGCGGGGCCGACGTTGTTCGCCACGTCGTTGGCACCGATATTGAGCGCCATATAAGCGCCGATGGCTGCGGCAGCCATGATCACCGCCGCGCCATGGGTGCCGGTCATATAGATACCGGCTACGGCACCCGACAGAATAATAAAGAGAAAGGCAAATCCGGGAGCGGCGAGCCCGCGACCGACATTAGTGGTAGCCTCCTCGATATAGGTGAACTTATCGAGATCCTTGTCGAGGGTCGGCTTCTTGTAGCTCTTGTGAACGTCCATGCACCTCGTTCCCGGGCTTTGGGCCTCCGGGCCCAAGAGCCCGCTCGTTCGCAGGATGCAGGGATAAACAAATACTGCCAGAAATCAATTCCGTCGGCGCGCCGATCCATAGATTTCTTAGCCATCTAACAGAGAACGGGTCTGCCTATTGATAATTTGGACAAGTAGAACGCTCAACGACGTCTGAATTCTGCCTCAAGCCTTTTCAAAATCCGGTGCAATCCCGGCTCGTCGGTCATTTCAATCGCCTTTGAGACCGGCACCCAAGCGATATCCCTTTGACCGTTTTCCGGGAAGTCCGCGAGTTGTTCCTCCGCCTTGATCAGGTAAACATCGACGCGGGTCCGGAGATTCAATCCGCCGTCCATCCCCTTGTGGGACCGGAAATGGGCGAACGGTTTGTTTTCAGCCGACCCGACAACACCCGCCTCTTCATAGGCTTCCGTCGCTGCGGTCTCATGGCCGGCTTCCTTCAGCTCCGGCCAGCCCTTGGGCAGGATCCATCGTCCGGTTCCGCGGGACGTCACCAACAGAACTTCCAGTCCTTTCCGCGACTTCCGATAGCATAGGGCAGCGATCTGAAGTCGAGGCGGCCGCTTGAAAATGCCGACGAGGGTCTGCAGGAATATCGATACTGGGGGCGATGTAAGAGCTGTTGTCGTCATCCGGGTCTATATGGAATCAAGCTAAGGAATTTCACGTAGTGTGCATACGCCCTGTAGAGGAGCATGTCTAGAATTAAGTGCACAATGTGCGCATTTTGTGAAATCTTGCCAGATTTTTATAGGAATGATCATCGATGGGATCTTTAGGCGGATGTCCCGATGATTGCGACGTGCCCCGCAGACCAGGACCCGGGCCAGACCTCCGCCGAACCGCCGCGAAGGTTTCGTAGTTTCTCTACCGGAACCCGTGCAAGCAGGAACGGCTCCTCGCCTTTCTCCCCTCCGGTCGGAGCGATTTCGCCGCCGATACCGGTGAAGCCCAACTCTTCCTCGCAGGGCAGAAACAGGGATGTGCCGGAAACGTTGGTCAGCATTTGAGTTGTGCCCTTGGCCGCACCGACAGTCCCGCAGACGGCGACAGCCGTCATCAGTTCCACCGCACGCGCCTTCGCGCAGCCGAAGACCCGGTGATAGCCGGAGAGCTTTTCCGTCATGGACGGCACCAGCAGCAGATCGAGCTTTTCCGGAGCCAGCAGGCTGGAGAGCGCAGGCATCTCCACGTCGAGGCAGATCAGGATCGCCATTTTCAGACCGTCGAGATCGAAAGTCTTCAGGGTTGTTCCGGGCGTCAGCTGCCAGCTCTCCTCGTCCTGCTCGCCGGGTGTCAGCGACAGTTTATCCTGCCGGATTTCCCGGCCGTCGACGGTCAGAAGAATGGCGGTGTTGGTATACCCGTCCGCACAGACAACCGGCATGGAGCCGCAGAGAAGCGAAATACCGTGGCGCTCCGGCAAGGGCTTCAGCAACTCCAGCAGGTCCGACCCCGCCCTCGCGAGAAAGGCCATTTCCTCAGTTGCCGGTAAGCCAGCCGGTTTCCAGGCAAGCGCTGCCTCGATCGCGTATTCGGGAAACATGACGAGACGCGCGCCCTGACGGGCAGCTTCCACCATTTTGTCCTCGATATGCGCAGCGAAAGCCGCTGGCGACGCGGGCGCGAAGCCGAGATTGAGCGCACACAAGGCGATGGTGTAGTCCTGCATCGAACGAAGCTCCGGGTAAGGTGAAACGGGTTCCACCTCTGCCCGATATTTCAGGACACGTAAAGAGGATGCTCTAGGCTCCGCGGCTGAGCCAGAGCGCCATCAGTGAGGCCAGCGCGCCGAGAAAGGCCGCCTGCACTGCTGCCATCTGACGGTTGCCCGGCAAGGCCTCCAGCTTTGTGGTTGCCCTCACCTTCCGCAGACCGGCAAGCGCCCGGTCGCTGGATTGTTCGATTTCGATGAAAAGGTTCTTCAGCTCTTCCTGAGCGTGCATGTAAGCCCCCGGCGATTCCTTCTGCCTTCGAGAAGGCTAGGCCGGGGACGTTGCCAATTGGTTAACGGCGATTAAGCATAATTAACAAGGCGATCAGATCCGGACCTTTTGCGGGTCCGCGACGTCGAGGATGCGAAGCTGCACCTTCGGACTGCCCTGCCAGGTATCGATGGACAACGTTCCTGCCACGTGCAGGTTCCGGCCCCGTCCCTCCAGCAGCACCTTGCCATGCGGCTTGTCATCCGCCTTGAAGGAGATCGCCTTGAGAGTTGTTCCGTCCGGCGCGGCAATGCTTGCACGCACATGCCCCTTGCCGACAACATCGGCAAAGGCGACGCGGTGGGCGGGAAAGGCGAACACCGGCTCCGGATGCCCGGCACCGAACGGTCCTGCTCGTTCCAGTTTTTCCATCAGGTCCAACGTGGCTCCGGCCGCCGTCAGCGCGCCGTCAATCTTCAGATCGCGTTTCGACGCGGCCTCTTCCACATCCTCAGCCAGCGTTTCGTTGAAATAGGCGGTCAGATCCTCGAGCTTGTCGCGCATGACCGTCAGGCCGGCCGCCATCGCATGGCCACCGCCCTTTTCCAGAAGTTTCAAATCAACCGCCTGGCGCACGGCCTTGCCGAGGTCGACCCCCTGGATCGACCGACCGGAGCCGGTCCCCTTGCCTGTTTCGTCGAAGGCGATGGCGAAAGCAGGCCGGCGGTGGGCCTCCTTCAAACGGGAAGCGATCAGTCCGACGATACCCGGATGCCAGTCCTCGGAGCCGGTGATCAGCACCGCCGGGTCGCTCCGATCGAGCGCGATAACGGCTTGGGCACCGGCCTGTTCCAGCATCACCGCTTCCATGGCCTGGCGTTCGGTATTGAGCTGATCGAGCCGCGCGGCAATCTCGCGGGCCTCGAATCCGTCCTCGCAGGTCAAAAGCCGCGCACCCAGCGCCGCGTCGCCGATCCGGCCGCCGGCGTTGATCCGGGGACCAATCAGAAAGCCCAGATGATACGGTGCAGGCTTTCCTGCCACCCGCGCCGCATCGGCGAGCGAAGCCAGTCCCGGATTGAGCCGCTTGTGCATGACCGCAAGGCCGCGGGTGACATAGGCGCGGTTGAGACCTTTCAGCGGCACCACATCGCACACGGTGCCGAGAGCGACCAGGTCCAGCAGCCCCATCAGGTCCGGTTCGCCCCGTCCCTGGAAGCCATGCCCCTGGAAAAAGCCCCGCCGTCGGAGTTCCCGGTTCAAGCCGACCAGGAACAGAAACGTGACGCCGACGGCAGCCAGATGCCCCTGCCCCGACAGGTCGTCCTGCCGGTTCGGGTTCACCAGCGCCCGAACCTCGGGCAGTTCCTCGCCGACCTGGTGATGATCGATGACGACCACTTCAAGGCCCAGTTTTTTGGAGACCTCGAAGGCCTCGAAGGAGGTGCTGCCGCAGTCGACCGTGACAAGCAGCCCCGCCCCGCCTTCTTTTAACGCCTCGATGGCGGGACCATTGGGCCCGTAGCCCTCGATGATCCGGTCCGGAATATGGATGACCGGATCGAGCCCCAGCCAGCGCAGGTATTTGGCGAGGATGGCAGAAGACGTCGCCCCGTCCACGTCATAGTCGCCGAAGATCGCGATCTTCGTGCCGCTTTGCACCGCATCGGCCAAACGGGCGACGGCAGCATCCATGTCGACCAGCCGGGATGGATCCGGCATCAGCAGCTTCAGCGAGGGAGCCAGGAAATCTTCCGCCCCTTCCGGCTCCACGCCGCGTGCCGCCATGACCCGCGCCAAAACGTCCGGCACGCCGAGCCGCTGGGCGATCGTCATGGCATTGAGCGCCTGCGCCTGGTCGAGCCGTTCGCGCCACGCGTTGTCGTTGGCCGAACGGGCAACACCCAGAACGAGACGGCCCGAACCGTCACTGCCGGTCGGGCCGTTCATGGGACCTTCTTTCCTGTCGGGAGCAATCCGCCCAACATCAATTGCCTGTCCTCAATCGAGGTGGAATTTTTCCAGCTGGTTGTGCTGCGCCTTCAGATAGCGCACGGTGCCGGTGGAAGAGCGCATGACGACCGTATGGGTCGTGATGCAGTTCCGGCCGAAGCGCACGCCCTGCAGCATGTTGCCGTCGGTCACGCCGGTTGCGGCGAACAGCACGTCCGGGCCCGCCATTTCCTCAAGGGTGAACTTGCGGGAAATGTCGTCGATGCCCATGCGATGGGCGCGTTCGACCTGCTCGTCACGGGTGATCACGAGGCGGGTCTGCATCTGGCCGCCGATACAACGCAGTGCGGCCGCCGCAAGAACGCCTTCCGGCGCCCCGCCGATACCCGCATAGATGTCGATGCCGGTTTCATCCGGATCGGTGGTATGGATCACACCGGCCACGTCGCCGTCGCCGATCAGGCGGATGGCGGCACCGGTTGCGCGAATGTCCTCGATCAGGCGGGCATGACGCGGACGGTCGAGCACGCAGGCCGTGACCTCGTTGATCTTCACGCCCTTTTCCTTGGCCACCGCGGCCAGGTTTTCGGCGATCGGTGCGTCCAGATCGATCAGGCCGGCCGGATAGCCGGGTCCGATGGCGATCTTGTCCATGTAGCTGTCCGGCGCATTCAGAAGATCACCGGCCGGCGCCATGGCGATCACGGCGAGCGAATTCGGCAGGTTCTTGGCGCAGATGGTGGTGCCTTCCAGCGGATCCAGCGCGATATCGACCTTCGGGCCCTTCTTTGTGCCAACGTTCTCGCCGATATAGAGCATCGGTGCTTCGTCGCGTTCGCCTTCGCCGATAACGACGGTGCCATCGATCGGCAGGCGGTTCAATTCGCGCCGCATGGCATCCACCGCAGCCTGATCGGCCGCCATCTCGTCACCGTGGCCGCGCAGGCGCGCAGCCGAAACCGCGGCACGTTCGGCAACGCGTGCCAGTTCAAGCGTCAGAATACGATCCAGCGCAGCGCTTCCGGCAGCATCAGTTTTCGACATCAAAATCTCCAGTCCCTCTGTCCCTAAGGGCGCGCTCGAAGCGCCAGCCCGCATAAAGCAATCGTTATTTCAGCTTTTCGATGCGGATCATCTGCGGCTTGTCGGCGACCACGCCCTTCGACATAATCACTTCAAGCGCCTCTTTAACCGCAACTTCGGTCGTTTCATAGGTAATAAGTATGACAGGCTGAGGTGCGACCTCCCCGGCAGTATGATCTTCATCGCCTGGCGCCGGATGGCGACGCTGAACGATCGACTCAAGCGAAATCCCCGCATCGGCCATGCAACGCGCGATTTCGGCAAAGGCTCCCGGCCGGTCGTAAACCGACAGGCGCATATAGTAACCGCCCTCATGCAGGCGCATGCGGGCGCGCTTGTATTCCTTCAGATCCTTCGCCGGCATCCCGAGAACCGGAGTTTCGTCGCCGCGGGCAATATCCGCGATATCGGCGACGACCGAGGATGCGGTCGCATCGCCGCCGGCGCCGGGGCCGACCAGAACGATTTCACCGACGAAGTCGCCGTCGATGGCCACTGCGTTCAAGACGCCGTCGATACGGGCGATGGCGGAGGATTTCGGCACCATCGTCGGATGCACCCGCTGCTCGATACCGGTATCGGTCCGCTGGGCCACGCCCAGCAGCTTGATCCGGTAACCGAGTTCGTCGGCGGCCTGGATATCGGCCGTGGTAATGGAAGTTATGCCTTCCATGTAGATATTGTCGTCGGCGATTTCCGTGCCGAAGGCCAGGCTGGTGAGGATGGCGAGCTTGTGCGCCGTATCATTGCCTTCAATGTCGAAGGTCGGGTCCGCCTCGGCGTACCCGAGCCGCTGCGCATCGGCGAGACATTTCTCGAAGCTGATGCCTTCGGATTCCATCCGCGTCAGGATATAATTGCAGGTCCCGTTCAGGATGCCGTAGATACGCGACACCTCGTTGCCAGACATGGATTCGCGGAGCGTCTTGACGATCGGAATACCCCCGGCCACCGCGGCCTCGTAATTCAGGCAGACGTCATGTTCCTCTGCAAGCTTCGCCAGGTCCACGCCGTGGCGGGCAAGCAACGCCTTGTTGGCCGTCACCACGTGCTTGCCATTGGCAAGGGCTGTGCGGACGCTGACTTCCGCCGGCCCGCTGTCGCCGCCGATCAGTTCGACGAAGACGTCGATATCGGCCTTTTCCGCCATTTCCACTGCATCGGTAAACCAGTCGAGGTCGGAAACGTCGATCCCCCGGTCGCGGCTCTTGTCGCGCGCGCACACGGCGGTCACTTTCACCGCACGACCGCTCTTGCGGCCAATCATGTCCCCATGCTTGGCGAGCAGCCGGACCACGGAAGCTCCTACGGTTCCAAGGCCGGCGACCCCGACTTTCAAAGCATCTGCCATATTTTAGGAATTCCAGTTCGTATCAGAAATCAGCGGGAAGCCCCGAGCGGGACCACGTTGTGCAATGTTTCGTCCGCGGTTTCAAGGAACCGGCGAATATTCCGCGCAGCCTGACGCAGGCGCTGCTCATTCTCGACCAGACCGATGCGGACGAAATCGTCTCCGTATTCGCCGAACCCGATGCCCGGCGCAACGGCGACTTCCGCCTTTTCCAGAAGAAGCTTGGAAAACTCCAGACTGCCGAGAGGACGGAATTTCTCCGGGATCGGAGCCCAGATGAACATGCTGGCGTCCGGCGCCGGGATCTCCCATCCGGCGCGCGAGAAGGAATCGATCACCACGTCCCGGCGCTTCTTGTAGATCGCCCGCGTTTCCACGATGCAATCGTCCGGCCCGTTGAGTGCCGCCGCGGCCGCGACCTGGATCGGCGTGAACGCGCCGTAGTCGAGATAGGACTTGACCCTGGCCAGGGCTGCGATCAGGCGCTCGTTGCCGACGGCAAAGCCCATGCGCCACCCCGGCATGGAGAAGGTTTTGGACAGCGAGGTGAATTCCGCGGTCACGTCCATGGCGCCCGGAACCTGGAGCACCGACGGCGGCGGCGTGTCTGTGAAATAGATCTCCGAATAGGCCAGATCGGACAGGATGAAGATCTCGTGCTTGCGCGCAAAGGCGACAATGTCCCTGTAGAAGTCCAGATCCGCGCAGTAGGCGGTCGGGTTCGCCGGATAACACAGGATGATCGCGATCGGCTTGGGCACCGAATGGATGACGGCGCGCTCCAGGGCGTGGAACACATCGGGACCCGGCTCGGCCGGGATCGCCCGGATCGCGGCGCCGGCCATCAGGAAGCCGAATGTGTGGATCGGGTAGCTGGGATTGGGGGCCAGCACCACGTCGCCCGGCGCGGTGATCGCCTGTGCCATGTTGGCAAACCCTTCCTTGGAGCCCAGCGTGGCGACCACCTGGCTGTCCGGATCGAGCTTCACGCCGAACCGCCGGCCGTAATAGGCTGCCTGCGCCTTGCGAAGGCCGGGGATGCCCTTGGAGGCGGAATAGCGGTGCGTGCGCGGATTCTGAACGGTTTCCGTCAGTTTTTCGACGATGTGCTGCGGCGTCGGCAGGTCCGGATTGCCCATGCCGAGATCGATGATGTCCGCCCCCGCCGCGCGCGCCTTCGCCTTGAGCCGGTTGACCTGTTCAAACACATAAGGCGGAAGCCGCCGTGTCTTGTGAAATTCCTCCATGGCGCGGGTCCTCGTGGTCCTCAACTCTCATCGTTTCTGCCTGGCCGGCAAACGGACTGCCGTTCGGCTGCGCTCTTTTAGCAGCATGATTTCAGTTCCGCATCCGCCTAATAGCGGTAGCCGGCTAATTTTGCGCAGCATTTGCGCCGGAAATTTCCGATAGTGCCGTATTGCCGTGGGTCGCCTGGATCCGCTTCAGCTCGGCAACGGACGTCGAAAGCGAACGCGCCTGTCCATCCTGATTGGCAAGCGCAAGCGCCTTCAGATGTTCCATGGTCGCTGCCCGTTCTTCTTCTTCGCTCAAAGTCGAAACTCCGGCCTCCGCGGCTCTTGCCGCGGTCACTGACGTCGGCTGTGCCGGTCGATCCTGCTGAACGGAAGGCTCAGCCCACTCGGTTTCCGCATTCAGGGCACCGACAAGCGATGTTTCGTCGCTCATGGCGCACCCGGACACAAAGCCTCCCAGACAGAAGCAAAACACCACCGATTGCCAGGTCACCTGCAATTCCTATTCGACGTCACGGCACTATGTATGTCATAAATGACTGATAATGCCGGGGACCGGCGCAAGCAATCGTTCATTGCGCCAACAAAAAGATAAGTTCGGAGGATACGCGCGCAGATGGCCGACGACCGCCAGCATCCCATGCTGCAGTATATCATCAACAACCCCGAAGCCTTTGCCCAGAACCTCGCCAAGACGCTCGAAAATGCCGGAAAGGCACTGGCCGCCTACATCGAGCCGCGCGAAAAGGGCGAGATCAAGCACGACTCCACGGACGAGTTGACGGGCGTCATCAAGACGCTTGCCCAGGTGAGCGAATACTGGATCTCCGATCCGCAGCGCGCGGTCGAGGCACAGTCGCGCCTTTGGTCCGGCTATATCGAGCTTTGGAATTCGTCGCTGAAGCGGATGATGGGCGAAACCGTGGCGCCCGCCGTCACCGCGCCGCCGCGCGACAAGCGCTTCGCCGATCCGGACTGGAACGAAAACCAGTTTTTCGACTTCATCAAGCAGCTCTACCTGATTACCAGCAAATGGGCCGAGGACATGGTGCTGGAGGCGGAGGAGCTCGATGAGCACACCCGCCACAAGGCCGAGTTCTACGTCAAGCAGATCTCCAACGCGATTTCGCCGTCGAACTTCGTCCTGACCAACCCGGAGCTCCTGCGCCTGACCCTGGAGAGCAATGGCGAGAACCTGGTCAAGGGCATGCAGCACCTGATGGAGGACATCAAGGCCGGCCGCGGCGACGTGAGGATCCGCCAGACAGACCCGACCAAGTTCGAGCTCGGCGTCAATATCGGCACCACCCCCGGCAAGGTGATCGCGGAAAACGACGTCTGCCAGGTGATCCAGTACTCACCGACGACGGACGAGGTCCTGAAGCGGCCGCTGATGATCGTGCCGCCCTGGATCAACAAGTTCTACATCCTCGACCTGACCCCGGAAAAATCCTTCATAAAATGGGCGGTCGACCAGGGTCACACGGTATTCGTGATTTCCTGGGTCAATCCGGATGAGCGCCAGGCGCAAAAGAGCTTCGAGCACTACATGAAGGAAGGCATCCTCAACACGCTCGATATCATCAAGCGCGCCACCCGGCAGGAGGAGGTCAACGCCATCGGTTATTGCGTCGGCGGTACGCTGCTCGCCGTCACCCTCGCCTACATGGCCGCCAAGGGCGACGAGCGGATCAAGACGGCGACCTTCTTCACCACCCAGGTCGATTTCACCCATGCCGGCGATCTGAAGGTCTTCGTCGACGAGGAGCAGATCCAGGTCCTGGAAAAGCGGATGGCCGAGCGCGGCTATCTGGACGGCAGCAAGATGGCCTCCGCCTTCAACATGCTGCGGTCCAACGACCTGATCTGGTCCTATGTGGTCAACAACTATCTTAAGGGTCAGGACCCCTTCCCGTTCGACCTGCTCTACTGGAATTCCGACAGCACCCGCATGCCCGCGGCCAACCATTCGTTCTACCTGCGCAACTGCTACCTGGAAAACAAGCTGTCCAGGGGTGAAATGGTGATCGATAACCAGAAGCTCGATCTGAAGAAGGTCAAGATTCCGATCTACAATCTCGCCACCCGCGAGGACCATATCGCGCCGCCCAGGTCGGTTTTCGTCGGCTCGGGCTGCTTCGGCGGTCCGGTGGAATACGTTCTGTCCGGTTCCGGGCATATCGCAGGCGTCGTCAATCCGCCTGCCAAGGGCAAGTACCAGTACTGGACCAATGGAAAACCGCAAGGCTCGCTCGAGGACTGGCTCGCCAAGGCGAAAGAGACACCCGGCTCCTGGTGGCCCAATTGGGACGCCTGGATTCGCAAGCAGGACGACACCCTGGCCAAGGCCAGGAAGCCCGGTGCCTATCGCATGAAAATACTCGGTGATGCGCCGGGAAGTTACGTCGCAAGACGGGTCTGAGACCTTGTTCCGGCCTGCGCGGCCAGTTTGCTTTCCAGCTGTGCGGCGGAAACGGGACGCCCGAGATAGAAGCCCTGGACCTTGTTACAGCCGATGGATTTCAGAAAATCCAGTTGCTCGGCCGTTTCAACCCCCTCCGCCACCACATCGAGATCCAGGACCTGGCCGAGAGAGACGATCGTCCGGGCAATACCGCGCGATTTTTCGTCGAATGACGTCTTTTCGATAAACGCCCGGTCGATCTTGAGCCGGTTCAGCGGAAACTCGCTGAGGGCACTCAGACTCGAATAGCCGGTGCCGAAATCGTCGATGGCCAGCCCGACGCCAAGCGCTCGAAGCTGCTCCATGACCTGAACGGCGTAGAACTTGTCCTGGATCAGATGGCTTTCGGTTATCTCCAGTTCGAGGAACCGCGGCTGCAGGCCGCTGCTTTCCAGAGCCTTCAGCACATCGGCGGTCCAGCTCGCATCCCGGAACTGGCGCGCGGAAACATTGACCCCGACGGTCTCGATTTCATAACCGGCATCCAGCCAGGATTTGATCTGCCGGCAGGCTTCGTTCAGCACCCAACGCCCCAGCAGCTTGATACTGCCCGCATCCTCCGCAAGGGGAATGAACTGTCCGGGCATCATCCGGCCGAAATCGGGATGTTCCCACCTCACCAGCGCCTCGACACCACAGATCCGGCCGGAGGAAAGGTCCAGTTGGGGCTGGTATTCGAGCACGAACTCGTTGCGTTCGATACCGCAGCGCAGATCCTCCAGCAGGCGCATCCTGGACGGCCCGTCCGAGGACATGCTGTCCTCGTAATAGCAGAACGTGTCCCGGCCGGATTCCTTTGCCTGGTACATGGCATTGTCGGCCCGAACCAGCAAATCGTCGGATACGACACCGTCCTCGGGACACCGCGCAATTCCCATGCTGCAGGTGACATGAAACGCCTGTTCATCGCAATGGATGGGAAGCGCGACAAGCCGGCCGATCTCGCACAGCAGCGCGTCCAGCCCGCATTGTTCTGACCGCTCCCCCTGTATGACGATGACGAATTCGTCTCCGCCAAAGCGGATGACCTTGTCATCGGGAGCAAGACAGTCCCGGATCCGTTCGGAAACGGTTTTCAGCACCATGTCGCCGACCGCATGGCCGAAGCAGTCGTTGACGGTCTTGAACCGGTCGATATCGAGGAAAATCAGGGCGAACCGGTCCCCGTCGGACGAAATAAGCCGATCGAGCTGAAACGTGAAATCCCGACGGTTCGGCAGCCCCGTCAAACTGTCGTGATGGGCGATGTAGCGGATCTGCGCCTCACTCCGGTAGCGCTCGATCGCAATGGATGCAATTCGGGTCGTGTCCCGGATGAGACTGCGCTCACGATCGCCGGGCGCGGCGGCGCTCCCCGTATACATGGCGAAAGTGCCGAGCACCTTGCCATCGGGAGAGAAGATCGGCGTGGACCAGCAGGAGCGCAGACCGAACGGAAGCGCTACTTCCTTGTAATCCGCCCACAGGGGATCCGTTGCGATGTCTTCCACGATCACCGTCTTGCCGAAAAACGCCGCGGTGCCGCAGGAGCCGGCAACCGGACCGATCTCGGCGCCGTCGATCGCCTGCGTGTAGGCCATTGGCAGAGAGGGAGCAGCGCCATGGCGCAAATGAACGCCGTCTTCATCGAGCAGAAGGATGGAGCCCCAGACGCCGAAAAGCTGGGATTCCATGAGGGTAACGAGATTTTCCAGGATTTCCGGCAGTGGGGCGCCGGCAGCGATCATTTCCAGAATCCGGCTGTGCCCCTTGACCAGATCCTCAGCCTGGCGCCGGACCGATACGTCCCTGCAGATCCCGAAAACTCCGACGATCTCGCCGGAAGCCGACCGCAAGGGAAATTTGGAGGACGCAAGCCACCGGCGGCGGCCGTCCTTGAGAAAGACAAACTCCTCGTAGTCGACCTTCGGCTTGCCTGTGCGCATGATTTCCTGCTCGTCGGCATGGAATTTTTCGGCAAGCGCCTTCGGGTGCAGATCGAAATCCGACTTCCCCAGAAGATCCTCCGGAGACGCGACTCCCATGTCGGCGGCAACGGTCCTGTTCGCCATCACGAAACGGGACTGGCGATCCTTGATGAAAAGATAGTCTGAAACCTGGTCGAAGGTCCTTCGTAACCAGCCATCTTCCAGCATCATCCGGTCGAACGGAATTTCAGGTGCGGCAACTTGTCCGTCGGCCGGCTGGATCCGGGCGATAAAATCGCTGATGATCATATCGGCATGATCGTGCCTGCCGCGATCTGGGAAGGCTCTCCTCATGGGAATGAGGCCTCCTGGAAGTTGTCACATATGTTCGATTTCGCAGAAGTTTAGGTCTGCAAACATTTATATCAGGATAACATGGTAAGATTTATGGATCCGCACTTTGGCCGAGGCGTGATCCATGAAAGCCGATTATAACCTTGCGCGTTCCGGAGCGAAACATTTGGCGTTTCATCACAAGGATTCCCATGTCGGAAATTGCGATAAACAGACAGAAGCGTTAAGTTGAGCCTCCGGCACGACAACGGAGCGGATAATCCGAACCAACGCAATGAAGCAGGCGCAACAGATCCCCATGCCTCGCCCGAGGCAATATCAGACAATGCCTGCCGGACAGATCAGGGCGCTCGGCATGTCCCCGAAAGTCTGGAACCGCCACGCGTCTCCGCTCAGCGTCTACTCGCGTATGGCGACGCTTCCCCTGCTGCTTCTGGCGATCTGGAGCCACGTCTGGATCGGCGCCGGCCTTGCCGCACTTGCCACGGGCCTTGTGGTCATCTGGCTCTGGCTCAATCCGCGCCTGTTTTCTCCGCCCTCCTATCTGGGTTCCTGGGCCGCCAAGGCCACCCTTGGCGAACGCATCTGGCTCAACCGGATGCTGGTTCCGATCCCGCAGGAAGATGCCAACAAGGCTCTGCTGCTCTCCGTGGTTGCCGGCGTCGGTTTTATCGTCGCCGTTCTCGGCGCCGTGGAAACACACTTGTGGCTGACGCTCTCGGGAACGATCGTCACCTATGCCGGAAAGCTGGTGTTTCTGGACCGAATGGTGGCCCTCTACGAACGCATGCACGATGCACACCCGCTCTACCGGTTCTGGACGTCTGTTCCGGACAATGACAACAGGCAGCGGCGCAAGAACACGTGCGGCTTGCAGATGTAGTGCCTCGCAAGCGTCGCGACATCACGTCTCCTTTATCGCTCGCCCGGTCGGTGGCATGATAGGCGCATAAGATTGAGGCAGGCGGACCCTCTCCCATGGCAGGCGTGACGGCCCTTCTGAAAGCGATGTTTCAGAACCGGTTCCGCACCGGGCTTTTCCTGGTTCTCGGCACCCTTCTCATCTTTCTTCTAGCGCGCGGACCGCAGCAACAGGCCGCAGAAACCGTAGACCCGGCGAACCCCGGCGTCACCGTTCACGTCTTCTATGCGCCCGGATGCCCACACTGCCGCAAGGAACTGGCCTTCCTGGACAGGATCAAGCCCGACTATCCCGAACTCCACCTTGTCACGCATAACATCAATCTGGACGAGGAGCTGGACCTGATGGTCCGCTTCATGCGGGACCACGGCCTGCCGACCGATCGGATCGGCACACCGCTGCTGTTTATCGGCGACAAGCATCTGCTCGGCTTCCATGAGGCGGAAACGACCGGCGCCCTTATCGAGATGTGGATCCGGCAGGCCCTTTACGGAACGGAAAACTCCGAAGCCGTCGCCGGACCGCCCCCCGGCAAGGAAAAGCTGAATTTGCCGGTCATCGGCCAGATCGACCCGTTCAAACTGTCCCTGCCCGCCCTGGCCGTCGTGCTCGGCGTGATGGACGGCTTCAACCCTTGCGCCATGTGGGTGCTGGTCTATCTGATTTCGCTGATCATCGGGATAAAGGACCGGTCCCGGATCTACATCCTGATCGGTACCTTCCTGTTCGCCTCAGGCGTCCTTTATTTCCTGTTCATGACCGCCTGGCTGAACGTGTTTCTGCTCCTCGGCTATATCCATGCGCTGACGGTGCTCATCGGACTGGCGGCCATCTATTTCGGCGCCCTTAGTCTGGAGGAATTTGTCCGGAGCGGCGGCCAGCTGGTCTGCGCGGTCGGGGATCTCGACAGCCGTCAGAAGACACGGATGAAAATCCGCCATCTGGTTACCTCGCCATTGGGTCTTGCGAGTTTCGCCGGCATCGTCGGCCTGGCCTTTGCGGTGAACTCGATCGAGTTCATATGCTCCTCCGCCATGCCCGCCCTGTTCACCCATGTGCTGTCGGTCGCGGATCTTTCGGCTCTCTCCTACTATCTCTATATCCTGCTCTACGTCCTGTTCTTCATGCTGGACGACCTGATCATCTTTCTCGCCGCCGCCTTTGCCGTCGACCGGTTTGCGGGCGAGAAATACGCCGGGTTCTGCAAGTTTGCCGGCGGTCTCCTGATGATCGGACTGGGTGGTCTTCTCGCGTTTTATCCGCAGTTGCTGCGCTAGGCCGTACCCCTTCCAAAATGCTGAATGCCTGCTGAACGGCCGGTTCAGGACCGGTTCAAGAGCCCCGCCTATTGTTGCTCCTGTCAACACGACATTGATTTCAACAAACTGATTTGGAGTATTCAAAATGAAAAAGATTGCACTTGTCGCAGCCACAGCCCTGATCGGCGGCCTTGTCTCCCTCTCCGCACCGGCTCTGGCCGGCAGCAACGGCGGTGGATCGGAAGACGCCTGCGCGGGCCAGACCTGGCCGAACCTGTCCGACGACTGCATCAAGCAGATTGTCACCGAAGTCTGCAAGGCGGGCGGCGGTGGAGACACATGCGGCCAGAGCACGTCTTCCACCGCACGGCCAACCAAACTGGCCCCGCGTGTCACCAAGCAGCAGTTCCAGCGTCATCAGCTGCAGCGGGCCCGCTAAGCGACCCGAAACACTCCCCACGGCAAAGGCGAGACTCCACGGAGCCTCGCCTTTTGTCGTTAGTGCTCCTGCTTCGCGCGCCGCTCGGCCAGAAGGCCGATGTAGGTGAGCGCCACGGACGCGCCGGCAATCGAGGTAATGTCCGCATGATCATAGGCAGGTGCCACCTCGACCACATCTCCACCGACGAAATCGATCCGGCCCAGCCCGCGCAGGATGGCCAGCGCCTCTCGCGACGACAGCCCGCCGGAGACCGGCGTGCCCGTGCCCGGCGCAAAGGCCGGGTCGAGGCAGTCGATGTCGAAGGTCATGTAGGCCGGCCCAACGCCGGTGCGGGCCTCGATCTTCTCGATCACCCCCTGGATACCGAGCGTGTCGATGTCATAGCCATGGATGATCTCAATGCCGAACGTGTCGGGCGCATGGGTTCGGATTCCGATCTGGATGGAGCGTTCCGGATCGATGATGCCGTTGCGCACCGCCCGGCCGACGAAACTGCCGTGGTCGATCCTCCCGCCGTCGTCGTCCCAGGTGTCCTGATGGGCATCGAACTGGACGAGCGCCAGCGGGCCGAACTTCGCCGCATGCGCCTTGAGCAGCGGCCAGGTGACGAAGTGATCGCCGCCGATGGAAAAGAGATGGGTGTCCGCGTCGAGGATCTCGGTCGCCTGCCGCTCGATATGGCCGGGAATTTCCGCATGGAGGCCGTAATCGAAAACGCAGTCGCCGTAGTCGACGGCCGCAAGCGTCTCGAACGGATCGATATGGAACGGATATTGCGGATCGCCGCAGAAGATCGCCGATGCCCGGCGCACCCCCTGCGGACCGAATCGCGCGCCCGGCCTATTGGAGACGGCCGCATCGAAGGGAATGCCCCAGACAGCCAGATCGACGCCGTTCAGATCGCGACTATAGCGGCGGCGCATGAAACTCAGCGCGCCGGCAAATGTCGGCTCATGGGAGCCGCCTTTCAGCGATTGTCCCAGAAAGGCGTTGTCGATCGGAAGCGGGTGTTTCGTATCCATCGATAGCTCCACAGGTCCGGATACTTCAGGTCCCCAAGCCGTAGCCCGTTTGCGTGATCCGGACAAGCCGTTAGACGGCTCGCCCGCGCCTACCCGCCAAAGATACCAGAAGGGCCGCCGCGGCCATGACGGCAAGGATCAGACAGGTGCCGGCAAAGGTCTCCCCGAACCCCACGCTTTGGGCAATCGGGGTGCTGACCAGGGGCGATATGAGCTGTCCTGAAAACATGCCCGTGGTGATGATGCCGGACACGAACCCTCGGCGCCAGGCAGGCGCCGCCCTGAGCGCCTGGATGATGAAATTCGGCATGACCAGCGCATAGCCGCCGCCGATCGAGGCGGTTGCCGGCACAAGCAACTGCGACGCCGTGCCTGCCGAAAGCAGGCCGAAGCCCAGGGCCATCAACGCATATCCGAGTGCGTAGGTAAGGGCGAGCCCCAGCGTGGCAAGGATCCGGCTGTGCGCCAGCGCCACGAATCCTCCGGTCAGTGTCAGAGTTCCGAGTGCGGTCGCCGTCCAGGATGCGCTGTCCAGTCCCAGGGACTCCGTGAAGAACGGAAGCTGGGTCGGCATCATGAAAAACAGCATGACCGTTGCCAGCGTCAGCGCCGTCACGCCGGATATGCCAAGCCCCCACCTGTCACGACCTGCCTCCGGCCGGTCCTGCGGCCGGGACGCATGCGCCGCGCGTATCGGCTCCCGGGTCACGGCTATCCACGCAACGGGTAGGCACAGGGCGGCAAGACCGTAGACGGTAAACGGCAGGCGCGGCGACACACCTGCCAGCATGCCGGCAAGCACGATAAAGAAAAAGCCGCCGAAATTGGTCGCCGCCACCTGCCAGCTCAGGAACGTACTGCGCCGGTCTCCGTAAAAATAGTCGCCAATCAGGGCCGTCTGCGCGGTGGTCACGACCGCAACTGCGACGCCGAGAACGAGACGGCTCCCCAGGATCGACGGCAAGTCGGGAAGATAGAGCCCAGAGGTCCCGGCAAGGACAAACAGCACAATCCCGGAAAGAAGAAGAGGCCGGCGGCCGAAGCGGTCCGCCAGAAGCCCCGCCACCGGCGCGAGCAGGATCACCGACAGCGAAGGAGCCGGAACGAGCAGCCGGGTCAAAAGCCCCGCGTGGGCCGTCGCGGCGAAACTCGCCGCCAGCCCCGCAAGCGCGGGACTGATCGTGGCATTCGCCATGATCTTCAAGGTACCGACCATCAGCAGAGCCACGGCGCGCAAATCGCGCCAAAGGGGTATGGAAGCAGTTATTTCTGAACCGGACACGAGCGGTCTCTCCTCTTGTGAAAAACGCGAAGTTTGACTAGCCTACAAATTCAAGTCGACTTGAGGTCAAGAGATGAAATTGCTCGATATTTCCGAGGTTGCAGCGCTGAGCGGAACGAAGGCTTCGGCCTTGCGTTACTACGAGGAACAAGGCCTGATCGCCTCGGCGGGCAGGCGCGGATTGAAGCGTCTGTTCGAGCCGGAAGTTCTTCAGCAGCTCGCCTTCATCACGCTCGGAAAATCCGCCGGTTTCTCGCTGGAGGAAATCGCCGCCATGCTCGGCCCTGGAGGCACGCCGCGCGTTTCGCGGGAAAAGCTTCACGCCAGGGCCGACGAACTTGATCAGCAGATAAGGAGACTGACCCATCTCAGGGATGCCATCCGCCATGTCGCGGACTGCCCCCACCGCTCCCATATGGACTGTCCAAAATTCCGCCGTCTGCTCGACCTGGGGACCCGACGAAAGAAAATCCGTACGAAGACAGCTCCAAGAGCGCTTCAGGCATAAAAAAACCCGCCGGATCGCTCCGGCGGGTTTCTTGAACTTGGAACCAGTAAGTCCAGCGATTAACGCTTGGAGAACTGGAACGACCGACGAGCCTTGCGCTTACCGAACTTCTTACGTTCGACGACGCGGCTGTCGCGGGTCAGGAAGCCGTTCTTCTTCAGAACGCCACGCAGTTCCGGCTCGTAATAGGTCAGAGCCTTGGAAATGCCGTGACGCACCGCGCCGGCCTGGCCGGAGAGACCGCCGCCGGTCACGGTGGCGATGATGTCGTACTGGCCGTCGCGCTCGGTGAGCATGATCGGCTGACGCAGGACCATCTGCAGGACCGGACGAGCGAAATACTCGGTCATGTCCTTCTTGTTGACGATGATCTTGCCGGTGCCGGGCTTTACCCAGACGCGTGCGATGGCGTCCTTACGCTTGCCGGTGGCATAGGCGCGGCCAAGAGAGTCCAGTTTCTGGACATGGACCGGCGCTTCGGGGGCAGCGGTTTCGACAGCGCCACCCAGTTCTTCCAGGGATTGCAGCTCAGCCATATTCAAGCCCTCTTGCCGTCGTTCTTGTCGTTGAGGCTCTTGACGTCGACCAGGACCGGCGACTGAGCTTCATGCGGATGGTTCGGACCAGCGTAGACCTTGAGGTTCTTCAGCTGCTTGTTGGTCAGCGGACCGCCCGGCATCATGCGCTGCACGGCCTTTTCCAGGACGCGCTCCGGGAACTTGCCTTCGATGATGGCGCGCGCGGTGCGCTCCTTGATGCCGCCCGGATGGCCGGTGTGCCAGTAGTACTTCTTGTTGTCGTACTTGCGGCCGGTGAACACCACCTTGTCGGCGTTGACGACAACGATGTTGTCACCGCAATCGACATGCGGCGTGAAGGTCGGCAGATGCTTGCCGCGCAGATGGTAGGCGATGTAGGCAGCCAGACGGCCAACGACCATGCCTTCCGCGTCGATCAAGATCCACTTTTTCTCGACCTCAGCCGGCTTGGCAGAGAAGGTCTTCATGAGTTTGATCCGTTCTTTGGTCTTGAAACAAAAAAGCCCGGCGCGCCTTGTGTGAAGGCGACAGACGGACTTTCACATTCGTCGGCGCAGCTTATACGCCGACACAAAAAGCCGGTCAAGCACGTTTATTCGGAAAATGACCGTATTTTTCGATTAAAAACAATGAGTTATAAAAAAGGTATTATATTACCTCATCTCAGCGCTTTAACCTCCGGCACAACGGCATTGTATGCTGACGTCGTCAGCGAAAAAAACCGGCGCCCATTTCCCCACACTCAGCAAAAGCCGTTACAGCCAGCTGCACTGTCTCGGAACGTTTCGTGATTTGGATCCACCGACACACCTTATCTTGCGGCCGCAGGAGTGCCGGCCCGTCTTTACTTGCCTATAGTCAATATTCTCGCTCGTCCAAATTGAGTAGCTCGCTTTGGTAGCACTGCTTGGGCATTGAGCGGCATCAACACTCGAAACACCAAAAACAATCACTGCAAATGATGCAACAATATAGCAGACAAATTTACGCATAAAGCACCCCATGATAAATTTTTAACCTCACTCTGACAAGATTATACAAAATAATATATCATATTCAATAAATAAATTTTCATAATATCGGTTCAATTATTTTATAATAAAAATAATCACAAAAGTAGAAATATTACATACTCTCACAGCAGCTGCAATGAATAGGCTACCGTTGCGTGGGTGACATAGTCCCCCTCCCCTCGTCGCCGGTCCCCTATCCGGTTACCAAAAACTGATTTCCGGACTTCAAAATCTTACCACCCAAAAAGTCGCCTTCTCAATGAAGATTCCGCTTGCCGGAATGCCACCGAGAGGAGGAGAATGTGCCTGCCGAACCGGATGAGCCGTGCGGCGGAATTCAGGTTCCCGACCCCTTGTGACGGAACCCACGCATCCGCCTGAAGGCCCCGGCCGGAAGCTTGGCGCGAAGGCATATCGCGTATCGGGCATTTGCCCTTTGTGGACCCTCAAAAAAATGGTTTCCGCTTCTCCCGTCCTGTCCCTCGTGGAGGCAGGCGCCGCCTTTGCGGCCGTTATTCTCCTGTATCTCATCCTCAGCGAAGTCTACTGGTCAGCCCGCCTGCCGGCCTGGATGACCGGCGACGTGGTGCCCCAACTCCTCTGCGTCGTATTGACCGGCGCGGTGGTCGGCATCCTGATCGGTATGTTCACGGCCGCCATGGGACTGCCGTTCGGCACCATGGGCGGTGCCGGCCTGGCAGCCGGCATTCTCGCCGGAGGTGCGGTCGCGGCTTACGTCCTGATGCGGGTGATACGCAGCGCATTCCATCTGCGCCATCAGGCCTGATGCTTTGGGCTGTTCCGGACTTAGCGCGGCGGCACCGAATAGGTTGCCGTCGCGTGGGCGACGTAGTCTTCCTCGCCCTCACCGCCGATGCCGCATTCGGTGACCGCCAGCCGCTTGCCGAGCTTCAGAAGCTTGCAGGTGGCGACCAGATCGCCCGGCTCGGGCTTGCGCAGAAAATTGATGTTGAGGTTGGTGGTGACCGCCAACGCCACCGGGCCGATATGGGCCAGGATCACCACATAGGCGGCAAGATCTGCAAGCGCCATCATGGACGGGCCGGACACAGTGCCGCCGGGGCGCAGGTGCATCTCGTTGGCCGACAGGCGGACGACCGCCTCGCCGGGTGAAATCGCGTCGATGGCATAGACCCGCCCGCCGGCATGGATCTGTGGGAATTCCCGGTCCAGAAACTCCGATATCTCCGCGACACTCATCACCGGCTGCATTCATCCCTCCCGCTCGGAACACGGTCCCGGTTCCGCTTTGCTTTTGCAATTTCCATTTACGTAAACGTCAACTGCAGAGGAATGCAAGCGCGAACGTGGCTGGCCACGGATCGTGCTGCCCGGGCCGGGGCGGAACCGAGCTTGTGCTCACCTGCCGTGACCGAGATCCGCCAGAAGTTTCTCCGCCCGCGCCCGTTCCCGCTCCACAGCCGCCTCGAACACCGGGCCGTAGCCGCGCATGTCGAGCGGGGTCTTGAGCAAGGCCGCCGCGGTTTCGCGGTTTTCGTCGCCGGCCTTGGCGACGGTCTCCAGCACCCCTTCGTACCAGGAAATCAGGCTGCGGTTCAGCCGCCGTTCGTGCGTGTGGCCAAAGGGATCGGCCCAGGTGCCGCGAAGCCCCTTCATGCCGGCAAGCACCTTGAACGCCGGCCGGATCCACGGGCCGAAGGCGCGCTTGTTCGGCCGTCCGCGGGCATCCTTGCCGAGCGGCAGCAGCGGCGGGGCAAGGTGGTAGCGGACCTTGAAATCGCCGGCGAAGGTTTTCGCCAGCTCCTCGTCGAAACCCATGGACGTATGCAGCCGGGCCACCTCGTATTCGTCCTTGTAGGCCATCAGTTTGAACAGGGCCTTGGCGGCGATTGCCGTCAGGTCGTCGGGCATGGCCGCGCGGAAGGCCGAAATGGTCTTCCGGTAGCGCTCCGCATAGGCCGCATTCTGATAGCCGGTGAGAAATGCCGCCCGCTCCGCGATCAGATCGTCGAGACCCGGCTCCTCTTCCTCCGGCTCACCCAGATAAGGCTTCAGCGCATCCGGGTCCGCAGCCAGCAGCCGGCCGATGGCGAGCGCGCGGCGGTTCTTTTCGATCTGTACCCCGTTGAGTTCTACGGCCCGGTCCAGCGCCTGCCAGCTCACCGGCACCAGACCCTGCTGCCAGGCAAAGCCGAGCATGATGATATTGGCGAAGACCTGCTCGCCCAGCAGTTCCTCCGCGATCCGGTTGGCATCGATCGCCGCGACGTTGTCGCGACCGACCGAGGCGCGGATCGCCGCCTCGCGGGTGCCGACCTTGAGATCCGCGTCGCGCCGCAGAACCAGGTCGCCGGTCGGCATTTCCGCCGTGTTGAGCGCGACCTTCGTTCCCTGCCGGTAAAGGGTCGATGCCTTGGGCGAGGAACTGACGACGATGTCGCAGCCGATCACCGCATCCGCCGCGCCCTGCTCGATGCGCACCTGATGGATATCCTCAGGCGCTGCCGCCAGTCGGACATAGCCGAGCACCGTACCGAATTTCTGCGCGAAGCCGGTGAAGTCGAGCACGCTGGACCCAAGCCCTTCCAGGTGGGCGGCCATGGTGACGAGCGCGCTGACGGTCACGATACCGGTTCCGCCGACGCCGGCCACCAGCAGGTCGAACGGCTCGTCGAGCACCGCCATCTCCGGTTCCGGCAGACCGGCGGCGAGCGTCAGCGGGTCCAGTCCGGGCGCCTCGTGGACGGCGCGTTCGCCGCCTTCCACGGTGACGAAACTCGGGCAGAAGCCGTTGAGGCAGGAAAAGTCCTTGTTGCAGGTCGACAGATTGATCTTGCGCTTGCGCCCGAAGCGGGTTTCCCGCGGCTCGACGCTGAGGCAGTTGCTTTCCAGCGAACAGTCGCCGCAGCCTTCGCACACCAGCGGATTGATATAGGCGAAGCGCTTCGGGTCTTCCATCTTGCCGCGCTTGCGCCGCCGGCGCTTTTCCGTGGCGCAGGTCTGCTCGTAGATGAGGACACTGACGCCCTTCACCTCGCGCAGTTCCCGCTGCAGCGGGTCCAGATCGGCCCGGTCGTGGAAGGTGGTGCCGAAGGGGAAATCGGAGCCGTCGAATTTGGAAATGTCGTCGGAGGCGACCGCGATCCGCTCCACGCCTTCCGCCCGGCAAGCCTGGGCGATGCCCGCGACGCTGACGGGCCCATCCACCGGCTGGCCGCCGGTCATGGCGACCGCGTCATTGTAGAGGATCTTGTAGGTGATATTGGCGTTTGCCGCGACCGCCTGGCGGATGGCGAGCGAGCCGGAATGGTACCAGGTGCCCTCGCCCAGGTTCTGGAACATGTGCCGGCCGCCGTTATAGATCCCGCGCACGGCAATCGGCACGCCCTCGCCGCCCATCTGGGCATAGCCGTCGGTGCTGCGGTCCATCCAGCTGGCCATCACGTGACAGCCGATGCCCGACGCCGCCCGGCTGCCTTCCGGCAGCTTGGTGGAGGTGTTGTGCGGGCAGCCGGAGCAGAAATAGGGCGTGCGCGTCGCGCCTTCCGTGTTGAGAACGATCTTCTGCGGCGCCAGGAGTGCGCGCGCCTTGTCCGGCAGCGCCTCGCCGGGAAAGAACCGGTCCAGCCGTTCGGCAACGATGGGAACGAGCGTCAGCGGCTCCAGTTCGCCGGTCCAGGGCACAAGGTCGCGGGTCGCGGCCGCGTCGTGCTTGCCGACCATCTTCTCCGGTTTATCCCCCGGCCAGTCGTAGAAATATTCCTTGAACTGGCTTTCGATAATGCCGCGCTTTTCCTCAACGACGAGGACTTCCCTTTTGCCGCGCACGAAGTCGAGCGCATCGCGCCGCGCCAGCGGCCAGACCATGCCCACCTTGTAGATGTCGATGCCAAGCTCACGGCATTTGGCCTCGTTCAGACCGAGCAGGCGCAGCGCCTCCATCAGGTCCAAATGGCCTTTGCCGGTGGTGACGATACCGAACTGCGCGTCCGGCACCTCGTAAATGTGCCGGTCGATCGGATTGGCCTCAACGAAAGCTTCCACCGCCCGCAATTTATGGCCGATGCGGGTCTCGATCTCCACGCTCGGCAGATCCGCGCGGCGTACATGCAGTCCGCCCGGAGGAAAATCGAACTCCGGGATAACGAATTGCCGGTCGGGTTTCAGCTCCACGGAGCGGCCGGATTCCACCGTCTCCGAAATCGCTTTGAAGCCCACCCAGGTGCCGGAAAAGCGCGACAGGGCAAGGCCGTATTCGCCGAATTCCAGGTACTCCTCGACCGAGGCCGGGTTCAGCGTCGGCATGAACCAGGTCATGAAGGCCACGTCCGACTGATGCGGCATGGACGAGGACACGCAGCCGTGGTCGTCGCCGGCCACCACCAGCACGCCGCCTTTCGGCGCCGAACCATAAGCATTGCCGTGGCGCAGCGCATCGCCGGAGCGGTCGACCCCCGGTCCCTTGCCGTACCACATGGAATAGACGCCCTCGACCTCGCAATCCGGGTCGAGCACCGCCTGCTGTGCACCGAGAACGGCGGTCGCCCCAAGGTCCTCGTTGACCGCGGGCATGAAGGTGATCCGGTCCTGTTTCAGCTTCGCCCGGTTGCGCCACAGTTCCAGGTCGAGCCCGCCGAGTGGCGATCCCCGGTAACCGGAAACGAACCCCGCGGTGTTCAGTCCCTGGTCCCGGTCGCGGCGCGCCTGATCGAACATGATACGCGCAAGCGCCTGGGTCCCTGTCAGGAACACCCGACCTTCGCTGCGCTCGAACCGATCGCTAAGCCGGTAATCGGCAATCTGGCTGTGACGCTGGAGCATGACGGTCCTCTCCTTTTCTCTCTCCGGTATATTTTACCAGATGAAACGCGGAAAAAGGTTCCAGAAAGGACGAAGAACCGATAAGAGATGGACGAATTATCCGATTGATATCCCGAATACGGAAATATTGACCAAATGGATCTGGACGACCGCGACCGCCGCCTGCTGGCGCTCCTGCAGGAGGATTGCCGCATTCCCAACGCGGAGCTTGCCGAAAAAGTCGGCATGTCACCGTCGGCCTGCTGGCGCCGGGTGCGCGCGCTGGAACAGGCAGGCGTCATCGAACGCTACAGCGCCATCCTGCAGCCGAAACAGCTTGGGATGGGCTTCCACGCCATCGTTCATGTACAGCTTGCCCGCCACGACCCGGACGCCATCGCCGCCTTCATCCGCGCCGTCGCCGGCCGCCGGGAGGTCCAGGACTGCCACGCGACAACGGGCCAGGCCGACTATCACCTGCGCGTGGTCTGCACTGACATCGACGCCTACAACCGCTTCCTCGACGATTTCCTGTTCCGCCTGCCGGCGGTGAGAGGCGCGCAAACCAACGTCGTCCTGAAAGAAATCAAACGGGCACCGTCGGTGGCGCTTTGACACAAGAGCAGGTCTGTTCCGGGTATCGCCGTCCTCCCCCAATCGGCTATAAGACCGGAAAGACAGAAACTTCAGGGAGCAAATCCATGTCCGACGCAGCAGCCGCTTCCAGCAGCCCGGCCGAAAGGCCGCTTCTCTCGACCCTGTTGCACGAGGGCGTCTACCGGATCGTGATGCAGCGTCCGGAGCGGATGAACGCGCTGTCCCGGGAGATGATGACTGCGCTCTCGAAAGAATTGGCCAGGGCTGAGGAAAACAAGGATGTCCGCGTGATCCTGCTCGGCGCCGAAGGCAAGGTTTTCTGCGCCGGCCACGACCTGAAGGAACTGACCGCTGCCCGCGCGGAGGCGGACCGCGGCCGCGGCACCTACGAAAAAATCATGCGCCAGTGCTCGGCCCTGATGCAGCAGATCGTGCGCCATCCCAAGCCGGTGATCGCCGTCGTCACCGGTGTCGCCACCGCCGCCGGCTGCCAGCTGGTCGCCTCCTGCGATCTGGCGATCGCCACCGACACGGCAACCTTCTGCACGCCGGGTGTCAACATCGGCCTGTTCTGCTCCACGCCCATGGTCGCCCTGTCGCGCAATGTCTCGCGCAAGCAGGCCATGGAGATGCTGCTCACCGGCGAGAGCATCGATGCGTCGACCGCCAAGGACTTTGGACTGATCAACCGCATCGTGCCGGCCGACTACCTGGAACAGGTGGTGCAGAAATACGCCGAAACCATCGCCTCGAAATCCGCCTATACGGTCAAGGTCGGCAAGGAAGCCTTCTACCGGCAGCTCGAAATGCCGCTGTCGGAAGCTTACGATCATGCCGCAAATGTCATGGTGGAAAACATGATGGCCCGCGACGCGGAAGAAGGCATCGGCGCCTTCCTGCAGAAGCGCAAGCCGGAATGGACCGACAGCTAGGACTGCGTACCCAATCCATGAACCACGATCAGTATTCCGACGCCTACATCAAGGGCATCCTCGATGAGGTGAAGACCGTCGCCATGGTCGGTGCCAGCGCCAACAACGTGCGGCCCTCCTATTTCGTCCTGAAATATCTGCTGGCGAAGGGCTATGACGTCTGGCCGATCAATCCCGGCATTGCCGGTAAGGAGATTCTGGGCCAGACCGTTTACGCCGCGCTTGACGATCTTTCGGAGGTGCCGGACATGGTCGACATCTTCCGCAATTCAGACGCCGCCGGTGCGATCGTCGACGATATTCTCAACTCCGGTCGTCTCCCGAAAGCGATCTGGATGCAGCTCACCGTCCGCAACGACGAAGCAGCCAAAAAGGCGGAGGATGCGAGCATCAAGGTGGTCATGGACCGCTGCCCGAAGATCGAATACGGCCGGCTTTCCGGGGAAATCGGTTGGGCCGGGGTGAACTCCCGGACCCTGTCGGCGAAACGCCCGACGCTGAAAAGCGGATTTCAGCACAGAGGGTTGAAACCCGGCGGCAAGTCCTAGAGCCCGCAATGGCCGGAGGGATCTCCGGACCTGGAAACCCGGACCGGTTCGCGCACTTTTTGAAAAAAAGTGAGACACAACCAAAAAGTGGAGTTTCAACCTATAGGTTTCCTTTGACGCTAACGTGAGCTTCGGCCAGTATGCGCGCAAATCACAAGAGCGGAGGCTATCATGAGCGAAGGAATACCCGGATTTTCGACACTGGCGATCCATGCAGGCGCGCAGCCTGATCCGGCGACCGGTGCCCGCGCAACACCTATTTATCAGACGACGTCCTTTGTTTTCGACGATGTCGATCACGCTGCCTCGCTCTTCGGCCTGCAGGCCTTCGGCAACATCTACACCCGCATCACCAACCCGACGACGGCCGTACTTGAAGAACGGGTGGCGGCTCTCGAAGGCGGCACGGCCGCCCTTGCCACGGCCTCGGGCCATTCCGCCCAGCTTCTGTGCTTCCACTCCATGATGCAGCCGGGCGACAACATCGTTGCCGCGAACAAGCTCTACGGCGGCTCGATCAATCAGCTCAATCACTCCTTCAAGAGTTTCGGCTGGGAAGTCAAATGGGCCGACCCTGCCAACCTCTCCAGTTTCGAGGCGGCGGTTGACGCCAATACCAAGGCGATCTTCATCGAAAGCCTCGCCAACCCGGGCGGCATCATCGTCGATATCGAGGGTATCGCCCAGATCGCCAAGGCAAAGCGGATTCCGCTTGTGGTCGACAACACCATGGCGACGCCCTACCTCTGCCGGCCGATCGAACACGGCGCCGACATCGTGCTTCATTCGCTCACCAAGTTCATGGGCGGCCACGGCAACTCCATGGGCGGCATCATTGTCGACGGCGGCACCTTCGACTGGTCCGCGGACGACCGTTATCCGCTCCTGTCCACGCCGCGCCCGGAATATCAGGGCATCGTGCTGCACGAGACCTTCGGCAACTTCGCCTTTGCCATTGCCTGCCGGGTCCTCGGCCTGCGCGATCTCGGGCCGGCAATCTCGCCGTTCAATTCATTCATGATCCTGACCGGCATCGAAACCCTGCCGCTCCGGATGCAGCGCCATTGCGACAACGCCAAGAAGGTCGCCCTGCACCTGGCGTCCCATCCGAAGGTCAGTTGGGTGTCCTACGCCGCCCTTCCGGACGACAAGCACCATGAGCTGCAGAAAAAATACATGCCCAAGGGCGCGGGCGCGGTCTTTACCTTCGGCGTGGAAGGCGGCTATGACACGGGCGTGAAGCTCGTCTCCAACGTGGAGCTGTTCTCGCACCTTGCCAACATCGGCGACACCCGCAGCCTGATCATCCACCCGGCTTCCACCACCCACCGCCAGCTCTCCGACGAGCAGAAGACGGCGGCAGGCGCCGGCCCGGACGTGGTCCGGATTTCGGTCGGACTGGAAGACGCGGAAGACATCATCGCCGATCTCGATCAGGCCCTGAATTCCTGATCAAAGCGCCCCTTGAAAAACGAAAAGCCCGCCGGTTTCGGCGGGCTTTTTTGCCAGTCGAAGGCGACTTGAAAGACCGAACGAAGGTCGCACTTCACCCCGGTTGTCATCCCGACCGCAGCGAAGCGGAGAGCCGGGACCCAGTACGCCGTGTCCTCCCGTCTCAATCAATCAGCATCTCGGAATACTAGGTCCCCGATCGCGCTTCGCTTGTCGGGGATGACAACAGGGGATGGAACAGCCGCTTGCCTATTCCCCTCTGTCGAGCTGCGAAACACAACCGGTCAGATTCGAGCAGCTTAACGTCTTCCCTCACATCTGGACAGGATAACTACCCCGGAGCGAAGCCAGATAGTCGACGGCGCCTGCCAGCACGATGACCGCGAAGGCCTGATGGGTCAGCGCGATATCGAGCGGCACCTGGTAGAGCAACGTCAGGATGCCGAACACGGCCTGAAGGACAACGAATCCCGTCAGATGGTACGCGGGCCGCCGGACGCGGTTCGACGTGGAAACCCTGCGCGTCTTCACGAGGAGGTAGATGACCGCAGCGATCAGGACATAGGCCGTCATGCGGTGCTGGAACTGAACGGTCATCACGTTCTCGAAGAAGTTCAGCCAGGCCGGCGTCATGGCAAAGAGGCCGTGCGGAACGATCTGCCCGTCCATCAGCGGCCAGGTGTTGAACGTCAGCCCGGCATTCAGCCCGGCGACGAGACCTCCGAGGAAAATCTGCAGGAATACCAATGTCAGAACCGCACGGCCGGTCCCGGAAAGAGCGGCCTGTTCGTCAGCCGCGGCGCCCTCACGCGGCTTCAAGCGCCGCGCGATCATGAACAGATAGGCGAAGATGAAACAGGCAATCGTCAGATGGATGGCAAGCCGATACTGGCTCACATCGGTCCGGTCGACAAGGCCGGAAGCCACCATCCACCAGCCGATCGCCCCCTGCAGCCCTCCGAGAAACAGGCCGAATACCAATCTGGGTTTAAGCCAGGGTTCGATCTGGCCGCGTGCCCAGAAAACCACCATGGGCACGAAAAAGACAACGCCGATCAGGCGCCCGAGCAGCCGGTGCGACCATTCCCACCAGAAGATGAACTTGAACTCTTCCAGCGACATGCCCTTGTTGATGAGCTTGTATTCCGGAATCTGCTGGTACTTCTCGAACTCTTCCTGCCATTCCGCATGGTTGAGCGGCGGAATGACGCCGTGGATCGGCTTCCATTCTGTGATCGACAGGCCCGATTCCGTCAGCCGCGTCGCGCCGCCCACAACCACCATCGCCAGAACGAGAAGGCAGATCAGGTAGAGCCACCACCGGACCATCGCGCGATTGCGGCGGATTGCAATGTCATCTGCCGAAAAACCGGCGAAGGAGGTAAGAGACGCAGTCATGAAAAATCCCGGATTTGACCTTTGACCGGTGGAGATATAGGTGCAGACGGGCTGCGGCAAGCCACCGCAGCGAATTGCGACACTCTAACGCTTCTGAAGCGGCATCCAAAAAGGTCAGCAGGAATGGTTCCCTCTTTCCGAAAATTCGTCGGCATGGTCGCCCTGGTGATCTTCGTTGTTGTCTATGCCCTGGTCGCCATGGTGATCGGCGACATGACCCTTCAGCAAGCATCGGTGCCGGTTAAGCTGGTCTATTTCGCGATTGCCGGGCTGATCTGGGTCATCCCCGCCGGAGCGATCATCTGGTGGATGCAGAAGCCCGACAGGGCAAAAGGCTGATATCTAGCGCAACCACTTCAGGGATTTGTAAAGCGCGAACGGCGCGCCGGTCAGATACTGGTCGATGACATAGCCGTCCTGGAAATGCCCGTTCAGGGACACGCGCGGCAACATCATCGGATCCCGGGCATTCACCGATTTCAGAACGCCGGGGAATGTGGTCACCGCTGAACTGAAACCGTAATCCCTCAGCAGCGCGGCATCACGCGCGCTCGCCGCCCGGGCATTTCCGTATGGATAGGCAAAATGCTTGGGCCGCCGGCCGAGTTCCTGCTCCAGCTGGACAACGCCCTTGTCGATGTCCTGGAGAGCCACGGTTTCGTCCAGCCGGGCGATTGCGAAATGATTATGGGTGTGGGCACCGATGGTCACCAGCGGATCGCTCGCCAGTTGCCGCACTTCGTCCCAGGTCATCATCAGGCTATCGGCAAGGCCGGCCAGGTCGAAATCGTATTTTTCCGCCAGTCGGCGGATAATCACCCTTTGCTCGGCCTCACTGACCTCCTGGGTCAGGAATGCGCACATCTTGTTGTAGCAAAGGTATTTTTCTTCTGCCGTCCGGCAGGAAATGCCCGCGCCACCGTCATCCCCGGTCAAGTGGATTTCGTCATTTGCGGCGATGATCCTCTCAAGCGCGGACCACCAGATTTCCGCGGTCCGGTCGATCAGCCCGCTGGCCACGTACACAATAAACGGCGCGTTCAGCTCCTTCAGCAGCGGATAGGCAACCTCAAGATTGTCCCGGTAGCCATCGTCGAAGGTCAGTACCGCGTAGCGCTTGCGGCCGTAGCCCGACTTCAACAGGTCGACAGCCTCGTCGATCGAGATGATCTCATAGCCATTGCCGCGGATATGGGCGACGGCCTTGCGCAGGAAGTCCGGTTCGATTTCCAGGTGGCTGTTCGGCTGAAACGGATCGAAGCTGGCCGGCTTGACCCGATGCAGCATGAAAATCGCGCCGCATCCCTGGGTTATGGGCGCCATCGCCTGTCCCAGGCCGCTCCGCTGCAGGACCTGAAACGCAGCCTTGAATAGCTTTTTGCGAACGCCCATTAAAAGTTCAAACTCCACTGCTGTCGGGCTCAGAAGCTAGCCACTTTTTCTTTATTATTTGTTGCTATTAGTGCGGATGAAGTCATTGCATCCGCTGGTATTCTCATGGCCGTACAGTCCGCATCCGATTATAAGTTCTCAAGCGCAGACACGTTTAAAGCCATGACGCCGGCTTCCGAAATGTCCCGCGCGGCCTTCACAACCGAAGGTTACGACGTCACGATCTACCGGGATATGGAAAAAGCCGCGCCCGCCTGGCTTGCGCTTGAAGAACATGCGGACGGTCTGCCCTATCAGCGCTTTGGGTGGATCGAGGCCTGGCATGCAGCCGTAGGCAGAGACCGGCAGATCGAACCGGTTCTGGTCATCGCCCGGCTTTACAATGCCTTTGCATTTGCCCTTCCCCTGGGCCTTGAACACAGACGCGGCTGCAAGGCGCTTACCTTTCTGGGACAGGAAAACACCAACCAGAACACCGGCCTGTGGAACCCGGACTGTTATGCGTCGATCCCGGTCGACACGATGACCGCCATCCTGGAGGAAGTCTGCCATCTCGCCGGCGCCGATCTGCTCCATCTGGCCAATATTCCGCAAACCTGGAACAACCGGCCCTCTCCGCTCCTGCTGAAAGAACGGACGGACAGTCCAAGTCCGTTCTTCGCTGGCAGACTCACCAATGATTTCGACGGTCTTTTCCGTTCCAATTTCAGCAACAAATCCGCCAAGAAACTGATCCGGAAGCAGCGCCGGCTTGAGGCGGCGGGAAGCTTCCGCGTGTTCCGGGCAGAAACCGAGGAAGACATCCGGCGAGGCCTGGAAGCGTTTTTCGCGCAACGCGCCAAACGGGAAGCCGATGCCGGCATTCCGAGCGGGTTCACCACACCGAAAAAACGTCAGTTTCTGGAAAGACTGGCCGGGCTCCACCCGGACAAGGGTCCGCTGACCGCCGACACGCAGATCACCGTCTGGGCCCTGGAGGCTGGTGATGCCATCCGCGCAACCTATCTGACCCTTCACCAGGGCAGCCGCCTGATCTGTTACTCAACTTCGATTTCCCACGACGAACTGGTCAGCCAGAGCCCGGGGGTCGTGCTGTTGAAGAACATCATCGAGCACGCGTGTGCAGATCCGAAGATAGACATTCTGGATCTCGGGCTGGGCGACGAGACCTACAAGCACCCCTGGTCGGAACCGTTGCCGCTCAGTGACAGTTTCCTGGCCGTTACCGCCAGGGGATGGATGAGCCTGCAGGCTAGTAAGGCAAAACAGTTCGCCAAGGCCAAAATCCGCAATTCCGAAACGTTGTGGCAGCTCGTCCGCAAACTCCGGCAGTTTGTCAGCAAATTGGGCAGCTAAGCGCCACTCCGGTTATCAGGCCGCCCTGCCGGCACCTCTCCGGGACCTCTTGCGTGGGACCTTGCTGTCGGCAGGCGGTATGACCTCCACCGGCGCTCCGGTGTTGCGCGCCAGCAGGCTGGCCGCGCTGTCAAGCTCCCGTCCATAATCCCTTCCGGCCGACGTCACCAGTATCTTGTCGGCAAGGCCCAGCAGCCTCGCGCTGGCCAGCGAGCCATCGATGGTCCCAAGATTGACCACGACCGTGTCATAGGTCCGGAATACCGCCTCCAGCGCCTTGCCGAACCGCGCGCTTCTTGCCGAACGGTCATCGATCGGCAAACGGCCTGCCTCGATAATGTGAACCCCGGATTCCGGATCGCGGTAAATGACTTTCGAAAAGGCGCTGACACCGGCGACCAGATCGGAAAAGCCTGGAGCCGCACGCGGATCGTCCACTTCGGGAAACACTTCCAGGAACAGCACGGTATCACCGGCGCCGGACGCCCTGCGCGCCAAATCCAGAGCAAGCGCCTGCGACGCTCCCGCCTCGTCGACACTCAGAACCACAGTCCGGCCGTCAGTCGGGTTCGCCGCATCCGGCATTCCGGTCAGCGTGGCATCCCATTCGTCGTCAGAATCCGTATCCGGCACCCAATCCGGAGCAATGTCCCGGTCATAGTCAGCGCGCTGACGGGCCGCTGTCGGGCCTGAATTCCGGCTCACCCGGGACCGACGGCCAGCGGGCTTCTCTTCCTCTGCTTGCGACTCAGGCTCCACCTTTGCGGCCGGCGGCGCATCGAAACCCGAGAAACTGCCGGTCATGGAATAGGCAGACGGTCCGCCGGCTTCGTAGCGGCTGTTCCAGTTTGCGCCCGGCATTTGCACCTGCGTCGGCCGCATCGGAGCTCCCCCCTCCTCTGCGATCGGATAAAGGACATTTCCGGACAGGAACTCGCCCAGGATCACGTAGGCACAGCCGAGAACGAAGGTCACGAGAGCCGAGATAATTGTGATCGCCAACACTTTGGGCGCATAAGGTTCAACCGGAATGCTGGCGCGGGAGATGATGCGGGCGTCGGCGGGAAGCGCCTGAGCCCTGAGACGCATATCCGCTTCGCGGAAACTGGACACGAGCGTATCAAGCTGTGATGCCTTCGCATTGGCCTCACGCTCCAGTTCGCTGAGCTTGACCTGGTCCGCGTTGGAGCTGGCCGCCTCGGTTTTCAATTCGTTCAGCCGTTTTTCCAGGGCAGCCGCCTGTTGGCTTGACACCTTGGCATCGTTCTCCAGGCCCGCCAGAACCTTGCGCACTTCAGCGCGGATCTGCTTCTTGTAACCGGCAAGCTGCGAATTCAGCGCCTTCAGCTGCGGATGGTTCGGCAACAACGTTATCGAAAGTTCCGCGATCTTCGACTGAATGGCGACTTCCTGTTCCCGGAGCCGCTGGATCAGCAGGGAATTCAGGACATCACTGGCCGTATCGAGCGAACCGCCCGAGTTCAGCAGGCCGCGAAGCAGATCCGCCTTGGCCTGCGCTTCGGCTTTTTCGGCCTGAGCCGCGGAATACTTGCTGCTGATATCAGCCAGCTGCTGTTGGTTGAGTGTGAGATTGTCCTTGCCCACCAGAAGATCCGCGCGAGAACGATAGTCGGCCACCGCCTTGCGCGCTGCCTGCACTTCCCGCTGCAACTGCTGTATCTGCGGCTCCATGGCGGTTGCCGCGACTTCCGTGGTTTCCCGCTTCACGCTCGCCTGAAGGGTGATATATTCGTCCAGGATCGTGTTGGCCACAGCAGCTGCCAATTCCGGATCCTCCGCAGAATATTCAACCGCGATCACGCGCGACCCCTCGAGACGGTAGATCTCCAGGTTCTCATAATAATGTTTGAGAACTTTCTCCTCCACGGAAGACCGGGACGTATCGGAAGAAAGCCCGATCAGGGAGAAAATATCATCGAGAGAGGACCCGGTAATGGCCGCCTTGAACTCCGGCACCCCGGCCAGATCCAGGCGTTTGGCGACCCGCCGCGCCAGATCGGCCGACATCAGAAGCTGCACCTGACTGGAAATCCCTTCGGCATCGAGAAGCGCCCGCTCCTCCTCCACACCCCGTGTAGCCCCGGGAAATTTGCCGTCCGTGCTTTCAATGAGGACCTTCGCTTCGCCTTTATATTTTGACGGGACCATTTGAAGCGCCAGGAAAAAGACACCGCCCACGATCAGGACAAGAGGCAGCAGCCATCTGAGTGCCGCTCCGATTGCCTGCATCAGACGGCTCAGATCGAGGGCCATATCATCGGAAGAAACCGGCTGGCGGGTCGCATTCATTGTCAAAACTCCGAACTAATGATCGGATAATGACGAATCAGGGTAAGCGTTCGGTTAAGAGCCGCACCGATACGGCGAGTCAAACGTTAATTCCTTCCTCCGCTGTTTTTGCAATGCATATTAACGGTGTTTGCTCTCTTCACGCACCATTAACCATGACTTGGGATGTTGGGTAAGTGTGTTAGGAGATTCGTTGATGCTGATGAGAGCATTCCTGATTCTGGTGCTTTGTACAGGGCTCGCCGCCTGCAGCGGTTACAGGCGTCCGCCTTCGGCGTTTCATGAAACGCTCACAATGCCCTACCAACTCGATTCCAGCGACAGGCTGCGCATTATCGTTTTCGGGCAGACGGATCTTTCAAACACCTATACCGTTGATCAGGCAGGATATATTTCGTTCCCGCTGATCGGAAATGTTGCTGTGCGAGGCAAAACGCAGACGGAACTCGCCAACCTGATCGCGCAAAAACTCCGTCAGGGATATCTGCGTGATCCGGATGTTTCGGTTGAGGTCGACAGCTATCGGCCGATCTTCATCATGGGTGAAGTGCAAAACGCGGGCCAATATAACTTCGTCGCCGGCATGACCGTCCAGAATGCGATCGCCACAGCGGGCGGTTTCAGCAGCCGTGCCCGTCAACAGGACGTCGACATTACCCGTCAGGTTAACGGTGAAATTATAAACGGACGTGTTCCCATTTCGGACCCGATCCGTCCCGGAGACACGATTTACGTCCGCGAGCGCTACTTCTGACCCGACGGCGAATTAACCGCGGACTCATCTCCCTGTCGTAAGGTGCTGCTTATCGGCTTCACGGGCTCAAAGAGGCCCGGAGGCTCGAACAGGGAGCATGTACCATGACAACCGATCCGCTCCGGATCATTCACTGCGTGCGTTCGCCGATCGGCGGCATCTTTCGCCACATCATGGACCTGGCCACGACCCAGTCCGAAGCCGGTCATCAGGTCGGCGTGATTTGCGACAGCACCACGGGAAGTGATTTCGACAATGCCCTCGTGGAGGCGCTGCGGCCCAAACTCGCTTTGGGTGTCGCCCGGTTCCCCATGCAGCGCCAACTGACGTTCCAGGACATGGCAGCGACCTGGAACATCTACAAGTACATCCGGGACATGAAACCCGATGTCCTCCACGGCCACGGCGCCAAAGGCGGCGCCTATGCACGCATCATCGGGACCCTGCTCCGCCTGAAGGGGCAGAATGTCACCCGGATCTACTGTCCGCACGGCGGCAGCCTGCATTACGACCCCCACCGCCTGGAAGGCCGTGTCTACCACGGCATCGAACATCTGCTGGCACGGTTTACCGACGGCCTCGTCTTCGTTTCCGACTACGAATATGCGGCATTCGAAACCAAGGTAGGTCACCCCAAAGCGCTGGCCCGCGTCGTCTATAATGGCCTGCAGCCGGAGGAATTTACGCCGATTACGGAAAATCCGGACGCCTCCGACTTTCTCTATATCGGCATGCTGCGCGACCTGAAGGGTACGGACCTGTTCATCGAGGCCCTTTACAACATCCGCCTCAAGACCGGCACCGCACCCACGGCCGAAATCGTCGGCGAAGGACCGGACGAGGAGCGCTACCGGGCCATGGTCGAGCGTTTTGGGCTCAACGACAAGGTGACCTTCCACGGCGCCCTGCCCGCCCGTGATGCCTTCAAGATGGCCAAATGCGTCGTCGTGCCTTCGCGCGCGGAAGCCATGCCCTACATCATTCTGGAAACGGTGGCCGCAAAACGTCCCCTGATCGCCACCCGTGTCGGCGGTATTCCGGAAATCTTCGGCCGCTTCGCCTCACGCCTGATCGAGCCAGGCCATATCGGCAAACTGACCATGGCGATGGAAAGCGCAATGGAATCTCCGGCCGAGCTCCAGATCGCTGCGGAAGGTTTGCGAACCTGCCTGGCGGAAACCTTTTCTGTTGAGTTGATGAGCGACCGGATCACCACTCTCTATCAGGAACTGCGCGGGGTCCTGCCGCCCGAGACCATTGCGGCCAAATCCTCTTCCCGTGCCGCTCCGATCACCGGCACACAATCCGTTCTTGCCAGATCGAGAAACCAGTAATGAGAATCGCGGCCATGAAAACAAGAGGCCGTAATCCGGCACACAAGAAGGCCTCCCAAACCCCGGACCTCCGTCAGAGGTTGACCGATGGCCTGCACCATCTGCAGGAAACCAGTGACGCCACATCCTTTGTGGAGGATGAACGTCAGGAGGGCGATACCGAGGGCTTGTCCCGGGAAGCGCTGGAGATCGCCGCCTCTCTGGACGACGACGGCATTTCGGTGCCCGTCCTCACCGGTTCCGTGCGCGCGATCGACATGGGGCTCATTCTGCTGAGCGCCGTGGCCGCCTCCCACACCGTTGCCGGTGCGACCACCCTTGGTCTGGCGCATTTTATCGCAATGGGCATTTCGGTCGTCTTCGCCTTTGCCTTTTTCCAGGCATCCGACACCTATCAGGTTTCGGTCATGGGCCGCGGAATGTCACAGATCGGCCGTGTCGCGGCGAGCTGGACGATGGTGTTCGTCATGCTGGCCGTGATCCGCTTCACCACCGGTTTCGGGGCAGATATCTCTCTGCAATGGGCCGGGGGCTGGTTCGTTTCCTCCCTCGCGGGCTTGATCTGTGTCCGTCTCGTCGTCTCCGCTCTGGTCCGCCGCTGGAGGACCAACGGACGGCTGGAACGGCGGGCCATCATCGTCGGTGGCGGAACTGCAGCGGCGGAACTGATCCACGATCTGGAAACCCAGGCCGACAGCGATATCCGCATTTGCGGTATTTTCGACGACCGGGCCAATGATCGCTCCCCGCCGGTCGTTGCCGGCTATCCCAAACTGGGCAACATCAACGCACTGGTCGAATTCGGCCGCCTGGCGCGGATCGACATGCTGATCGTCTGCATTCCGCTTCGCGCCGAAAAGCGCGTTCTGGAACTCCTGCGCAAACTGTGGATCCTGCCGGTCGATATCCGCCTGTCGGCACACACCGACAAGGTGCGCTTCCGCAATCGCGGCACATCCTTCATCGGCACCGTGCCGTTCGTCGACGTGATCGAGAAACCGATCACAGACTGGGACATGGTCGCAAAGCGGGTGTTCGACATTGTCTTTGCCAGCCTGGCATTTCTTGCCCTCTTCCCGGTGATGATCGCAACCGCCATCGCAATCAAGCTGGAGAGCAAGGGCCCGGTCCTGTTCCGGCAGAAGCGCTACGGTTTCAACAATGAAATCATCGAAGTGCTTAAGTTCCGGTCGATGTACCAGGAAATGGCCGACCCTGAGGCAAAAAAGGTCGTGACGAAGAACGATACCCGCGTAACCCGAGTCGGTCGTTTCATCCGCAAAACCTCGATCGACGAACTGCCGCAGCTCTTCAACGTCCTGGCCGGCAGTCTGTCCCTGGTCGGCCCGCGTCCGCACGCCGTCAACGCCCATACCGACAACAAGACCTGGGACGATGTGGTCGATGGCTACTTCGCCCGTCACAAGGTGAAACCCGGTGTCACCGGCTGGGCCCAGATCAACGGGTGGCGCGGCGAAGTCGACACGCCGGAGAAAATCCAGAAGCGTGTCGACTGCGACGTCTACTACATCGAGAACTGGTCGATCCTGTTCGATCTCAAGATCCTGTTCCTGACGCCGTTCCGGCTTCTGAATTCGGAAAACGCATATTGAGCGCAGGGTCGGCCGCATTCGGGCAGACGGCCGCCCCTCATCCCCATTTCGCACTGAGCACGAAAAGCATCGGCAACGGCGCCTTGTGGCTTGCCGCCTTCCTGTCCGGCTTCGTGATCCGCGAACCGGCGCCTTACGAACTTTATATGGCCGGGCTGCTGGTCATCTGGCTTGCCTGCGGCTTGAAGCTGCGGCGGGAATTCGGACCACTGGTCATTTGCATGATGCTCTATTCCGCCGGCGGCATCGCATCCGTGCCGCTCGCCCGCGAATTCGATGTAGCCGTCATGTATATGGCGGTTTCAGTTTTCCTGGCGATCACGTCGATCTTCTACGCCGCAATCCTCGCCGACGATCCGCAGCGCTACAGGACGATAGAGAGCGGCTTGCTGGCGAGTTCGGTTTTCGTCGCCTTTATCGGGGTCGCAGGCTACTTCCACCTGTTTCCCGGTGCAGATTACTTCACACTCTACGATCGCGCCCGCGGCACCTTTCAGGACCCTAACGTGTTCGGCCCGTTCCTGGCCCTGCCATCCATGCTGCTCATCCAGCGGCTGTTTTTCGGCAGGCTGAAGGACAATATACTGACGCTTTTGATGCTGACCGTTCTGCTGCTCGGGGTCTTCCTCAGTTTTTCCCGTGGCGCATGGGGCGTTCTGGTCGCAGCCTCCCTCGTCGTCTATCTGCTGGCGCTGATCACCGAGCGGGCCCCGGTGCGTCGGCTCCGGCTGCTGATTCTCGGCGCGCTCGGCGTATTGGCCGTGGTGGCCCTGATCACAACTGTCCTGTCAATCGACAGCGTCTCCGAAATGTTCCAGCAGCGCGCCAAGCTCGAACAGCCTTATGACGCCGCACGGCTCGGACGCTTCGCGCGATACTCGTTCGGCTTCCAGATGGTCATGGAACATCCCCTCGGGCTCGGCCCCCTGGAGTTCAACAAGTACTTTCCCGAGGATGAGCACAACGTCTATCTGAAAGGCTTCACCACCTATGGCTGGCTCGGCGGGACGGTCTATATCGTCTTGGTTTTCTGGACGCTGGCGTCCCTGTTTCCGCTGTTGTTCAAGCATCGTCCCTGGACGCCGTTCCTCCACTGCGTCTTCGCCGTGCTTTTTTCCCATGTGATCCTGAGCGCCATCAT
>SWCF01000747.1_pt1 | contig 109574 bp, 106 predicted proteins | sample 4690081 | NCBI WGS metagenome assembly SWCF01 (sample SAMN10267280, study PRJNA491770) | bioreactor metagenome | isolation source: DHS bioreactor inoculated with | place: Japan: off Shimokita Peninsula
GGGGGGGCAGCAGTTGGGCGACTGGAGCGGTAATCTGCGTCCGGTGGACGGCGGTGTGCACATCAGCGGCCTGCGCGGTGGCTGGCGCCGAGTCGGTGTGGATGGCGCCCTGACCTGGACTGGTGACGACCGTGCCCAGCACACGCGGTTCCAGGGTATCTTGACGTCCGACGATCTTGGCAAGGCGTTGTCCGCCTGGGGGCTGCCGCCCTTGGTGGAAAGCAAGGACGCCCGCGCTTCGCTGAATCTGTCCTGGAACGGCTGGCCGTTGGCTCCGCCGCTGTTGGGGCTGCAGGGGCAGGTGAACGTGGACATCGGCGAGTGCCGGATTCCGGATACCGATTCGCGCACCTCCATTTTGCGCGTGCTTGGTGTGTTCAATATCGGTACGCTGCAGCGCCGTCTGCGGCTGGATTTCTCCGATCTCTACAAAAAAGGCCTCAGCTGTGACGCTCTCAAAGGCGATTTCCAGTTCCAGGGGCCCCGGGTCAGCACCCAGAATTTACACATCGATTCACCGTCGGCGGCGTTCCAGGTTTCCGGGCAGGTGAATCTGGCGGAGCAGACCTTGAATAACCGGGTCGCCATGACCTTGCCCATTTCCAGCAATCTGTATGCCGGCTGCCTCGCCGGTCCGGCGGTGTGTGCCGGGGTTTTCGTGGTGGAGCGGCTGTGGGGTGATAAGCTGGACAAGACCACCACCATGCAATACCAGGTTTCGGGCCCCTGGAAAGAGCCCCGGGTGACGGAAGCGGAGTGAGGCGATGAGTGACCTGATCACCGTGGCCGCGGTGCAGATGACCAGCGGCAAGGTGCTGACGGACAACCTGCGCGCAGCGGAAGTGGGCCTGGAGCGGGCCGCCGCCGGTGGCGCCCGCCTGGCGCTGTTGCCGGAAAACTTCGCCGGTTACGGCGTCAATTATCGCGAGCTGGCGGCACGGTATGACGACCTGCTGGCATGGCTGGGGGAGCAGGCGCGGCGTCATCAACTGTATCTGGTGGCTGGCAGTCTGCCGGCGCGATACCGTCCTGACGGCAGTGAAGTGCCGGCACCGCGGGTGCGTACACGCAGTGTGTTGCTGGGACAGGATGGCGCGGTGATCGCCGGCTACGACAAGCTGCATTTGTTCGATGTGGATGTGCAGGACAGTCAGGGGCGTTACCGGGAGTCGGAGGTATTCGAACCCGGCGATGCCGTGGTCACCGCGCCGGCCGCCGGCCTGACCCTGGGCATGGCGATCTGTTACGACCTGCGTTTCCCGCTTCTGGCCCGGGCCTTGGTGGCGCGCGGCGCTGAGTTATTGATTTACCCCAGTGCGTTCACCGCCACCACCGGTGCCGCGCACTGGGAATTGCTGATGCGCGCTTGCGCGGTGCAAAACGGTTGCTACGTGCTGGGCGCCAACCAATGCGGACAGCACAGCGAGAAACGGGCGAGTTTTGGTCATTCCATGCTGGTGGACCCATGGGGTAGGGTGGTCGCCCAAGCTGGCGGCGAGCCCTCGGTGGTTCTCGGCGACGTGGACCGCGCGACTCTTACGCAGGTGCGTTCCGCGTTGCCGGTGCACCAGCATCAACGATTCACGGTGGAAAGTTTCTATGATCTCCGATGAGCGCTTTACCCTGGCGGCGGATATTCTGCTGACGCCGGCGGAGCTGGCCCCTGACCAGTTGCAGGCCCTGCTGGGCGGGAAGCTGGCCGGACAGGCGGATTACGCCGACATCTACTTTCAGCACAGCCGCCACGAGGCCTGGGTGCTGGAGGACGGGCTGGTGCGCGACGCCAGCTTCAATCTGGAACGCGGTGCCGGCGTGCGTATCGTCAGCGGTGATAAGACCGGCTTTGCCTACAGCGATGATATTTCCCTGGACACCCTGACTCAGGCCGGCAACGCCGCCGCCGCGATCGGGCGTCAGGGCAGCAGCAAGGCGGTGCGTGTGCAAGGCGGCCGGGCCATGACCGAGCGTTATGCGCCGCTGGATCCGCTGCCGGTCTGGAGCAGCGAACGTAAAGTGGCGGTGCTGCAGGAGATGGACCGGCTGGCGCGGTCGCTGGATCCGGCGGTGAAGGAAGTCACCGTCAGCCTCAGCGGTGTGCAGGACGTGATTCTGGTGGCCGCCACCGATGGCACCCTGGCGGCGGATGTGCGGCCGCTGGTGCGTTTCAATATTTCGGTGATCGCCGAGCGCAACGGCCGTCGCGAACGGGGCAGTGCCGGAGGCGGCGGCCGGGTGTCCTACCAATGGCTCGAACAGGACGGGCGCATGGAATCCTGGACCCGTGATGCGGTGCGGCAGGCGCTGGTGAATCTGGAAGCGGCGCCGGCGCCGGCCGGCGCCATGCCGGTGGTGCTGGGTCCCGGCTGGCCCGGGGTGTTGTTGCACGAGGCGGTGGGGCACGGTCTGGAAGGGGACTTCAATCGTAAGGGGACGTCCATGTTCGCCAGCCGAATGGGACAAAAAGTGGCGTCGGATCTGTGCACGGTGGTGGATGATGGTACCTTGCCGGATCGCCGTGGCTCGCTCACCGTGGACGATGAAGGCACACCCAGCGGCTACAACGTGCTGATCGAGAAGGGCGTGCTCACCGGCTACATGCAGGACAAGACCAATGCCCGCCTTATGGGCGTGGCGCCCACTGGCAATGGCCGCCGGGAGTCCTATGCCCACCTGCCCATGCCACGCATGACCAACACTTACATGCTGCCGGGCGAATCCGATCCCGAGGAAATACTGGCGAGCCTGGATCGCGGCATTTACGCGGTGAACTTCGGCGGTGGTCAGGTGGACATCACCTCCGGTCGGTTCGTGTTCTCCACCAGCGAAGCGTATCTGGTGGAAAAAGGAAAAATCGTTTGTCCGGTCAAGGGCGCCACGCTGATCGGCAGTGGCGCGGAGGTGATGAGCCGGATCTCCATGGTCGGCAATGATCTGGCCCTGGATACCGGCATTGGTGTATGCGGTAAGGAAGGTCAGTCCGTACCGGTGGGTGTGGGGCAGCCGACCTTGCGGGTGGACTCCCTGACGGTCGGCGGTACCGCCTGAGAAGAACATAAGAGACAGAAGCGGGGGGAGCCCGTCCGGGCTGGTGGAGTTGTACAGCAGGGAGTAGGGGAATGCCGAGCATTCCATTGTCGCAATTGTTGTCTCATATGCGGTTGTTCGATGGTCTGGAAGCCGAAGAACTGGCCGTGGTGGAAAAACTGGTGTTCGTGAATCGGGTAAAAGCGGGGGAAACCGTCTGTCGGGAAGGGGATCACAGCGACTTTGTCTGTTTCGTCGCCAGCGGCCGTCTCGACATCGTCAAACATCATGCCGAGCAGGGCGAGGTAGTCATTGCTCAGCTCAAGCCCGGTGATTCGCTGGGTGAAATGGCACTGGTGGATCAACAGCCCCGTTCCGCCACCGTGCGGGCGGTGGAGAATTCCGCTTTGGTGGTGCTCACCCGCAAGGGGTTTGAGCAGCTGCGCCGGCGGCGTCCCCGGGCGGCGGCGGTGATCATGGAGAACATTGCCTTGGTGTTGTGCACTCATCTGCGTCAGACCTCGTCCCGGCTGGCGCGTTTCATGCTGCCATTGGGTTAGAGGGGATGACCGCGCTCAATAGCGGACAGGGGCGCCGCCTGCCGCTGCCGTTGTTTCTCGTTGCCCTGTTGCTGATCGCTCTGAACCTGAGGGTGGGGATCGTCGTGATCGGCCCCCTGGCCAATGGCATGGGGGAGGATCTGGCTCTCAGCGGCGGTGCCTTGGGGCTGCTGACCACGTTGCCGTTGCTGTGCTTTGGCGCGCTGTCGATTTTCTCGCCCCGTTTCGCCGAGCGCTGGGGGCTGGAAACGGTCCTGCTGACCGCGCTGTGGCTGCTGTTCCTGGGGTTGGTGTTGCGACTGTTTGGCAGCTATTTCTGGTTGCTGGCGGGCACGGCGTTGCTGGGTGCCGCCATCGCCGTCATGAATGTGCTGATCCCGAGTCTGGTGCGCGGCCGTTTCCCTCACAAGGTGGCGGCGCTGACCGCGCTTTATTCGGTCACCATGACCCTGGGAGCGGCTTCCGCCGCTGGTATGGCGGTGCCGGTACGGGATGCCTTCGGTGGTGACTGGCGCTATCCGCTGGCGGGGTGCGCGCTGGTGGCTCTGGCCGGTGCTATCGGTTGGTGCTTCATGCTGCCATACCGGACTCCCGCCGCGTCCGGCAAGGCGCCGTCATTGGGATTGTGGCGTAATCCCCGCGCCTGGGTGTTCAGTGTCTTCTTCGGTTTGCAGAGCCTGTTGTACTACAGCCTTACCGCCTGGCTGGCGACGGTGTTCGTTGATGCCGGTATGAGCGAGGCCCGGGCGGGGGAATTGCTGACCCTGTTCAATCTGTCCGGTATGCCCGCCAATTTCTGCGCGCCGCTGTTTTTCGCGCGCATGCGTAATCGGCGTCTGGCCATGGTGCTATTGCACGTGCCGCTGCTGATCAGTGTCCCGGCGTTGATGATCGCGCCAACCAGCCAGCCGGTACTGTGGGTGGTGCTGCTCGGCCTCGGGCAAGGTTCGATGATCAGTACCGGTTTGACGCTGATCGCACTGCGCGGCGCCGACGCCCGGGCTGCTGCCGGCCTGTCCGGGCTGTGTCAGTCCGTGGGCTACCTGCTGGCGGCTTTGGGGCCGGTGACTCTGGGATTGCTGCACGACGCCGCTGGTAACTGGCGGATACCGCTGATGCTGCTGTCGGCTCTGCTGCTGGTGCAGTTTGTCGCCGCTGTGCTGTCCGCCGATGGCGAGCCGATTGGCTGACGTTGAATTCGCCAGCAAGCTGGTTCCCACAGTTTGTGCTACGAAGCCGCTGTAGGAGCTTGCCCTGCAAGCGAATGGTGCAATGCCGGAAGCCGTAATCGCCAGCAAGCCAGCTCCCACGGCGGCTCCGTGGCTTTTCTCTGTGGGAAGCTGCCTTGGCAGCGAATCAAGATGTGGATGTGCCAGCCAATCAGTACAAAGGCGCGTTTCTTTCCAGATCGTTGAGAGCGCTCAGAAAGCGCTTGCGCTCGCGCTTGAAGCGTTCACGTTGCTCTTGTTCAGCGGCGCCGGGATCGTCCAGACGCGCCTTGATCAGATTGCGTGCCTGATTGCGCAGCGCCTGGCGGTCCGCCCGCGGATAGAACTCGAGGATCTGCTGAATCACCGGTTCCGCTTCCTTGGCTGAAGCCGCCGCCACGACCTGCTCGGTCCACTGCAGCAGGCGCTGCTGCCGTACCGGGTCCTTGAGCGCGGCCAGGGCGGAGAGAATGGCATCGGTTTCGGCATCACGGATCAGGCGGCCGACAAACAACGCATGACGGCGTTGGGCATCGGCGTTGGTGATGCGGCGGGCCTCTTCCAGTGCCCGCCGCAACGGGCCATTGAGCGGCAGCCGCGCCTGTTGCGCCGGTTTCAGCGCCATGATGTCCAGCCCGGTCTGCTGCAGCTCCGACATTTCCTGTTTGAGCTGCGTTTTGCTGGGAGGTAGGGGCTCGTTATACTCGGTCATTGTCCATGGGAGCCGGTCCGCCGCGACACGAACGCTCCGCCATCAAGCTGAAGGAAACCCTATTTTATGTCCGATCACCCCCGTCCGTCAGCCGATCTCGGCCCAAATCAGTTGAATGCGGCCAAGGACACCGTGGCTTTTGTACTGGAAGAAGCGCGCCGACAGGGCGCCAGCAATGCGGAAGTCGGCTTGTCTCTGTCTCAGGGGTTGTCGGTGGATGTCCGTCTCGGTGAGGTGGAAACGGTGGAGTTTCATCGCGACCGGGGTGTGTCGGTGACGGTGTACTTCGGCCATCGCAAGGGGCAGGCCAGCACTTCGGATGACCGCCGCGAAAGCCTCTGCGACGCGGTGCGCGCGGCCTGCGCCATTGCCCGCCATACCGAGGAGGATCCCCACGCGGGTATCGCCGATGCCAGCCTGCTGGCGGATCAGGTGCCGGATCTGGATTTGTATCACCCCTGGACCTTGACCACCGACCAGGCCATCGAACAGGCGCGGCGGTGTGAGGCGGTGGCTCGTGATGATGCCCGCATCGTCAATTCCGAGGGGGCCTCTCTCAGCACCGGCGCCAGTCTGTACGTGTTGGGCACCAGTGCTGGTTTTCTGCAAGGTTTCGCCGGCACCCATCACAGCCGCAGTTGCGCGGTGGTGGCTCAGGATGAGGCCGGCATGCAGCGGCAATTCTGGTACGACAGCGGCCGGCGCGCGGAACGGCTGGCCAGTCCGGAGCAGGTCGGCGAAAAGGCCCGTGAGCGTACATTGGCGCGGCTGGGGGCCGAGGTGCCCGTCACCGGCGAGTTTCCGCTGCTGTTCTCGGCGGAAATGGCGAGTGGACTGATTGGCCATTTGATCGGCGCGATCAGCGGCGGTTCGCTGTACCGGCGCGCCTCTTTCCTGTGTGACGCACTCGGCTCCCGGGTGTTGCCCGAGGGCTTCCGTTTGGGGGAGCGGCCGTTGATGGCGGCCGGTAACGGTTCCACCCCTTTCGATGGCGATGGGCTGCCCACCCGGGACCAGGATTTCATCGAGGATGGCGAGCTCAAAGGTTATGCCCTGGGTCTGTATGCGGCTCGCCGGCTGGGAATGTCACCCACCGGTAACGGAGGTGGAGTACATAACGTCATTCTGAGCGACACCGGGGAAAGCCAGGAAGCTCTGTTGCGTCGCCTTGGAACGGGAATTCTGGTCACCGAAGTGATGGGACAAGGTGTGAACCTCGTCACAGGAGACTATTCTCGCGGCGCCGCGGGGTTCTGGGTGGAAAACGGGGTTATACAGCGACCATTGCAAGAGTTTACTATTGCCGGAAATCTGAAGGACATGTTCGGAGGCGTTCTGGGCAGTGGCACGGATGTGGATCGAAGGGGGAATATCCACTGTGGTTCGTTACTGTTGTCGCCCATGAAAGTCGCCGGGCGCTAGCTGTTTTTCGTCTTTCAGAATGATTATTCACTGTTTGGCTTAACCAAGGACAAGGAGCATACATTATGGAATCCAATAATCCATATCAGGGGCCCAGCGCGGATGTGCTGGTGACACAGGCGGGATCGGGAACGGTAGGGCAGGCGCAGAAGCGGCCGGTGGGGAACGGCGGCGTCTGGTGGGCACAGGCTTGGCAGATCGTGCGTCAGAACAAGTTGATGTGGGCATTGGCCACTTTCGTTTTCCTGCTGATTTTCATGGCCATCGGTTTGATCACCGCGTTCATTCCTTTTATCGGTACTTTCATTCCCACCCTGTTCGCGCCGGTATTCGTCGTCGGCTTGTATTTCATTGCCCACAGGGTACGTGAGCAGAACACGTTTTCCTTCGGTGACCTTTTCGTCGGATTTTCCAATCAGACCGGGCCGCTGTTCATGGCCGGTCTGGCGCAGATCGTGGCGATGCTGGTCTTTTTTGTTTTGATCGGCATTCTTGGCGCCCTGTTCTTTGGCAGTGAACTGATGATGATGTTCAGCTCCTTTGCCGACCCCTACGCCGCGCCCATGATGAACCCGGCCTTTGGCATCGCCAAGATGATCCTGTTCGGCCTGGTCTCTCTGTTGTTGATCATTCCCTACATGGCGGCGATCTGGTTCCAGGTGCCTTTGGTGTTCTTCGGGCAACGCAATGCGTTCGCGGCCATGGTGGAAAGCTTCACCGCGGTATTCCGTAATTTCCTGGCCATGCTGTGGTACGGCATCATCGGCTTCCTGATTTTCCTGGTGCTGGGTATCGCGGCGGCGATCATTGTCGGAGTGATTACCGGGGTGCTCGGACAGGGCGTGATCAGCGGTATTCTGATGTTCGTGTTCGGTGTGGTGATGCTGTTGGTGATGTTGGTGCTGATGGCTCTGTACTCCGCCACCATCTATTGCTCGTTCCGCGATATCTTCGAGTTGGGTGAAGCCGCGCCGCGGCAGCCTGCCTCTGTCTGATTCGCTCAGCACGACATTGCCCGGTGCTTGTCGATACCGGGATCCTCGCCGGGCGGTTTGATACCGCCCGGCGTTCGTTTGAGGACGTGAATGGCGAAAGGAGAGGCCATGGCGATCATCGGTATTGATCTGGGTACCACCAACAGCGCATGTGGTGTGTGGACCGGGCAAGGGGTGGAGCTGATTTCCAACCGGCTGGGCGACGTGCTGACACCGTCCGTGGTGGGCGTCGATGGCAGCGGAGAGATCATGGTGGGCCGCACCGCCCGCCAACGGCTGATTCACCATAGTGATAGAACGGTGGCGGCGTTCAAACGTCTCATGGGCACCGACCACAAGGTGACCCTTGGCGATCAGCGTTTCAGCGCCACCGAGCTGTCCTCCCTGGTGTTGCGCTCGCTCAAGGAAGATGCCGAGACGTACCTGGGGGAGCCGGTGACGGAAGCGGTGATCAGCGTTCCCGCCTATTTCAACGATAACCAGCGCCATGCCACCAAACAGGCGGCGGAGCTGGCGGGACTGACGGTCAGGCGGCTGATTAATGAGCCCACCGCCGCGGCCATGGCTTATGGTCTCCACGAGAAGCAGGAAGGGTTGTTTCTGATTCTCGATCTGGGGGGCGGTACTTTCGATGTGTCGTTGCTGGAATTCTTCGATGGCGTGATGGAAGTGCACGCCAGTGCCGGCGACAACTTCCTGGGCGGTGAGGATTTCGTCGATGCCATGATCGACGATGTGCTGGCCGAACATGAGCTGAGCCGGGACGCCTTGCCGGCCAGTGAGATGCAGAATCTGTACCTGCAAATGGAAGGCGCCAAACGCCGGCTGGGCAATGCCCAGACTCTGAGCCTGAAGCTGGGGGACCGGGAGGTGACCCACGAGGTGACGCCGGAGTGGTTCGCCCGTGTTGTCACGCCTCTGCTGCTAAGAGTGAAGCACCCCATAGAAAGGGCACTGCGGGATGCCAATTTGCATCCTGACAAGGTGGATGACGTGGTCTTGGTGGGCGGCTCCACCCGTCTCGCGTTGTTCCGCTCCACCGTCGGCAAGATGTTCGGCCGGCTGCCGTCCTGTCATCTGGATCCGGATACGGTGGTCGCCGTGGGCGCGACCATCCAGGCCGGCCTGCTGGCGCGGGGGGAAGGGCTGGACGACGTGGTGCTTACCGATGTCTGTCCCTATACGCTCGGCACCGGAGTGATCAACGAGGACAACCCCCGGTTGGGCGATTACTTTCTGCCGATCATCGAACGCAACAGCGTGGTGCCGATCAGCGTGGAGCGTCATCTGTCCACCGCGTCCGACAACCAAACCAAGATGAAGATCCGGATCTATCAGGGCGAAAACCGTCTGGTGGAGAAGAACGTTTATCTGGGCGAATTGAGCGTGACGGTGCCCAAGGGGCCGCGTGGACAGGAAAGCGTGATCGTCCGTTACAGCTATGACATGAACGGTCTTCTGGAAGTGGACGTGAAGGTGGAGTCCACCGGCAAGACCTATTATCAGTTGATCGAACATACGCCGGGTGCCTTGAGCGAAGACGACAAGGCAAGATCCCTGCAACGTCTGGCGGCGTTGAAGTTCCACCCCCGGGACGGCGAGGAAAACCGTGCCCTGCTGGCTCGCGGGGAACGGCTGTATGAGTCCAGTCTGGGAGACCGTCGGGAGTTCATCGCTGATCTGATGGGGCGGTTCGAGCAGGTTCTGGACCGGCAAAATCCACTGGACATCGCCCGGGTCCAAAAGGAGGTCAAGGAGGCATTGGACAGCCTGGAAAGTGAGGATTGGTTCTGATGGATCCCTGGCGCGTCCTGGGGCTCGAAGCCACCGAGGATACCCGGGCGGTCAAGCGTGCCTACGCGCGCTTGCTGAAAAGCACCCGCCCGGATGAGCATCCGCAGCAATTCCAGGCTTTGCACGCCGCTTACAAACGTGCCCTGGGCCTTGCCGAGCAACGTGCCCGTGCCGCTGCCGCCGGTGATACGGAGCCGGAAACGGAAACCGCCGGGAAGCGAACGGAGAAGGCATCCACTGCCACGGCCGCCGGGACTCAGCCGCTTCCGCCCGAGACACCGGAATGGCCGGCGCCGGTGGTTCCGGATGATCCGCCAGCGGCACCGGTGGAACCTGAGCCGGCGTTCCAGGATCAACCTCCCCCGCCGGCGCGGGACCCGGAGCCGGCCTGGGCCGCGGCACGTGAGCGGGAGGAAGAACGGGAGCCGGAAGAAGACGAGTGGCTGGCGGCCAGTCGTGAACACGAACGGCTGTTGACCCAGTGCCAGGCTTTGCTGGAGCGCGAGGGGCAGCCGGCTGAGGAGAAGGAATGGCGTTTCCTCGCCAACAGTGCCTGGATGCTGGATAGCGCCTTTCACCATGGTTTGGGGGATGCCCTGATGGCGCGGCTGGTGGAACGGCTTCGGCAGCAGGATAACAAGCCGCCTCTGGATACGGTGACATTGGCTTATTTGAACAGCCTGTTCGATTGGGAAGGGCGTCGTGGCCTGTTGGCGGCCCGTTTTGGCGATACCGCCATGGATCGGGTGTTGGCCCCCCTGGATGCGAATTCTTCCGGCGATCAGGCCTTATTACAGGGGTTGCGTGGTGGCAAGGAGACGGTGCCGCCCTCCCGTCAGGCAAACACCGAGCCGGCCCCCGAAACCCTTTATTTCACCGGCATGACCCTGCGTATGGTCGCTATCGTCATCGATCTGCTGGTAGTGGCGGCGCTGCTGGTCATGCCGATATGGGTGGTGAGCGTCACGGTGGCGAATTTCAACGGAACAGGTGGCGACATCAGTATTGAGGCGTTCATGGGCTTCTTTCTGGTGCTCGCCGTGCCGGCCTATTTGCTAATGGCGCTGGTCATGGAGGCGGGACCCGGGCAGGCGACTCCGGGGAAACGGATGCTGGGGCTCAGGGTGACGAGCCTGGAGTTTGAGCGGCTGTCATTTCCGCACAATTTGTGGCGGGTCATGGCGTTCGTGGTGGTCAATGCGCTGACCAGCAAAGTGGTGATCCTGGTGAACCTGTTCCTGAAAGGGAACCTCCTGCACGATCGCGTCAGCCGCAGTTATGTCATCAACTGGGCGCGCAGTCAGAGGGAGCAGAAAGACGGGCAGTAGACCGGACCACGGAGCCGCTGTGGGAGCCAGCCTGCTGGCGAATCCCGGCCCTGTGGCATGGTTGCATTCGCTTGCAGCGGCCCGCCGCCCGGACAAGCTCCCACAGCGGCCTTGTAGCGAGCCCTGCCAGAACAGGGCCGTGTGTCAGCCCATTATTCCTCTTCGTCGAAGCGGCGGGCGAACAGGTCGGTGAGTTCCTCCATGGCCGGCTGCTCGTCGTCTCCGTCCACTCGTACTCTGAGGCTGGTGCCCTTGGCGGCGCCGAGCGTAAGCAGGCCCATGATGCTCTTGGCGTCGACCTGACGCTCGTTGTGAAGCACTTGTATGGTGCAGCTGTAACGCGATGCCACGCTCACCACTTTGGCGGCGGCGCGGGCATGCAATCCCAGTTTGTTGATGATGGTGAGTTCCTTCTCGATCATCCCTCCAGCTCCCGATGCCGCACATGCAAGGGGATGGCTTTATTGCGCAGGCGCTGGGCCAACTGCTCGGCCAGATACACGGAGCGATGGCGGCCACCGGTGCAGCCGATGGCAACGGTAACGTAACTGCGGTCGTTGGCGGCGTAGCTGGGTAGCCAGCGCACCAGAAACTGAAAAATATCGTCGATCAAATCTTCGGTTTCCTGATGAGATTGCAGGAAGGCCGCCACCTTGTCGTCGCGACCGGTCAGGGCCCGCAGATCACCGTGCCAGTGGGGATTGGGCAGCATGCGCACGTCGTAGACCAGATCGGCGTCGTTGGGCAAGCCGTTCTTGAACCCGAACGATTGGATCAGCAGCGACAGTTTGACGTTGCGGCCGGCGACCCGCTGGCGGATCTGATTGCGCAGGGAGTGGACATCCAGAGTGCTGGTGTCGATCACCAGATCCGCGCGCATGCGGATGTCGGAGAGCAGCTCGGCTTCATAGGCAATGGCATCGGCCAGGGTGCGATCATCGCCGCTGAGCGGGTGGGGGCGCCGGGTGGCGCTGAAGCGTTTGAGCAGGGTGCCGTGATCGGCGTCGAGAAAGATGATCTCGGTCTCCACCTGCAATTTGCGCAGTTCCGCCAGGGTGGAAGGGAAGGCCAGCAGTTGCCTCGGCAGGTTACGGGCATCGATGCCCACCGCCACCCGCTCGAGCACGCGGTCCTCGTCATCCAACTGTCCGGCCAGTTGTGGCAGCAGGCCCAGAGGCAGGTTGTCCACGCAGTAATAACCGTGGTCTTCCAGTGCTTGCAGAGCCGTGGTCTTACCGGAGCCGGACCGGCCGCTGAGAATGGTCAGTTTCATGGCGATTGACGCTTTCTTCCCCCAAAAGACGCCCGGGCCGGGGAGAACCGGCCGCATGGGCCCTGTCGCAGCTTATGAAGCCAGACGCAATTCGGCCTCTGACTCCACGGCGGTAATATAGAGTTGATGATCGTCCGTGGCCTGGCGCAGCTCACGCCGGTAATCCTCGTCGTTGAACAGGTTGGCCAGGTGACTCAGGGTCTTGAGGTGCTGTTCGGGGTTCTGTTCGGGCACCAGCAGAACGAACACCAGATCCACCGGACGGCCATCCACGGCATCGAAGTCCACCGGTTCGGCCAGTTTCAGCAGCAGGCCCACCGCTTGCTCGCAGCGTCCGAGTCGGCAGTGGGGGATGGCGATGCCTTCACCGATACCGGTGGAGCCCAGGCGCTCCCGGGCCACCAGTGCATCGAACACTTCCTGGGCGCCGAGGTCGCCGCAACTGGCCGCGGCCAGCTCGGCAACCTGATCCAGAAGGCGTTTTTTGCTACCCACCTCGATACCGTTATGGGTGCGGTCCTCGGTGAGAAGTTCTCGTACTCGCATAGATCCGCTTAGTGACCGTGCTTGCGGCTCACGGTCTTCTCCTTGTGTTTGAGAATCTGACGATCCAGCTTACTGGTCAGGGCATCAATAGCCGCGTACATGTCACCGGCCTCGGCGGTGGCGAAGACTTCGCCGCCGGAAATGTGGATGGTGGATTCCGCTTTGTGGGTGTTCGGCTCCGGGGACAGGATTACCTGAATGCTGGTGATCTGGTCGAAATGCCGTTCCAGCTTGGAAAACTTGTCGTCCACATAATCACGAAGGGCTTCGGTGATATCCAGGTGATGGCCACTGATGTTGATTTGCATAGCTGGCTCCTTTGCCTCGTTATTTAACCCCGGCCGCTGGCCCGGGTTATAAGCCGTTTCCCGCGTCGTCAAACCAGGCGTTTGCGAGCGCTGGAAGACGGGATTCGCATCGCCTCTCGATACTTGGCGACGGTCCGGCGCGCCACCTTGATCCCTTGCTCATTGAGCAAACTGGCCAGCTTATTGTCGCTGAGCGGCTTGCGAGGGTTCTCGGCGGCGACCAGCTTCTTAATGATGGCACGAATGGCGGTGGAAGAACATTCACCGCCGCCTTCCGTGTCCACGTGACTGGAAAAGAAATATTTCAGTTCGAACACCCCGCGGGGCGTGAGCATGAACTTTTGATTGGTGACCCGGCTGATGGTGGATTCGTGCATCTCCACCGCCTCGGCGATATCCGCCAGTACCAGCGGTTTCATGGCTTCCTCGCCATAATGGAAGAAGTCCTGCTGCACCTCGACGATGCGCCGGGCCACCTTCAGCAGGGTGTCATTACGGCTTTGCAGGCTTTTCAGGAACCAGCGCGCTTCCTGCATGCAGTTGCGCAGGTACTGGCCGTCCTCGCCCTCGGTGCGGCGGGCCAGCCGGGCGTACTGGGCGTTCAGGTTGACCTTGGGCAGGACTTCCTCGTTCAGTTCCACCCGCCAGCCGCCGCGGAAGGGGCGTACCACCACGTCGGGAACCGCGTACTCCGCCACCTCGCCGCCGATTTGTTCGCCTGGGGCTGGATCCAGGGTGCGCAACAACGCCAGAGCGTCGAGGAGATCGCTTTCCGTCACCCCCATGGCGCGGCGTAGTCCGGCATAGTCGTGCTTTTCCAGTAGCGCGAGATGTTCCAGCAGGGCGGTCGCGGTGGCCAGGTGTGGAGTGTCTGCGGGCTGTTGGCGCAATTGCACGCCCAGGCATTCGGCCAGGTCGCGGCTGGCCACGCCGATCGGGTCGAACTGCTGCAGCCGATGCAGGACCGCCACCACTTCGTCTTCCTCCACCGGATCATCGGCATCGGATATTTGCCGCTCGGCGGTGTCGATCACATCATCCAGGGGCAGGGACAGGTAGCCACGGTGGTCGAGGGCGTCGATGAGGATGCCGGCGATGACACGGTCCCGATCACTCATTGGGCTGAGGTTGAGTTGCCAGAGCAGATGATCCTGGAGGGTGACCGGAGCGACGTGGCGCTGTTGCCAGGCATCGGCGTCATCGTCCTCGCCGCTGCCCGAGCCGGAACCGGACTGGCCCACATAGAGGTCGTCCCATTCACTGTCGCTCTCCACCGGCCCTTCCACCAGGTCGTCCAGGGCCTCGTCGCGTTCGAGGTCCATTTCCTCCGCTTCCCAATCGTCATCGGCGGGGGTGTCGTCCTCGGTGTAGGCTTCGCTCCCTTCTTCGAGTTCCAACAGGGGGTTGGTTTCCACCGCCTGCTGGATTTCCTGGCGCAGGTCCAGCGTCGACAGTTGCAGCAAGCGAATCGCCTGCTGCAACTGCGGCGTCATGGTGAGCTGCTGGCCGATCTGGAGTTGTAGACTCGGTTTCATACTGCCTTGGTGGTCTGGTGAATCGCCAAGGCGGCAGAATAGCAGCGTCTTTCAACGCTTCGCAATTTATTTAAGCAATATGTATGCCAATGTTGAAATTACAATTGAAAAAGAGTAAGGGCTCCGTTGACCGCGATTTCCAAGGGGCTACAGCCGGAAGTCGGCGCCCAGATAAACGTCGCGGACCTGCTGATTGCCAAGGATGGTCTGGGAATCGCCCTCGGCGATAATGTGGCCGGCGCTGCAGATATAGGCGGTATCGCAAATGTCCAGCGTTTCACGCACGTTGTGGTCGGTGATCAGCACGCCGATGCCGCGATCCTTGAGATGGCGAATGATGCCTTTGATGTCATTCACCGAGATCGGGTCCACCCCGGCGAACGGTTCATCGAGCAAAATGAACGCGGGGTCCGTGGCCAGGCCGCGGGCGATCTCCGCCCGCCGCCGTTCGCCGCCGGACAGGCTCATGCCCATGCTGTCGCGGATATGGGTGATGTGAAATTCCTCGAGCAGGTTGTTCAACTCCTGCTCACGCTCGGCTTTGCTCAGTTCCTTGCGGGTTTCGAGGATCGCCATGATGTTCTGTTCCACGGTCAGGCGGCGGAAGATGCTCGCCTCCTGAGGCAGATAGCCGATACCGCGCTTGGCGCGCCCGTGCATGGGCAGGTGGGTGATGTCCTCGCCGTTGATCTCGATGCGCCCCGCGTCCGCTTCCACCAACCCGACGATCATGTAAAAGCAGGTGGTCTTGCCGGCGCCGTTGGGGCCCAGCAGGCCGACGATCTGGCCCGCTTCCACTTCCAGGGAGACGTCCTCGATGACGCGGCGCCCCTTATAGCTTTTGGCCAGTTGGCGGGCATTCAGTTTCGCCATGGTCAGGGGGTCTCCGCATCATTGGGGGTGCTGTTGTCCGGCGCGGTGGCCGGCGTGCTGTTAGCGGGCGACTGGGTCGAGCTGCCGTCCTCGCCTGGGTTGCCTTCGCCGTTTTGCGACTCCTCGCCGCCGCTGTCGCCGTTCCGGGCCTGGGAGGCGTTGGCGGCCGGAATCACCAGCCGCACCCGTTTGTCGCCCTCGCTGCTGGCGTCCATGCGCCGGGAGTTGAGATCATATTCCACCCGGGCCCCTTCGAAGGTGTTGCCCTGATGTTGCACGTAGGCGTTGCCGGTGAGGATCAGACGGCGGCGCTTGAGATCGTAGACCAGTTTGTCGGCGTGGGCGTTCAGATCCTTGCCTTCACGCATGCGTACCGGGCTGCCGGTGGCTTCCACCCGCACCAGTTGCTCGTTCTCGGTGAACAGCCGCAAGACATCGGCGTTGAGTTGACGGTTACCCTGAATCAGTTCGGCGTCACCCCGGTATACGCCAGTGCCGGCGTCCCGTTCGAACACGGCCTGGTTGGCGCTGACCTCCACCGGGCCCTCGGCGCCGGACTGGGCCACGGCCAGCGCTGGAACCAGAATGGCGGCGGCTATTACCGCGCGCCAGCGGCGCAGCGGGCCATGCACCGGACCGTTATGGCTTGGGTCCTTTGAATTCACTTACTACTCCTTGCTTGAGAGTCATGCGCCCGGTGTCCAGGTTCGCGTCCATGCTGCCCGCCCGGGTGCTGCCTTCACTGTGTCGCATATGGACGGTGTCCGGGGCGGAAACCTGGCGATCGCCGCTCAGGTAGTGCAGCTCCCGGGTGTCGAGGGTGACGCCGTTGTTCTTGCTGACCGCCTCGACGTTGTTTTCGAAGACGATCAGATCGCCGTTGTCGCGTACTTCACCATTGTCGGCCTGGATGGTCCACTGGTTGTTGCCGTTGTTCAGGCTCAGGTCCGGGTGATCGAGCAGCGTCAGCGCTTCGCGTTCGTACTGTTCCAGATTGTTGGCCAGAAGCCGGTATTCCACTTCGCCGCTGTCGCGGTTGAACTGACGGGCGACGATGTTTTCGGCGGTGATGGCCGGGGCGCTGAGGAACGCTTCGTTATCGCCTTCCAAGGGGTTGCCCCATTCGTGCAGGGTCATCATCACGATCAGTCCCAGCAGGATAACACCGCTGGCGCTGAGCAGGCCGGGCCGTCTCACTGGCCCTCCCGCAGCCGCAGCAGGCTGTCGCACACTTCCCGTACCGCCCCTTCGCCGCCGCGGGCCTCGGTGACATGGCCGGCGGCGCTGCGCGCCACCGCGTGGGCGTTGGCCGGGGCGAAACCCAGTCCGGCCCACTCCAGTGCCGGTACGTCCGGTTCATCGTCGCCCATGTAACCGATCTCCGCGGCGCTCAGGCCCAGTTGCTGTGCCAGCGCGGACAGGGCCACGCCTTTGTCCTCACGGCCCTGGATCACGTGCTCGATCCCCAGGTCCCGGGCGCGGCGGGCCACCATGGCGGAGTTACGGCCGGTGATGATGGCCAGGGTCACGCCGCTGGCCGCCAGTTTTTTCAGCCCATGGCCGTCCAGGGTGCTGAATGTTTTCAGCATTTCGCCGTCCGGGCCGTAATAAAGGCGGCCATCGGTCATCACGCCGTCCACGTCGAAGGCCATCAGACGCAGGCGCAGAGCCTGTTCCGGCTTTACCCCCAGCGTCATTACATTACCCCCGCGCGCAGCAGATCCTGGGTGTTGAGCGCGCCGATCGGTCGCTGCCGGTCGTCACAAATGATCAGACCGTTCACCTTGCGCGTCTCCATCAGTTGCAATGCCTCCGCCGCCAGACGGCCGGGCTGGATGGTGACCGGGCGCGGTGACATCACATCGCGAATGCCGGCGACACGGACATCGACGCCCTTCTCCAGGGTGCGGCGCAGATCGCCGTCGGTGAAGATGCCGATCAGCTTGCCGTCGTCGTCCACCACCGTGGTCATGCCCAGGCCCTTGCGGGTCATTTCCAGCAGAGCATCGGACAGCGGCGTATCGGCACTGACCACCGGCAGTTGTTCCTCGCCGTGCATGACATCGTCCACTTTGAGCAGCAACCGGCGCCCCAGGCTGCCGCCGGGGTGGCTGAGGGCGAAATCCTCCGGAGTGAAACCACGTGCTTCCAGCAGCGCTATGGCCAGGGCGTCGCCCATGGCCAGGGCCGCGGTGGTGGAAGAGGTGGGGGCCAGATTATGCGGGCAGGCTTCTTCCTTCACCGCCACATTCAGATGCACGTCGGATAACTGCGCCAGGGAAGATTCCGGGCGGCCGGTCATGCTGATCAGCCCGCTGCCTTTGCGTTTGATCACCGGGATGATGGTCAGCACTTCCTGGGTCTCGCCGGAGTTGGACAGCGCCAGCACCACATCCTCGCTGGTGATCATGCCCAGATCGCCGTGGGAAGCTTCCCCCGGGTGAACAAAGAACGACGGGCTGCCGGTGCTGGCCAGCGTGGCCGCCAGCTTGGTGCCGATATGGCCGCTTTTACCCATGCCGGTGACGATAATGCGACCAGTGCAGGCCAGCAGGCGCTCGCAGGCATTTTCGAAATCCTTATCCACACGCGCACTGAGCGCGGCCACCGCCTGGGCTTCCTCGTCCAGTACACGGCGCGCGGTGGCGATGAAGTTGTAAGGCATAGAATCTCCCTTCACGGTCGCGGCCCGGTCCGCTGCCGGGATTTGTCGGCGGGGCCTGATGAAGCCGCCGATTATACACCGGATGTTGCCTGAAGGCCTCGCCAGAGCACCATCAAATAGACCGCGTATCCACCTAGCAGTGCCAGACCAGTGCCACGCCCCAGCGGATGGCGTACCGCCAACATCATGCCAAGCGCCATGACCAGGGTCAGCAGCACCATGGCGGCGTAGTCGCGATCCAGCAGTGCCGGATCGGCCAGCCTGCCGGGGCCGAGCAGGGCGGGCATGGGCAGTACCATCAGCAGATTGAGGATATTGGAGCCGAGCACATTACCCAGGGCCAGATCGCCGTGTCCGCGACGGGTGGCCGCCAGACAGGTGGCCAGTTCCGGCAAGCTGGTGCCGAGCGCTACCAGGGTCAGGCCGATCAGGGCCTCGCCGACACCCAACTGCCGGGCTGCTTCCGTGGCGCCCCAGACCAGCGCCCGGGCGCTGATCAGAAGCAGCACCAGCCCCCCGAAGAACAACAGCAGGTCGTGGCGCCGGCTCCGGCCCGGTTGGGGCCGCGCCGGCTGTGGCGTTGACGTTTTGCGATGCCAGGTGATCAATGCCAGCGCGGCCAGGCCAATGAGCAGGATCGCACCGTCGGCGCGGGTCAGGTGGCCGTCGATCAGCACCACTCCGGCCAGGGCGGTGACCAGCAGGCAGGCACTCAGTACCAGCCGGCGACTGTGATCGGGACAGGGCACCGGGCGCCACAGCAGGGTCAACGCCAGCACCAGTCCCAGATTGGCAATGTTTGAACCCAGTGCATTGGCCACGCCAAGGGCGGAACTGCCGCTCAAGGCAGCGGTGGCGGAAACCAGAATTTCCGGCGCCGAAGTACCGAAGGCGACCAGCGTCAAACCCACCAGCGCCCGGGACAGGCCAAAATCCAGCGCCAGCCCGGCGGCGCCGGTGACAAAACGGTCGGCGCTCCAGGAAAGTACTGCCAGGGCGATCAGGCTGGTCAAAAGGGCAGTAAACATGGAACCTCCGTTGTCAAAAGCCGTCAAATCGTGCAAGAGCCGTGGCGCGCGCGGAACCCGCGCGTGTAGGATGCGGTGAGTTTGCCGGGGCCATCAACTGGATAGCCGGATCATCGAACGACCAGGGAGCGAGTGCATGACTTATCCGAAACAGCTGTTTTCCATGATGGCGGCCGTGCTGCTGCTGTTGGCCGCCGGTCTGGCGCAAGCGGAACAGGATCCGCGCAAGCTGGTGGAGCAGACCGTCGAGCGCATGACCAAGCGTATTGACGCGGAACGCCAGAAGTTGAACAACGACCCCCAATACGCCCGTGAGCTGGTGCGTGAGGAACTGGGCGATCTGGTGGACTTCAAGCGGATTACCCGGGTAGTGATGGGGGATTATTTCGACCAGGCCTCCCGGGAGCAAAAATACCGCTTCCTGGAAGTATTCGAGAACAGCCTGGTCAACACCTATGCCTCCGGAGTGACCTTGTACGACGGCCAGAAGATGAAAGTCCTGCCTTTGCGCGAGGAAGACCGCCGTGGCAACTATGCGCGCGTGCGCATGGAGTTCTCCACCAACTCAGGCCAGGTGGTGCCGATCTTCTTTACCCTGTTCCTGGACGGTGGCCAGTGGCGTGTGGTCAATGTTTACGTCAATGGGCTTGATCTGAGCCAGATCTACAAGCAGCAGTTCGCCCAGTCCATGCAACAGCACAATGATATGGACACGGTCATCGCCAACTGGTCCGCCGCCGATGTGGCCGACGAGGTCGAGAACAAGGCCAACGTCAACTGATTCCTCCGTTTCCCTCCCTCATTGACGCGGGGCCGGCATGGCAAGGCCTCGCGCCCTCGCGTATTATTGCCGGTTCATTCGAATGAGGAGTTCCCATGAATCCGGAAGACGTGAAGGCGCTGGTGGAAGCCGGCTTCGACGATGCCGAGGTGGCGGTGGATGGTGGCGGTGACCGCTTTCTGATCCGCGTGGTGTCTGATGCCTTCGAGGGCCTGATGCCGGTGAAGAAGCAGCAACTGGTTTACGGCTGCATTAACCAGGCGATCGCCGACGGTACCATTCATGCCGTAAGCATCCAGACCTATACCCGGGCCGAGTGGGAAAAAGCCCAGAAGATGGGGCTGGCCTGAGCCCCGGGCGGCCCGCCATCTGCCTTTATCAACAGGCTCTAAGAGATCCGCATGGACAAACTCAAGATTACCGGTGGACAGCGCCTGGATGGCGAGATCCGCATTTCCGGCTCCAAGAACTCATCGTTGCCGATTCTCGCCGCCACTCTGCTGGCCGACGAGACCGTCACCGTAGGCAACCTGCCGCATTTGCAGGACGTCACTACCCTGATCGAACTGCTCGGCCGGATGGGCGTGCATGTGGTGCTGGACGATCGCATGAACGTGGCGGTGAACCCCACTGGTATCCGCGAGTTCACCGCGCCCTATGAGCTGGTGAAAACCATGCGCGCCTCGATTCTGGTACTGGGGCCGTTGGTGGCGCACTTCGGCCGCGCCGAGGTGTCCCTGCCCGGCGGTTGTGCCATCGGCTCACGGCCGGTGGACATCCACCTCAAGGGGCTCGAGGCCATGGGCGCCGAGATCGAGGTGATGAACGGGTATATCTCCGCCCAGGTGAAGGGGCGTCTCAAGGGCGCCCGTATCGTCATGGACACGGTGACCGTGACCGGCACCGAGAACCTGTTGATGGCCGCCGCCCTGGCCGAAGGCACCACGGTGCTGGAAAACGCCGCGCGCGAGCCGGAAGTGGTGGATCTGGCCAATTTCATCAACCGCATGGGCGGCAAGATCACTGGCGCGGGCACCGACACCATCGTGGTGGAAGGGGTTACCTCGCTGGGGGGCTGTCACCATGATGTGATCTCCGACCGCATCGAGACCGGCACCTATCTGATCGCCGCCGCCATCACCGGCGGCCGCGTCAAGGCCAAGAACACCGATCCGGCTCTGCTGGATTCGGTACTGCAGAAGTTGCGCGAGGCCGGTGCGGTGATCGAGACGGGGGAGGACTGGATCAGCCTCGATATGGAAGGCCGCCGGCCGCAAGCGATCAGCCTGCGCACCGCGCCTTATCCGGCGATGCCCACCGATATGCAGGCCCAGTTCATGGCCATGAACACGGTGGCCGAAGGTACCGGCACCATCGTCGAGACGGTGTTCGAGAACCGCTTCATGCACGTGCAGGAACTGAATCGCATGGGCGCCCATATCGAGGTGCAAGGCAACACCGCCATCTGCCGTGGCGTCGAGTCGCTGACCGGTGCTCCGGTGATGGCCACCGACCTGCGAGCCTCTGCTTCCCTGGTGATCGCCGCTCTGGTGGCCAGGGGCGATACCCTGGTGGACCGGATCTACCATGTCGACCGGGGCTATGAGTGCATCGAGGAAAAACTGCAATCCCTGGGGGCGACCATCCGTCGCGTCCCTTCCTGACCGTGAAGCCATGAGCCAGAAACCGCTGATCATCGCCCTGTCCAAGGGCCGCATCCTCAAAGACACGCTGCCTCTGCTGAAGGAGGCGGGCATTGAGATGACCGAGGATCCGTCCGCTTCCCGCAAGCTGATCTTCGACACCACTCGCGAAGACGTGAAGATCATCGTTATTCGCGCCACCGATGTGCCGCCTTATGTGCAGCATGGCGGTGCCGACATCGGCGTGGCCGGCAAGGACGTGTTGATGGAGCACGGCGCGGAAGGTCTGTTCGAACCGCTGGACCTGGAGATTGCCCGCTGCAAGCTGATGGTGGCGGCGCGCAAGGACGCCCCGCCGGTGAGCGGACGCCTGCGGGTGGCGACCAAGTTCGTCAATGTGGCGAAAAGCTACTTCGCCCAGCAGGGCCGCCAGGCGGAGGTGATCAAATTGTACGGCGCCATGGAACTGGCGCCGCTGGTGGGGCTGGCGGATCGCATCGTGGACATCGTCGATACTGGCAACACCCTGCGTGCCAATGGCCTTGAACCCACCGAAATGATCGCCACCATTTCTTCGCGGGTAGTGGTCAACCGGGCCAGCATGAAGACCCGTCACAGCCAGATTCAGGAGATCCTGGATCAGGTGGCGAAAGCGGTGGCGGCGCGACGGGAGCAATGACATGAAAACCAACTGGCTGGACGCGGGCGACAGCGATTTCGCCGAGCGTTTGACGGCGCTTACCGCTTGGTCGGAGGAACGCGACGAGGAAGTGACCGAGCGCGTGCGCGGTATCCTCAAGGATGTCGCCCAGCGTGGTGACCAGGCGGTGATCGACTACACCAACCGGTTCGACCGCCGGCAAGTGACGTCCATGGCGGAACTGACCGTGAACCGGGAGCAGCTGCTGGCGGCGCTGGAGCGGATCCCCGTGGCCCTGCGTGAGGCCCTGGAGGCGGCTGCCCGGCGGGTGCGCGCCTACCACGAAAAGCAGAAGCAGGATTCCTGGCAATACCGGGACGAGCACGGCTCGTTGTTGGGGCAGCAGGTCACGCCGCTGGATCGGGTCGGCATCTACGTGCCTGGCGGCAAGGCCGCCTACCCCAGTTCGGTGCTGATGAATGCGCTGCCGGCCCATGTGGCCGGAGTGGGCGAAATCGTCATGGTCAGCCCGGCGCCGAATGGTGAGCTGAACGATGTGGTGCTGGCGGCGGCGGCGGTGGCCGGCGTCGAGCGCTTCTTTTCCCTGGGCGGCGCCCAGGCCGTGGCGGCCCTGGCCCACGGCACGGAAACGGTGCCGGCGGTGGACAAGATCGTCGGGCCCGGCAACATTTATGTGGCGGAAGCCAAGCGCCAGGTGTTCGGCAAGGTGGGCATCGACATGATCGCCGGCCCGTCCGAGATTCTGGTGGTGTGCGACGGCAAAACCGATCCCGAGTGGATCGCCATGGATCTGTTTTCCCAGGCCGAACACGACGAGGAAGCGCAGTCGATTCTGGTCAGCCCGGACGCGGAGTTCCTCAAGCGGGTGGACGCCGCCATGGATCGTCTGGCGCCGACCCTGGAGCGGGAGGACATCATCCGCACCTCCATGGCCAACCGCGGCGCCCTGATTCAAGTGAGAGACCTGGATCAGGCCCTGGAGGTGGTCAATCGCGTCAGCCCGGAACACCTGGAATTGTCCATGGATGACGCCGAGGCCTGGGCGCGCAAGGTGCGCCATGCCGGTGCCATTTTCCTCGGCCGTCATACGCCGGAGGCACTGGGTGACTACTGCGCCGGCCCCAATCACGTGCTGCCGACCAGCGCCACGGCCCGGTTTTCCTCGCCGTTGGGCGTGTACGATTTCCAGAAACGCAGTTCCTTGATCGGCTGCTCCCCGGAAGGGGCCAGCGAGTTGGGGCGAATTGCTTCCGCTTTGGCGCGCGGTGAGAGCCTGACCGCTCACGCGCGCAGCGCCGAATACCGCATCAAGAAGGATTAACGTCGTGGGGAGTGGCCCGGTCCGCTCCCATGACAGGATCAACGCACCGTAGGAGCGGTCCGGCGACCGCGATGGGTTATGAGCAAATTCTGGAGTCCGTTCGTTCGCGATCTCGCGCCCTATGTGCCCGGTGAACAGCCGAAGATGGCCAACCTGGTCAAGCTGAACACCAATGAGCACCCGCAAGGGCCATCGCCGAAAGTGCTGGACGCTATCCGGGCGGAAGCGGATGAGCGCTTGCGTCTGTACCCGGATCCGCGCAGCACCGCGCTGTGCGAGGCCATTGCCGACTATTATCGGATCAAGCCGGAGCAGGTGTTTGTCGGTAACGGCTCCGACGAAGTGCTCGCCCACATTTTCATGGGATTGTTTCGCCAGTCCCGGCCGCTGTTGTTCCCGGACATCACCTACAGTTTTTATAAGGTCTACTGCGGGTTATACGACATCGACTACCAGACCGTGCCGCTGGACCAGGAGCTGTCCATCCGGCTGGCCGATTATGACGCCCCGAATGGCGGCATCATCTTCCCCAATCCCAATGCGCCCACCGGCCGTCTGCTGCCGCTGGCGGACATCGAGGCGCTGCTGCGTCGCAACACCGAGTCGGTGGTGGTGGTGGACGAAGCCTATATCGACTTTGGTGGCGACAGCGCCATTGCCTTGGTTGACCGCTACCCGAACCTGCTGGTGACCCAAACCCTGTCCAAGTCCCGTTCCCTGGCCGGCTTGCGTATCGGTCTGGCGGTGGGTGACGAAGCGCTGATTGACGGGCTCACCCGCATCAAGGACAGCTTCAACTCCTATCCTCTGGACCGGTTGGCGGTGGCCGCCGGCAAGGCCGCCTTCGAGGACGACGACTGGTTCCGCCAGGGCCGGGATCGGGTGGTGGAACAGCGCGGCTGGTTGACCGGGCAGCTGGCCGAGCGTGGCTTTCAGACACTACCGTCCGCCGCCAATTTTGTCTTCACCCGCCATCCTGATCATCGCGGCGCCGATCTGGCTGGCGGCCTGCGCGAGCAGGGCGTGATCGTGCGTCATTTCGGCAAGCCGGAGCGCATCGCCGACTATCTGCGCATCACCATCGGCACCGCCGGGCAGAACCAGACACTGGTGGCCGCGCTGGACCGGTTGCTATAACCTGCCAGACATCGCTTCTGTTTGGTGGTACACCCGTTTAGTCAGACGCTCATTTGGTCATACTCTCGTTTAGTCATACAAGGACGCCATGATGAAACGCCTGCTGCTGCCCGCGTTGATCGCGGGTCTGTGCCCGCCCGCGGCGCTCGCCGCGGTCTTTCCCGTCACCGCTCCGGTAACCGAGGTGCTGCTGTTTCCCTCCCAGGCCGAATTGACCCGTTCGTTGAGTCAGCCGTTGCCGGCCGGGCAGCATCAACTGACCATTGCTGGTCTGCCGGAACTGGATCTGGATCGCCTCAGGATCGAAGTCGACGGGGCCGTGCTCGAGGGCGTCCAGCGCCGCCGGGAAAGTAACGCCGAGGATGTCTCCGAGCGCCGCCAGGCATTGGATGAACAAATCGCCGCGCTGGAGCGACGCATCCAGGAAGCCGCCACCGCTGACCGCCTCGACCAGGAACAGATCCAGCAGTTGCAATCGCTGCTCGGGCAGGCGCCGCAAGGGCCGGCGCTGTACAGCGAAGTGCCGGTGGAAAAGTGGGCCAGTGCCTGGGCCCAGATCCGTGAGGCGGTCAATCAGCGTCAGTCCGCGATCAATGAGCGGGCGGCGCAACGGCCGGACTGGCAACGGCAACTGCAGGCGCTGCAGCAGCAACGCTCGCAGTTGGGCCAACAACAGCAACAGCGCCAGGTGCTGGTGGTGGATCTGGTCGCCGAACAGGCCGGCACCGCCGATCTGGCCTTGCGCTACTTCACCCACCAGGCCGGCTGGAGCAATCAGCTCCAGGCCAACCTGGACAGTGGCGCGGAACAGATCGACCTGAACGCCTACGCCGAGGTCCGCAACAACACCGGTGAGGACTGGCGCGACGTCAAAGCCACCCTGGGGCTGTTGCCGGCCGGCTATCGGCCGGTACCGGAACCGCAGCCGTGGATCATCGGCCTGCTTAACCCCAATCCCCCGAAAGCCATGAAATCGATGGCAAGGGAAGACGTGGCCTACGAAGCGGCGGACATGTCGATGGCGGGATCAAGCCTTAAAGCCGCCGCGCCGGCTCCGACGCCGCAGCCAGTGGCTCATGGGTTTGATATGCGGGTGCCGCTGGACGCGCCCCTGACCCTGGCCAGCGATGGCAGTACCGCCCGCATCGCTTATCAGGATGCGGTGGTACCGGTGACTCTGAGCCGCGAGAGCTATCTGTGGCAACAGCCCGCGGTGCTGCTGGTGGGCGAATGGAAAAACAGCAGTGGCGTGCCCTGGCTGAGCGGCCAGGTGACGGTGCTGCGTGACGGGCAAAGGCTGTCCAGCTATGGCCGTGCGGAAGGCATCCAGCTCGGGGAAACGGTGCGGATGAGTTTTGGTGACGACCCCCGGCTGCGGGTGGAAGTGGTCACCGAGCCCGCCAGCCGGGGCGAGGCCGGCCTGATCAGCAAGGAGAACACGCTTACGGTGACGCGTAGTATTACCGTTTCCTCGGGCTACGATAAACCGGTGGACGTAGTGCTGTACGACCGTCAGCCGGTGCCCAATGATGACCGCATCAAGCTGGAAGCCACGGGGGCTAAGCCGGACCAGAGCAATGTCCGCGATATCAAGGGGCTGATGGCCTGGGAGCGCACCGTGTCCGCGGATCAGGAGACACGCCTGGAGCACGGCTTCCAACTGCGTTACCCCACCGACATGGATCTGACCGGAGTGGAAGGCCTGCCGCGCTAGCCCTCCGCCGCCGGCCGGGTGCCGATGGTGACTTCGACATCCATGCGGGTGCGGTTGCGGATCACGTTGAGCGTCACCTTGGTGTCCGGAGCGGTGCCGGCGATGCGGTTCATGGCCTCGTAACCGTCCTTCATGGTCTCGCCGTCGATGCCGATCAGCACGTCGCCGGGTTGCAGCCCGCCCTGATTGGCCGGGCTGTCCACCACCACCTGGGTGATCACGCCGCCGGCCACCCGGTCCATATCGAAGGTTTCCGCCAGAGAAGGCGTGATGTCCTGCACCGTGACACCGAGATAGCCCCGGATCACCCGGCCGTGTTCGATCAGGTCCGACATCACCTCGCGGGCGATGGACGCGGGCGTGGCGAAGCCGATGCCCTGCCAGCCGCCGGTGGAGGAAAGGATCGCCGTGTTGATGCCAATCAGGTGACCGCGCGTATCGATCAGCGCGCCACCGGAGTTACCGCGGTTAATGGCGGCGTCGGTCTGAATGAAGTTTTCGAACGTAGCGATGCCCAGATGACTGCGGCCGGTGGCACTGACAATGCCCATGGACACGGTCTGGCCCACGCCCAACGGATTGCCGATGGCCAGCACCACATCGCCGACGGTGACCTGATCCGGACCGTTCAGCTCGATTTTCGGCAAATCCTCCAGGGCGATCTGCAGCAGCGCCAGGTCGGTCTCCGGATCCGTGCCGACCACCCGGGCGGGAGCATCCCGGCCGTCGCGCAACGACACCAGGATCTCGTCGGCGTCCCGGATCACGTGATAACTGGTGAGGATATAGCCGTCGTCGGCGACGATCACACCGGAACCCAGGCTGGCCAGGGCGCGCTCCCGGCGAGGCTGTTCCATGAAGCGGTTGAACAGCGGATCCTGGGTAATGGCGCCGGTGGAGACGATCTGCGTGGTGTAGATATTCACCACCGCCGGCGCCGCCCGGTTGACCGCGCTGGCGTAGCTGTCCGGGCTGGGAGCGCCCTGGCCGCGCGGGGAACCCGGCCCCTGCTGGTGCCACCAGAGCACCCCGAACCCCACCAGCAAACCGGCGAGCACCGGTAAGGCGAGGAAACGGATCAGTCGAGTTACAGCCCCCATGAAAATGCCTCGTTCTTTGCCGCGGTGCGCGCACCGGTTGTAGAGAAACGGAGAGAAACTTGCCCCGGTCCGGCGAACCGGCTAGTTTGCCGGGCTGAGCGGGCCGCCGCGGTGGTTCCATAAAACGCTCATGGTAGCAGATCGACGGTAGAATGGGCTTGCCGTAAGCTGCCAATCGACTCCGGGAGGGTGCCCTCATGCTGAAACGAGACCGTCTGTTGTCGGTGCTGGACACCGAGCTGCAAAGTCACCGGTTCAAGGACTACTGCCCCAACGGCCTGCAAGTGGAAGGGCGCGAGCAGGTGCGTCATCTGGTCACCGGCGTCACCGCCTGTCAGGCGTTGATTGATGCCGCCATCGTCGAGGAAGCGGACGCGATTCTGGTGCATCACGGTTACTTCTGGAAGAACGAGGACGCCAGGGTGCGCGGCATGAAGAAGCAGCGTTTGCAGAGCTTGCTGCGGCATGACATAAGCCTGTTCGCTTATCACTTGCCCCTGGATGCCCACCCCGAGTTGGGCAACAATGCGCAGCTGGCGCGGCGCCTGGGCCTGGTGGTGGAGGGCGGGCTACAGCCACAGGACAGCTTTCCGATTGGCAACGTGGGGCGTCTGGACGGGCCGATGACCGCTGACGAGTTCGCTTCCCATGTGGAATCGGTGCTGGGACGTCAGGTGCTGCATATCGGCGATACCCAGGATGAGATCGAGACCCTGGCCTGGTGCACCGGTGCCGCCCAGGGCTTTATCGATCAGGCCCAGGCGCTGGGCGTGGACGCCTACCTGAGCGGTGAGATTTCCGAACCCACGACCCACTTCGCCCGGGAAACCGGCATTCATTACTTCGCCTGCGGCCATCACGCCACCGAGCGCTACGGCGTGCAGGCCTTGGGGGAATGGCTGGCGGATGAATACGGTCTGGAACACACCTTCATTGATATCGACAACCCGGTTTGAGGCCCCCTTCTGATTCGCCATGGCGTGCCATTCGCGCCGGGCGCATGCAGTACAGGACAGCATGAACATAACCGTCATTTTCAATCCCACCGCTGGCGGCGGTCGGGACCGCCGGCTGCGGCATTTTATCCGCACCCTGGAGCAGGGCGGGGCGCGCGTCCGCCTCTATCACACCCGCTCTCCCGGGGATGCGATCCGTTACCTGAAAGGCCTGGAAGACCAGGGCGATTGCGTGGTGGCGGCCGGTGGTGACGGTACGGTCAACGAGGTGCTCAACGGGTTGCGGCCCGGGGTGGCGCTGGCGTTGTTCCCGATCGGCACCGCCAATGTACTGGCCAAGGAACTGGGGCTGCCACGTCATCCGGAAGCGGCGGCCAAGGTGGTCCTGTCCGGCCGCTCCCTGCCGGTGACGCCGGCGACGCTCAATGGCCGCCGCTTCATGGTCATGTGCGGGGTGGGCTATGACGCCTGGGTGGTCGATCAGGTGGACCTGATTCTGAAACGGCGGATCGGCAAGCTGGCCTACGCCTTGAGCATGATCCGGCAGTTGGCCCGCTACGGCAAAGTGAGCTACCGGGTGGCGGTGGATGGCCGGCCCCTGGACTGTTTCTCCGCGGTGATCACCAATGGCCGTTATTACGGCGGCAGTTTCGTGCTCAGCCGGCAAGCCAATATTGCCCGCGCCAAGTTGCAGGTGCTGCTGTTTCAGCGCTCCGGGGTGTGGTTCCTGTTGGGATGCCTGGTGGCGCTGATGCTGGGACGGCTGGAGCGGCGGGACGGCGTGGCCTCGGTGAGCGCGGAGAAAGTCACCGTGGAAGTGTCCCGGTACCTGGCCGGCAGTGAAGTCCGGCCGGTGGGCGAGGCGGCTTGGCCGAGACCGGGGCCGGAGCCGATTCAGGCGGACGGCGATCCGGCCGGCTGGTTGCCCGCGGAAATCGCGCTGGAGAATCAGGCGGTGCTGGTCCGAGTGCCGCAATAGATCCTTAGCCGCGGTAGGAGCCAGCCTTGCTGGCGAATCTTTTCGACCCCGGAACCTGTTCGCCAGCAGGCGGAGGGCCGCCCCGCCTGGCCCCTACAGCTTCCCGGGGGGATGAGAGTGCCGTCACGAGAATAAGACCCAAACGTAATATTCTTAGTAGCGGTGGAGGGGCCCCGCCGCCGGCCGGTATAATCCGCGCCCGTTAATGCCCAAAAAATGACCTCTAGGGAGTGAACATGTCACAACTGGTGAAACCGCATGGCAGCGATACGCTGAAGATCCTGCTGCTGGAAGGCTCCGAGCGGGAGCAGGCGCTGCAAGCCGCCGAAACCCTACCGAAAATCACCCTCAGCTCCCGGGAGCGGGGTGACCTGATCATGTTCGGCATCGGCGGTTTCACCCCCCTGGACGGGTTCATGGGCAAGGCGGACTGGCAGAGCGTGTGTGACAACATGACGCTGGCGGACGGCGTGTTCTGGCCGATCCCGATCACCCTGTCCACCGACGCGGCCACCGCCGAGGGCTTGAATGAAGGGCAGGACGTGGCGCTGGTGGATGAGGCCGGTGAGATCATGGGCGTGCTGACGCTGACCGAAAAGTACGGCATCGACAAGGCCCACGAATGCCAGCAGGTGTTCAAGACCACCGATGAAGAGCACCCGGGCGTGAAGATGGTGATGGCCCAGGGCGAAGTGAACCTGGCCGGTCCGGTCAAGGTGTTCAGCCAGGGCGAGTTCCCCACCAAGTACGCCGGCATCTATATGACGCCCACTGAAACCCGCGCCATGTTCGAGGAAAAAGGCTGGAAAACCGTGGCCGCTTTCCAGACCCGGAACCCGATGCACCGCTCCCATGAGCACCTGGCGAAAATCGCCATCGAGATCTGCGACGGTGTCATGGTGCATTCCCTGCTGGGCAACCTGAAACCCGGCGATATCCCCGCCGAGGTGCGCCAGGAAGCCATTGGCACCCTGATCGACAAGTACTTCGTGAAGAACACCGTGGTGCAATCCGGCTACCCGCTGGACATGCGTTATGCCGGGCCTCGCGAGGCGCTGCTGCACGCCCTGTTCCGTCAGAATTACGGCTGCTCCCATTTGATCGTTGGTCGTGACCATGCCGGCGTGGGTGACTACTACGGTCCGTTCGACGCCCACCATATTTTCGATGAAATCGCCGATGACGCGCTGATCACCCAGCCGCTGAAAATCGATTGGACTTTCTGGTGCGACAAGTGCGGCACCATGGCGTCCATGCGCACCTGTCCGCATGAAGCGGAAGACCGGGTACTGGTTTCCGGCACCAAGCTGCGCAAGCTGCTGAGCGAAGGCGGTGATGTGCCGGACAACTTCAGCCGTCCGGAAGTGCTGGAAGTGCTGCGCCGCTACTACGAAGGGCTGCAAGAGCACGAGAAGGTGAAAGTGGAGCTGAAAGGCCACTCCGCCCGCTGAGCGGCTGCTTGAAGACTATCGAGAATTGATTCGCGGCCGAGGCCGCTTCCCACGGAGGAGCTACCAGGCTGCTGTGGGAAGCGGCCCCGGCCGCGAAGGGTTTCAGGCTTTCTTGTCGTCGCTTTCGCTGTCCACGTCCGCGTAATCCCGCGGCGGCTCGACGAAGTTCGCCGGCTTGGCGTTGTCGTCCACGTTGACCGGTTCGAACGGCCCGTCCGGATTGGCGCGCAGACCGAAATCCTCGGCCAGAGTGCCCTTGGCCTTGGGCGCGTAATCCAGCGGTTGGGATACCGGCATGTTCTGTTCGCCGGCGGCGTCCAGGGATTTGGCGGCGGCCCGCTGGCGCCCCGCTTCACTGCACAATTCACTGGCGCCTTCGGACAATTGCTGATGTACCGCGCGATAGGCGTTGGTCAGTTCGTTGACCAACTCGGCGGTACGCAGGAAATGATGATCCACCTGATCCCGGTAGTGATTGAGCGCCTGGCGGGCATCATCGCGGTCGCGCAGCACGCGGCTGGACTGGCGGCGCGCGGGCAGCAGCCAATAAAGCAGGCCGGCGCCCAGCACCAGGCCCACGGCGAATGAGATCAGATTGGTTGTCAGCATATCCATGTCATACTCCTAGCGACCCTGAACAGGTCCTACTACCCGGATGGCGCACCAGATACCCGGTGGACCGGCTCCGTTCCACACGGCTCGCGCCGTCCACCATTGTCATGCACCATACAACGACGACTGCGCGGTTTGGTGCCGTACCCGGATCAAGCCGTATTGCAGCACAGACATCGCCCGGGCGCCAACTGTAAACGGCCGCCGGCATTTAAAAACATGAGCCGGATCAGCGTTAGGGACCGGCGGGAAAACGCGCGCCACACCAGGAATTCGGGAGGATAATCATGAGCTCAGAACGGCTGTTGCTGGACGGGCCGGAAGGCAAACTCGAGGCCGTGCTGGAAGGGACCACCGAAACCCCGCGGATGATCGCCATTATCTGTCATCCTCATCCGCTGTTCGGCGGCACCATGGACAACAAGGTCGTCACCACGCTGAGTCGCGCCGCCCGCGAGGCGGAGGCCGCCGTGGTGCGATTCAACTTTCGCGGTGTCGGCGCCAGCCAGGGCGCTTACAGTGAGGGTATCGGCGAAACCGAGGACCTGGTGGCGGTGCATAACTGGCTGAGTAAGCGCTACCCGGGATTGCCGTTCTGGTTGGCGGGATTTTCCTTTGGCACTTTCGTGGCCGCCCGTGGCGCCGAGATTCTGGCCGCCAATGGCAGCGGGCCGAAAGCGCTGTTTCTGGTGGCTCCGGCGGTGCACAACTACCCCTTTGACGAGATCGAATCGGTCGGCTGCCCGGTGACGGTGGTGCAGGGCGAGGACGACGAAGTGGTGCCGGTGGACAAGGTGTTCCGCTGGGTCGAGACCACCCCCTTGGCGCCGGACCTGATCCGCTTCCCCGAAAGTGGCCATTTTTTCCACGGTCATCTGTTGGAATTGCGCGACGTGGCCGCTTCGCGATTGCCGTGAATTCGGAAGCCCGGATGCCGCGTGTCGCTTGTCTCCTGGCAACGAGAACGCTACATTGAGCCGCCGTCCACTGGCCGTTTGAGTTTGCCCAACCGATGACGCCGCTAGAGAAGTATCAGGCCGATCTGGCCAGCCCGGAGTTCATGCACGACGCTGCCCAGGAAGAGGCTGTACGGGCCCTGGATGCTCTCTATCACCGGCTGCTTGAGCCACGCAATGGCGGCGGCTTGCTGGGCCGGCTGCGCAAACGCAAGCCAACACCGGAAATGGGCCTGTACATGTGGGGCGGCGTGGGTCGTGGCAAGACCTACCTGATGGATGTGTTCTTCGAGGCGCTGCAGTTCGAGGAAAAACGGCGCATGCACTTCCACCGCTTCATGCAGCGGATCCACCGGGAAATGCGCGCCCGCCAGGGGGAGAAAAACCCGCTCACCAATATTGCCCGGGAATTCGCCCAACGTTACCGGGTGCTGTGTTTCGACGAATTCTTCGTCACCGACATCACCGACGCCATGATTCTTGGCACCATCATGGAGACCCTGTTCGACCAGGGGGTAACGCTGGTGGCCACGTCCAATATCGAGCCGGACGGGCTTTATAAGGATGGTCTGCAACGGGCCCGTTTCCTGCCGGCCATTGCCTTGATCAAGCAGCACACCCGGGTGCTCAACGTGGACGGCGGCAAGGATTACCGGTTGCGCTTGCTGGAGCAGGCCGAGCTGTACCATTGCCCGCTGGGGCCGGAAGCGGACCGCTTTATTTGCGAACGGTTCGAAGCGCTTTCCGGTGATCACGGCCGCCGCCGGGAGCAGGGCAATATTCTGGTGGAAGGGCGCAAGATCGCCACCCTGAAATCCGCCGATGATGTGGTCTGGTTCGAATTCGAGGCGCTCTGTGACGGTCCGCGCAGCCAGAACGATTACATCGAAATCGCACGGGAATTCCATACCGTGCTGGTGTCCGGCGTGGAACGCATGGGCGTGGCCACCGACGACCGCGCCCGCCGTTTCATCAACCTGGTCGACGAATTCTATGACCGTGGGGTCAAGCTGGTGATGACCGCCGAGGTGCCGATCGAGGACCTCTATGCGGGCGGGCGCCTGGAGTTTGAATTCGAGCGTACCCGCAGTCGTTTGCTGGAAATGCAATCGCAGGAATACCTGGCGAGAGAGCACCTGGCCTGATCGTTTTGGTCATTGTCCGCCCGCGCCACTTGTTTCACTCTGGTTGACTGTTTCGCCGGCTGAGTGCCGGTTTACCCAACAACAACCGGAGAACATCATGATCCCCCGTACCCTTTTCAGTTCCGACCACGAAGCGTTCCGCGATACCGTCCGCCGTTTTCTGGAAAATGAAGCCGTGCCTCACCATGAACAATGGGAAGAGGAGGGCCAGGTACCGCGCGAATTGTGGCGTAAAGCGGGGGAACAGGGGTTTCTGTGCCCGATGGTCAGCGAAGCCTACGGTGGCATTGGCGCGGATTTCCTCTACAGCGTGGTGGTCAGCGAGGAGGTTTCCCGCGCCGGCCTGACCGGTATCGGCTGGGGCCTGCATACCGAGATCGTCGCTCCCTATATCGAGCACTATGGCTCGGAGGCGCTCAAGCAGAAGTACCTGCCGAAGATGGTGACCGGTGAGCTGATCGGCGCCATCGCCATGAGCGAGCCCGGTGCCGGCTCGGACCTGCAAGGGGTCAAGACCAATGCGGTGAAACAGGGCGATCACTACATCCTGAACGGCTCCAAAACCTTCATCACCAATGGTCAAAACGCCGATATCGTCATCGTGGTGGCCAAGACCGATCCGGAGAAGGGGGCCAAGGGCATCAGCCTGTTGCTGGTGGACGCGGGGACACCGGGCTTCGAGAAAGGCAAGAATCTGAAGAAGGTGGGCATGAAGGCCCAGGACACCTCGGAGCTGTTCTTCCAGGACGTGAAAGTGCCGGCGGAGAACCTGATCGGTGAGGAAGGCATGGGCTTCATTTACCTGATGCAGGAACTGCCTCAGGAGCGTCTGGGCATCGCCATCAATGGCCTGGCCATGGCGGAAAGCGCGTTCGAGCATACCCTCAACTATGTGAAGGAGCGCACGGCCTTTGGGCGTCGCGTCGCTGACTTCCAGAACACCCAGTTCAAGCTGGCGGAGATGCACACCCGGCTGGAAGTGGCCCGTGCCTACGTGGACCGCTGTCTGGAGCTGCATCTGAAGAAGGAGCTGGACGTCCCCACCGCCGCCGGTGCCAAGTACTACGTGTCCGACCTGCAATGCGAAATCGTCGATGAATGCGTGCAGCTGCACGGCGGCTACGGCTATATGTGGGAGTATCCGGTGGCACGCATGTTCGCTGACTCCCGGGTGCAGCGTATCTACGGTGGCACCAATGAGATCATGAAGACCATCATCAGCCGGGCCCTGCTCGCTGGTTGATTCGCCCCTCCACTCCTGCTCCCCCCACGTACCGGTCGCCTTGGGGCGATCCGGCACGTGGGTGCGGTTTTACAATACAAATCTTCCCCAAATGTATATCTCTGTATAACCTTTGCGCACAGGTGCTCGCTGAGGCGTCCCGGGCCCGTTCCAGTGGGGAAAATAAAAGGAATCCGGGTTCCGCGAACGTCGCATGCCCCGTGAAGGCCATGTTGTATGGCCGTGCGGAAGGCGGCGATTGGCCCAATGTGGTGGCTAGGCGGGTGCTTTTATCAGGTGTATAAGGGATTTTGAGGCTCAGCTAGAGTTTCACCCAAGGACGCCTTTATTCAGCTCGCAGGATGATGGAGAAAATCATGAAAATAAAAGGTGCGATTCTGGCAGGATCGGCGCTGTCACTGGCGGTGAGTTCGGCAATGGGTTCCGGGTTCTCTGTCTCTTATCAATCCGTTTCCGCCCTGGGTACCGCCTATGCCGGTTCCGGGGTGCTCAGTGAAGACGCTTCCAATCAATGGTACAACCCGGCGACTCTGGCTGGCCTGAAGAAGGCCCAGGTCACCGTGACCGGTCATCAGGTCTGGATCGACACCGATTTCAAAGCCGATGGTGTGGGTGGTCCAGGCAACTTCAAGGATGTGGAGCCGTTCGTGGGCAGCGCGTTCCTGGCGGTGCCGATCAATGACACCATGACCTTCGGTCTTGGCCTGACCGCGCCTTTTGGCACCAAGATCGAGTACCAGAACGGCTGGGGTAACGCCGTGGCTCCGGGTATCACCTCCGGTGACTTCTACGCGCAGGAGTCCGACGTCAAGACCGTGAACATCAACCCGTCCCTGGGCATTCAGGTTACCGACAAACTGAACCTGGGTGTGGGCGTCAGCTATCAGACCATCGACGCGGATCTGCAAAACGCCGCCACCCGTCTGGAAGGCGACGATGACGCCGTGGGCTGGAACGTCGGCCTGACCTACCAGGCGGACGACAACAACCGCTTTGGTGTAGCCTACCGCTCCAAAATGGAATACACCGTGGACGGTGATATCACCTTCCACCCGGCCGCCACGGGTGCGCCTGTTGACATGAAATTCGATGGCAAAGCCGACATCGATCTGCCGGCCAGCCTGCAGCTTTCTTACGCCGGTAACATGACTGAGCGTACCCAGTTGCTGCTGGGCGTCGAATGGATGGAGTGGAGCGATCTGAGCACACTGGACGTCAAACACAGTGGGCCGGCTCCGTTGCCGAACCCCGCCGTGGAAAACTTCGACTGGGAGAACACCGTGCGTTACTCCCTGGGTCTGCGCCACACTCTGACCAACGACACCGTGTTGCGCTTCGGCGTGGCCAAGGAAGACTCCACTCAAGGTACTTCCAACCGGTCCGCGGCGTCTCCGGACTCTGATCGCGTCTGGGTGACCCTGGGTGCCGGCTTCAAGCCCACCGACAACATGAGCATCGATGTAGGCTACGCGCATATTTTCGTCAGCGACGCGGATATCACCCGTCAGGACGGCACCAAGCCGCCCCTGTCCGGCACCTACGAACTGGATGCCAACGTAGTGGGCGCGCAGCTCAACTACACCTTCTGATCGCCTTTCGGGACGATCTCGACGGCGCGGCTTCGGCCGCGCCGTTTTTGTTTCCGAACGCCCGCCCGTTAACGTAAACCCTATTGTCCCGCCACTGCCCCTCCTTCAGTCTGTCGATAACTCGGACCGGGATGGGATCATGTTCAGAGTCGCACTATTGCTGTTTCTTATACCGCTGGTGGCTTGCCGCTCCAGTGGCGGAGAGCCGGTGCCTCAAGATGACGTCACCGAACTGACCCTGTATGGCGACAGCCACGCTCGTATCAATGAAGTGGTGGGCATCGTCGCGGTTTTGCCGGACCGGTACGACCGATACCAATGGACACAGCTGGACGGCGCGCCGGTGGCATTACCGGACCGCCACGGTCCGGCGATCAGCTTCCGGGTCAGCGACCCCGGGCGTTATCGATTTCGTTTCCAGGCCGGTTCGGACCAGGGCAGCATCAGCGATGAGTTTGTCGTCACGGTGGCGGATGACGGCGAGCCGGCCCGGGCCGCTCTGCGAACGGATCGCTCGGTCAGTGCCGGCGGGCGCACCTCCCTGCGTTTCTGGCTGGATGACCAGGCGCCGGTCTCGGCACCCCGATTTCGTCAGGTGAGCGGACCCGCCGCCTCCCTCGCCTACGGCAGCGACCCGGCGATTGTGTACCTGACCGCGCCTGATGTGCCGGGCGATCGGGTATTGGTGTTCGAAGCCAGTGTCGATACCGCTGAAGGCACCTTCACTGACCAGGCGCGGGTAGTGGTACGCAATCGTCCGCCGGTGACCAGCCCCTACTTCTGTGCCGAAGACGGCGCGAACTGCGCCACGACAACACCGCTGCAGGAAGTGCGAGCCTATCGGCGGGATTCAACCTATCGGCCGGTATTGGAACGTTGTGTCTATGACAATCAACTGGATGGCGCCCGGCTGTGCCGGGTGTCGGAACTGCCGCCATTGGGAAGGCAGGGGGATTTGCCCACGGTGGAGCGGATCATGGATCGGGTGCTGGTCAGCCACGACTGGATGGGCGAGCGTTTCGAAGCGTTATTACGCGACCCTGAGACGCAAGCGGATTTGCGCCACCTGCTGCGGCCAGTGACCGCCGTGGTGATCTCCAGCGACCTGCGCCCCTCGTTTTACTGGGCGCTCACCGGCGCCATCTACCTGGATCCCCGTTACCTGTGGCTCACCCCGGAGGAGCGGGATCTGATCAACGAACAGCCGGATGCCCGTAGTGGTTTCGGTGAAGACCTGCCGTTCCGGGTCGTCAGCCGTTTTCTCTCCGATGATGGGCCCATGCCCGCTTTGCCCGCCGCTGGCGAGCGGGTGGTGATCAGCGAAGACCGTTTGCGCCCCCGACTGACCAACACCCTTTATCACGAACTGGCCCACGCCAACGATTATCTGCCGCCCTCCGTGCTTCCCTTTCTGGACGCTGAGCTGCGTATCGTCGACGAGGTCAATCGCCGCGCTCCGGTTTCCGCCACCTTGCCTGGAGGTCCACGGGACACCAACCTGACGCAACTGGCCCGGGTCCGCTATTACGGTGACCCCATCACCGAAGCGCAAAAACAGCTGGACCCGGACCAGGTGGCGGACTGGTTCTTCGCCGACGTCACCAACGACTTCTACGCCTACACCACGCCCCGCGAAGACCTGGCCATGCTGTTCGAGGAGGCCCTGACCGGATTTCGTCTGGGATACCAACGGGATCTCGCCGTCACCGACATCGACTATATAGTGCGCCAGGGCTGGCGGCATCGCATCGCACAAACCGGAGTGGCTGAGCGGGCGGGGTATGTGCTGGACTGGATCTATCCCGAGCAGGCGCCAGCCATTCGCGCCCACATGGAAAGTCTCACCCCGGAGCCGCTATGCGCGGGGGTGCCGTTCGTATCTAGCAGCCCTGAGTGCGCGATGCCAATGGCATTCCCCGCACCGTCGGAAGCTTTCCAATATCGGCCGGAGCCTCTCGAGCACTTTTCCCCACCTTTAAACGTGCCCCGCCGCCTTTTTGATTGAGATCCTCAAACTACCAGCGGATCGACAAAATGGGACCATTTACAGACATTTAGATCGGCTCGACTCTTTCTCCGCGCCATTACGAAAGCCCCATCACAGCCGAATTTCGCGAGTGCCGTGCCCATAATGACACTATATTGGTCCCATGAACCTCGACCATCTATCCTGCTATAGAGCGATGCTTGCGCGTGACCGGCGTTTTGATGGCCTGTTTTTCACCTGCGTCACGTCAACGGGCATTTATTGCCGTCCAATCTGTCCGGCGCGGCCGCCTAAACTCGAGAATTGTATCTTCGTGGCGACAGCGTCGGCAGCTCAGGAGGCTGGTTTCAGAGCGTGTCTCAGATGTCGTCCCGACGCCTCACCGGAGTCGCCGGCATGGAGGGGAACGTCTACCACGGTCGCGCGGGCGCTCCGGCTTATCTCCGATGGTGCGCTGGACAAGGGCTCGGTCGAAAAACTCGCCTTGCGCCTTGGCGTGGGAGAGCGCCATCTCAGAAGGTTGTTTGCTGATCATCTGGGGGCGTCGCCTTTGACTGTCGCCATGACGCGCCGTGTGTTACTCGCAAAGCAGCTTGTCCATGACAGTGATCTTGGTATGACGGACATTGCTCTGGCGTCTGGCTTCGGCAGTCTGAGACGCTTCAACGAAGTCTTCCGCAAGCAGTTTGGCCGACCGCCGAGCGCTCTTCGTCGTCACGGCGAACGTGGGATCGGCGGCCCTCCCGAACTGACGGTGCAACTGCCTTATCGCGCACCCTATGACTGGGAAGCGATGCTGAGGTTTCTGGAATCGCGTGCCATTCCGGGCGTTGAGTTTATCGAAGGCGGTGACTACAAGCGCACGCTGGAACTGGACAACGAACGCGGTCTGGTGTGTGTCTCCCACGCACCCAAAATCAATGCGTTGTCAGCGCGTATCCAAATCAAAAATCTGTCATTGGCGCCGAGAATTATCGCACGGCTAAAGCGCCTGTTCGATGTTGATTGCGACCCGCATGCGATAAGCGACGTGCTGAAACAGGATACTTTTCTCGCACCAATGCTTGCCCGGCGCCCGGGGTTGAGATTGCCTGGAGCGTGGGAAGGTTTCGAACTGGGAGTGCGTGCAATATTGGGTCAGCAGATCAGTGCCCCCGCTGCGTCAGCTCTGGCCGGCAGGCTGGCGAAAAGATATGGCGCACAGGTTGATAAACCTTCCGGGGGCCTTACGCATTATTTTCCGTCCGCCCATCGTCTCGCGAAGATGGGTGTCACCGATGGCGGGTTTCCGACGATGTGCGCGGCAGCTATCGTCGCGTTCGCCAGAGCCTTGGTCGACGAGCCGTCTCTTCTCGAAGGCAGCGTCTCCTATCCGGAGGTGGTGGTGCGCCTTACCGCGATCCGGGGAATTGATCCCTGGACGGCCGGCTACATCGCTATGCGTGCACTGCAGGAAAGCGATGCTTTTCCGAATACGAACGCTGCGTTGACGCGCATCGCGCGTAATGCGGGCCTGAATGCAGCGCCTGCGGACCTTGAGCGTATGTCGGAAAGCTGGCGGCCCTGGCGTGCTTATGGCGCCCTGCATCTTTGGACGAACGAATGAGAGGCACGCGATGACACCGCTGCGGCTTGACCGGCTATCCTCGCCGATCGGAGGTATCTTGGTTCTGTGGGACGATCAGGAACGTTTATGCGCGCTTGACTTCGAAAATTTCGAGAACCGAATGCATAGGCTTCTCCGCCGCCAGACAGGTAAACATTCAATTTCTGCGGCCGCCGCGCCGTGCGCCATTGCGTGCGCGGTCGAAGCTTATTTTTCTGGCGATGGAGACGCTTTGCATGCGCTGCCCGTCAAACTCGGAGGCACGGATTTTCAACGACAGGTGTGGCGGGCGCTGCAAGACATTCCGACTGGCGCGACGACCAGCTATGGCGAGCTGGCAAGGCAGATCGGTAGAGCTTCGGCCAGCCGCGCGGTCGGCCTCGCGAACGGTGCCAATCCGATCGCTATCCGCATCCCTTGCCACCGCGTCATCGGTGCCAATGGCGATTTGACCGGTTATGGAGGCGGGCTTTGGCGCAAGCAGTGGCTTCTCACCCATGAAGAGGCTCAACGTCCCTGATTTGCCGCCGGGTCATGGCGCAGCTGGAACACAGAGTCTTTTTTAACCGAAACTCACTTTGTATGAGGAATCACAAATGGATACGAAAACCGCCGCCGCCAATGTATGGGCCGCTTTCAAGTCGCGTGATAGGGATCGGATCCGTCAAGTCCTGACGGAGGATGTCGAGTGGATAGCTCCACCCAATAATGCAACCGCCGTGGCACTGGGTGTTACCGATCATATGATCGGGCAAGATGCGATTGCCGACTTCCTTCTGAACGATCTGCCCAAGCTTTTCAACAACGGGATTGCCATCGAACACATCACGGTCACTGTGGAGGGGGAACGGGTTATTTTTGAACAGATGCAGACAGCGATTCTCGTCAACGGCCGTCACTATAAGAACGCTTATATGTTCGTGTTCGAAATGAAGGGAGACAGGGTTCGCCGGATCCGGGAGTACATGGATACATGGAACGGCTATCGGATGATGTTCGGAGACGATCAGCCCGGATGCATTGTGGCTTGAGCTGGCAAACCTCTGACTTTTACCGCATCCTCGGTCTGTTGCGCAGTGCCCGGCAACCCGTACCCATGCGGCGACTGATCGAAGAACTGGGGGTAACCCGCAACACCATCACCCGGGATTTCGAATATCTCAGGGATTTCTTTGGCGCGCCCATCGTCTACGACCGGGACTGCAACGGCCATTACTACGACCCGGAAGCGTTCGCTGCCGCGTAGGCAGGGAGAGAAGTGCAGGCCATGTTTATTGATAGTCATAAAGATGTCTGCTTTGAAGCAGGGGGTGAGTCAGGGCGCGAGGGAGGGGGGATCCTGAAGGCATGAGTTGAGGCCGGTATCATTGCCCTTGGACCGCTCCCACAAGACGATCTTGTGAGAGCGGTAAGACGGGGTGTTTGATTAACGATACCGCGCCAACTCCAGCCGCCCGATCTGGTTGCGGTGGACTTCGTCGGGGCCGTCGGCCAGACGCAGCATGCGCGCGTTGGCGTAGGCTTTGGCGAGGCCGAAGTCGTTGGTGACGCCGCCGCCGCCGTGGGCCTGGATGGCCCAGTCGATGACACGGGCGGCCATGTTGGGGGCGGCCACCTTGATCATGGCGATTTCCTTGCGCGCCACTTTGTTGCCGACGGTGTCCATCATATGGGCGGCGTTGAGAACCAGCAGCCGGGTCTGGTCGATGAGGATGCGGGATTCGGCGATGCGTTCCAGGGTCACGGTTTGTTCCGCCACCGGTTTGCCGAAGGCGACCCGTTCCTGGGTGCGTTTGCACATTTTCTCCAGCGCCCGTTCCGCCAGGCCGATCAGACGCATGCAGTGGTGGATACGGCCAGGGCCGAGGCGGCCCTGGGCGATTTCAAAACCACGGCCTTCGCCCAGCAGCATATTGCTGGCGGGTACGCGCACGTTTTCGAAACGGACTTCTCCGGTGACGTCCGGCGTGCCGGAAAAGCCGAAGACGGGCAGCGGGCGGACGACGGTAATGCCCGGGGTATCCCGGGGCACCAGAATCATGGATTGCTGTTTGTGCCGGTTGGGGTTGTCCGGGTCGGTCTTGCCCATGAAGATGAAAATCTTGCAGCGCTCGTCCGGCGATCCGGAAGAAAACCATTTGCGCCCGTTGATGACGTAGTCGTCACCGTCACGCACGATGGCGCTTTGGATGTTGGTGGCGTCGGAGGAGGCCACGTCCGGTTCGGTCATGGCGAAGCAGGAGCGGATCTCGCCGTCGAGCAGCGGCTGCAGCCATTGTTTTTGCTGCTCCGGGGTACCGTAGCGGGCCAGCACTTCCATATTGCCGGTGTCCGGTGCCGAGCAGTTGAACACTTCCGGCGCCCACATTACCCGCCCCATGATTTCGCACAGGGGGGCGTATTCCAGATTGGTGAGTCCGGCGCCGTATTCCGATTCCGGCAGAAACAGGTTCCACAGGCCAGCGGCGCGGGCTTTCGGTTTCAATTCCTCAATCACTTCCGGCCAGTAGTTGCCGGCGGTCAGCTCCTCTTCATAGCGGGCTTCGTTGGGATAGATATGCTCGTCCATGAACGCATTGAGCTGGGCGATCAGGGTTTGTGTTTTTTCCGGGTAGGCGAAATCCATGGTGGTTCTCAACAGGGTTCGGTTTCAGGGTGGGCGAGGCGGTCGCGCAAGGTGGTCTTCATCACTTTGCCGTTGGCGTTGCGCGGTAGCGGCTCCCGTTGCAGATGAACAAAATCGAGGACTTTGTAGTCGGCCAGGCGTTCGGCGCAGAAATGGCGGAGCGTGTCCGCGTCAAGGTCGCTGTCCTGACTGCTGACCACCGCCAGAATTTTTTCGCCGAGCACCGGATCCGGCACGCCGATCACCGCGCACTCGGCCACGGCCGGGTGATAGGCGATGGCGTTTTCCACTTCGATGCAGTAGATGTTGTAACCGCCGCGAATAATCATGTCCTTCTTGCGATCAAAGATGCGTACATAGCCATCGGTGCTGATATCGCCGATGTCGCCGGAGCGCCAGTAGCCGCCGACGAAATTCTGCGCGGTGCGTTCCGCATCCTGCCAGTAGCCGGGAATCACCACCGGCCCGGAGATCCATAACTCCCCGGACTCCCCCGCCGGGCACTCCTGGCCCTGTTCGTCCATGATGCGGATGTCCACGCCATCCAGTACCTGTCCGATGCTGTCCAGGTGCTCCAGCTGTGTTTCCGGTGGCATGGCGGTGACGGCGGTGCAGGTTTCCGTGGCGCCGTAGGCATTCATTAACTGCAGGTGTGGCAGCCGCTGGCCAAACTCGACGATGGTCGATTCCGGCATGGGGGCGCCGCCGAATGCACCGACCCGCCAGCTGCTCAGATCAAGCGTGTCGAAGTTGGCGCGCATCAGGCATAGCTTGTACATGGCAGGAACCATGATGGTGCTGGTGGCGCTTTCATCGGCGACCAGTTGATTGAATTCGGCGGCGTCGAATTGCGGCATGATCAGAGTGCAGCCGGCCATGTGTGCCATGGTGAAGATGATGCCCATCAAACCAGTGACGTGGCTGCCGGGAACGGCCAGGACGGAGCGCTCGGCGAAGCGCAGATCCATGGATTTTTCCCACAGTTTGACGGTATGAGCGATATTGAGATGGGTCTGCATGGCGCCCTTGGGGCGGCCGGTGGTGCCGGAGGTGTAGAGTAGAACGGCGGTGTCTTCCTGCCCGGGGCAGGCCAGCGGCAGCCTGGTGTCGGCGCCTCCGAGCAAATCCTCGAAGGGGCGGGCTCCTTCGGCGTCGCCTCCCGCCGCGAACAGTGCGACCAGATCTTTGGTGGCGCCGCCGTCGTGCAGCCGCTGCACCAGGTCGGCTTCGGCGATAGCCACTTTGGGCGCGCAATCGGAAAAAATATAGCCGAGCCCGGCGCCTTGTTCACGGGCGTTCAGAGGGACCGCGATGGCGCCGAGCCAGAGCGCGCCATAAAGGCCGTACATCAACGCCGGGCCGTTGCGCAGCACCAGCGCCACCCGGTCCCCGGGACGCACGCCAAGTTCATGGAAGGCGGCGGCGACCCGCGAGGCCCGCCGTGCCAGTTGGCGGTAGCTGACGCGTTCGCCCTCGACCACGAAGGCATCGCCTTCGGGATTGCGTTCCAGGGCGGATTGCAGCATGGCTTGCACCGAGACGGGCCGCTGCTGGAAGCAGCGAATGACACGGCCGCCGAAGTGCGTTTCGTAATGCATGTCGAAGCGATTGGTGGGATGGTTCACGCTGCTCTCCTCACGCCACTTCCAACCAGTCGCGGCGAATGTCATCCCGCGCCTGCATGTCGGCGGTGGAACCGGTGAAGACGATCTGGCCGTGTCCCATCACCAGTACATGGCTGGCCACGCGCAAGGCCATGGTCATCTTCTGTTCCACCAGCAACACACCCACGCCGCGCTGGTGAATGTCACGGATCACGTCCATGACCACTTGCACGATCATTGGCGCCAGTCCTTCGGTGGGTTCATCCACCAGCAGCACCAGTGGATTGCCGAGCAGTGAACGGCAGATGGTGAGCATTTGCTGTTCGCCGCCGGACATGTAGCCGGCTTTCTGATTGCGGCGTTCACGCAGGCGGGGGAAGTACTGGTACATATCCTCCGCCTGCCAGCGAGGGGCGCCCTCGGCGCCGGTCTGCATGCCCATCATCAGGTTTTCTTCCACGGTGAGGTTGGGGAAGACCTGACGTTCTTCCGGTACGTAACCCAGGCCGCGCCGGGCGATGACATGGGCCGGACGGCCGGCCAGATCCTCGCCGTTGAGTGCCACCTTGCCCTGGCTGGGAGGCACCAGACCCATCATCGCTTTCAAGGTGGTGGAGCGGCCGGCGCCGTTGCGCCCCAGCAAGGCAACGATGCGCGGTTCCGGCATGGTGAAACGCACGCCGTGCAGAATATGGCTCTTGCCGTAATAGGCGTGCAGATGGTCGATGTCCAACAGCATCAGTGTTCCTCCTCCTCGCCCAGGTAGGCGCTTTGCACCTCCTGATTAGAGCGAATCTCCTCGGGACTGCCGGTGGCGAGAATGCGGCCGTAGACCAGCACCGAGATGCGGTCGCATAAACCAAACACCACGCTCATATCGTGCTCCACCATCATCAACGTCTTGCCTTCGGTGACCTGGCGGATCAACTCCACCATGTAGGCGGTTTCGTCCCGGGACATGCCGGCGGTGGGTTCGTCCAACAAGATCACTTCCGCGCCGGTGGCCAGGGTCATGCCGATCTCCAGCGCCCGTTGCTCCGAGTAGGTAAGGTCCGAAGCCAGGTTGTCGGCGCGGTGGTCCAGGCGCACTTGTTGCAGCAGAGCATGGGCTTCGTCATTGATGGCGCGCATCGGTTTGATTCGCCGATACAGGTTGAAGCGAATGCCGTGCCGGGCCATGACGCCGATGCGGATGTTTTCAAACGCGCTCATGCGGCTGAACACATTGGTGATCTGAAACGACCGGGTCAGACCGCGACGGCTGATCTGTTCCGGTTTCAGACCGCTGATGCGCTGGCCGCGCAGATAGATCCGCCCGCCGCTGGGTCGATGCTCGCCGGAAATCAGGTTGAACAAGGTGGATTTGCCGGCGCCGTTGGGGCCGACCAGGGCGTGACGTTCACCTTGCTTAATCGTGAGGTCCACGCCGCGCATGATTTCCAGGCCGCCGAAGTGTTTTTGCAAGTCGTCGATAACCAGGACGTCGGGCTGCATTGAGGTGTCCATCAGTGGCCTCCTTCCATCAGTTCCCGCGGGGCGGCGGCGATGTCGCCGTTGTCATCGTCGTCGTCCTTATCCCATAACGTTTGGATGCGGGCGAAGGCGCGACGCAGCAGGTACAGACCGGGCACCAGCAACAGCACCGGGAACAGCCACGTGAAGGGATGGAACACCTGCCATTCCCGGGCGAACACCGTGTACGGCGCATATTCGCCGGTGCGGGCCACCGCCGCCGCGTACTCCCGGGACAGCACGATTTCCAGACTCTGCACCACGAACACGGTGGCGCAGGCGACCATCAAGCCGGCCAGGGTGGCGAGCGCGTACGGGGTGGCCAGCCGCTTCCAGGGCAAGGCATGACGTTGTTCGATGTGAGCCTGGATGACGCCGCCGATGCCCTTGGGCGCGAACAGCATGACCAGCACGAAGATGATGCCCTGATAGAGCATCCACGAGTGGGTGACGCCCGAGACCACGAAAGTGAACAGTGACAGCACGCAAGCGCCGACGATCGGACCAAAGAAGATGGTGGAACCGCCAACGAAGGTATGCAGCACCACCAGGGCCGAGACCTGGGTGCTGAACACACTGTAGTTGGCGGTTTCGTTGGAGATTGCCATGAGGCTGCCGGCGACACCGGAGAACATGGCGGAGATGGCGAATACCACGATCTTGGTGCCGTGGGCGTTGAAGCCCATGAAGCGGATGCGCTGCTCGTTGTCGCGTAATGCCAGGGTGAGCCGTCCGAAAGGCGTGCGGGTGTAGGCGTAGAGCAGGCCGATGCAGATCACCACCCAGGACAGCGTCAGGTAATACACCTCCAGCGTGGAGCCGAAAGTGAAGCCGAGCGAGGGCATGCGCATGGACGATAATCCGGCTTCGCCGCCGAACATTTCATCCCAGTGCGGCGCCAGGGAGTGCAGCAGTTCCGCCAGAGCCAGGGTCACCAGCGCGAAATAGACGCCGGAACGCATGGTGGCGAAGAAGCCGGCCAGGGCGCCGCACAGCAGGCTGACGGCGGCACCGGCCAGCGGCAGCAGCACGGTGGGGAAGGGGATATCCCCGTATTCCACCGACTGCATCAGATGGATCACGGTGAAGGCGCCGACACCAAAATAGGCGGCGTGACCGAAGGACAACATGCCTCCCTGGCCCACCAGAAGATTGAAGGCCGCGGCGAACAGGGCGGCGATCAAGGCGTTGATCAGAGCGTACTGCCAGCCGGTGCCGAGCAGGGGCGGCGCGATGATCAGCAGCGCCAGCAGGGCCAGGATGGCAATCAGGGCGTATCGCATCGTGGCCTCCTCAATTCTTTGAACCCATCAGGCCGGCTGGACGCACCAGCAGCACGATGAGCATCAACAGGAAGGGAACGGTGGCGGAAATCGAGGACAGCGGCATGGTCACCAGGCCGCCCAGACTGTTGGCCCAGTCTTCCAGGCCGATCAGGCTGAACAGTGAAGCCAGCGACCAGTCCAGGCCCACCGCGAAGGAACTGAACACGCCGATCAGCAATGAGGCGATCAGCGAGCCGGCCAGGGACCCGAGCCCGCCGACCACCACCACCACGAAAACGATCACGCCCAGCTCCAGGGCCATGTTCGGATTGGTGGGAAAGAACGCGCCGGCCACCGCGCCGGACAAGCCGGCCAGGGCCGCGCCGGCGCCGAACACGCCGAGGAACACCATGGGCACGTTATGCCCCAGCGCCCGCGCGGTGTCCGGCAGGCGTTCGGCGGCACGCACCACCATGCCCACGCGGGTGCGGGTCAGTAGCACGAACAGCACGATGAACATCAACAGCGCCACCAGGCCGATGAACACGCGATAGAACGGATAGTCGGTACCGAACAGATTGAAAATGGCGAAATTGAGGTAGTCCGGACGCTGATAATTCACCGGGAAGTCGCCGTAAAACAGCTTGATCAACTCCTCGAAGATGAACACCAGGCCGAAGGTCAGCAGCAGCTCGTGGGCGTGGCCATGGGCATGCACCCGGCGCAGCATGTAACGCTCGATGAACATGCCGATGATGGCCACCAATAGCGGGGCGACGATCAGCCCCACCCAGAAATTGAACAGGCCGGAAAGGGTGTAGGCGAAGTAGGCGCCCAACATGTAGAACGAAGCGTGGGCGAAGTTGAGCACGCCCATCATGCCGAAAATCAACGTCAACCCGGCGGACACCATGAACAGGAGCATGCCGTAGATAACGCCGTTCAGCGTGGAGACGATCAAGAACTCCATGCGTCTCTCCCGATGTTGTTATCAGTATGGCGGCCGGCTCCCGGGGAGGCGCGGCCGCGGAATCAAAGCGGGATGGGTTATTTCGGGCGCCGCATGCGGCAGCTGTCCTGGGCCGGATAGATGGCGTCCTCGCCGGCCACGGTTTTGATCGGCTTGAAGCCCAGTTCGGTGCCGTCCACCGGGTACTTGACGCCGCTGGCCACCTGGGACACCACGATGGGGATCACCGCCTGATGATCCGCCTTGCGGACATGCATGCCGCCCAGACCGTTATCGAAGGTGGTGTTTTCCATCGCCAAGGCAATTTCGTTGACGTCGATATCGCCGCCGTCGAAATTCACTTTTTTCAGGGCTTCCGCGAACAGCCCGACGCCGTTCAGAGTGGTCGGTTCGATGAACACCGGATAGTGACCGGTGGCTTTCTTGTAGGCTTCGGTGCCGGCCTCGTCGAGCAGTTCTATGTTGCTGCTGTGGGCCACGTAATGGCCCTCGGCCACATCACCGGCGTTGGCCACATTGCCGGGCTGGTCCATGAAGATGGTGCCGAAGGTGATATCCAGGTTGGCGTCGCCCACCGCCTTCATCAGCAGCAGCAGGTCATTGGACCAGTTGCCGGTGATCACGGAATCCGGATTTTCCGATTTGATGCGGGCCACGAACGGGGAGAAGTCCTGGATCCGGTTCACCTCGTGGAGCACCTTGTCCACCACCTGGTAATCAAACCGGTCCGCGTTGTCGACGATGGCGGCCTCCATGTCGCGGCCCCAGGAGTAGTTCTGGTTGATGGAATAAACGCGCTTGCCCAGATCGCCCTGTTCGGACATGACCTGCATCAGCGGGACGGTGCGATAGGGCGCCGTGGTGGTGAAGTGGAAGGCGTGGAAATGACACTTCTTGCCGCGCAGCTCCATGGCCTCGGCACCGACATTGATATAGATGATCGGATTGTCGGGGTTACGGATATTGTGCTTGCGCACGTCTTCGGTGACCTGGCCGCCAATCGCCGAGGAAGCGCCCTGAATAATGACGTGAGCGCCGTCGGCGGCGGCTTCGCGGAACTTGGTGGCGGCGCCGGAGGTGTCGCCGGCGTTGTCGTACTCTTTCACCTGGATGGGTTCGCCATTGAAACCGCCGTTGGCGTTGGTCTGATCGATCACATACTCAGCGGCGGTGGCGATCAGGCGGCCGGTGGAGGTTTGCGGGCCGGACAGGGATTCGATGATGGCGATTTTCAGGGGTTCGGCCTGAACCGCGGGAGCGATGACGCCCAGAGCGGTGATGGCCGCTGCCGTGGTGATCCAACGTGGCATGGTGTGCCTCCTCAAATGGTTGTTGTGTTTATATGCCGGGCGTCGACGGCGCGCGGCGGGTAGTGAGGTGTTGCGTTTGTCTGAAACTAGCCCATGGACTATTGTGGGTCAATATCGTAGGACAATATTGCTAACATAATTCGAGGATGCGTGCCGGGCGAGGCCTCATTAAAATGCGCTGCCAGCCTGCTCCGGCCCCTAAAAACGATGATCAAGGACCGTTCCCCATGCGCAGAGCCGAAGACGCCACCCCGCCGGTCACGCCGCCGCTGAGTTCACCGGATGCGGTGATCCAGGCCATTTGCAAAGGCATTGGCAGCGGCCGTTATGTGCCGGGGCAGAGGCTGGTGGAAGCGGATCTGACCCGCGAGCTGGGGGTGAGCCGGGGACCGGTGCGGGAGGCGCTGAAGCGGCTGGCGGCGGAACGGATCATTACGCTGACCCGGCACAAGGGCGCCTATATCCGCTCGCTGAGCCGGGATGAAGTACGCGACCTGTTGCAGAACATCGAGGTATTGCTGGGGCTGGCGGCGCGGCTGGCGGCCCAGCGCATCGACCAGGCCGATCATCGCCAGCGTTTTGAAGAAGTTTTTGACGAACTGCTGGCTCACCGCCGGCGTGGGTTGAGTTTCGCCTATCTGGAGCAACGGGACCGCTTTTACGGTGTGATGATCGACATCGGCGGCAATCGGGAATTACCGCGTATGCTACCGGCGACCATGGTGCAGCTGCTGCGCCAGCAGTTTCAGTCCTACGACCAGTTCACCAACCCGCCGCGCCGCTTCCGCGAGTATCAGATCATGGGGGAGGCGATTTTGGCCGGCAATCCGAAGCGAGCGGAGCGCTGTACCCGCCTGCACATCCGCAGCTCCCGGCTGGCGATCCAAAGTCTGCCGGACGCGGCGTTTTACGGTAACGGGGGCTAGGGCCTGTTCACCCTTTTTACCTCCAGCGTCGTTGTCGGTTACTCATTTGGAATGACCAAACTTCTCTCCTCGTGCCTGGATTGGTGACGTTTTAGTCGCAACAGGCGCGATGGAAATAGGGTGAACAGGCCCTAGGGCACGTTGATGTTGTTCGCCACCGTTCGAGCGATAAACGCATAGCCTTGTTCGGACGGGTGATAACCGTCCTCGGCCAGCAGATCCTTGCCTTCAACGGGTGGATAAGCCAGGTGGTGTACGCCGGCCAGCGCGCGGGCGAGCTCTTGCTGCACTTGATCCAACCCCCGTGCACGCCAACCCAGCAGGTCTCGTAACGGCCGGGGCAGAGCGGTGAAACGCTGCATCGGAGGCACCGCCAGCAGATAAACCGGTAGCTCGGCTTTGTCCCGCCGTAGTTCGGCGATCAGCTCCGTCAATGCGTGGCGATAGCCGCGGCGCCGGGTCAGGCCGGTGGTGTCGTTGACGCCGAGGCTGATTATCACTACATCCGTCTCCGGCACCCTGGGCAGCTGCCCGATCAGCGCGGCGGCGCGAATGCCGTTGACGCCCACGGTTCGCCACAACACGGTGCGGCCATGGCGCCGGCTCAATTGCGCGGCCAAATGCGCCGCTAGGCCTTGTTGATGGTCACCAACACCGACGCCGGCGGCGGTGGACTCTCCCACCACCAGCAGCCGTAGCGCCGGTCCGGCCTCTCCGCTTTGGCCGCTGGGGGCGCCGCCCGCCTCCGGCAGGCGAGGGGTGGTCGCCCGAGTGCGTTTCGCCTGCCACAGCAGCCAGGGGGACAACAGCAACAGCGCCAGCCAGAAACGAACCATGATTACTCCATGAATAGTCAGCCCGCGAACATGGCCTTGGCCAACGGCAGGGCGCGCACGCCGCCCACCGAAATGGCGGTGACCAGCCCGGCGATCATGGCGCCGGCGACGCCGCAGGTAAGCACGTCCTGGCCGGTGAGATAGAGGCCGGGAATGGTGGTCTTGGGGCGCAGCCATTGTTGCTCGAACCGGTTCGGATCATGGTTCAGGCCATAAATCTCACCGCTGGGGTAGCGGCAAAAATAGGCGGTGGAAAGCGGAGTGGACAGCTCGTAGTAATCGAGGTGCTCCCGCAGGTGCGGCATTTTCTCGAACAGTTTTTCCAGCAGCCGCTGGGAGAATGCTTCCTTGAGCGCGTCGTAATCGTCCCCCCGTTTGCCCCAGGGCGTGCCATCCCAGGCCTGGAACCATTCGTAGGGGGCGGCGGCGACGATCTCGATGGTGGCGCGGCCCGGATAGCGTTCGCTGAAGCTGGGGTCCTTGGCGCTGGGAAAGGAAATATAGGTCAGCGGAATATCGTGCTCATCGGGGGCCGCCAGGGCTTGCTCCAGTTGCCGTTGATAGTCGCTGTCCGGGTAAATCCAGAAATTGGTTTTCGGCAGTCCCAGGCTGGCGGCGTCCGCGTTCAGACCCACGTACAGGCAGGCGCTGGCCATGGAACGCTGCACCCGGGTCAGCCGGTCCAGGTAGCCCTGGCGTTGCGGGCAGGCATCCGGCAACAGGTTCTGGAAGGTGTTGAAGACACCGGCGTCGCTGATGATCACCGGCGCGGAAACCACATTATCGTCCGCCAGCCTCAGACCGGTGGCGCGACCGTTCTCGATGACGATCTCCCGCACGTCGGCATAGGTGAAGACGTCGCCGCCGCCTTGCTGGATCACCGGGATAATGGTTGTGGCCATGGCCGAGGCGCCGCCCACCGGATAGAAACCGCCGTACAGATAATGGCGGGCGATGATGGCGTGGATCAGAAAGCTGGACTGTTCCGGTGGCAGGCCGTTGTCGCCCCACTGGCCGGTGAGCACCGCGATCAGCTCGTGATTGTCGGTCAGCTCACCCAGCACTTCGGCGGTGGGCCGGTTCAGCTTGCCGGCCCCGGTGAGACTCAGCCCCTTGGCCAGCAGTTTACCGGCGGCGCCGGGCAGCACCTTGGCGGTGGTCAGTACCTGGATCGCGGTAGCGGCCTTGGCGGTGAGCGCCATATAGCGGTCTATGGCGGCGTGGTCGTTGGGGAAGGCTTGTTTCAAGGTCTCGACGAAGGCCTTGGGACCGGCCATCAGATCGTACTGCCGGTCGCCAAGGTGGATGCGGTCGTAGCAGGGGGCCATCGGCGCCCATTTCAATTGGCCGTCACTGATATGGTCGAACAGCCGTTTCGCCAGGGTGTGATCCTTGCCCACGTCGCCGATGTAGTGAACGCCGACGTCCCACTCGTAGCCGTTGCGCTCGTAGGCATGGGTAAAGCCGCCGGCGGTGTAATGCTGCTCGAACACCGCCACCTTCTTGCCGAGCTTGCTCAGACAGGCGGCGGCGCTGAGCCCGCCGATGCCGGAACCGATGACCAGAACATCATAGGGGCCTTGCAGGCGGTTGGCGCGGTAGCGTCGGCCTATTCGCAGTGTGCTGGGGCTGGGCATGGTGGGCTCCTCAGAGGGTGTTGTCATGGTGGGAAGGCGGGCCGCCGGGCAGCAGCAGCCGGGTGACCAGCGCCGCCAGGCCTGGTGCCTGCTGTTCGTCGGGCAGGTGGCCATCAATGGTCAGTTCGGCGAAACCGTGCACCAGGGACCAGGCGGCGGCGGTCAGCGGGCCGGCCGGCTGGCCATTCAGGTAGCCGGCGTCGAGAGCGTCATCAATGCTTTGCTGCAATACGGCGAAGGCGCCCAGGCCAGCGGCGTCCAGGTCCGGATGGGCGCCGCGCGGCAGCAATTGGCCGCCGAACATCAGCCGGTACAGATTGGGTTGGGCCTGAGCAAAGGCGATGTAGGCCTGGCCGATGCCGGTGAGCCGCTCCAGGGCGTCATCCCGCCGAACCGCCAGCAGTTGCCGGCGCAGCTCCAGGAAACCGTGCTCGGCAAGGGCGGCCAGCAGACTGTCACGGTTGCGAAAATGCCGGTACAGCGCCGGCGCGGTCACCCGCAGGCGGCGCGCCAGGGCACGTAAAGTGACCGCCGCCGCGCCTTCCTCGTGAAGGAGGGCCTGTGCCTGTTCCAGCGCCTGACGGTACAGATCGCCGTGGTGATAGGTGGAGGACATGCTGATCCCGATGCTGTGTTAACGGTGTTAACATTGCGCCGATAACCGGGATGTCGTCAAGAGGGGGGTGGGAAACATGTGCCGGGGGTAGCTACCAGGCCGCTGTGGGAGCCGGTCCTGCTGGCGAATGAATCGTTCCCGAATGGTGGGAGCATTCGCCAGCAGGGCTGGCTCCTACAGTAGCTTCGTGGTTCTCGCTTTGCGAATTGCCCGAGCGCAGTTCGCGCGTCAGGGCGCCGGATAAGGGAAGCGGGTATGAATTGCTTCGATCTCCTTTTCCAACTCGTCATTCCAGTTCAGGTTGACGCTGTCCAGGTTCTCCCGGAGCTGCTCCAGGGTGGTGGCGCCGATGATGTTGCTGGTGACGAAGGGCCGGGTGGTGACGAACTGCAGCGCCAGTTGGGTGGGGCTGATTCCGTGTTGCTCCGCCAACTGACAATAAGCCTCGGTGGCGGCGATGGACTGGTCATTGGTGTAGCGGGAGAAGTGCTTGAACAGCGTCAGCCGGGCTTTTTCCGGCTGCTGGCCGTGACGGTATTTGCCGCTGAGCAGGCCGAAGGCCAGTGGGGAGTAGGCGAGCAGGCCAACGCCTTCACGGTGCGCTACCTCGGCCAGGCCCACTTCGAAGCTGCGGTTGAGCAGGGAATAGGGGTTCTGGATCGATACCGGACGCTCCAGGCCGATCCTTTCCGCTTCGCGGAGGAAGGTCATGGTGCCCCAGGGGGTTTCATTGGACAGGCCCCAGTGGCGGATCTTGCCGGAATCCACCAGTGCCTTCAGGCCGGCCACGGTTTCCGCGATCGGCACCGCCTGATCGTCCTTGCGATGCTTGTAGCCGAGACGGCCGAAATAGTTGGTGGGGCGCTCCGGCCAGTGCAGTTGATAGACATCGATAACATCGGTCCGCAGGCGCTTGAGGCTGCCTTCCACGGCCTCTTGCAAGCTTGCCGGGCTCAGGCGCGGGCCGCCGCGGATATGTTTGACGTAATCGCCGGGGCCGGCGGCCTTGGTGGCCAGCACCACCTTGTCGCGATTGCCGGTGCGGGCGAACCATTCGCCGATGATGGTTTCGGTGCGGAAAGAGGTTTCCGGGCTGGCCGGAACCGCGTACATTTCCGCCGTATCGAAGAAATTGACCCCCTGTTCGAGGGCCAGATCCATCTGCGCGAAGCCGTCCTCGGCGGTGTTCTGGTTGCCCCAGGTCATGGTGCCCAGGCACAGGCTGCTGACTTTCAACTCGGTATGGCCGAGAGAGCGGTATTCCATGGTGGCTCCTTAATCTGTCCGGGTCTGTCCGGGCGGCTTTTCAGGTGTCTTTTCAGGCAAGAACGAGTCAGCTGACTATACCCAACAATTTCCCGTTTTCCGTGCTTGTCTTTACCCGGGCGCTTCAGTACAATTCGTGCCCTCTTGCCCGGCGGGCTTAACGCCGGCGGGTTCTCGGAACCCGTAAGCATCTGAATTTAGGGCACAAATTTTTAGGGAAGACTCCCATGAAGACCTTCAGCGCGAAACCGGAAAGCGTAAAGCGCGACTGGTATGTGGTAGACGCCTCCGGCAAAACGCTGGGTCGGCTGGCTACAGAAATCGCCAGTCGTCTGCGCGGTAAACACAAGCCGGAATTCACTCCGCATGTGGACACCGGCGACTATATCGTGGTGATCAACGCCGAGAAAGTGGCGGTTACCGGCAAAAAAGCCAGTAACAAGATGTACTATCGTCATACCGGCTATCCGGGCGGCATCAAGGAAGCCAACTTCGAAACCCTGATCGGCAGCAAGCCGCAGCTGGTTATCGAGAAGGCCGTGAAGGGCATGCTGCCGCGTACTCCGCTGGGTCGCGCCATGTTCAGCAAACTCAAAGTCTACGCCGGCGCCGAGCATCCTCATGCTGCTCAGCAGCCGCAGCAGCTGGAAATCTAAGGGGTTAGTCGATGGCAACTGCAAACGCCGATTACGGAACCGGTCGTCGTAAAACCGCCGCCGCACGCGTTTTCCTGCGCCCCGGTAGCGGTAATATCACCGTTAACGGTCGCCCGCTGGATCAGTTCTTCGGTCGCGAGACCAACCGGATGGTGGTGCGCCAGCCGCTGGAACTGGTGAACATGACTGACCGTTTCGACGTCTACGTGACCGTGAAAGGCGGTGGCAACAACGGCCAGGCCGGTGCCATTCGTCACGGCATCACCCGTGCTCTGATGGAGTACGATGGTGAAATGCGCGGCGCGCTGCGTCGTGCCGGCTACGTCACCCGTGACGCCCGTGAAGTCGAGCGTAAGAAAGTGGGTCTGCACAAAGCGCGTAAGCGTCCGCAGTACTCCAAGCGTTAATCGGCACCACCGAATACCGCTCACGCTTGCGAAAAGCCCGGCATTGCCGGGCTTTTTTGCGTTCAAATCAGGGGTTTACCGGGCGTCTCTCCCCGGAATAACCGGTTGTAAGATGTGGGTTTTTTCTTTACCATTTCGGCCGCCTTACTCCGCCTGAAGCGTGAGCTCTGACCTCTCGTCCCGGTCCGGGACATCTTTGCCTGATCTGGGTCACTCCTGCGCTCCGACGGAGCCCGCTTTCGTTCGATTTGATCCGCCGTTGTCGGCATCATTCGTCCTGCGGGATTTAAATAACAAACCGGTTCGGTGTTGCCGTTTCTCACACCCTTGTTCGTCCGGGTCCGGGCCTTCCGCCCCTGCCTGACATAGCATTGGTGTGTGCCATGCCCTGGTGGTGTGGCTGGCGTGGCTCGACATTCCTGGCACAGATCCGGGTGTGGATGTGAAGCCTGGCATCCACCGGAAGAGCAACGCGGCGAACGATGGAAAAGACAGATGAAAACAGGCTCCAGGGGAGAAGATCTCAATGAGCAATGACGGCGTAAATACCAGCCGCCGTACCTTTCTGATCGGCCTGACATCGGCGATCGGGGCAGCAGGTGCGGTGGGTCTGGCGGTTCCTTTCGTGAAATCCTGGCTGCCTAGCGCCAAGGCGGAGAACGCCGGCGCCCCGGTCCAGGTCGATATCAGCAAGTTGGAATTGGGCCAGCGGGTGGTACAGGAATGGCGCGGGCAGCCGGTGTGGGTAGTGAATCGCACCGACAAGATGCTCGAAGGCCTGTCCCAGATCGAGGGTTCGCTGCGCGACCCCAATTCCGAGGAAGATCAGCAGCCGCCGTACGCCAAGAATCAGTGGCGCTCCATCAAGAAAGAATATCTGGTGCTGATCGGCACCTGTACCCACCTCGGTTGCTCCCCCCTGTATGAACAAGAGCCCACCGTGCAACTGGATCATGGCGGCTTTTTCTGTCCCTGCCACGGCTCCATGTTCGATCTGGCGGGACGTGTTTACCAAGGCGTGCCGGCTCCCACCAACCTGGTGGTTCCGCCGCACTCTTATCTGAGCGAGTCCGTGATCATCGTCGGCTCTGAAGAAGGGGAGACTCAGGCATGAGAGTGGTGAATGGCTTGATCGACTGGGTGGACGCGCGTCTTCCCGTCGTTAACACCTACAAGAAGCACATGTCGGAGTACTACGCTCCGAAGAACTTCAACTTCTGGTACTACTTTGGGGTGCTCTCCATGGTGGTACTGGTGAACCAGCTGCTTACCGGCATCTGGTTGACCATGTTCTTCTCCCCCAGCCAGGGCTTCGAGTCCGTCGAGTACATCATGCGCGACGTGCAGTGGGGCTGGCTGATCCGCTATATGCACGCGGTCGGCGCTTCCGCCTTCTTCGCCGTGGTTTACATCCACATGTTCCGTGGTTTGATGTACGGCTCCTACAAGCCGCCGCGGGAACTGGTGTGGATTTTCGGCATGCTTATCTATGTGGCGCTGATGGCCGAAGGTTTCCTTGGCTATGTGCTGCCCTGGGGGAACATGTCCTACTGGGGCGCCCAGGTGATCATCTCCCTGGCCGGCGCGATTCCGTTCGACGTGCTTCCGTTCATCGACGCCAATGACGCCAAGGAAATCGGTGAGGCCCTGACCACCTGGGTGCGTGGTGACTACCTGCTGTCCACCGCCACCGTGAACAAGTTCTTCGCCCTGCACGTGGTGGCGATTCCGCTGGTGCTGGTGGCGCTGGTTTTCCTGCATATCCTGGCGCTGCATGAAGTGGGCTCCAATAACCCGGATGGCGTGGAAATCAAGAAGAACAAGGACGAGAACGGCATTCCCAAAGACGGTATCCCGTTCCACCCTTACTACACCGTCAAGGACCTGCCCGGCGTCATCATCTTCATGATGGTGTTCGCGGTGGTGATCTTCTACTTCCCCACTGGCGGCGGCTACCTGATCGAGAAGCCCAACTTCGCGCCGGCGGATCCGCTGAAGACCCCGGATCACATCGCTCCGGTGTGGTACTACGGCCCCTATTACGCGATGCTGCGTGCCACCACCATTGACTGGTTTATCTCCTCCAAGGCCTGGGGGCTGATCGCCATGGGCGGTGCCATCGCCATCCTGTTCCTGCTGCCCTGGCTGGACCGCCATCCGGTCAAGTCCATCCGTTACAAAGGGCTGCTGAGCAAGATCACCCTGGCGCTGTTCGTGGTGGACTTCCTGATTCTCGGCTATCTCGGGACCCAGCCGGCCACTGGTCTGGCGAAGACCGTGGCGCAGATCGGCACGGTGTATTACTTCCTGTTCTTCATCGTGATACTGCCATTCGGCCATCGATTCGAGAAATCCAAGCCGGTACCTGAGCGCGTCACGGGGGGTCACTGATGAAGAAGTTTTTTGCCGCCATTTTGTTCAGCTGTTTGCCGGTATTGGCCGTGGCCGCCGGTGGTCATGACGCTGAGTATGAGAAGGCTCCGGTCAATCTGCAGGACAAAGTGAGCCTGCAGAACGGTGCCAAGCTGTTCGTGAACTACTGCATGGGTTGTCATAGCCTGGAATACTTGCGTTATGGCCGTATGGCCGATGACCTGGGCATCCCGGATGAGCTGGTACTGAAGTATATGAACTTCACCAGTGATAAGATTGGTGATCCGATGCAGAACGCCATGGATAAGGACGATGCCAAGAAGTGGTTCGGGACCGCGCCGCCGGATCTGACCCTGGAAGCGCGCCTGCGGGACCCGGATTGGCTGTACTCCTACCTGATCGGCTTCTATGAGGACGAATCCCGTCCGTTCGGCTACAACAACAAGGTGTTCCCGAACGTCGGCATGCCGCATGTGATGGCCGGTATGCAGGAAGCCGTGGATGAAGAGGAATTCAAGGCCGCCATGGGCGATATCACCAACTTCCTCACTTACGCGGCGGAGCCGATTGCGCCCACCCGTGAGCGGATTGGTGTTTACGTGCTCGTGTTCCTTGCTATCCTTCTCGTACCGGCGTACCTGCTGAAGAAGGAATACTGGAAAGACGTTCACTGATCCACGAACGTCGATCCAGCCAGCAACAGGGTAACCGCGCAAGCGGCTACCCTGTTTGTGTTATTAGATGATGCTTGGAGATGACTCGACCATGGGCGTGGTGACCAAACGTTCCTCAATGACTTTCTTCTCTTCCCCGGACGATCACTACAGCCACCGGGTGCGTATCGTCCTGGCGGAGAAGGGCGTAACCGTGGATATCGTGGACGTGGACAGCCGGGACAAACCGGAAGATCTGGCGGCCCTGAATCCGTATAACGAGGTCCCGACCCTGGTGGACCGTGAACTGACCCTGTATCAGTCCACGGTGATCATGGAGTATCTGGACGAGCGCTTCCCGCACCCGCCGTTGCTGCCGGTGTATCCGGTGGCGCGGGCGCAGAGCCGTCTGCTGGTGCACCGTATCGAGCGTGACTGGTGCGGCCATGTGGACGCCCTGGTGCTGGGCGAGGAGAAAGACGCCGCTTTGAACAAGCGCCGCAAGGAACTGCGCGAAGGAATGATCGCCACCGCGCCGATCTTCAATGAGCTGCCGTTCTTCATGAGCGAGGAGTTCACCCTGGTGGATTGCGTGGTGGCGCCGATTTTGTGGCGGTTGCCCATTCTGGGTGTGGACCTGCCCGCCAAGCAGGCCAAGCCGTTGCTGGATTATGCCGAGCGTTTGTTCGACCGTGACAGCTTCCAAGCCAGCCTGACCGAGGCTGAGCGGGAAATGCGCCTGGCGCTGTGAACCCCGGCCCGTGCCCCGCGCACGGGCTTTTTTTGCCGCCGGAGCGCGGCCGTATCCATCGGAAAAGCCCTGCTGTTATGTCCGAAATGACCTCCAACCGGCCCTATTTGATCCGCGCTACTCATGAGTGGATATGCGATAACGGTCTTACCCCTCATCTGGCGGTGGACGCGGGCTATCCCGGCACCGAAGTGCCGCAGGAATTCGTCAAGGATGGCCAGATCGTACTGAACGTGGCTCCCCGGGCCGTGACCCAGTTCGTGGCGGGCAACGATGAGATCGTCTTTTCTGCCCGTTTCGGCGGCGTGCCGCATCATCTCAGAGTGCCGGTGGGCGCGGTGATCGCGATTTTCGCCCGGGAGAATGGCCAGGGCATGGCGTTCGAGCCCATGGATCCACCTCCGGATCCTCCCGAGGACGGTCCCGATGACAATGGTCCTGACAAAGGTCCCGACAAGGGCCCGCGTTTGCGTGTGGTGAAGTAAGCGCCGTCGAACTTCGATAACCCGCATCTGATTGTGGAGCCTGTATGCTGTTTTCGCCGCGTGTGCGATTGATCCTGAGCCTGGTTGCCGCGTTCTTCCTGGTTTTCGTGGTACTGAGAGGGGCGTTCTTCTGGTTTTTCCTTTCCGGCCTGGAACTGCCTTCGCAAGAACTCTGGCATGCCTTCGGCATTGGCGTCCGCTTCGACTTGCGTTTGGCCCTGCTGATTGTTCTGCCGGTGGCCATTCTCAGCCTGCTGCCGGGCCTGCTCGGTCTGCGCCGCGGACAGCTGGCCCGCAAACTGGCGGTGGCCTGGCTGGCTCTGGCCTCCGCCGTGGCCTGTTTCGTTTACATCGCGGACTTCGCCCACTACAGCTATCTGGAAGAGCGTCTCAACAGCTCCGTGCTGCGTTTCCTGACCAACCGTGGGGATTCCCTGCAGATGGTGTGGGAAAGTTATCCGGTGGTCTGGCTGACACTGCTGCTGCTGGTGACGCTGGCGGTGGGCGCCTGGTTGGGGCGCAAGCCGATTGCCGCTTTCGCGCGCCGTCCGGCGCCGGGGCGGGGCTGGTTGGGCGGCACCATCGCCGCGGCGTTGGGTATCTATCTGTACGCTCTGGGGATCATGGGGCAAACCGGCACCGTGCCGCTGCGTTGGAGTGACGCTTACTTTTCCAACAATCTGCAGGTGGCGTCACTGGGTTTGAACCCGGCGATTTTCTTTTACGACACCTACACCACCGGTACCCGGGAGCATGATGACGAGTTGCTGGCGCTGCGCTATCAGCGGGTGGCGGAATACCTGGGGGTGACCAATCCGGATCCCGAGACCATGACGTTTGCCCGGTCGGTGCCCGGCCAGGCCCCGCAACGGCCGCCCAATGTGGTTCTGATTCACCTGGAATCCATGGGCGCCAATCGTATGGGGCTGTTTGGCAATCCCATGGAAGCCACGCCCAATCTGGACCGTCTTGGTAATGAGGGGTTGTTCTTCCCCAATTTCATGGTGCCCTCCAGTGGTACCGCCCGTACCGTGTTTGGTCTGGTGACCGGCATTCCGGATATCACCTGGGGTGGCTCCACCGCCTCCCGGGATCCGCAGATCGTCAATCAGTACACCCTGGTCAATGCTTTTAAAGACTATGAGCGCCTTTACTTCATAGGCGGCTCCGCGGGCTGGGCCAATATCCGAGGTGTATTGAAGAACAACATTCAGGATCTGGAGTTGTGGGAGGCCGGAGACTACGACGCTCCCAACATCGATGTCTGGGGTATCTCGGACCGGGACCTGTTCAAGGCCGCTCACCAGCGCCTGGACCAGCTGGATCCGGACAAGCCGTTCATCGCCTTTATCCAGACCGCGGGCAACCATCGGCCGTTCACCATTCCCGATGACGATTCCGACTTCGAGGTGATCAATCCGCCGGAAGACAAAGTGCGCCAGCACGGCTTCCTCGGCAATGATCAGTACAACGCGGTGCGCCTGCTGGACTACAACATCGGTTACTACCTGAATGACCTGGTGGCCAATTCCCATTACGCGGACAACACCATTTTCATTCTGTACGGCGACCATAACGACCGCTCAGAGCCATCCCAACATATGGGGTACAGCGAGTCCCTGCTGCTGGACAAACATCATGTGCCGTTGATCATCTACGGCCCCAACGTGATTGGGGGGCACCGGGTGATCGAGCGCCCCGCCAGTCTGGTGGATATCATGCCCATGGCGCTGGGGCTGGCCGGGCTGCCGTATGAGAACCGCACCATGGGGCGGGATCTGCTGCACATCGATGGACCCTCATACGCGATCACCTTCGGAGGGGACCGTTCCCACCGGCCATTGATCGGCCTGGTTGGCGAGGATTATCACCTGAGCATGTACTACGACGGTGACAATGCGCGCCTTTACGACCTGGAGGATCCGCGTCTGGAGGCGGATGTTCGCTCGGACCACCCGGAGGTGTTCCAGGATCGCAAGGAATTGCTTGAAGGGCTGTATCAGGCGGGGCGTTATATGCTCCACCACAATCGGCCCTAGTGCGGTTTGGAGACATAAGCTCAAAGGTTGCTACAAGGCCGCTGTAGGAGCTTGCCCGGCAAGCGAATTTCCTTTTGGAAACGGGTGCCCATTCGCTTGCCGGGCAAGCTCCCACAGCGGCTTCGTAGTACCTGCTGTGGGAAGCGATGCGTTTAAGCGGTCTTCAGGACACCGCCACATCAGCTGGAAACCGGCGAATACGCTGGGTCAGAAATAACCCGACAAGCAGCCAGAAGCAGGTAAAGCCGATGGCGAGCGGGAAGCCTCCCCGCGTTTCGATCAGCCAGCCCGCCACCGCCGGGCCGATCAGCTGCCCGCCAGCGAAGAACAGAGTGACATAACTGAACGCGATGGGAATGTAACGCGGTGCCACCTGGTCGGTACTGGCGGCCTGGATCAAGGTGAAGACCCCATTGACCGCGCAGCCCATGAAGAAGAAATGGGCGACGAACAGAGGCAGGCTCTGATCGATCAGTGGCAGCGCCATGGCAACGGTCACCACCGACATGGCCAGACTCAGAGTATTGCCGCGCCCCCAGCTGTCCGACAGCGAGCCCCATAACGGGCCGCTGAGGACGGAAAGCAGCCCCATCATCGCCATCAGCCACCCGGCGATGGTTTCGTCGAAGCCGGATTCCACCACGTAGCTGACCATGAACAGAGCCTGGGTGATGTACACCATGCCGATGATGCCGTACACCAGCGCCATGATAATGACCCGGGGATTCCGGTAGATCAGCCATTTATCCGCCGAGGGCGGCCGCGCCGTGCCGGCGTCGTCAGCGGTGGGGGGATCACGCACCGCCAGCAGGACCAGTAAGCCGACGGCGCCGGCGACGGCGGCGAAAATGCCCCAGGTCACCCGCCAGCCGTTCGCGCCGAAAAGATCGGAGAGCCAGGGCACCAGCAGCCCGATGAAGAAAATCCCCGCGCCAACGCCGGCGGTCATGCAGCCGATCATCACCCCACGCCGCTCCGGGTACCAGGTGGCCAGCAGTGACACCGTGGGCGCGAAGCAGAAGGCGGTGCCGAAGCCGAGCAAGGCCATCAACACCACGATCAGCGGGTAGTCGCCGGCGACCGCCAGCCCGGCAAAGCCCAAGGTCACCGCGGCAAGCCCGAAAACCACCGTATTGCGGGCGCCCCAGCGGCTGGCCGCGAGGCCGCCGAGCAATACGAACAGCAGATAACCCAGGGCGGTGACCGTGCCCAAGGCGCCGGCCTGGCGGTAGCTCAATCCGAGATCGGTGCGCATGGCCGGCAGCAGCAGACCGTAGGCCAGGCGGGCGAAGACAATCACCACCAGCGCCACCAGCATGGCGGACACGGCCATGACCAAGGGATTGGGCCTGTTATCGGTTCGCGGCATTGGCGGGATCACTCGACTGAGATCGGATCAGCATGGTCGGCGTCATGCGCGCAACACGCAACCGTACCCATCACGCGTTGCGCGCCATCAGGCCACCGTCCACCGGAATCACCGCGCCGGTAATGTAGGACGCCGCCGGCAGGCACAGGCTGACGGTCATGTGCGCGACCTCTTCCGGGGCGCCATAGCGTCGCAAGGCGGTTCGCCGTCTGGCGAAAATGGCCTTGTGCTCGTCCGCGATTCGCGCGGTCATGCCGGTGTCGATGGGGCCGGGGCAGATGCAGTTGACGGTGATGCCTTCCTTGCCCAGCTCCACCGCCAGGGCGCGGGTCAGGCCGGTGACGCCGGCCTTTGCCGCCGCATAGGCGCTGTTCTCGGCGGTGGCGCCGAGCGCTTCGGTGGACGCGATATTGACGATGCGGGGATGGTCCGAGTGCCGCAGGTGGGGCAGTGCGGCCCGCACCAGGCGCTGCTGGGCGGTCAGCAGAATCGACAGGCTGGTGTGCCACGTGGCCTCGTAATCGTCCGCCGAGGACGAAATGGCGGTGAAGCCGGAGACCCCGGCATTGTTGATAATAATGTCCAGGCCGCCGAAGGCTTCGGCTACCTCGGCGGTGATCGCTTCGATCGCCGCGGCGTCGCTCACGTCCAGGGTCCAGCTTTGCGCCTGGAAACCCGCTTCCCGGATCTCCATGGCCACCCGCCCGGCGCTGTCGCCATCGCGGTCGGTAACGGCAACCCGCGCGCCCTCGCTGGCGAACACCCGGGCGGTGGCTCGTCCCATGCCGCTGGCGCCACCGGTCACCAGGACCCGGGCACCGTTCAGGGAACGGCTCAATTCAGTGATGGTGCTCATACCTTGATCTCCCTGGCATCCGAAGGGTGGTCCGTCAGGCCCATTGCTGGCGAAGGGCTTTCTTGTCCAGTTTGCCGTAAGCGGTGAGCGGCAGACTGTCGAGCAGATGAATCTGTTTCGGGACCTTGTACTTGGACAGAGCGCCTTTGCAGTGGCGCAGCAGCGCTTCCAGGTCCAGCTCGGCGCCGGCATCGGGGACCACGAACGCCGTCACCGCTTCGCCCCAGTCCGGGTCGGGCAGGCCGACCACCGCCACCTGGCCGACACCGGGGTACGGTTGGATGGCGTTCTCCACCTCCGAGGTGTACACGTTCATGCCGCCGCTGATGATCATGTCGTTCTTGCGGTCCAGCAGATACAGGTAACCGTCCGCGTCCATCCGTCCGATGTCGCCGGTGTGCAGCCAGCCGTCCACCAGCGTTTCGGCGCTTTTCTCCGGCAGGCCGTGATAACCGAGCATGTTGTATGGCGTGCGAGCCGCCACTTCGCCGCTTTCACCCGCGGGCACCGGTTTTCCGTTGCCGTCGACGATACGGACCTGGCTCATGGTCGCGGCCTGGCCGCAACTGAGCAGCCGTTCCGGATGGGCCGGATTGTGGTCCTCCCGGCGCAACCGGGTGATGAAGTTGGGCGCTTCCGACTGGCCGTACAATTGCACGAACACCGGACCGAAGGTTTCCAGGCCCTGAGTCAGACGCTCCACCGTGATCGGGGCGGCGCCGTACAGCATGGTGCGCAGCGAACTCAGATCCGGACGGGGCTCCGGATTGGCCTCCAGCCAGTCCAGCAGCCGGTAAATCATGGTGGGTACCATGAAGGTGAGAGTGACCTTGTCCTCGCTGATGCGGCGGATCACGGTGGCGGGATCGAATCCGGGTTCGATGTAGTGGGTGGCCCCTTTCAGCAACCCGACCATCAGGATGCTCCCGGCGGCATGGGGCAGAGGCGAGGTGAGCAGAAAGCGCTCGTCGTCTTGCAATGCCAGCTCCATCTGATGGGAAAGCAGGTTCAGATAAATGTTTTTCTGGCTGTGCAGGACGCCCTTGGGCTTGCCCGTGGTGCCGCCGGTGTAGGGAATGAAGGCCAAATCATCCGGTGCCACGTTGACGTCGGTGTACTCCGGCTTGCCGGAGGCGAGAAAATCATCCCAGGGCATCATGTCCGGCGGGCAATCCCGCGCCGGCCCGAGCGCGATCACCTGTTCCAGCTCCGGCAAGCGATCGCGGTGGCGGGAGAGCAACTCGAAACGCTGAGTATCGACGATGGCCACCCGGGTGTTGGAGTCGGCCAGAATATAGAGCACTTCGTCGTCGCTAAGCATGCTGTTCAGCGCCACCCGGGTGGCGCCGGCCTGAATCAACCCCTGGGCCGCGACCGCGAACTCCAGGCAATTGGCCATGGCGAGCGCTACCCGGGTGCCCGGAGTGACGCCGAGCTCGATGAGGGCGTTGCCGACCTGAAAGCTGCCGCGCTGCAACTCGGCATAACTGAGGTCGCGGCCCCCCATGGTTAGCGCGCAGCGGTCCGCGAAACGGGCCAGAGCACCGGTGTACAGGGATTTCAGCGTCATCAGCGGGACGGTCATGGAGGCACCTGGTTGTTGTCGTTGTCGGGCGGCAGGCGGAGAGCCGGATGGGTCGGTGTATTACGTTAGCGAGGGCGGCAGCGGGTAAGCATCGTCGGAACCGACGAAGCGTGGGTCAATAATCTTGACGGAGTTGGTGGGGGGAAGGGGCGGCCTGATCCCGCCCCGGGTGGATCAGTCGATGTATTCGATGATCTTGACGATCTTCTGCACGCCGCCGACTTTCTGAACTTTTTGCACGGCCATGTCGGCTTCCTCACGGGTGAGCAGCCCCATCAGATAAACCACGCCGTTCTCGGTGACCACCTTGGTGCGCATGCCGGGCGTGTCGCCGCTGAGCAACAAGCGGCTTTTCACCTTGGCGGTGAGCCAGGCGTCGTTGGTGCGGGCCATGGCGGAGTTGTTGCCAGCCACACGCAGTTCATTGTGGACGTTGCGCACATGGCGTACTTCACGGGCAATGTTTTCCGCCTGGGTTTTCAGTGATTCGCTGGCCACCTGGCCGGCCAGCAGCACATTGCCGTTGAAGCTGACCACGACAATGTGGGATTCGTCCAGGTCGGCGCTGGCGCGGGCCAGATTGATCTTCACCTTGCGTTCGATGTTGCCGTCCTCGATGAACGCTCCGAAGGTGCGGGAACCATGGTCCTGGTCCACCGGCTCCTGCGACATGTTCTTGGTCATGGTGGTGCAGCCCGTGGTGAGCAGGGCGGCCAACAACACGATCAAACCGGTGACGCGCATCAGGCTCCTCCGAACAGCTGTTGATCGATGAAATCACACAGGGCGTGAATCACCAGCAGGTGCACCTCCTGAATGCGGGCGGTGGAGTGCGCCGGCACCCGGATCTCGATGTCCTGGGGGCCGTACAGGTTCACCATCTCGCCGCCTTCCCGGCCGGTCATCGCCACCACCTTCATGTCGCGGTCGTGGGCCGCCTGGATCGCCTGGATCACGTTGGCGGAATTGCCGCTGGTGGAAATCGCCAGCAGCACGTCGCCACCGTTACCAAGCGCGCGCACCTGCTTGGAGAAGATCTCGTTGTAGCTGTAATCGTTGGCGATGGAGGTCAGGGTGGAGGAGTCGGTGGTCAGCGCCACCGCCGGCAGCGCCGGGCGCTCCATTTCGAAGCGGTTGAGCAATTCGGAGGAGAAATGCTGGGCATCGCCAGCGGAACCGCCATTGCCGCAACTGAGAATCTTGCCGCCGTTGAGCAGGCATTCCACCATTACCTGGCCGGCCATGGCGATCACCTCGGGGAGCACTTCCCCGGCCTTCGCCTTGGTCTCCAGACTTTCGGCGAACAGTTGCCTGATGCGATCCACACTCATCATTGGTCTCCGTAAAAAGCGTTTTGCACCCATTGGTAACGGACCTCTCCGTCACCATCCGGTTCCAGTCCGAGCACGTCGAAACGGCAGGGATGAGAGCCCCAGCGGGCATTATGAGCCAGAAAATGACGGGCAGCGACGTGCAGCCGCCGTTGTTTGGCGCGGGTCACCGAGGCCAGCGCGCCGCCGTAGTCGCGACGGCTGCGCCAGCGTACCTCAATGAAGACCAGGGTGTCGTGGTGGGTCATGATCAGGTCCACCTCACCCTGGCGGCAACGGTAGTTGCGCGCTACCGGGCGCAGACCCTGCTCCCGCAACCAGCGCAAGGCCTGCCATTCAGCCCGTTGACCACGCCTGGCGCCGAGCACCGGATCAGGGCGTCAGCAGCGGGCTGGGCAGACCCCCTTCGAAGGTGGCCCATTGCAGCTCGCGCACCACGCGCTTGCCGTCCAGGTGCAGCACGCCGGTGGCACCGGACAGAGTGCTGCCGGGTGCGTTGTTCAATACTGGCAGCCGGGCCTGCAGCCGGAAGGCGTCCACACCCATGGCGAACAGGCGGGTGTAGCGGCCGTGGCCATCGGGCCAGTTCGCCGTGGCCATGTCTTTAAGGCGCTGGTCCGGGTTCAGCACCCAGGGCATGTCCACGAACTGGACCCGGTCGAGATCCTGGTCACGGCGTGGATCAGGGACTCCGCCGTAAATGTAGGAGGTGCTGTGCACCGGCAGGTAGCGGGCGTAGTGGTAGTTCAGAGCCGGTTTGACCTGGCGCCCCTGGTCCGCGTTGGCGACCAGGAACACAAACGCCATGTCTTCCGGGCCGCGGGGGCGGAATTCCTTGCCGCCACTGGAACCGAGATTGCCGCGGGCCTCATCGAGGAAGGCTTTCACCGAGCCGCCGATATCGTCATCGGCATAGGTGCGGCTGACCACGATGGAACCGCCTTGTGATTGCCAGGCATTGCTGAACGCCTCGGCGACACGGTAGCCCCACTCTGAATTGGGGTAGAGCACGCCGGCTCTCACCGCGCCGGCGGCGTAGCCGTCACGGGCTACCTGACGGGCCTCGTCTTCCGGCGCCAGGCCGAACTGATACAGGCCGTTACCGCCATCGTCCAGGTAGTTCAGCGCCAGAGTGGGTACTGGCGGAGTGCCGAGCGCATCGATGGCGGCGACCTGGTCCTTGGCCAGCGGGCCGATCACGAATTGCGCTCCGTCCATCACCGCCTGCTGATAGACCTGCGCCGCATCGGCGTCGGCGGTATCGTAGAAGCGGAGCTCCGGGGTGTAGTCGCCATTGTCCCGGGCCAGGTAATAACCCGCCATCAGGCCATCATGGAGCGCGTTGCCGGCATAGGAGAGAGGGCCGCTTTCCGGCAGCAGAACCGCGACCCGGGCCGGCCGCTCCTGCGCGGCGCGGCGCATGGCATTGAGGGTTTCTGGCAGCTGTGCCTGAGCCGGGTGCTGCGGCCAGCGCCGCTGCCAGTCGTTCATGCGCGCCACCTGATCATCGAGACCGGCCTGGGCATCGCGGTAAATGTCCGCCAGTTCCAGCCAGCCGAGCAGATCGCCGCTGGCGCCCTCGGCTTCCTGCTGCAATTGGTTGCGTGGTACACGCAGCAGCGCCTGCCAGGTCATCTCTTGGTTGTAAGCGCGGTCGGATCGCCCCAGTCGCGGCTGGATTTCGACCCGCTCCTTAAGGCTTTCCATCAGGTTGTCGTTGAGAGCAAGGGCGTCCGCGCGCAGCAAAGCCAGGCGTGCCTGCTGATCCGCGGGCAGGGAGCGGATATCCCCCTGGTAATCGTTGAGCAGATCCAGCGCCTGTTGCGGTTTGTGCTGCCCGAGCAGGGCCTGGGCGCTCAACTGCAACCAGCGGAAACGCTGATCCATGCTCTGGGCGCCGCCGCGCACCAGATCCAGCACCTCACTGGCTTCCCGGGCCCGGTCGTTGACCAGGTAATAGCTGGCCCAGGAGAGGGCGGTGTCGGTCCGCGCCGGATCCGCCATGTCACCAAGGCGTTGTCTTGCTGATTCGGTGCTGGAAGGGGCTTCACGGGCGGGAGCCGTGTCCATGGCGGGGGTGCCGGCGCGCTGGTACGCCCCCGGTGTCTGGACGCAGCCGGTGATGGCGAGGATCACCAGCAATGCGGCCCATCTAACCTGTCTCAATTCCATGACGGTGGGATAACCCTTTGCTACTGCGGGAATGGAGCCGGTATTGTAGGCACTTTCCGACTCGCGAATAACCCCCGGCGGCGCTGCGCGCCCCTTCTCTTGCCTTATCAGTGAGACAGAGCACGTAAAATGACCCGACCCTCCCACGACGCCGAAGCGGGCTGCCTGTACGTCGTCAGCACACCGATCGGTAATCTGGACGATATTTCCCGGCGCGCCATTCAGGTGCTGCAGGAGGTGGATTGGGTGGCCGCGGAGGACACCCGGCACAGCCAGGGTCTGATGCAACAACTGGGGATTTCCCCGCGCCTGATCAGTTGCCATGACCACAATGAACAGCAACGGGCGCCGGATCTGGTGGCACGGCTGGTCGATGGCGAGAGTGGCGCGCTAATCAGCGATGCCGGCACGCCGCTGGTCAGTGATCCGGGCTACCGTCTGGTGCGGGCCTGCCAGGATGCCGGGGTGGCGGTGGTGCCGATTCCCGGGGCATCGGCGCTGCTGGCGGCGCTGGCGGTGGCCGGCCAGCCCAGTGACCGCTTTTTGTTTGAAGGCTTTCCTCCGGCCAAGGGCGCCGCCCGTGAACGGGTTCTGGAGCGCCTGGCCGCCGCGGACGTGACCACCATCGTCTACGAGGCGCCCCACCGGGTGCTGTCCCTGCTTGAGGCTTTGGCGCCGAAAGTGGCGCCGGAGCGGGAACTGACCCTGTGCCGGGAACTGACCAAGCGCTTCGAAACGGTACGCCGGGGACCGGTCGCCGAGGTGCTGGAATGGGTGCGCGCCGACAAGGACCAGCAACGCGGGGAACTGGTGCTGGTGCTGGGGCCGGCGCAGCAAAGCGACCTGCTCAGCGAACGCGACCGGGCCCTGGCCCGCGCTCTGCTGGAGGAACTGCCCCTGTCCCGCGCCGCCCGCGTGCTGGCCGCGCATACCGGGCTCAAGCGGCAGGCGCTGTACAACTACCTGGAAGCAGTTAACAGTGAATAGTGAATAGGTAACAGCGAAAAACAAGAGGCGTTGCGGTTTGCAAAACGCCCTTGCTTATCCGCAATTCTTGGTTTGGTGCCCGAGCCTTCTTTGAAAAGCGGGAAGAGTGCCTCCTGGGGCTGGGCGCGGCCTGGTACCTTTAAGGACACTCTGTCGCTGCTCGCGCAACTATTAACTATTCCCTGTTCACTATTAACTGAATCCATTATGCTGCGCCCGGGTCGGTCAGGCAGCCGCTGGCGGGAAACCGCTGGAGGAAAGTCCGGGCTCCACAGGGCAGGGTGCCAGGTAACGCCTGGGGGCCACACTGGTGACGGTGTGGCTACGGCCAGTGCCGCAGAAAAGATACCGCCTGTTCCTTCGGGGGCGGGTAAGGGTGAAAAGGTGCGGTAAGAGCGCACCGCGCCGCTGGTAACAGCGGTGGCAGGGTAAACCCCACCCGGAGCAAGACCAAATAGGGATCCAATGGCGTGGCCCGCGCTGGATCCGGGTAGGTCGCTAGAGGTCCTCGGTGACGGGGATCCCAGATGAATGGCTGCCCACGACAGAACCCGGCTTATCGACCGGCCCACCTTATTTCCTCAATGTTGGGATCCGTCCTGGACGGGTCTTGATACAGATCAAGTGCCTTCCGTCGCGCCTATGCAAAATACTTGACTTACATCAAGGAGGGGGCGCGATGACACGGGCGGATATTCTGTTCCAGCAAGGGGACCACGTGGTGGCCAGATTTCATGATCTGGTCCAGGGCGAAGGCGTGCAGGCCAATCAGTTCGCCATTCGCCATGGCGAGCAGGGCGCGCTGATCGATCCCGGCGGCGATCTAACCTATACCCCTCTGACCATCGAGTTGAGTCGCCATCTCAACTTGCGTGATCTCACCTACATCCTGGCGTCCCACCAGGACCCGGATATCATCGCCTCGCTGCCGCGCTGGATGTTGCATTCCCACTGCAAGGTGGCGGTGTCCCGGCTATGGTCGCGGTTTCTGCCCCACCTGGCCTCCACCTTTGTCACTTCGCGGGTGGGGGAGCAATGGCAGGAGCGGATTCTGGCGCTGCCGGACAAAGGGGCGGTATTGCCGTTCGCGGGTTCGGAATTGTGGGCCTTGCCCGCCCACTTTCTGCATTCAGTGGGTAATTTCAGTTTTTACGATCCGCTCAGCCGCATCCTGTTTTCCGGCGATATCGGCGCCTCCCTGGGCGGGGAGGAGGGTGAGGTGAGCCGCTTCGAGGATCACATTCCCGCCATGGCCGGGTTTCACCGGCGCTACATGGCCGGCAATCGTGCTTGCCGCTATTGGGTGCGCATGGTGCGCGAGTTGAATCCGGCAATGATCGTGCCGCAGCACGGCGGTTATTTTGCGTCTCGCGTCACCATTGGACGCTTTCTGGATTGGCTGGAACGGCTGGAATGTGGCCCTGACTTGATGGGAGTGGAGCATTACCGGCTTCCAGGGAGAGTTGGCGCTCACCCAAATAGAACAAAATAGGAATTAATTAACATTTTATATTTCTAAAAGATCTAACACTTAAAGTGCTTTCTCAGCTCCAGAGCGCAGCTGTCTGATTAGTTTCAGAACCAATTTCCCCTCCTTTATTCCCCTTTCAATGTGACACAGCTAACAAACTGATTTTCAAGGAATTTCTTTTACATTCACCAATGTCGTGAAACTTGACTTGTGAAAAGCGCTGGCCATAGAGTGTCGCAATGTGGTGAAAAGTGGGATGAAGTGGGAAAAAGGCTTCATCCGGTGTGGCGAAGTGGGATGGATAACCACTCCCAATGCTTCGACATAGAAGGGCCGACATAAAAGGGGAAGGCCAGTGTTCAATGGGCGTACCGCGCTCAATCTGGATGCAAAAGGTCGGCTGACCGTGCCGACGCGCTACCGTGAGTCGCTGAACAGCGCTTGCGGTGGCCGCGTCGTGCTTACTCAGCACCCCTATGACGCCTGTCTGGTGATGTACCCGTTTCCCGAGTGGCGCGAGATTGCCCGCCAGGTGGCGGCGCAGAGTGACGCCCACGCTCAGGTTCGTGCGCTGAAGCGCCGGTTCCTGGGTCAGGCGGTGGAAATGGATATGGACGGCAATGGCCGTTTGCTGGTGCCGCCGGAACTGCGGGACGTGGTCGGGCTGGAAAAGCGCGCCATGTTGGTGGGTCTGTTGCACCGCTTTGAAATCTGGGCCGAAGACACCTGGAACGAACTCGAACAGCAGAACCTGGACCAGGAAGCCATGCCCGAGAGCGTGCAGGCTCTGTCGTTCTGACGCCGCGAGGTCATGGCATGAACAACGGGAAGCAGTACGCACACCAGCCGGTGATGCTGGAGGAGGTACTGGAAATGTGGTTCACGCGGGACGACGGCTTCTATGTGGACGGCACTTTTGGCCGCGGCGGCCACAGCCGTGCGCTGCTGTCGCTGCTGTCGCCCGCCGGGCGTCTGACAGGCGTGGACCGTGACCCGCAAGCGGTGGCCACTGGTGAGCAACTGGAAGCGGAAGATTCCCGCTTCCGTATTCATGCCGGCCGTTTTGACTGTCTGCCGGAACTGGTGAGTGAGGCCGGGCGGCCGATTGACGGTCTGTTGCTGGATCTGGGTGTGTCCTCGCCGCAGTTGGACGACGCCAGCCGCGGGTTCAGTTTTCTGCGCGATGGTCCGCTGGACATGCGCATGGATCCGGGCAGTGGTGAAAGCGTGGCCGACTGGCTGGCCCGCGCCGAGGAAAAAGACATCGCCGACGTGTTGTATCGCTTCGGCGAGGAGCGCAAGTCACGGCGCATTGCCCGTGCCATAGTCGCGCGCCGTCAGGAAGCGCCGTTGCGGACCACTCGCCAACTGGCCGATCTGATTGAGTCGGTGCTGGGCAAGGGCGATCCGGGCAAACATCCGGCGACGCGCAGCTTCCAGGCCCTGCGCATCCACATCAACAGGGAGCTGGAGGCGCTGGAAGCGACTCTGGCACAAACGCTCGAGACGCTCGCCATCGGCGGGCGTCTCGCCGTTATCAGCTTCCATTCTTTGGAAGATCGGCTGGTGAAGCTGTTCATTCGCGACCAGTCCGGCATGGCGCCCCGGGGGCGGGGTGGATTGCCGCTGGGTGAGGAAACACCCCAGCGGCTACGGCCGCTGGGTAAGGCCCGGCGGGCCGCGGAGGAAGAAGTGCGGCATAACCCACGCGCCCGCAGCGCGGTGCTGCGCGTGGCGGAGCGGGTGGCCTGATGGCCCGCTGGCTGCATTGGCCGTTGCTGATCCTGGTAGTGGGGTCGGCACTGGCCGTCAGTTATACGGTGCACGAGGCGCGCCGCCTGACCGATGAAAGTCAGCGGCTGCAACGGCGCCAGGCGCAACTGGAAACCCAGTGGGGCCAATTGCTTTTGGAACACAGCACCTGGGGCAGCTACGCCCGGGTGGAGAGCCTGGCCAGAGAAAAGCTGGGCATGAAAGTCCCGACCACCGATGAGCGAGTGTTGACACGGCCATGAGCGCCAACAAACGCAAAGCGACACGCAAACCGGTCGCCAGCAAACGCTGGACCGGCAGACGCTGGCACCTGGTGCTGGCGTTTTGGCTGGTGTGCGCCGGTGTGCTGGTGGTGCGCGCGGTGGATCTGCAGGTGGTCGAGCACGATTTCCTGGCCCACCAGGGGGATATCCGTAATTTGCGGGTGGAGCCTCTGGCCGCCAACCGGGGTGTGATTCGCGACCGCAATGGCCGGCCGCTGGCGGTCAGTACTCCGGTGGTGACGCTGTGGGCGAATCCCCAGGAGGCGATGGAGAATCAGCAGCAATGGTCCAAGCTGACCGGCAACCCGATTATTGACCGGGCGCGTTTCGCCCGGCGCGTGAAGGCGCACGCCAGCCGGGAGTTCATTTATCTGGCCCGGGGGTTGGCGCCGGAGCAGGCGGAATCCGTATTGTCCCTGGGCGTGCCGGGTATCTACTCGCTGACCGAGTACCGCCGTTATTACCCGGCCGGTGAAGTGACCAGCCATGTGGTCGGGTTCACCAACATTGATGAACAGGGTCAGGAAGGCGTGGAACTGGCCTTCGACAAACAGCTCACCGGCGCGCCGGGCCGCAAGAAAGTGGTCCGGGACCTGCTGGGCCGGGTGATTCAGGACATTGAACTGATCGAACCGGCGCGTCCGGGTGAGGATGTCACGCTGAGCCTGGATCTGCGGTTGCAGTACCTGGCCTACAAGGAACTGATGTCCGCGGTGCATCGCTTCGGCGCCACCGGCGGTTCGGTGGTGGTGCTGGACGTGAAGACCGGCGAGGTTCTGGCCATGGTCAACCAGCCGGGCTACAACCCCAACAACCGCAGTGGCATCAATACCGCCAGCCTGCGCAACCGCGCCGTCACCGACCTGTTCGAGCCCGGTTCCACGGTGAAACCGTTCACCGTGGCCGCGGCCCTGGAGCAAGGCATGGTCACCCCCGCCACCGCCATTAATACCCACCCGGGCTATCTGCGCGTGGGGCCGAAAACCATTCGCGATCATCGCGATTACGGCGTCATTGATGTGACCACGGTGCTGACCAAGAGCTCCAACGTGGGCACCAGCAAGCTGGCGCTGTCCATGGATCAACAGGTGTTGCCGGCCATGCTCGAGCGGTTCGGTTTCGGCCAGCCCACTGGCGTGCGTTTTCCCGGCGAGAGCGGCGGGGTGCTGCCGATCCGTGCCAAGTGGCGTGATGTGGAGCGGGCGGCGCTGTCCTACGGCTATGGCGTCAGCGTGACCGCTCTGCAACTGGCACAGGCCTACGCCATTCTCGGTAATCAGGGGCGCCGGGTGCCGCTGTCCATGGTCAAGGTGGATGAAGCGCCCCAGGGCGAGCGGGTGATTGGCACGGATACCGCCCGCGCCATTGTCGACATGCTGGAAACCGTGGTCGGCCAGTTGGGTACCGCCCGCCGTGCCCGTATCCCCGGTTATCAGGTGGCGGGCAAGACCGGCACGGTGCACAAACTGACCGCCACCGGCTATGCCGAACACCGCTATCAGGGCATTTTCGCCGGTCTGGCGCCGGCCACCGATCCGCGCATCGCCGCCGTGGTGGTGATCGATGATCCGGACCAAAGCGCCTACTACGGCGGTCTGGTGGCGGCGCCGGTGTTCTCCACCATTGTTGGCGGCGCCCTGCGCGCCATGCACGTGCCGCCGGACAAACCGGAAGGGGTCATCGCCGGCGAGCCGGACGGGGAGGGTCGCACATGATCACCCTGGGCCAATTGCTGACCGATCTGGCATTGCCGGCCGACCTGGCCGGCTTGCCGGTTATGGCGTTGCGGCTGGACAGCCGGGCGGTCCGTCCCGGTGATGTGTTCCTGGCGGTGCCTGGATTCCGTGCTGATGGGCGCAGTTATATCGGTGCCGCCGTCGAGGCCGGTGCCGCCGCCATCCTGCAGGAAGGCGATGCCTTCACCGTTGATCAGAGCGGCGCGGTGCCGCGCATCGGGATTCCCGGGCTGGGCCGTGGGATCGGCACCCTGGCGGCCCGTTTTTATGGTTGCCCCGCCGACCAATTGCAGATTGTCGGAGTGACCGGCACCAATGGCAAAACCAGCATTACCTGGTTTCTGCGCGACGCTCTGGATGCCGTCGGCCACCGCTGTGGCCTGGTCGGTACCCTGGGCGTGGGGCTGAAAGGGGACGAGGCGGATACCGGCCACACCACGCCGGATCCGATCACCCTGCAGTCGGCGCTGCATGGCTTACGGGAAAAGGGCGCCGATTATGTCGCCATGGAAGTGTCCTCACACGCTTTGGATCAGGGGCGTCTGGGGGATACCCGGGTGTCCTGCGCGGTGTTCAGTAATCTCAGCCGCGATCACCTGGATTACCACGGCAGCATGGACGCCTACCTGAATGCCAAGCGCTCTCTGTTCACTCGTCCGGGGCTGGCCATGGCGGTGATCAACACCGATGACGACGCGGCCTCCACGCTGGTGGCCAGCCTTGACGATGGTGTGCGTTGCGTGACCTTTGGATCCGCGGATGGCGCCACCGTGCGCTGTCTGGAGCATCGGGCCCTGCCGGAAGGCATGGAAATGGTATTGAGCGTGGGCGGCGAGCCGTTATCCCTGCGCTTGCCGCTGTACGGCGACTTCAATCTGAGCAATGTGATGGCGGTGGCCGGGGTTCTGCACGGCTTGGGTTGGAGCAACGAGGCGCTCGGCCAGGGGCTGGGCGCGCTGACGCCGGTGCCGGGACGGATGGAGTCCCTGTGCCAGCCGGGGCAGCCGGTGGTGGTGGTGGATTATGCCCATACACCGGATGGTCTGGAGAAAGCCCTGAGCGGCGTGCGCGGCCACTTCCCTGGCCGCTTGTGGTGCGTGGTGGGTTGCGGCGGTGACCGTGACACCGGCAAGCGCCCGCTGATGGGCGCGGTAGCGGAAAGGCTGGCCGACCGAGTGGTGCTCACCAGCGATAACCCGCGCAATGAGGCGCCGGAAGGCATCATCGGGCAGATCCGCGGCGGCATGAACCGGCCGCAGGACGCGTTATGTCTGAGCGACCGGCCCGAAGCCGTGGCCAGGGCCATCGCCGAGGCCGAGGCCGGTGACGTGGTGCTGATCGCTGGCAAAGGCCACGAACGTTATCAGGAAGTGGCTGGCCACCGTTATCCCATGGACGACCGGGCCCTGGCCCGGGCGGCGCTGGCGCGCCGGGGAGGCCAGGCATGATGCGTCTGTCGCGGATCAGCGAGTGGACCGGTGGCGTACTGCGCGGCGCCGATCAGGATATCAGCGCGGTGTCCACCGATACCCGCCAATTGTCCGCCGGTGCCTTGTTCGTGGCCCTGCGTGGCGAACGCTTCGACGGCCATGCCTTTTTGCAACAGGCCCGTGAAGCCGGCGCCGTGGCCGCTCTGGTGGAGACGGATCAGGACGTTTTCGAGTCCCAGGTGACGGTGGCGGATTCGCGCCGCGGGCTGGGCCTGCTGGCGGCGGGTTACGCCGCCGGGTTCCCGGTGCCCCGGGTGGCGGTGACCGGCAACGCCGGCAAGACCACGGTGAAGGAAATGATCGCCGCGTTGCTGGGCGAAGGGACCCTGGCCACCCGAGGCAATCTCAACAACGACATCGGCGTGCCGCTGACGCTGCTACGGTTCGATGATCAGGTGCGTCAGGCAGTGATCGAACTGGGTGCCAATGCGCCGGGTGAAATCGCCTGGACCAGCTCCCTGGTGCGGCCGCGGGTGGTGTTGATCACCAATGTGACCGGCGCTCATCTGGAGGGCTTCGGCACCATGGAAGGCATTGCCCGCGCCAAGGCGGAAATCTTCACCGGCTGTGAGCCGGGGGCCACCGCGGTGATCAACAATGACGATGGCTTCGCCGACTTTTTCGCCGGGGAAGCCGCCAGGCACGGCTTGAACGTGGTCCGGGTCGGCGGCGCGGATGGCGCGCTGCGGGCCGAAGAGGTGGTTCTGGAGGACCGTGAAGTGCGTTTCCGGCTGATGCCTCAGGGGCTGCCGGTGCGGGTGCCGCTGGCCGGCGCCCATCAGGTACAGAATGCGCTGCTGGCCTTGGGCGCGGTCAATGCTCTGGGTGTGGAACTGGCCGATGTGGTCGACCGCTGGCAATCGCTGAGCCCGGTGCCGGGGCGGATGAATCTGAAGACGCTGGGGCGTGGCCTGTTGGTGGACGACACCTACAACGCCAACCCTGGATCGGTGCGGGTGGCGGTGCGCTGGCTGGCCGACAGGCCGGCGCCGCGAACTCTGGTGCTGGGGGCTTTGGGGGAATTGGGGCCCGGCGCCGGTGACATCATGCGTGCCCTGGGCGAAGAGGCGGCCCGGGATCTGGATCTTTTGATTGCCATGCCGGGAGCGGAAGCCGCCGCGGCGGGTTTCGGCGAAGGCGCTGTTTTGGCCACGGATCACGATGACGCCGCCGCGCGCGCCGGCACGGTTCTCGACGCTGGCGGCACGGTATTGGTGAAAGGCTCACGCACTGCCCGCATGGAGCTTGTGGTGCACCGGCTTGAAGAACTCAAGGGGGGACACTAAATGCTGCTTTGGCTGGCGGAGAATCTATCGAGCCTGTACAGCGGATTTCTGGTTTTCCAGTACATCACCATGCGCGCCATCATGGCGGTGCTCACCGCGCTGTTCCTGGCGTTCTGGATCGGGCCGGTGATGATTCGCAAACTGCAGGAAAAACAGGTCGGCCAGGCGATCCGGGACGATGGCCCGAAGAGCCATCTGAGCAAGGCCGGCACGCCGACCATGGGCGGCGGCCTGATCCTGGTTTCCATCGCCGTGGCGACGCTGCTGTGGGCGGACCTGTCCAATCGCTACGTCTGGGTAACACTGGGTGTGCTGGTGGTGTTCGGCGCCGTCGGCTGGGTGGACGACTGGCGCAAGGTGATCGAAAAGAACCCGCGCGGCCTGCCGGCGCGCTGGAAATACTTCTGGCAGTCGGTGGGGGCGCTGGGTGCGGCACTGGTGCTGTTCTTCACCGCGCAAAGCCCGGCGGAAACGCAATTGATCGTGCCGTTCTTCAAGAACGTGGCCATCAACCTGAGCTGGTTCTATGTGGTACTGACCTATTTCGTCATCAACGGCACCTCCAACGCGGTCAACCTGACCGATGGCCTGGACGGGCTGGCGATCATGCCCACCGTGCTGGTGGCGGCGGCGCTGGGTATTTTTGCCTACGCCAGTGGCCACGCCGAGTTCGCCACCTACCTGCAGATCCCCTATATCGCCGGTGCCGGCGAACTGGTGGTGATCGTCGCCGGTCTGTGCGGAGCGGGGCTTGGTTTTCTCTGGTTCAACGCCTATCCGGCCCAGGTGTTCATGGGCGATGTGGGCGCGTTGGCGCTGGGCGCGGTGCTCGGCGTGATGGCGGTGATCGTCCGCCAGGAAATCGTGCTGTTCATCATGGGCGGTGTGTTCGTGATGGAGACCGTTTCGGTGATGTTGCAGGTGGCGTCGTTCAAGCTCACCGGCCGGCGCATCTTCCGCATGGCGCCCATTCACCACCACTTTGAACTGAAGGGGTGGCCGGAACCGAAGATCATCGTCCGGTTCTGGATTATTACCGTAATGCTCGTACTGGTGGGTCTGGCGACCCTGAAACTGAGGTAAGGATGACGAAGGACGCGTTTGATCTGGTCATTGGCCTGGGTGTTTCCGGCCGCTCCGTGCTCCGCTATTTGCAGGGGCAGGGTATGGCCGTGCGCGCTCTCGACACCCGTCAGGCTCCGGCGGGCCTGGATGATCTGCACGCGGAATTCCCCAAACTGAAGGTGCATACCGGCGGCTTCAAGAAAGGCTGGATGGAACGTGCCCGCCGTTTGATCGTCAGCCCCGGCGTGGCGATTTCCACCCCGGCCATCGCCGCGCAGATCGCGGAAGGCAAGGAAGTGATCGGCGACATCGAACTGTTCGCCCGTGCCGCCAGCCGCCCGCTGGTGGCGATCACCGGTTCCAATGCCAAGAGCACCGTCACCACCCTGCTCGGTGAAGTGGCCGAAGCTTGCGGCCGTCAGCCGGGGGTTGGCGGCAACCTGGGAATCCCGGCGCTGGATCTGCTCGCCAGCGACGCCGGTCTGTACGTCCTGGAGCTGTCCAGCTTCCAGTTGGAGACCACCTACAGCCTGAATGCCCAGGTGGCCACGATCCTCAATGTGTCCCAGGACCATCTGGATCGCTACAACCGCTTCAGTGACTACCTGGCGGCCAAGCAGCGCATCTACGACGGCTGTCAGGTGGCGGTATGGAATCGCGATGACGTGGCCACCCGCCCTCAGGTGCCGGTGCCGCGGGAGGTGACCTTCGGCAGCCACCCGCAAGCGGACTATCGGCTCGACAGCGACCGGAACGCTCTGCTTTACAAGGGCGAGACCCTGTTGACGCTGGACCAGCTGACGCTCACCGGCCATCACAACGCCATGAACGTACTGGCGGTGCTGGCCATGGCCGATGCCCTGGGGCTGGAACGGGAGACCGCGCTGGCCACGGTGTGTGCGTTCCAGGGCTTGCCCCATCGCTGCCAGATGGTGGCGGAAGCCGGCGACGTGCGTTGGTTCAACGATTCCAAGGCCACCAATGTGGGCGCCACGCTGGCGGCGTTGACCGGCATTGGCGAAGCCATCAACGGCAAGGTGATTCTGATCGCCGGCGGGCAGGGCAAGGGGCAGGATTTCTCTCCGCTGGCGGAGCCTGCCCGGCAATACCTGCGCGCGGCGCTGCTGCTCGGTGAAGACGCGGACAAGGTGGCGGACGGTCTGATCGGCGTGCCTCGTGAACGGATCGAGACCATGGCCGAGGCGGTGACACGGGCGCGGCAACTGGCCCAGCCCGGTGACGCCGTGCTGCTGTCGCCGGCCTGCGCCTCCTTCGACATGTACAGCGGCTACACCGAACGCGGCGATGATTTCGCCCGGCATGCCCGGGAGGTGAGCCATGGCTAGTGTGTTGATGCGCCCGCGGGCCGGGCAGCTCGATCAGGTTTTGATGTGGTCGGCGATCGGTCTGACGCTGGTGGGGCTGGTGATGGTGACGTCCGCGTCGCTGCAGATCGCCGAAACCCGGCTGGATAACCCGTTCTATTACGGCATCCGCCATGGCACTTATTTGTTGATCAGCCTGGGCATCGGCGCCGCTGTGTACTGCTGTGTGCCGCTGGCACTGCTGGAGCGGCTGCGCTTCGCCATGCTGCCGGTGGCGGTGGTGGCGCTGGTTCTGGTGTTCGTCCCTGGTTTGGGCCGTGAAGTGAACGGCTCCACGCGCTGGATCGCGCTGCCGGGTATGACGATTCAGGCCTCCGAGATCGTCAAGCTGTGTTTCGTGCTTTACCTGGCCGGTTACGTGGCCCAGCGCAAGGCGGAACTGGAAACCCAGTGGAAGGCTTTTTTCGTGCCGCTGGGGGTGCTCGGGCTGCTGACTTTCATGCTGTTGCTGGAACCGGATTTCGGCGCCGTGGTGGTGCTCGGTATCACCACCATGGGCATGTTGTTCCTGGCCGGTGTGCCGACCCTGCGATTCCTGCTGATCGGGCTGGTGGCGGTGGGCCTGGCGGCCCTGGTGGCCGTGGCGGAGCCCTACCGGGTGGCGCGGCTGATGAGTTTTCTCGATCCCTGGGCGGATCAATACGGGTCCGGCTATCAGCTGACGCAGAGCCTGATCGCCTTTGGTCGCGGCCATTGGTTTGGCGTGGGTCTGGGTAACAGCGTGCAGAAACTGTTTTACCTGCCGGAAGCGCACACCGATTTCGTTTTCGCGGTGTTGGCGGAGGAGTGGGGGCTGTTCGGTACCTTGCTGCTGATTTTCGGCTTCGGCCTGCTCGGCTGGCGCGTGTTCCGTATCGGCCACAACCTGGAGCAACGGGGTTTTCTCTACCACGCCTATGTGGTTTACGGCATCGCCTTTGTGTTCTGCGCCCAGGCGTTCATCAATCTGGGAGTCAATATGGGTGTCCTGCCCACCAAGGGGCTGACTTTGCCTTTTGTCAGCTATGGCGGTTCTTCGCTGGTGATTTCCGCGGTGATGGTGGCGCTGGTATTGCGCGCCAGCGCGGAGCAGCAGGAACTGCAAGCGCGGGGGAGGGCGAAGCGATGAGCGGGACCATCCTGATCATGGCCGGCGGCACCGGTGGCCACGTTTTCCCCGCGCTGGCCGTGGCCGAGCAATTGCAGGCCGCCGGTTACCGCATCCTCTGGCTGGGTGCCGAGGACGGCATGGAAACGCGGCTGGTGCCGCGTTACGGCTTCCCGGTGGCGACCCTGGGCGTGGGACGGCTGCGCGGTGGCGGCCTCAAACGCAAATTGATCGGCCCACTGCAGTTGATCCGCGCGGTATGGCAGGCCCGGTCGGTGATTCGCCGCGAGCGGCCGGTGCTGGTGGTGGGCTTCGGTGGCTTCGTCAGCGCCCCCGGCGGTATCGCCGCGCGGCTGTGCGGCGTGCCTCTGGTGATTCACGAACAGAATGCGGTACCGGGAATGACCAACCGGTTGCTGGCCCGCTTCAGTGATCAGGTGCTGGAAGGCTTCGAAGGGGCCATGCCCGGCGCTATCTGGGTGGGTAATCCGGTACGCGAGGAGATCACCGGCCTGAACGATCCGGCCCAGCGCTACGCCAGCCGGCGCGGCCCCCTGCGGGTGCTGGTGCTGGGCGGCAGCCAGGGCGCTCTGGCCTTGAATCAGGATTTGCCGGAACTGCTGCTGGCCGCGCTGGGGCCACACCTGGAAGTGCGCCACCAATGTGGTCGTGGCCGCGCCGAGGAGGCCCGGCCGGTATACAAGGCGTTGGGGCTCAACGCCACGGTGACCGAATTCATCGATGACATGGCGCAGGCCTATGACTGGGCCGATCTGGTGGTCTGCCGTGCCGGCGCCCTGACCGTGGCGGAAGTGGCCGCCGCCGGCGTGGCGGCGTTGTTCGTGCCGCTGCCGACGGCGGTGGACGACCACCAGACTCTGAACGCCAACTGGCTGGTGGATCGTGGCGCCGCCCTGATGCTGCCGCAGCGGGATATGAACGCCAGCGCCCTGGCGCGCAGCCTGGCCGGCATGACCGAGCGGGACGCGCTGGCGGAACTCGCCTGCCGTGCCCGTCAACTGGCCATCGCCGACAGCGCCGAGCGAGTGGCCCGACTTTGTGAGGAGGTGGCCGATGGCCGATAACGTCGCCGCCAGTAACCAGGCCGCCAACAGCCATGTGGTGCCGGAGATGCGGCGCATTCGCGGCATCCATTTTGTCGGCATCGGTGGCGCCGGGATGTGCGGTATCGCCGAGGTGCTGGCCAACCAGGGCTACCAGGTCAGCGGCAGTGACATCAAGGAGTCGCCGGTGGTGGTACGTCTGCGCCGGCTGGGCGTGCGCGTGGACATTGGCCACCGCGCCGAGAACATTGAAGGCGCCGACGTGGTGGTGACCTCCACCGCGGTGAGCGCGGATAACGTGGAAGTGGCGCGTGCCCACGAGTTGCGTATCCCGGTGGTGCCGAGAGCGCAGATGCTGGCGGAGCTGATGCGCTTCCGTCACGGCATCGCGGTGGCCGGTACCCACGGCAAGACCACCACTACTTCCATGGTGGCGGCGATTCTCGGTGAGGCCGGACTGGACCCGACTTTTGTCATCGGCGGCCGTCTCAACAGTGCCGGCACCAACGCCCGCCTGGGTCAGAGCCGTTATCTGGTGGCCGAGGCGGACGAGTCCGATGCCAGCTTCCTGCACCTGCAGCCGATGAGTGCCATCGTCACCAACATCGATGCCGACCATATGCACACCTACGGCGGTGATTTCGCCCGCCTGGAGAATACCTTCATCGAGTTTCTCCACAATCTGCCGTTCTACGGCGTGGCGGTGATGTGCGTCGATGATCCGGTGGTGCGCCGGTTACTGCCGCGGGTGAACCGGCAGGTGATCCGCTACGGCTTCGACGAGGACGCGGATCTGCGCGCCGAAGCGGTCAGCGCCCACGGCATGAGCACCAGTTTCCGGGTGGTGCGCGCCGAGGGTGAACCGCTGGAGATCACTCTGAACATGCCGGGGCGTCACAACATTCTGAATGCGCTGGCGGCGATTGCCGTGGCCAGTGATGAAGGGGCTCCGGATGAGGCCATCGTGCGTGCCCTGAACGGCTTTAGCGGGGTGGGCCGGCGCTTCGATGTGCTTGGTGAATACCCCTGCCAGGGCGGCGGCGCCACCCTGGTGGACGATTACGGTCACCACCCCCGGGAAGTGGCCGCCACCGTGGCGGCGATCCGCGAGGGCTGGCCGCAACGGCGGCTGGTGATGCTGTTTCAGCCGCACCGTTATACCCGGACCCAGGACCTTTACGAGGATTTCGTCGAGGTGCTGTCGCGGGTGGATGTGCTGCTGATGCTGGAAGTGTATGCCGCCGGCGAGGAGCCGGTGCCGGGCGCCGACGCTCGTGCCCTGTGTCGCAGTATCCGTCAGCGCGGCCAGGTGGAACCGGTGTTCGTCGACGACCCGGCGAAACTGCCCGCCTTGCTGGAGAACCTGCTGCGCGACGGTGATCTGCTGGTGACCCAGGGGGCCGGTAACGTGGGAACGATCGCGCGGGATCTGGCCGAGCGGGTGAGAGGAGAACGGTCATGATGATCGATAACGCCATGAAACAACGATTGGCACGCATCGGTCGGGTGGCGGTGCTGGCCGGCGGCAGCTCGGCCGAGCGCCCGGTATCCCTGAAAAGCGGTGCCGAGGTCCATCAGGCGCTGCGCCAATTGGGATTGATCGCTGAGTTGGTGGATCCGTCGGAAGTGGGGGTCGAGACCCTCAAGGGCTTTGACGTGGCCTTCATCGCCTTGCACGGCCGTGGTGGCGAGGACGGCGTGATCCAGGGCGTGCTGGAACATCTCGGTGTGCCGTACACCGGCTCCGGGGTGATGGCCTCGGCCATCGGCATGGACAAGGTGCGCAGCAAATGGCTGTGGAAAGGCGTTGGTCTGCCGACTCCGGCGTTCCATGTGGTGGGCGCGGATGATGACGGCGAGGCGCTGGCCGAATTGGGCTTCCCGCTGATGGTGAAGCCGGCCCATGAGGGTTCCTCCATTGGCATGGCCAAGGTGGAGGACGAGACGCAACTGCGCAGGGCGCTGGATGACGCCCGCCAGTACGACAGCGAAGTGCTGGTGGAGGCCTGGGTCAATGGCCCCGAGTACACCGTTTCCGTGGTTGGTGAGCAGGTGTTGCCGGCGATCCGGTTGAAGACACCGAATCAGTTCTATGACTACGAGGCCAAGTACCAGTCCAACAGCACCGAGTACCTGTGTCCGGCGGGGCTCAGCGACGAGGACGAGAGCGAACTGCGGGCGCTGTCGCTGCGGGCCTTCAAGGTGGTGGGTTGCCAGGGCTGGGGGCGCGTCGATGTGATGCGTGACGAACAGGGTCGCTGGCAACTGCTGGAAGTGAACACGGTGCCCGGCATGACCGACCACAGCCTGGTGCCGATGGCCGCCCGTGCCGCCGGTGATGAGTTCCCGATTCTGGTGGCGCGGATTCTGTTGGACGCGGTGGACCGGTTCCCGCCGCGCAAAGGAGGTAAACGCCGTGGCTAAGGCGCCTCGCCGTCAAAAGGGAGCGCAACCACGTTCCCGTGGTGCTTCCAGCGTCCGGCGCAAGACGCCCCGGGTGCCGCTGCGTGAGCGCCTGGCGGCGGCGGTGCCGGCGGTGCTGGTGGCCCTGGTGGCGGCGGTGCTGGTGGGCGGTGTGATTTACCTGCCGCGGGTATTGGATCACTACCCGGTGCGCAAGGTGGGCGTGGACGGTGTCACCGATGTCCGCCGTCAGCAGCAGGTGCAGACCAAGCTGGCTGCCCTGGTGCGTGACGCCAACTACTTTACTGCGCCATTGGACCGGATCTATGACCAGGCGCGGGAACTGAGCTGGGTGGCGGACGTCTCGGTGCGGCGCCAGTGGCCGGATACCGTGGTGCTCACCGTTACCGAGCGGGAACCGGTGGCGGTATGGAACGAGACCTTGCTGGTCTCCAATACCGGCGAACCGTTCAAGGCGTTGAAGCAGTACGACCTTTCCGGGCTGCCGCGCTTGAACGGACCGGAGCAACGGCTCGACGAAGTAATGAGTTACTACCACAGCATGGCCAAGCTGCTCAGCGACATTGGCCTGGGGATCGAGCGGATGGAGGTGAACGCGCGTCTCACCGCCCGCCTGACCCTGAATAACAACATGCAGTTGGTGGTGGATCGGGAACAGTACGTGAACAAGCTGCGCCGCTTCGTGCGGTTGTACCGCGGGGTGCTGAGCACCGACAGTCGCGGCGTGGCCCGGGTGGATCTGCGCTACGCCGATGGCGTGGCGGTCACCTGGCGGGATGACCAGGACGCGCAAGCGGCATCCGCCCGCCGGGCGGGCAAAGTATAACGGATCGAGGCAGGCGCTAATGGCGAACGCAATGGACAACATGATCGTGGGACTGGACATCGGTACCTCCAAGGTGGTGGCGATCGTCGGTCAGGTGACCAGCGAAGGCACCGTCGAGGTGGTGGGCCTTGGGTCGCAGCCCTCCCGCGGCATGAAGAAAGGCGTGGTGGTGGATATCGAGGCCACGGTGCGCTCGATCCAGCGGGCGGTGGAGGAGGCGGAGCTGATGGCCGGCTGCCAGATCCACTCGGTCTACGCCGGCATCGCCGGATCCCACGTGCGCAGCCTCAACTCCCACGGCATTGTCGCCATCCGTGACCGGGAGGTGATGCAGGCGGATATCGACCGCGTCATCGACGCCGCCCAGGCGGTGGCGATTCCGGCGGACCAGAAGACCCTGCATGTGCTGCCGCAGGAATACGTGGTGGACAACCAGGAAGGAGTGCGCGAACCGGTGGGCATGAGCGGGGTGCGTCTGGAAGCCAAGGTGCACCTGGTGACCTGCGCCGTGAACGCCGCCCAGAACGTGGAAAAATGCGTGCGCCGCTGCGGTCTCGAAGTGGAGGACATCATCCTCGAGCAACTGGCCAGCGCCTATTCGGTGCTTACCGAGGACGAGCGTGAATTGGGCGTATGTATCGTCGACATCGGCGGCGGCACCACCGATATCGCCATCTTCACCGAAGGGGCGATCCGCCACACCGCCAATATTCCGATTGCCGGTGATCAGGTCACCAACGATATCGCCATGGCGCTGCGCACGCCGAAACAGCACGCCGACGAGATCAAGATCAAGTACGCCTGCGCGCTGACGCAACTGGCCGGCGCCGACGAAACCATCAAGGTGCCGAGCGTCGGCGACCGGCCGCCACGGACCCTCAGCCGCCAGAATCTGGCCGAGGTGGTGGAGCCGCGTTACGACGAGCTGTTCACCCTGATCCAGGCGGAAATCCGCCGGTCCGGGTACGAGGACCTGATCCCCGGCGGCATCGTGCTCACCGGCGGCTCCTCCAAGATCGAAGGCGCGGTGGAACTGGCGGAGGAAATTTTCCATATGCCGGTGCGGCTGGGTACGCCGCAGGGCGTGGCCGGGCTCACCGATGTGGTGCGCAACCCGATTTATTCCACTTCCGTGGGCTTGCTGCTCTACGGGCTGCGGATGGAAAAGGAAGGCTTGAGCGCGCGCGCCCAGGCCGGTGGTGGACAGGTGAACTGGGTCGAGCGCTTCAAGCGCTGGTTCCAGGGCAATTTCTAAGTCGATTTGCAACGGTTTCAGGCCCGGCCGCCAAGGCGGCCGGAATTGAAAAAACAGCAGTACCAGGGAAGCAACAAGCGGGAGATCAATTATGCAATTCAAACTGGAAGATTCCGTACCCCATGGCGCGGTGATCAAAGTGGTGGGCGTTGGTGGCGGCGGCGGCAACGCCGTGGACCACATGGTGCGCTCTAACGTGGAAGGCGTGGATTTCATTTGCGCCAATACCGACGCACAGGCCCTGCGCAACTCCTCGGCCAAGACCGTGATTCAGCTGGGCAGCCAGGTGACCAAGGGTCTGGGTGCCGGTGCCAACCCGGAAATCGGCCGGCAGGCGGCGCTGGAGGACCGTGACCGCATCGCCGAGTTGCTCGACGGCGCGGACATGGTATTCGTCACCGCCGGCATGGGCGGTGGTACCGGTACCGGCGCGGCGCCGGTGGTGGCCGAGATCGCCAAGGAACTGGGTATCCTCACGGTGGCGGTGGTGACCAAACCGTTCCCGTTCGAGGGCAAGAAGCGCATGCGCTCCGCCCAGGAAGGCATCCAGGCTCTGCGTGACCAGGTGCACTCCCTGATCACCATCCCCAACGAGAAGCTGCAGTCGGTGCTGGGCGGTTCCACCACCCTGCTGGACGCGTTCAAAGCGGCCAACGAAGTACTGCAGGGCGCGGTGAAAGGGATCGCCGACCTGATCGTCCGGCCCGGTATGATCAACGTCGACTTCGCCGACGTGCGCACGGTGATGAGTGAGCTGGGTACCGCGATGATGGGCACCGGTATCGCCACCGGCGACAACCGAGCCGCCGAAGCCGCTCAGGCCGCCATTTCCAGCCCGCTGCTGGAGGATGTGGATCTGCGTGGCGCCCGTGGCATCCTGATCAACATCACCGCCAACGAGTCCATCGCTCTGGATGAGTTCTCCGAGGTGGGTGACATCGTCAGCGAGCTGGCCAGCGAGGAAGCCAATGTGATCATCGGCACGGCCATCGATCCGGATATGGGCGACAATATCAGCGTAACGGTGGTCGCCACCGGTTTGGGTGCCCAGCAGGAACTGAAAGTGGTGCGTGGCCGTCAGAACTCTCTGGGCGCGGAAGGCCGGGTCGATTACAACGACCTGGAGCGTCCCGCCGTCGAGCGCCGTCGTGCCGTGCAGCAAAGCATGGGCGGTTCCGGCCGTGGCGCGGTGAATACCGCGGAAGATCTGGACTTCATTGATATCCCGACCTTCCTCCGCCGTCAGGCCGACTGACGGCGGCGCGGCTAACGGCGCGATAGGCACGGTCAATGGTGCGGTAAGGGGATTTTGGGTATACTTATCCTCTTATAACGCTTCGAGGATGGCAGTATCCTTATTTTTCAGGATACCGGTAGCTTTGTGACGGATCGATGATCAGACAACGAACACTCAAAAACGTAATCCGCGCCACCGGCGTAGGGTTGCATACCGGTGAGAAAGTCTACCTGACGGTACGTCCGGCGCCGGTGGACACTGGCATCGTGTTTCGCCGCGTGGATCTGGACCCGGTAGTGGAGATCAAGGCGGGGGCCCACAGTGTGGGCGAAACCACCTTGTCCACGACCCTGGTGCAGAACGGCGTCAAGGTGGGCACGGTCGAGCATTTGCTCTCCGCCATGGCGGGGCTGGGAGTCGATAACGCCTATGTGGAGTTGTCGGCACCGGAAGTCCCGATCATGGATGGCAGTGCCGGGCCCTTCGTGTTCCTGCTGCAGTCCGCGGGTATCCGTGAGCAGGAGGCGGCCAAGAAGTTCATCCGGATCAAGAAGAAGGTGACGGTGAAAGAAGGCGACAAGGTTGCCACTTTCGTGCCTTTTGACGGGTTCAAGGTGACTTTCTCGATCGAATTCGACCACCCGGTCTTCGAGGAACGCGATCAGCTGGCGAGCATCGATTTCTCCACGACCTCGTTCGTGAAGGAAGTGGCGCGCGCCCGGACCTTCGGGTTCATGCGTGATATCGAGTTCCTGCGCAGCCAGAACCTGGCGTTGGGCGGCAGTGTCGACAATGCCATCGTGGTGGACGAATACCGCATCCTTAACGAGGACGGTCTGCGTTACGACGACGAATTCGTGAAGCACAAGATGCTGGACGCCATCGGCGACCTGTATCAGTTGGGCTACAGCCTGATTGGCGAATTCGTGGGCCACAAGTCCGGTCACGCTTTGAACAACGCCCTGCTGCGCGAACTGCTGAGCCAGCCGGACGCCTACGAAGTGGTGACGTTCGAGGACGCTGACGCGGCGCCGATCTCCTACGCTGGACCTTTGGCCACCGCCGAATAACGGTGCGCTTCCCCGATCCACCCCGGCCACCCTCCCGCGGCCGGGGTGGGCAATTACGCCCTCCAAATGACCCTTTTCGTCACTTTTTGACCCGGCTGGCCAATCGGGCCAGGGCCTCACGCAGGCCCGGATCGTCCATGTCACGCGCCGCGCGAGCAATATGAGCCGCACTTTCCTCATCCAGAACCGGCCCCATGGCACGGTATTTGCCTTCATCAATGGCGTGCGTGGAGGAGCCGGAGCCGCCATCAAGCTGGCGCCGCCCGGTCACCACGATTTTGACGCTGGCGCCGCCGGGCAGAGCCCGTTGCAGCCGGGGCAGATGGAAGCGCAACAACTGCGCGGTGGCGCTGTTTTCCACCAGCGCCAGCCAGCGCTGCGATTCTTCCACCAGCATGACCCGGTCACGCAGCGCGGGCGGCAGGCACGCTCGCGGATCCCGGCTTTGAGAGGGCGCGGGCTGGGCGCGGGCATTGGACGCCAGCCGCCCCAGTCTGGGGTGGCGTTTGAGCAGCGCCCCGAGGTTTTGGGGCCGGTTTGTGTTGGCCATGGTATTTCCTTACACTACCCGGCTAATTGTAAAAAAACGATAAGTCTCTCGCCAGCTACACCGGGCTCGTCGAACCACGGCCAGACCATAACCGGCCGGGTGGCACGAAGGAAACCGGGGAGACCAGCGGGGGACGGTGCCGCCCGGCACCACCGGCATTGTCATTTATGAATGGATATTCCGTGGGCCCTCGGACCGTTGGCCTGAAGACTTTTTGGAAGGGGTGTTTCCACACTCATGAACATCATATGGCTTAACAGCAAGGGCGGCCATGCCCGATCGGTGCAGTTGTCCCGATCCTGGCTGTATCTGGCGCTTTTCATAATGGTGGCGCTGCCGGTGGCCCTGGGTACCGGCGCTTATTGGCTGAATTACAAACTGGCGCCGCCGGCGTACACCGAAGCCGTGGCCGAGCGGTTCCAGAGCGAACTTGACGAGCAGAAGCGTGAAGTGGCGGACCTGTCCCGTCTCAGCGCGGAACAGTTTCGCGCCTTGACCCTGCAACTGGCGGACACCGAAGCACGACTGGTGCGTCTGGATGCTCTCGGGGAACGTCTGGTGGACGTGGCCGGCATCGACAGCCAGGAATTCGATTTCAGCAGCGCCCCGGCCATCGGCGGTCCGGAGGTGGAGGGCAGCAGCAGCTTTACGCCGCCGTCGTTCATGCAGGAGCTGGAGCGGGTGACCAGTGCTTTGCAGCGGCGCGAGCAACAGTTGGACATCCTGGAAAAGCTGTTGGCCAATCGCCAGCTCAAGGATGAAACCTTCCTGTCCGGCCGGCCGATTCCGCATGGCTGGATGTCCAGCCGCTATGGCCGCCGCACCGATCCGTTCAGTGGCCGGGTGGCCTGGCACAAAGGCGTGGATTTCGCCGCCCGGGACGGGTCGCCGATCATTGCCACCGCGTCCGGTGTCGTCACCTTCGCTGGCAAGAAAACCGGCTACGGGCAGTTGGTGGAAATCAATCACGGTAACGGTATCAGTTCCCGCTATGCCCACGCCAAGAGTGTCACCGTGGAAGTGGGAGATATCGTGCGCACCGGTGATACCGTCGCTATCGTCGGAACCAGCGGCCGTTCCACCGGTCCCCATGTGCACTATGAAGTGTTGAAGAACGGCCAGCAGGTGGATCCCTCCCCTTATATTGCCCGGGCGCGCCGCTAACGGCGGAAGCGGGTGAGAACCGGGGTGCTGTCAAGCGCCCCCAATGGCCCGGGGCCGTCGCCCGGGTCTTGATTCCTCCGCCCAAGGCTTGAATTATGGTCGCCCCTACCCAATCTCGTGAGTAGAATGATCCCTCCTTAGCGCGGGGCGCTCTGCTCCACCCATTGAGAAAAAACGGACGTTTCATGCTGTCTTCCATCGCAAAGAAAGTCTTCGGCACCAAGAATGACCGTGAACTCAAGCGTATGAGCCGCCTGGTCACGGCGATCAACGCGCTTGGTGACGACATGGCCAAACTGGATGACGAGGCGCTGAAAGCCAAGACTGGCGAATTGAGGGCCGCCTTCGCCGAGGGCAAGACGCTGGATGAACTGTTGCCGGAAGCGTTCGCCGTGGTCCGCGAGGCCGCCACCCGCATCATGGGGATGCGCCATTTCGATGTGCAGCTGCTGGGCGGGATCGCGTTGCACGAGGGGCGTATCGCCGAGATGCGTACTGGTGAAGGTAAAACTCTCACCGCGACCTTGCCGGCTTACCTCAACGCCCTGTCCGGTCTGGGCGTGCACGTGGTGACCGTGAACGAATACCTGGCCGAGCGGGACGCCAACTGGATGCGTCCCCTGTACGAGTTTCTCGGCCTCAGCGTCGGCATTATTTACTCCCAGCAGCCGGCGCCGGAAAAACGCGAAGCCTATGGTTCCGACATCATTTACGGTACCAACAATGAATACGGCTTCGACTATCTGCGTGACAACATGGCGTTCCGGTTGGAAGACCGGGTGCAACGCAAACTCAATTTCGCCATCGTCGATGAAGTGGACTCCATCCTCATCGACGAAGCCCGTACCCCGTTGATCATTTCCGGCCCCGCTTCTGATTCCTCCGAACTGTATCGCCAGGTCAATCTGCTGATGCCGCGGCTCCGGCCGCAGCCGGAAGAGGGCGATGAAACCGGTCACTATGTGATCGATGAAAAGCAGCGGCAGGTGGAACTGACCGAGGAAGGCCACCAACTGATTGAGTCGTTGCTGGTGGAGAACGATCTGCTGGAGCAAGGGGAGAGCCTGTACGCGGCCCATAACCTGACGCTGCTTCATCACGTGCACGCCGCCCTCAAGGCCCACGCCTTGTTCCACCGGGACCGGGAGTATGTGGTGCAGAATGACCAGATCGTCATCGTCGACGAGCACACCGGCCGGACCATGCCGGGCCGGCGCTGGTCCGACGGCATCCACCAGGCGGTGGAAGCCAAGGAAGGGGTGCGCATCCAGCAGGAGAACCAGACGCTCGCCTCGACCACGTTCCAGAACTACTTCCGCCTTTACGACAAACTCTCCGGCATGACCGGTACCGCCGACACCGAGGCAGTGGAGTTTCGCCAGATCTACGGCATGGACGTGGTGGTGATCCCCACCAACCGTCCGATGGCGCGGATCGACGCCAACGATCTGGTCTACCTGACACTGAAGGAAAAATTCGAAGCGATCGTCGACGAGGTGAAACAGTGTGTCGAGAAAGGCGCGCCGGTGCTGGTGGGTACCGCCACCATCGAGGCCTCCGAATACCTGTCCCATCGCCTCAATCAGGACAAGATCAAACACCAGGTGCTGAACGCCAAGCAGCACGAACGTGAAGCCCAGATCATTGCTCAGGCCGGCCGGCCGGGCACCGTGACCATCGCCACCAACATGGCCGGCCGCGGTACCGATATCGTGCTCGGCGGCAATCCCGAGGAGCAGATCAAGCATCTCGAGGATCCGGATGGGGCGGAGGCGCAGAAGATCCGGGACGAATGGCGGGACAATCACGCCAGGGTGCTGGAGGCCGGCGGCCTGCATATCATCGGCTCCGAGCGGCACGAATCCCGCCGTATCGACAACCAGCTGCGTGGCCGCGCCGGCCGTCAGGGCGATCCGGGTTACACCCGCTTTTTCCTGTCCATGGAAGATGACCTGATGCGCATCTTCGCCTCCGACCGGGTACGTAACATGATGCGTTCACTGGGTCTGAAGGACGGAGAGGCCATCGAGCACCGCTGGGTGACCCGTGCCATCGAGAATGCCCAGCGCAAGGTGGAAGCGCGCAACTTCGATATCCGGAAGAACCTGCTTGAATACGATAACGTGGCCAATGACCAGCGCCGCGTGGTGTACAGCCAGCGCGAGCAGATTCTGGAATCCGAGAGCCTGGCGTCTTCCATTGAAAGCATCCGCCGTGACGTGATGCCGGATGAAATTCATGCCTACATGCCGCCCGGTTCGGTGGAAGATCAGTGGGATGTGGATGGACTGGAGCGTACCCTGGCGAGCGAGTACAGCTGCCGGGCACCGGTAAGCCAGTGGTTGAAGGAAGATACCGGGCTGCACATCGACGGGGTGGTGGAAAAGGTCATCGAGACCATGGAAGAGGAATACCGCCGCAAGGAGCAGGAAGTTGGCGAGGAAACCCTGCGCCAGATCGAAAAACACCTGATGCTGCAGATCCTTGACCGTCATTGGAAAGATCATCTGGCCAGCATGGATCATCTGCGCCAGGGCATCCACTTGCGCGGCTATGCGCAGAAGAACCCGAAACAGGAATACAAGAAGGAAGCCTTCGAGCTGTTCCAGGCCATGCTGAACCAGATCCAGCACGAGCTGATTCGCGTGCTGCATAATTTCGAGGTGCGGCGCGACGACGAAGTGGAACGGCTGGAAGCCCAGCGCCAGGAAGAAGCCCGGATACAGGCGGAGCGGATGAAGGCGCAACAAGAGCAGATGGCCGCGCCCACCGCGTCCGGCGACGGTATCCAGACCCAGGGGCCGCCGCGGGTGGCCCAGCCGGTGGTGCGCGAAGGCCGCAAAGTGGGCCGCAATGAACCCTGTATTTGCGGTTCCGGCAAGAAGTACAAGCACTGCTGCGGCCGTCTGGAAACGTGATCATGGCGGTTCCCCGCGAGGGGAGAGCGCTTTCCCATCCAACCCCGCCATCGGCGGGGTTGGTGCGTTCGGGGGCCTTGCCCCTTTCGGCCCGGAAAGGCCATGCTATTAATCAGGGTCGCGAACAGGTGGCCCGCATCATTCCATGACCCTTGGTGAAGGATCGAACATGACGCAGTCGCAGTGGTTTCCGGTGGCCGGCGTGCGCCTGGCCGCGGTGGAAGCGGGCATTAAAAAAGCCCAACGTAAGGACCTGGTGGTGATCGAGCTGGCGCCGGGCAGCCGTGCCGCTGGCGTATTCACCCGCAACCGCTTCCAGGCCGCGCCGGTACAGGTGGCACGCCGTAACCTGACGGAAAAAGCGCCTCGCTACCTGATGATCAATACCGGCTATGCCAACGCCGGTACCGGTGACAAGGGGCTGGCTCTGTGTGAGGAAACCTGCGTGTTGCTGTCGGAACTGGCTCTGTGCCACCCGGCGGAAGTGCTGCCGTTTTCCACCGGCGTGATTGGTGAACCGTTCGCCATGGAACCGTTCGAAAACGGCTTGCCGACGGCGCTGGAGACTCTTGATGAGCATGGCTGGGGGCGTGCCGCCGAAGGCATCATGACCACCGACACGGTGCCGAAAGTGGCCAGCCGCCGCCTGGAGCTTGGCGGTGTGCCGGTGAATATCACCGGCATCGCCAAGGGAGCGGGCATGATCAAACCGAACATGGCCACCATGCTGGGTTACATCGCCACCGACGCGGATATCGCCAAGCCGTTGCTGGATCGCTGGGTGCGCCAGTTGGCGGATGCTTCGTTTAATCGCATCACCGTGGATGGTGACACCTCCACCAATGACGCCTGCATTCTGATCGCCACCGGCCAGTCCGGGGCGGCGCCGATCGAGCAGCAGGACAGCGAGGCTGCCCGCTTGGTGTTCCAGGCGCTGGAGCAGGTGTTCGTGGAGCTGGCCCAGGCCCTGATCCGCGATGCTGAGGGGGCCTCCAAGTTCGTTGAGATTCAAGTGGAAGGCGCCGCCAGCGACGGTGATGCCCTGGTGGTGGCGGAAACCATTGCTCATTCCCCGCTGGTCAAAACCGCCCTGTTTGCCTCCGACCCCAACTGGGGCCGTATTCTGGCCGCCGTGGGGCGCGCGCCGATCGATACCCTTGACGTGAGCCGGGTGGCGATCTGGCTGGATGAGGTTCGTATCGTCAATGAAGGTGGCGTCGACGATGAGTACACCGAGGAACGCGGCGCCGCCGTCATGGCGCGTCCGGAAATCACCATCCGTGTGGACCTGGCGGCGGGAGCGGGCCGGGGGCAAATGTGGACCTGTGATTTCAGCTATGACTACGTGAAAATCAACGCCGAGTATCGTACCTGACCATGTCTGATTCCCATGAGAGCCTTCCGGAAATCACCGTGGTGGCGGGCATTATTCGCGACGGAGACGGACGCTTGTGTCTGAGCCGCCGCCCGGAGCACAAGCATCAGGGCGGGCTTTGGGAGTTCCCGGGAGGCAAGGTGGAGCCGGGAGAGGCTCTCGACGTTGCCCTGGCCCGCGAACTGCATGAGGAGCTTGGACTGGATGTGACCGGATGCGAGCCGTTCATGACCGTGCGCCACCGCTACCCGGACCTCAAGGTCACCCTGCATTTCTGTGAGGTGCGGCGCTACAGCGGCGAGCCCCACGGCCGCGAGGGCCAGCCGGTGGAGTGGGTGCCGCTGGCCGATATCACCGAGCGCGCGTTTCCCGCCGCCAATCGCCCAGTGGCGCTGGCGCTGAGACTGCCGCCGGAGTGGGTGGTGGTGCCCGAGGGGCTCGAGGAGCCAGCCGTGGTCCAGGGGTTGGAGCGGCTGGACCCGCGACGGCAGGGTGTGTATCTGCGTGGCTGGAGTCAGGATCCGGCACTGCCGAGGCTGGCGGCGTGCTGCCGTGAACGGGGCCTGCCTTTCTGGGTCCGGGATGATGCGGCGCTGGCGGCGCGGGAACGGGCCGCCGGATTGCATCTGAGCCGCCGGGCTCTGATGGCCGCGTCGACGGTGGAACTGAACGGGTTTACCGGCGTGATCTCCGCCGCATGCCACGATGCCGCGGCCCTGGAGCAGGCTCTGGCGCTGGATATCCCCATGGCGGTGGTATCGCCGGTGGCGGCCACCGCCACGCATCCCGATGTGGCGCCCATGGGATGGGACGGTTTCGCCACGCTCACCGAAGGGCGGCCGCTGGTGTTTTATGCCCTGGGCGGGTTGTCCCCGGATGATCTGAGCACGGCCCGGGAGCACGGCGCCTATGGCGTCGCCGGTATCCGCGCCTTCTGGCCCGGGGTGGATTGATTACCGCTCCGGGTCGTCGAGATCGTCCACCGGCGCGTTCGGATCCCCCGGAATCACATGTTGCTCCGAGGCCCAGGCACCCAGATCGATCATCTTGCAGCGTTCGCTGCAAAACGGCCGCCAGGGATTGTCGTCCCAGCGGGTGGGTTTCTTGCAATGGGGACAGGGGTAAATGCGAGTGGTGTTATCCGCCATGGCGTCGGGCTAACTCCAGATAACGTTGATGCAGTTGTTCCAGTTGCTGATGAAGCCGCTCCAGGGGACCGTCGTTGGTCACCACGTCATGGGCCCGGGCCAGGCGTTCTTCCCGTGACAGCTGGGCACGCATGATCGCCTCCACTTGCTCCATGGGGACCTGATCCCGATTCACGGTACGGGCCACCTGAATTTCACCGGGCACGTCGACCACCAGAACGCGATGGGTCATGTCCTTTTGCCGCCCTTCCAGCAGCAAAGGCGAGACCAGCACGGTGTAATCGCTATCGCTGTCCTGGATCTGCCGGCGCAGCTCGTCGCCGATGGCCGGATGGGTAATCGCTTCCAACTCCCGCCGAGCCTGATCGTTGCTGAATACGATATCGCGCAGAGCCCGGCGATTGAGTGTGCCGTCTTCCTGCAATATCCGCTCGCCGAACCGATCGACGATGGCATGGAGTGCCGGTTGCCCCGGCTCCACCACGATCCGAGATGCCTGATCCGCATCGACGATGGTAATGCCCAGACGGGCCAGGAAATCGGTGGCGGCGGTTTTACCACTGCCAATGCCACCGGTGACGCCTACCACATACATGCTCTGTCTCCACCCGGAACTGGTCTGCAAACTACACGGCGGAGCCGGAAAAATCCAGAACGCCGCCTCCCCGGGCTGCCGTCGGCCTCTTGGCCATAAAGGGGTTGCCACGAAGCCGCTGTGGGAGCTTGCTTGCAAGCGAATCTTTCCCTGAAACACAATTCGCTTGCAGGCAAGCTCCCACAGCAACTTTGTAGGCAGAGAAGGCGATATCCTAGAATTGAAACAGACCCAGATAAGCACCGACGATGGTGTCGCCCCATAGCAGCGCGATCCAGCCGGCAATGGCCAGATAGGGACCGAAGGGAATGCCCTGACCCTTTTTGAGGCCACCACGAGCCATCATGCCAATGGCGAACACCAGACCCACCACCGAGGACAACAGAATCACCAGCGGCAGATATTGCCAGCCCAGCCAGGCGCCCAGCGCGGCGAGCAGTTTGAAGTCACCGTAGCCCATGCCTTCCTTGCCGGTGACCAGCTTGAATACCCAGTACAGGCTCCACAACGACAGATAACCGGCCATGGCGCCGACGACGGCGTCCGGCAGGGCAACCGGCGAGATGCCCAGCAGCGCCGCCAGCAAACCTGCCCACAGCAGCGGGAAGGTCATGGCATCAGGGAGCAGCGTGGTATCCAGATCGATGGCCGCCAATGCCAGCAGGGTAAAGCTGGCGAACAGCACGAATATCAGCCAGCCCCCATAGCCAAACTGCCAGGCGCAAACAGCGGCGATCAGGGCGCTGAGCAACTCGACCAAGGGATAGCGGGCACTGATGCCCTGGCCGCAGGCGCTGCAGCGTCCCTTCAACAGCAGCCAACTGACCACCGGGATGTTCTCATGCCAGCGAATGGCGTGGTCGCAATGCGGGCAGCGGGAACGGGGCACCACCAGGTTGTAAGGGCTGGTTTCCTCGATGGGCAGTTCCAGCACTTCCTGGGCTTCGCGCCGCCAGGTGCGCTCCATCATTCGCGGAACGCGGTGAATCACCACATTGAGAAAGCTGCCCACCAGCAGCCCGAACACGGTACAGAAGAGAATGAGCAGTGCGGGCTGGTCGGCGAGAAAGCTAAACACGAATGTCGTTATCCTGTTTGTTGTCGGTCAGACCACCTGACCCAGTTGGAAGATCGGCAGATACATGGCGATGATCAGGCCACCGATCAGCACACCCAGCACCGACATGATCAGCGGCTCCAGCATGCTGGTCAGACCGTCCACGAGATTATCCACCTCATCTTCGTAGTAGGTGGCGACTTTACCAAGCATACCGTCCAGGGCCCCGGATTCCTCGCCAATGGCGGTCATCTGCAAGGCCATTGGCGGGAAAACACCGGTGGAACGCATGGCGAATTGTAGCTGCTGGCCGGTGGCCACGTCTTCTTTGACCTGCACTACCGCCTTGCGATAAACCACATTGCCAGTGGCGCCGGCGCAGGCGTCCAGGGCGTCGATCAGAGGGACACCGGCGGCGAAGGTGGTGGACAGGGTTCGGGCAAACCGGGCCACGGTGGCTTTGTGAGTGATGTCGCCAATGATCGGCAAGCGCAGCAACAGGCGATCCACGGCGTCCTTGAAGGTTTGGGACCGTTTCCTTCCCTGGATGAAACCGGCAATAATCGCGCCTGCTCCAAGCAGTATGGGGAGAAAATGAGCCTGCAGTCCTTCGGACAATCCGATGACGAACTGGGTAAAGGCCGGCAACTCGGCCCCGAATCCTTCAAATAATTCCTGAAAGGTGGGCACCACTTTTACCAGCAGGATGCCGGTGACGATAACGGCGACACAGATGACGGCAATGGGGTATTTCACCGCCTTGCGGATCTTGGATTTCAAGGCCTCGCTTTTTTCTTTATAGAGCGCGACACGATCCAGCATGGTCTCCAGCGAGCCGGAAGCCTCGCCGGATTCGATCAGGCTGCAGTACAGATCGTCGAACAGTGTCGGGTGCTGTCGCAGGGCTCCGGCGAAGTTGTTGCCGCCTTCCACCTCGGTCTTGATCTTCAGCACCACGTCCTTCATCGATGGATTGTCCAGACCATCGGCGACAATATCGAAGGATTGCACCAGCGGTACGCCGGCTTTCATCATGGTGGCCATCTGGCGGGTGAACAGGGCGATGTCGGCGGGTTTGATCTTCTTCTTGCCGCCCAGGGACAGCTCCCGTTTCTTGATCACCTTGCGTGCCTGAATGCCCTGGCGGCGCAATTCAGCGCGCACCAGCGCCGGGCCCTTGCCGCTGATTTCCCCTTTGACTTTACTGCCCTTGCGATCAAGGCCTTCGTAGAGAAAAGTGGCGGTTTTCTGCTGCGCCGCTGTCTTAGCCATAGGCGTCCTGTATCCCCCTTAATCGTGTCTCGCGCCACGGAAATTCCGTGCACACGTCCCCATGAACGTTCTAGTGGCCGCTGGTGACCCGGTCCATTTCCTCCAGACTGGTGACCCCCTGCATCACCTTGAGCAGCCCGGAGCGGCGCAAATCGTTGAAGCCTTCCTTGCGGCACTGGTCGGCGATCTCGATGGAATTGCCATCCTGCATGATGATGCGGGCAATACCGTCCGTGACCCGGACCACCTCATAGATCCCCACCCGGCCCTTGTAGCCGTTATTGCATTTTTGGCAGCCTTTCGGGCCGAACACAGTAAAACCACTCTCGATGTCCTGTTCCGTGAAACCCATCGCAAGCAGCGAGGGTTTGGGCACATCCACCGCTTCCTTGCAGTGGCTGCAAAGGCGGCGGGCCAGGCGCTGGGCGATGATCAGACTCACCGAAGTGGCGATATTGAAGGACGGCACCCCCATGTTACGCAGACGGGTCAGGGTTTCCGGAGCGCTGTTGGTGTGCAGGGTCGATAACACCAGGTGGCCGGTCTGGGCCGCTTTCACGGCGATTTCCGCGGTCTCCAGATCGCGGATCTCCCCCACCAGAATGACGTCGGGATCCTGACGCAGAAACGCCCGCAGCGCGGACGAGAAATCCAGCCCCTGCTTGGGATTCACGTTGACCTGATTGATGCCTTCCAGGTTGATTTCCACCGGATCCTCGGCGGTGGAGATGTTGCGCTCCGGCGTGTTGAGAATGTTCACGCCGGTATAAAGAGACACGGTCTTACCGGAACCGGTGGGGCCGGTGACCAGAATCATGCCCTGGGGCTGGTTCAGGGCCTTCATGTACATGTCTTTCTGCTCGGGTTCATAGCCCAGCGCATCAATACCCATCTTGGCGCTGTCCGGATCCAGAATCCGCAGCACGATCTTTTCGCCAAACAGAGTGGGGCAGGTGTTGACCCGGAAATCGATGGCGCGATTCTTGGAAATCTTCAGCTTGATGCGACCGTCCTGGGGAACCCGCCGTTCGGAAATATCCAGGCGCGCCATCACCTTGAGCCGGGCGGCGATCTTGCTGGCGCTGTTGATCGGCGGCTTGGACATGGTCTGCAACACACCGTCCTGACGGAACCGTACCCGGTAGGTCTTTTCGTAGGGTTCGAAGTGCAGGTCCGAGGCGCCGCCCTTGATGGCGTCCAGCAGCAGCTTGTTGACGAAGCGAACGATGGGGGCATCGTCGGCGCCGTTGGCCTCGTCCTTGGCGTCCGCGGCCGGTTCACCGTTGGCCACGTCCAGATTGTCCAGTCCCTCGTCGAGATCGGCGAACGCCTTGCCCTCCGCCTCCGACTCCAGCCGGTCGATCCAACGGGTCAGCTTGTCGTCCTCGACAATCACTGTTTCCACGTTGAGGCCGGTATTGAAGCGGATTTCCTCCAGCGCCGGCAGATTGGTGGGGTCGGAGACGGCGACGAACAAACGGCTGCCCCTTTTGTACAGGGGCAGGACGGTGTGGCGGGCGATCAGCTTGGTATCCACCAGGTCCTTGACCAGGACATCCGGGGAAAACGCATCCAGATCTATCACCGGATCCCCGAACTCCTCGGCGGAAGCCCGTGCCACGGTGGCCGCGGTCAGCAGACCCGAGCCCACCAGACGCCGGACCAGCGGCATCTGCTCCCGGCGGGCGGCGCCGGCCGCTTCCATCACCTGCTCGGTGGACAGATGGCCTTCGTTGACCAGGCGGCGGGCGAGGCCGCTCAGGGATGATTGAGGACTGCTCATGGGTCGGAAAGAATGAGTTCGTGAATAGGAAATAATTCTTATGTATCAGAAGATTGGCAGCCTTTGTCCAGGCTGTAAAGAGCCGGTGCCCGGCGGCTGAGAACCGGGTCCCACTTCCTTGACGGAGAGCAACTGCTGGAGCGGAGCGGCCATTCGAGCAGGTGCCCAAACCCGTCCATTCAGGGTGACAAAACCGGTCAGTGGCTGACGCAAAGCGGCAGAGTGCACCGTTCACACTTTGTCTCCAGCCCCCGTGAATCCTGGCTCAGGCAAATTGGCCCGGTAGCTGCATTGGGGAAGGCGCGACGCTCGCCTTGGGGGTGAGCACGGAAAACACAGTTCCCGCTATGGAGACGCAACAATGAAAAACGTGCAAAAGGGTTTTACGCTGATTGAATTGATGATCGTGGTGGCGATCATCGGGATTCTGGCGGCGGTCGCGCTACCTGCCTATCAAGACTACACCGTCCGTTCCAAGGTGTCTGAAGCCGTCATCGCCGCTACTTCTCCGAAAGCTTTGATCAGCGAAGCTTTCCAAACCAATGGTCTGGCAGGTGTGACTGCTGCGGCTGACGAATATGCCACGCGGCCGCAAGCAGAGAAGCAGAGCAAGGTGGTGGAAAATGTTGAAATCGACAATGCAACCGGTGCTATCACTGTAACTCTAAAAGGCGCTACAGCTGCCGGTTTGCCGGATGATGCGGCCGGTAAGACTCTGATCTTTACTCCTAATGTTCAAGGTGCTCAGATTACAGCTGGGGTGACCGGAGCAATTGACTGGGCATGTTCTTCGACTACCAATACCACAGCTACGGCCCGAAGCCTGGTTGTTGCTGATAATGGTACTTTACCGGCCAAGTATGCACCTGGGGAGTGTCGATAACTTTCTTGTGGGAAACTAAGCAGGCCTCGCTTTTTGCCTTTGCAATCGCAGGCAGAAAGCGAGGCCCTGCCTCGTCAACCGTAACCCCCCGAAACCTGTTCTCATAGCACGCCCAATCGCAACCCAAACGGCTTCAACAACTTCTCCGCCTAGCGGTAGCCTTACACATCTCTCCAGCGCTGAAACTCAGCCGGGCGCAGGCCGTATCGTGCCAGAACGCCTTCGTGGAGACGGCGTAGCTCCTCGATGATCAGGTCCGCCACTTTTCTCTTCTCCTCTTCGGAAGTCAGATCTGTCAGGCTGTTCCTGATCACGTCCAGGGGGGCTGTCGGCACGGAGCACCACCTGACGAACCGTCTCCCTGATCCTTTGGTGCCAGGCCAGGCGCATCGGATCGAGTTCCGTGAGTTCCTGTTTGATGGCTAGGTATTCCTGGGTGGAGCATTCATAGGCCCAGAGGTAGAGATCACGCAGAAGTTCGATGCGTGTCAGTTCGTACACTCCCAAGATGGCACGGCTGTAGGCCTGCTCCGGCACGCCGAGGAAAGCCAATGGACAGAGGTTGGCGCGGATGAGCGGAAGGTTGGCGGCCAAGCGGGAGTAGGTGTTGCTCAAGGTGGCAGGAGGCCCTGGACAGATCGATCAGCAGGCGGTCCAGGATAGCGCCGCCGTAAGTGACCGCCGTTCGCTCGATTTGGCCGGTGTCCCCCATGGGAAAATGGCAATGTAGCGGCGGGCCCGGGCGGCGCCCGCCGTTCGCACTTTGCGTTGGGTGACCAGAACCGCCAGCCATCGCTGAAGCGTGCGTCGGGGAATGTCCGAGTGCAGCCCGAGAAGCTCGCTGATATTCAGGCCGTCGGGGTGGGCTTGAAGACTTTGAAGCACAGCGTCCGGAGAACTCATGGTGGCGCGATTTTTGACCTCTGTGGCGCGATTTTGGCATAAGAGCGAGAATCGCGCCACTTAGATGGCGCGATTCGTGGGGGAGCACCGGCCCTAGACTCGGGTCTCGACCGGCGCCGCGGAACCCTCTTTCTTCGCCAACAAAAACAACGTCACCGTAATCACCGCCCCCAGCACGTCACTCCACAGGCCGGGATAGATCAGCGACAGCGCGCCGGCCAGGGCCAGCAGACGCCACACCGCGCCCAGCGGACGCCGCAGATAGCCTTCCACCGCCACCGCCAACAGCAGTACCCCTACCGTCCCGGTGATGATCACCCAGATGATGTTGCCGACGGTGGCGTCGATCATCAGCATGTTGTGGGCGAACACGAACATGTAAGGCACGACGAAGCCGGCCACCGCCAGTTTCATCGCCTGGAAGCCGGTGGCGTTGGGCGAGCCGCCGCTGATGCCGGCGCCGGCGTAGGCGGCCAGGGCCACCGGTGGTGTCAGGTTGGCGAAGATGCCGAAGTAGAAGACGAACATGTGGGCGATGAAGATGGCGGTATCATTGTCGCCGGCCAGTTCGCGGAACAAGGGCAGGTTGAGCAGGATCGGCGCCGCCATGGTGCTGGTGATGATGTAGGTGGGGATGCTCGGCAGCCCCATGCCCAGCACGATGGACGCGATCATGGTCAGCATCAGGGTCGCCAGCAGTTGCAGGGTCGGGTAGGGAATGGCCCGTCCCAATTGCACCACCGCGTCGGCGGCTTCCAGCGCGATACCGGTGAGGGTGGCGATACCAACGATGATGCCCACGGCGCCGCAGGCCAGGGCCACGGGAATGGAGTTGCGCACGCCGTCGGTCATGGCGTCACGGCAATCGGCCACATCCATCTTCTCCGCCACCAGGCCAAGCCGGGCGCGAACCGCGTTGATCAGCACCGGAATGGCGATGACCGCGAACAGAGTCAGGCGGCTGGTTGGCATGGAAGGAATGGGATTGCCGAGAATCAGGGCGCGCAGCTGCGGCTCGAAGATCAGCAGAGTCAGCAGGATCGTGGCGCCGATCGTCACCCGCCGGGTGCCACAGATCAGCACCGTGGCGGCGATGGACCAGAAAGCGGCGAAGAACGGCGCGCGCCCTTCGAACAGCAACCACATCAATACCGCCATCGGCACCAGCAGGTGGCCGCGCTTGATCATCACTTCCTTGATCGGCGTCAGTTGGGATCTGGGAATCCCTTCCAGGCCGTTGCGCATGGCGCGCAGATGCACCTGGAACAGCACACCCAGATAGAACAGCAGGGCGGGAATGATGCCGGCCATGATCACCTGGGTGTAGGGCACCGACAGCACTTCCGCCATGATGAAGGCGGCGGCGCCCATGATCGGTGGCAGGATCTGTCCGCCGACACTGGCGGAGGCTTCGACCGCGCCGGCGAAATTGGGTTTGTAGCCGGTTCGCTTCATCAACGGAATGGTGAAGGCGCCGGTGGTTACCACGTTGGCGATGGCCGAGCCATTGATGGAACCGAGAAAACCGCTGGCCAGCACCGCCACCTTGGCGGGACCGCCCCGGGTGTGGCCCGCCACGGCCAGGGCGAGATCATTGAACAGCTGCCCCAGCCCGGATTTCACCAGGAAAGCGCCGAACAGAATGAACAGGATGATGTAGCTGGCGGATACGGCGATGGCGGTGCCGAGCAGGCCTTCGGTGATGAACACCAGATGCGACATGATCTGCCGGCCTGTGGCCAGGACGATAGCCTCGTTGATCCGTGGATAGAAAGACAGCTTGGCGTAGAAGCCGTAGACCAGAAAAAGAGCGGCCAGAATCGGTAAGCCCCAGCCGGTTACCCTGCGGGTGGCATCCAGCACCAGCAGGATGGCCACCGCGCCCACCACCATATCGACCTGATTGATACGTCCGCCCGATGTGATCACCCGGTCCGTCACCACCAGCATATAAATGCCAATGGCAAAAGCGACGATAACCAGAATGGCATCAAACCAGGGGACCCGGTTCCGCGCTCCTTTTTTGGTGATCGGATAGAGGATGAATGCCAGAGCCAGCAGCACATAGAGATGGATGCTGCGCTGGGCGATATCCACCAGCGGCCCGGAAAAGGAAGTGTACAAATGGAAGGACGCCAGCAGGACGCACACAACGGTAATAAAGGCGAGGATCCAGCGGGGCAAGGCGTCGCGGACCAGACTCTCGCGATCGTATTTTTCCAGCGCTTCCTTGATGGCGGGATCCGTTTCCACCCTCTCCGGTTCCGGTGGAAGTGGGGAAGGGGATGAAGCAGATGGGTTCATGGCGATCTCCACTGCCGCCACCAGGTTCCGAACCGGGCGGGCAGCATCGTCAACAAGGGGGCTTCCCGAGTCGTGAATGTCAGAATCGGCGGGACACCGGGATGCGTCAGATCCAGTGTCCGCCCTTGGAAGTATAGTCGGTAGTGTTCTGCCTCGGCGGCCTGGACATGCAGCGGATCCACCGGGCGGTGGATGCCGCTCATGACCACCCAGCCCTGTTCGAGACGGGTTTCGCGGCCCACGGCGGCGGGGACACCGGCACCGAAGGTCTTGAACCGGGTTTCCACCAGCATCAGGCTGCCATTCGTCTGAATCTGGAACCGTTCTTCCCAGTCTTCTTTTTCCACCGAGTGCGTCCAGCGCAATGCGAAGTCGGAACCGGAGGTCGCGGGGAAGGCGTAACGCAGTGCTTCGCCTTCCTCAATCACCAACCAGAATCTCGGCCAAAGCAGTGCCGCGAGAACCGCCGCCATGATCGGAACCAACGCCAACCGCCAGCGGCGCCGGATTCCGATCCTCGCTACCACCGTGCCGGCTTATTCGCCGCCGTCGCGGCTGTCGTAATAGCTCTTGGCGCCGGGATGCAGAGGAACCACCAAGTGCTGGTCCATGGTTTCCGGGTCAATGTCCTTGAGGGCGCCAACCGACACTTTGCCGGAGTGCAGATAGTCGTCGAAACGCCCGGTCAATTCCTCCGCCACCTTACTGTCCATGGAGGCGGGAACGATCAGGATGTTGCGAATCGCCACCGTGGTGACCTCGGCATCCAGGTTGTAGCGCTCGGGTTTGCCGGCGGGAATGGTGTACGTCTCATAGTAGGGATAGGCTTCGAGCAGTTTGTCGGCCACCTCGCCGGTGACCGGCACGAACGTCACGTCGTTGGTCTGCATCAGTCCGGTAATGCTGGAGTTGGGAACGCCGGAAGTGAAGAAGGCCGCGTCCAGGTTGCCGTTGCTCATTTCCGTCACGCTGTCGGCATAGCCGGTGTGGCTGACCCGGGCCAGATCATCGTAACTGAGGCCGGTGGCTTCCAGCACGATTTTGGCGCTCTGTTCCACGCCGGAACCGACCTTGCCCACGCCGACCCGTTTGCCGGCCAGATCATCGACGCTGTCGATACCACTATCCGCGGTGGCGACGATCTGCACCACGTTGGGGTAGAGCCCCGCCAGGGTGGTGATGTCGGCCTTGTTGCCCGCGAACTGATTGTTGCCGTTGACCGCGTCGTAGGCCACGTCGCTCATGACGATGGCGATCTGATTAAGGCCATCCTGAATGTTCTGGATGTTTTGCACCGAGGCTCCGGTGGAAACCACCTGTACCCCGCCGATAAGGTCGCTGGCCTCGAAGATGGGTTTCAGCGCGCCGCCGATGGGATAGTAGGAACCGGACGTGCCGCCGGTACCGAAGATCAGATTCACGGGCGTGCTGTCGCTGGTCTGGGTCTGTTCGGAAGCCGAGCCATCGGTGCTGCTTCCACCTTGTGGCGCGTCCTGGGGCTCGTCGCCGCAGCCCGCGAGCAGGGCGCCGGACAACCCCAGCGTGGCGGCAAGAATCAAAGTACGAGGTGCCATGGATCTTCTCCTGTTTTTATCGCCATGATGAATACGTGGACCCGCACTAGCTTACGAGCCGTACCACTTTGATACCACGTGAAGAGGCTAAGACTAAAGTAGAACGGGGAAGAAGGGAGAGGGAGAGGAACAGCCGGACTACGAAGCCACTGTGGGAGCTTGCCTACAAGCGAAACTTTGGGAAACCGGCCCAATTCGCTTGCAGGCAAGCTCCCACAGTGGCTTCGTAGTGGCTTCTAAAGCGGACCGGGATCAGTTCAGTACCCGGTAACCGCGTCCGCGCATGCAGTTTTTCATGACCTGGGACTTTTCCTGTTGGGCGTCCCCGGCCTTGCCGGCGCCGCCCAGTACCGCGCCGCCGCCGGCCATGCGGCCAGCAGTGCCGGAATCACCGAAAATGGCACCGAGAATGCCGCCAAGCACCGCGCCGCCGACGGCACCCTCCGCGGCATCCCGGCCGGTGGAAACCTGATCGGCGACCTGCTCGCATTCGGCCAGATCCTGCTGATACTGAGCCTGATCCACGCCCTGCGGGTCCACCACGATCCGTTTGGTCGAGGTGCAGCCGGTCATCAGCAACAATCCGGCGGTACCGAGGATGATCATTGCACGCATGGCTTCTCTCCTTAGTCTGCCTCGTTATGCACATTCCATGATATGTGATGCCGTGTCGATAGCTCCGGCGCTCGCTTCCGTTTACCCCGATGATACGCGATTTGGCCGTATGGAGGCTGAACAGCAGGGAATTTTACGTTACCTGGCTTTGAGCTTTTCGCTGTTAACTGTCCACTATCAACTGTCGACTTTTCAAGCTGTCCCCTGCAGGCGCAGCGACAGGTCCACCGCCTGACAATGCTTGGTCAGAGCGCCGGAGGAGAGGTACAGCGGGCGGCTGTCCGGCAGGGTGGCGACATCATCCAGAGTGCGGTTGCCGGAGATTTCCAGAGCGCTGTGCGGTGCCAGCGACATGGCCTCGGCCAGCATCTCCGGGGTGAAATTATCGAGCATGATCTGGTCCGGAGTCAGCGCCGCCGCTTCTCGCAGTTCATCCAGATTTTCCACCTCGATGATGATTTTCTTGTTGGCGGCGACACGGCGGGCCTGCTCGATGGCGGCGGTGATCGACCCACAGGCGGTAATGTGGTTTTCCTTGATCAGAAAAGCGTCGTACAAGCCCAGGCGATGGTTTTCGCAGCCCCCGCACAGGACCGCGTATTTCTGCGCCGCGCGCAGGCCTGGCAGGGTCTTGCGGGTGTCCAGCACGGTGACCGTGGTGCCGGCCACGGCGTCGGCGTAGCGCCGCGCGCTGGTGGCGGTGGCCATCAGCGTCTGCAGGAAATTCAGTGCGGTCCGTTCGCCGGTGAGGATGCGGCGGGTATTGCCGCTGAGCGTGCAGAACACGGTGCCGGCGGCCAACCGCTCGCCTTCCCCGGCGTGCCATTGCACGTCCACGCCACCCAGTTGACGGAATACTTCCTCGGCCCAGGGCGCGCCGCACATGACCGCGTCCTCGCGGGTCACAATGGTGGCTTGCGCCTGTGCGGACTCGGGGATCAGCTGCGCGGTGATATCACCGTCGCCGATGTCTTCTTGCAAAGCGAAGGCCACGACCCGCGCGATATCGGCGCGGGCGTAGTCGGGCAGGGATCGGGTCGTCATTGTTGATCGAAAAACTCTTTGCTGAGGCGCACCACCACGGGGGCCAGGAATAACAGAGCGATCAGATTCGGGACCGCCATCAGAATGTTCATGATATCGGCTATCGGCCAGACCAGGCCCAGGTCCATCATCGCGCCTACCGGTACCACCAGCACCCAGACCCAGCGAAACGGCACCAAGGCGCGCTCGCCGAACAAATACTGGGTACAGCGTTCGCTGTACAGGCTCCAGCCGAGCAGGGTGGTGAACGCGAAGATAGCCAGACCACAGGTCACCACGATTTCGCCATAGGTGCCGAAAGTGCTGGAAAAAGCCAGGGCGGACAGGGGAGCGCCCTTTTCACCGCTGGTCCAGGCACCGCTGGCGACGATGGCCAGACCGGTGACGGAGCATACCACGATGGTGTCGATAAAGGTGCCGAGCATGGCGACACTGCCCTGGCGGGCGGGGTGGTCGGTGTTGGCGGACGCATGGGCGATGGGCGCGCTGCCCAGGCCGGCCTCGTTGGAGAAAATACCCCGGGCAATACCATATTGGATCGCCTCCTTGATCACGGCGCCGGCGAAGCCCCCC
>SWCF01000598.1_pt1 | contig 104054 bp, 81 predicted proteins | sample 4690081 | NCBI WGS metagenome assembly SWCF01 (sample SAMN10267280, study PRJNA491770) | bioreactor metagenome | isolation source: DHS bioreactor inoculated with | place: Japan: off Shimokita Peninsula
ACCAGCTGGTTGGCGCAGACCACCGGCACGTTCACCGAGCCGAGCGTCTCCTTCACCGTGCCTTGCGCGAACACCGCCTTCGACCACACCGGAAAGCCCATCTCCGTCAGGTCGCGCACGTCGCGCACCCCTGCGTCGATCACAAGGCCGATGCCGCCGCGCGCCTGCATGGAGGTGGCCAGCAGGTCGCCGAAATAGCCGTCCTCGCAAGGCGACGTCGGCGCCAGCACCAGCATGTCGCCGGCCTGCACCTGTTCGATCGCCACATGCACCATCCAGTTGTCGCCCGGAGGCGCGGAGATGGTCACAGCGGAGCCCGCAATCCGGGCGCCGGAGTAGATCGGTCGCATATAGGACGCCAGAAGACCTTTGCGTCCCTGCGCCTCGTGTACGGTCGCAACCCCGCAGGCGCCAAGGGCCGCGATGATGTCCTTGTCGGCGCGTTCGATGTTTTGCACCACCACGCCCGACCGGGTCACTGCGCCGGCCATCAGAGTTCGTCCACCGTGCGCGGATAGATCGACTGGAAGCCTTCGGCATAGCGGCAGTCGCGCCCGCCGGCCTGGCCGCCGGAGTTGCGGCGGAAGTGGTTGCCGCGGTTCTCGGCCACGTTTTCGTAGAAGTGCCACAGGTGCTCCTGGCCCTGCATGCACTGGATCGCCGCCCACTTCTTGTCCCACACCGGGGTGATGTCCAGGAACACGTCCGGCTTCCATTCCATCTGCTCGGTCTGGTGCGGCTCGAACAGGTAGAGCTGCGGCGCGCCGAGCACCTTCTGGCCCGGATTGTGGCCCCAGGCCTGGGCGATCATCCGGCACTCGATGGCGAACTGGGTCGTGGCCATGTGGTCGGTGTTGTAGGGGTCCCACTTGGAGTGGCTCAGCATGAAGGACGGCTGGACTTCGCGGATCACGTCGACCATGCGGTCCTTGGCGTCCCGGTCCAGGGTGAGCGGATAGTCGCCGAGGTCGAAGAAGCGGATGTCGGAAGCACCGAGCGCGGCGGCCGCATTCTCGGCTTCCTTGCGCCGTTCGGTCTTGACCTTCTCCAGGGTCATGCCTTCCTGCTTCCACAGCTTCGCGCTCTCGCCGCGTTCGCCGTAGGACAGGCATACCACCGTCACGTCGTAGCCGCGCTCCTCGTGCAGCGCGATCGCGCCACCGCAACGCCACACAAAATCCGCCGAATGCGCACTGATAACCAATGCCGTTTTCTTTGAAGTCATATTGAATTTTCCGCCCTGAATATCTCGTTTTGCCCCTCGAGCGACGAGGTTTCGTGCGCACGATGCTCCAGAAGCTGCAAGAATCCCATTTCAAAAGGGAACGCTTGTTATAAAATTTTGCTATAACGAATTCCAAACAGGAAGCGGTCACTGAATGAGATTGAAGGTTCCCAACATCCGGCATCTGAGGGTGTTCAGGCGCGTCGCGCAGTGCCACAGCGTCAGTGCGGCCGCGGAAAAGGAGCATTTGTCCCAACCCGCCGTGACCCAGGCGATCTCAAAACTGGAAGACGAACTCGATGTCCAGCTGTTCGAGCGGCGCGCGGACGGCATGTTCGCAACGGAGGTCGGCGGCCGCCTGCTGGAGCGTGTCGAGCGTGCGCTGGACCATCTGCAGGTCGGCGCAAGGGAAGCGTCCAGGGTCGGGGCAAAACAGAAGGAACGCGGCTTTTCCCATTTCGACCGCCTGGTGACGGCCGCCCAGCTTCGGGCCCTGATCGCCATGTCGGAGGCGCATAATTTCAGTATTGCCGCCCGGAATATCGGCATTTCCCAACCGTCGATCCATCGCGCGGCGCGCAATCTGGAACGGTTGTCGGGTATCAAGCTTTTCAATCCGGCGCAGGAGGGTATCTCGTTGACGCCGGCCGCCCAGGTTCTGGCGCAGCGAACAAAGCTTGCGCTGGCCGAACTGCAGCAGGGTTTCGACGAGGTTGACGATTTTCTGGGTCGGGATTCCAGCCAGATTATCGTCGGATCGCTGCCGCTGGCGCGGACCTATCTTCTACCGATGGCGATCGACCGTATGGTCCGGGTTCGGGACAAGGTGCAGATACGTGTTCTCGACGGGGTCTATGCGGAACTCCTGCAGGGCGTTCGCCAGGGGGACATCGATTTTCTCGTCGGCGCCCTGCGCAAGACGCTCCCGGTCGACGATGTGGTACAAGAGGTCCTGTTCGACGACCCTTTGGCCATCGTGGTCGGCGCCAATCATCCCCTGTTGCAGAAGGCGAACGTAACGCTTGAAGATACGCTCGCCTATCCGTGGGTGGCTCCGCCCAAGACGACGCCTGCCGGCGGTTATCTGTTCGATACCTTGCGGATCGATGAATTGCCCGAGACGCCGGTCCGGGCGGTCTCCAGTTCGCTCATTCTGGTGCGTGGCCTGCTGATGATGGGGGATTACATCACGATTATCTCGCAAAGCCAGATCCGCAGCGAACTGGAGCGCGATCTTCTGAAGCCGCTGCCGATAGACCTGACCAACAATACCAGGCCCATCGGCTTGACCTACCGTGCAGACTGGAGGCCGACGGAGACGCAGAAACAGTTCCTCACTTACCTGCGCGAAATCAGCGTTTCGGATCTCTCAGGAGCGGCCAAAGAAGCGCTTCTATTGAAAAAATGAATAGCAGCCTCTTCGATTGAATACCCTTTCGGCGTTCTTGAATGATAGGGAGACAGGCTGTATCGGTCATGTATACATGCTGTGGAAGCGAAACGTGAGGAGGGGAAAGCTTCGCCGGCCGGCCGGGAAGCCCGAAACCGGGCGCCTGAAAAAGGCCTGTTTCGTCCGGAGGGGCGAAGCCGATTTTATGATAAGATGAACCATGACGCATGGCATTGGACGGGGCATTGGACGGGCCGCCGGAATGCGTAGACCAGCATCGACTATCGAAGCGCCGGTTTCAATGCCGTAACGCACGCGCGCCGCGCCTGAACAGCCGCATAAGGACAGACCTTGGCGGCGCTATGCGGGCGATGTCGCAATTGGAGGATTCCGGATTCCCGGTTTGGCCCCGAGCGGCCGCGGGAACCGGGCAGAAAACGGATTCACAGGAGAAACTTGGCCATGGAAAAGGAATATGAAGATATTCCTGGAACCTTCGTGTTCGATGCCGATCGGTCGCGTGAAGGTTACCATTTGAACCAGTTCTGCATCTCGCTGAGATTGCAGAAGAACCGCGATGAATTCAACGCCAATGAAGAGGCTTATCTGGACAAATTTCCGATGAAGCCCGAACAGCGTGAAGCGGTGCTGAAACGGGACTGGAACGGGCTGCTCGAGCTGGGCGGCAACATCTATTACACCTCGAAGCTTGCCGCCAACGACGGCATCAATTTCCAGAATCTCGCCGGGCTGATGACCGGCATGGGCGTGGAAGCCTACCGGGACATGATGCTGCATGGCGGCCGGTCCATCGAAGGCAATCGCTACAAATCGGAATGGAGTGAAGATTAATGGCCCGTATCACCGCAGGCGTCGGTTGTTCCCACGTGCCCGCCATCGGCGTGGCCATGGACACCAAGATCACCGACCAGCCCTATTGGCAGCCCGTTTTCAAGGGCTTCGAAAAGTCGCGCGAGTGGATGAAGGAAAAGAACCCGGACGTCATCTTCCTCGTCTACAACGACCATTGCACGGCCTTCGATGCGTCTTGTATCCCGACCTTCGCGCTCGGTGCTGCCGCCGAGTTCAAACCGGCCGATGAAGGCTGGGGACCGCGTCCGGTACCGGTGGTCAAGAACCACCAGAAGCTGGCAAGCCACATTGCCCAGTCGCTGGTCCTGGACGAGTTCGACATCACCATCATGAACGAGATGGAAGTCGACCACGGCCTGACTGTGCCGCTTTCGGTCATGTACGGTGACATGGGGCCGGACGACGAGTGGCCGGCGCTGGTCATTCCGCTTGCCGTCAACGTGGTGCAGTATCCCGCACCCACCGGCAACCGCTGCTACAACCTGGGCAAGGCGATCCGCCGCGCCGTGGAGTCCTTCGAGGAAGACCTCAACGTGGTCATCTTCGGCACCGGTGGCATGAGCCACCAGCTGCAGTACAAGCGGGCCGGCCTGATCAACGCCGAATGGGACAAGCGCTTCCTCGATCTTCTGACGGAAGATCCGGTCTATGCCAGCAAGATCCCCCACGTGGAATACCTGCGTGAAGCCGGCTCCGAAGGTGTGGAAATGGTGATGTGGCATGTCATGCGCGGCGCGCTCGACGACGAGGTCACCGAGGTGCATCGCCATTACCATGTTCCGGCGTCCAACACGGCGGTCGGCCACATCATTCTGGAAAACAAAGCTGCCTAAAGCGAATGTCCCCGGGACCGGTTTCAGGATCCGTTCCGGACCCGTCCCGGGGGCATGTCATCTAGAACTGAGAGGAATTGTCACATGAGAGTTTGTGTCGCCGGCGCCTACGGCGCTTTCGGTATCAAGCACCTTGATGCCATTGCAAACATCGAAGACGTTCAGGTCACCTCGGTGATGGGGCCGACCAAGGAGAAGATCGAAGCGTTCGCGGCAGAACGCGGGATCGGCCATGCCGGTGCGACGCTTGAAGAATGCCTTGAACGCGACGACGTCGACGCGGTGATCCTGGCGACCCCGACCCAGATGCACGCCGACCAGGCGGTTGCCTGCATGGAAGCCGGCAAGCATGTGCTGGTCGAGATCCCGATGGCCGACAGCCTCGCCGACAGCCAGCGCGTCGTTGCCAAGCAGAAGGAAACGGGTCTGGTGGCCATGGCCGGACAGGTCCGCCGCTTCAACCCGAGCCACCAGTGGATCCACAACAAGATCAAGGCCGGTGAGCTGAAGATCCAGCAGATGGATGTCCAGACCTACTTCTTCCGCCGCTCCAACACCAATGCCAAGGGCGAGCCGCGCAGCTGGACCGATCACCTTCTGTGGCACCACGCCTGCCACACGGTCGACCTGTTCCAGTATCAGACCGGCGAAACCGTGTCCGAAAGCTTCGGCCTTCAGGGCCCGATGCATCCGGACCTCGACATTGCCATGGACATGGCCATCGGCATGAAGACCCCGAACGGGGCGATCTGCACCCTGTCGCTGTCGTTCAACAACGAAGGTCCCTTCGGCACCTTCTTCCGCTACATCTGCGACAACGGCACCTACCTTGCCCGCTACGACGATCTGTTCGACGGCTACGACAAGCCGATCGACCTGTCGGGCGTTGCCGTTTCCAACAACGGCATCGAGCTGATCGACCGCGAGTTCTTCTCCGCGATCAAGGAAGGCCGCGAGCCGAATGCGAGCGTTGCCCAGGTCCTTCCGGCCATGGAAACCCTCGACACGATCGAGCGGTCCTTCCGTTAAGCGGATTGCCACACATCAGGATGCCCGGGCATTTGCGCCCGGGCGTCTTTTTTTTGTAATCTCCAATCGTCAGATTTCGTCCCGCCCGCACAGTCAGATTTCACGAAAGCAGTCTCATGAAGCAACGCAAGCTTGGTCCCTTCACGGTTTCGGCAGTCGGTCTCGGCTGCATGAATTTCGCGCATGGCTACGGCAATCCCCTCAGCCGGGAAGACAGCGCGACCCTTCTTCTGAAGGCGCTCGACCTGGGCTACACCCACTTCGATACCGCGACCATGTACGGGGCGGGCAAGAGCGAGGAAATCATCGGCGAGACGATCGGCGGCCGCCGGGACGAGTTCTTCCTCGCCAGCAAGTGCGGGCTCTATCCGGGCAAGGGCGACAAGCCGCGCGATATCGACGGCGATCCGAAGCGGATCAAGCAGGCCTGCGAGGACAGTCTCCGCCGCCTGAAGACCGACGTGATCGATCTTTATTACCTGCACCGCTTCGACCGCAACATTCCGATCGAGGACAGCGTCGGCGCCTTTACCGAACTGGTCCAGGAAGGCAAGATCAAGACCTACGGGCTTTCGGAAATGTCAGCCGAAACGATCCGGCGCGCTCATAAGGTGCACCCGGTCACGGCCGTTCAGACCGAATATTCGCTGTGGACCCGGAATGCCGAAATCGCGGTGCTCGACACCTGCAAGGAACTGGGCATTTCCTTTGTGGCCTTCAGCCCGCTTGCCCGTGCCTTCCTGACCGGCAAGTTCGGCATGGACAATGTGCTCAATCCGAACCCTGGCGACCTCAGGCGCAACATGCCGCGCTTTTCGCCGGAAAACTACGCGCGCAACCTGAAGCTTCTCGACGATTACAAACTGGTTGCCGACGAGGTGGGCTGTTCGATGGCGGAGCTGGCACTTGCATGGGTTCTTGCCCGGGGCGACCACATTCACGCCATTCCGGGTACGACCAATCTCGACCACCTGGCGGAAAACGCCCGCGGCGCGGACGTGGAAATCGACCAGTCGGTCGTCGACCGCCTCGATGCGATCATCAACCAGCAGACGGTTGTCGGCCCCCGCTACAGCGCGGCCCAGCAGCCGGACATCGACACGGAACAGTTCCCGCAGGAGCATTGAGCTGGTATCATTGGTGACCGTGTCGGAAAAATCAGGTTTACCTTTTCTCGAACGCGACACGACCATGCCAATGGATATTGATGAATTGATGAGGGTCGCACTCGATGGAGATGCGCCCTCAAGGGAAAGAATTGACGCTCAAGATGTCCTGATACGTAAATGGCGCGTCGGTGAAGCGCTTGAACCGCTGATTGCGCTTCTGGAATCCGAAAAGACACTTGAGCGGGAATTTGGCGCCTATTTCCTCAAGGAAATCATGGGCCCCGTGGAAGGATTGAGAGCTGCCGCCACGAAGCTCAGCGAAGACCCTCTTTCGGAATGTCGCCGTGCCTTTGTGGATTTCATGTCGGATTCGTTGTTTTACGACGATCAGATCGCAAAGGGACTGTTCGATTGCTTGTGTGATAGGGACCTTGGTGTCCGTTACTATGTAATTTTATGGGCGGTCGGGGCAAGTAACCGCCGTTTCCGGCATTTCTGGAAATTTTCACAGTCCGAGATGGACAAGATAGACCCCAAATTAAGGGGCGCTGACAGAAATAAAAGGATCGCGGAGCAGAATGAATTCTGGAAGAATTCACACCGCAACCGGGCTCGGCGCGGTCTGGAAATAATCAGTCGGTTACGGGCGTCGGTTCCGCTGGAATGCATCAGAGCGGACCTGCCCGGAGAAGACGATTTCGTCTACGATTCCCTCAAGTCTTCAGAATATCATTTGCGAAATTATGTTGCGAGAAATGCTCGTTTCCTCGACTGAATTTTTGGGCCTCCGGCTCACCCTGCCTCAATCGGCGCCGAGCGGAACTGGCTCGGTGTCTTGCCCGTCCTCTTGCGGAAGAAGCGGGTGAAGTAGGCCGGGTCCTGGAAGCCCAGTTCGTAGGCGACCATGGCCGAGGTGGCGTTGGTGTAGGTCAGGAGCCTCCTGGCCTCCAGTGCCACGCGGGCATGGATGATGTCCTGGGTCGGCTTTCCCGCGAAGCTCTGGCACAGGCGGTTGAGCCGGGCCGGGCTCATGGCCAGGGCCCTGGCATAGTCCCCGATCGACCAGTGGTCGCGGTAGTGATCCTCCACCAGGCCGGTGAAACGGGTGAAGGTCTCGTGGGCATAGCCGCGCGCGCCTGTCGCGACGGCCACCGTTTCCGCCCGGCGGGCGACCGCCATCATCACCACCCGCAACAGCCAGTCCAGCATGGAGCTGCGGCCCGGCTGGGTCTGGCTGAACTCCCGGGCCATCTGCATCAGCGAGGTGTGAATGAAATCCGCATCGTCCGGGGCATTGGCAAAGTCCAGGATGTGCGGTTCCTTCATCAGGGCTTCGAAGAACTTCCGCGCTCGGCGGAAGCGGGCGTCCATGGCAACCGTATCGGCGGCGGTGACCACATAGCCGACGGTGCCCTCTGAAAAGGTGAAACTGTGCACCGCGCCGCCGGGGATGGTGATCGCGCACGGACCGTCCAGAGATTGCGTCCGGTCTTCCAGGTGCACCTGCACCGAGCCTTCCGCGACGAAAACGATCTGCAGCATGCGCTGGTGGACGTGGGGCGTGATCCGCCATTCGTAGAGGCGCGATCTGGTCCGGATGTCCTCGATGTGGATGAATTCGGGGTCTTCTCCGGCAAGCTCTTCGCCGAAGAGCGCGTAGCGGGTGACGCCGATCTGACTTACGGGTTTCTTCATACGGGCTCGCAAAGTTTGGATCAAAAGTACCGGAATTGGTGCGAAAATTCCATTATTTTGCGTAACAATCGGACCTATTGTCCTGTCCAAGGCTTGAGGAGAGCCTTTGGAGGATAGAAAGACAATGTTTCAATTCAATCCCTATTCGCCGGCGGTCGATGCGGATCCGTTTCCGTTCTACAAACGGCTGCGCGACGACTATCCGGCCTTCTGGAGCACAGAGGCCAATATGTGGGTCCTGTCGCGCCATGCGGATATCATGACCGCGCTCAACGACTGGGAGACCTATTCCTCGGCGAGCGGCAATCTGATGGACGAGTTTCCGGGCCGTGCCGGGGCGACCCTCGGGACCACCGATCCCCCCCGCCACGACCGGTTGCGCGCCCTGATCCAGAAGGCGGTGACCAAGCGGGCGCTCGATCACATCGTCGAGCCGACGCGGGCCGTCACCAACGCGCATCTCGATGCCATCGCGGGTGAGGAGACCTTCGACTTCGTCACTGACGTGTCGTCGAAGATCACCGTCGACCTGATGGTCTATCTGTTCAACCTGCCGAAGGAGGGACAGGACGTCATGCGCGACAAGGCGGTCCTCATGGTGCAGTCGGACCCGACAACCCGCAGCAAGGGGCCGGAGCACATGGCCGCCTACAAGTGGATGACGGAGTATGCCGCCAACCTGATCGCCGAGCGAAAGAAGGCCCCGGGCGAGGATCTGATGAGCCAGTTCATCACCGCGGAAATCGACGGCGAGAAGCTGGACGACCGGGAAGTGCAGATGACGGTGACGACGCTGATCATGGCCGGTATCGAATCCCTGTCCGGCTTCCTGACCATGTTCGCACTCAATCTGGCGGACCATCCGGAAGCCCGGCGCCAGCTCGTTGCCAATCCGGAGCTGATCCCGGACGCGATGGAGGAAAGCCTGCGCTTCAACACGTCGGCGCAGAGATTCAGGCGCTGCCTGAAAAAGGACGTCGAGTTGCACGGTGAGACTCTGAAAGCAGGCGATTTCGTCTGCCTTGCCTACGGTGCCGGCAACCGGGACGAGCGCCGCTTCGAGGATCCGGACACCTACGACATCACCCGCAAACCGCGCGGGCATCTCGGGTTCGGCGGCGGTGTGCATGCCTGTCTCGGTACAGCGATAGCGCGGCTCGCCACGAAGATCATCTTCGAGGAATTCCTGAAGCGTGTGCCGGAGTATTCCCGGGTGCAGGAGCAACTTCCGTGGATGCCGTCGACCACCTTCCGCAGCCCGACGCGGCTCGACCTCAGGGTCGGTTGACGTAGGGAAGCTCGCCGGCGGCATTTCCCTCTGCCGCCGGCATACTCAGAAAAAGACATGCGGCCCCATCAAATTCAGGAGGAAACATCCATGTCCAAAGTGACCTATGTCGAGCATGACGGTACGGCGACCGAAATCGATCTCCAGGACGGCTGGACTCTGATGCAGGGCGCCACCATGAACGGGATCGACGGCATCGAGGGCGAATGCGGCGGGTCCTGCTCCTGCGCCACCTGCCATTGCTACGTGGAGGAAGACAAGCTCGGCCTGCTGCCGCCGATGGGCGAGATCGAGGACGAGATGCTGGAATGCGTGGTTTCCGAACGGCGGCCGAATTCCCGCCTTTCCTGTCAGATCAAGATGAGCCCGGCCCTGGACGGTGTTGTCGTGGAACTGCCCGAAGCGCAGAGCTGATCCGCCAAGCACTCCTTGTCCTGCATTGCGCCAGACCGGTATGGCGAAGCGGAGTATCTCATGGGGATGGCGCTTTATCTGCTGATACATGCATCCGATTTCTGAACCGGACAGGTTATGTATGTGGATGTGGTTACACAGCAGGAAAAGCAATGACGGAACAATTGAAGACAGCGGTCATCGGTGCCGGCCTCATGGGGCACGGCATTGCATGGCTCCTTGCCGAAGCCGGCCATGAGGTCAAGGTTTATGACAGTTCTCAGGAGGCTCTCGACAGCCTGCAGTCCCGGCTCGCCGGGATCGAGGAGATGTTCGGCGCGGGGCCGGAGGTGCGTGCCCGTGTGCAGGGCGTGGGCTCTGTTGCCGAAGCCGTCAGGGGCGCGTCCTTTGTGGTCGAGGCGGTGATCGAGAACGTTCCCCTGAAACAGTCGATCTTCGAGGAGCTGGAAGGCCTTGTCTCGCCGGAGTGCATTCTCGCCTCCAACACATCCTCGATCCCGACCCGGATCATCGCGGCAAAGGTGAAGACCAAGCATCGTGTGGTCGGGACCCACTTCTGGAATCCGCCGCATCTGGTGCCGTTGGTCGAGGTCGTCCAGATGGCGGAGGAAAACCTGCCGGCGGTCGAAAAGACGATTCAGATCCTGGCTGATGCCGGGCGCAAGCCGGTGCATGCCAGAAAGGACGTGCCGGGTTTCATCGGCAACCGGCTGCAGCATGCGCTGAAGCGGGAGGCGATCGCCATGGTGGCGAACGGCGTCTGCGACGCGGAGACCATCGACGACGTGGTCAAATACGGTTTCGGCCGGCGCATGGCGGTGCTCGGGCCGATGGAACAGTCGGATCTTGTCGGGCTCGACCTGACCCGGGCAATCCACGAGACGATCATGCCCGATCTCGACAACACCGCCGGGCCGCATCCCTATCTGGTCGAATGCTGCGAGGCGGGCAAACTGGGCATGAAGTCCGGCGAAGGCTTCCGCAAATGGACGCCGGAATCGGCCGATGCTGTCAGGGATCAGTTGCGCGATTTTCTGGCCGCGCAGGCGCGGGGCAATAACCCGGGAAACGAGGCCGGCTGAGATGCGTCATCCGCATTGAGGACGCGACCGCCGTGCGTGCCCTTTGCTTTCGCCATGACGGAGACCGGTATTGCCGGGGGGGGGGGAGCGCTGTTTCGATTGACAGGAAAATATACCTGACTTAAGTCAGGTAATTATGTTGGACGATATTTCCCGCTTCCGCCGATTCAGCCGCGCCGTCACGTCAGAGGTCGGCGCACTCGATACGTCGTTTCTCGGGCGTGGCCGCCCTTTGGGCGCCGCGCGTGTTCTCAATGCCATTGGTCATGGCAGGACCGATGTGGCGGCCGTTCGTGCCTATCTCGGTCTCGATTCCGGTCTGATGAGCCGGCTCCTGCGTGGCCTTGAAGACGAAAAACTGATCGAGGTGACGTCCGATCCGGATGATGCCCGCAAGCGCAGAGCGACCCTGACCTCCAGGGGACAGCAAGAGTTCCGGGCTTATGAACATCTGTCGGACGGGCGGGCGCAGGATCTGCTTGCGAAATATCCGCATCCGGAAGCGCTGCTGGAGGCCATGGATCTGGTGGCCTCCGCGCTGGGCCGGGAAAAATGGACGCTTGAGGAATGCGATCCGAGGGATCCGGCTGCCCGCTACTGTCTGGAAGAATATTACGGGGAATTGAACCGCCGCTTCGACGGCGGTTTCGATGTGTCGCTGTCCTGCGATCCGGATGCGACCGACATGATCCGTCCGCGCGGATGTTTTCTGGTTGCCATGTCCGATGGCCTGCCGCTTGGCTGCGTCGGTCTGAAGGGTACCGACAAGGGCTATGCCGAGATCAAGCGCCTCTGGGTATCGCCGGCGGCCCGGGGCATGGGCCTCGCCCGGCGGCTGATGGCGGAGGTGGAAGAGATCGCGCGGGAACTGGAGATCGATCTCCTGCGCCTGGACACCAACAGCGCCCTGCCGGAAGCGGTCCGCTTCTACCAGACCGCCGGCTGGAGAGAAATCGACCGCTTCAACGACGATCCCTATCCGGACTTCTTCTTCGAAAAGGCGCTGTGAGGATGTTTCTTGCCTGAAAAAAGAAAAGGGCGGCACGCGGCCGCCCTTTCCGATTTCCGAATGTATCGGCCGATCAGCCGATGATGCCGTTCAGGGTCGCGCTCGGGCGCATGGCGGCGGCGACCTTGTCGGCCGGGGCATGGTAGTAGCCGCCGGTATCGACCGGCTTGCCCTGGACGCCGTTGAGTTCCGCGACGATCTTGTCCTCGTTCGCGGTCAGAGCTTCCGCGATCGGCGTGAAATGCGCCTTGAGCTCGGCGTCCTTGTCCTGGGCTGCCAGGGCCTGGGCCCAGTAGAGGGCGATGTAGAAGTGGCTGCCGCGGTTGTCGAGACCGCCGACGCGACGGCTCGGGGACTTGCCGTTGTCGAGCAGCTTCTCGACCGCCGTGTCGAGGGCGTCGGCCAGGACCTGGGCCTTGGCATTGCTCTTGACGTTGGCGAGATGTTCAAGCGACGCGCCAAGCGCGCAGAATTCGCCGAGCGAATCCCAGCGCAGGTAGTTTTCTTCCATAAGCTGTTGAACGTGCTTGGGTGCAGAACCGCCGGCGCCGGTTTCGAACAGGCCGCCGCCGGCCATGAGCGGCACGATGGACAGCATCTTGGCCGAGGTGCCCACTTCGAGGATCGGATAGAGATCGGTCAGGTAGTCGCGCAGCACGTTGCCGGTGATGGAGATCGTGTCTTCGCCGCGGGCGATGCGCTCGGTCGTGTAACGGGCGGCATCGGACGGTGCCATGATCTGCAGGTCGAGGCCGGAGGTGTCCTGCTCGGGCAGGTAGGCCTCGACCTTCTTGATCAGCGCCGCGTCATGGGCACGGTTCTTGTCGAGCCAGAAGATACCCGGCATGCCGGAGAGCCGGGCGCGGGTGACGCCGAGCTTGACCCAGTCGCGGATCGGCGCGTCCTTGGTCAGGCAGGCGCGCCAGATGTCGCCGTCTTCCACCTTGTGCTCGATCAGCGTGGTGCCGGCCGCATCGACGATGCGGATGGTGCCGTCGGCCGGAGCCTTGAAGGTCTGCGGATGGGAGCCGTATTCCTCGGCCTTCTGGGCCATCAGGCCGACGTTCGGCACGGTGCCCATCTTCGACGGATCGAGCGCGCCGTTCTTCTTGCAGAACTCGATGACCGCATCATAGACGCCGGCATAAGAGGAGTCCGGGATCACGCATTTGGCGTCGGCTTCCTTGCCGTCCGGACCCCAGCCCTTACCGCCGGCGCGGATCAGGGCCGGCATGGAGGCGTCGATGATGACGTCGGAAGAGACATGCAGGTTGGTGATGCCCTTGTCGGAGTTCACCATGTACATGGCCGGACCGTTGTCGAGCGCAGCCTTGATGTCGGCCTGGATTTCGGCGGCCTTGTCGGCGGGCAGGGCTGCGACCTTGGCTTCCAGATCGGCGATGCCGAGATCCGGGTTGACGCCGGCGGCCGCCAGGGTGTCGGCGTGCTTGGCAAAGACGTCCTTCAGGAAGACGCTGACCACGTGGCCGAAGATGATCGGGTCGGAGACCTTCATCATGGTGGCCTTCAGGTGGACGGAGAAGAGCACGCCCTTTGCCTTGGCGTCTTCGATTTCCTTTTCCAGGAACGTGCGCAGGGCCTTGGCGCTCATGAAGGTGCCGTCGAGGACGTCGCCTTCGGTGAGCTTCAGGTTGTCCTTCAGGACGGTGACGGCGCCGTCTGTGCCGACGAATTCGATTTTCGCCGTGCCGGCGGAGGCTGCAGCGACCGTGACGGACTTTTCGTTGCTGGCGAAGTCGTCGTGGCCCATGGTCGAAACATGGGTTTGGGAGGTCGGCAGCCAGGTGCCCATGGAGTGCGGGTTCTTCTTGGCGTATTCCTTGACGGCCTTGGGCGCGCGGCGGTCGGAGTTGCCTTCGCGCAGCACCGGATTCACGGCTGAGCCCTTGATCGCGTCATAGGTCGCCTTGACCGCCTTTTCCTCGTCGGTCGACGGACTGTCCGGATAGGACGGGATCGCATAGCCCTGGGCCTGCAACTCCTTGATCGCGGCGTTGAGCTGCGGCTGGGAGGCGGAGATGTTCGGCAGCTTGATCACGTTGGCGTCCGGCTGGGTCACCAGCTTGCCGAGCTCGGCCAGATCGTCCGACTGCTTCTGGGCGTCGGTCAGATATTGCGGGAAATTCGCCAGGATACGGCCGGCCAGCGAAATGTCCTTGGTGCCGACGGTGATGCCTGCCTCTTTGGTGAAGGCCCGGATGATCGGCAGCAGCGAGGCGCTTGCCAGTTCCGGTGCTTCGTCGACCTTGGTGTAGATGATGTCGGCCATGACTTTTACATTTCCCAGTGTTCAAGATGCGGTCGGTGAAGGCTTGAAATGAACCTTCGCAGATGGATTGTCCGATGCGTATACGATTGTACGCAATCAAATGCCAGCTCTTCAAAAGGAGCAGGCGACTGGAGTCCGCGGAAGTTCTAGCAAAGCCAGTCAAAAAGGCAAACGGCACAATGAAGCAAGGCGGCTTTGATTGCCCGGATTGTTCTGCATCGGCCTATTCGCCGTTCTCCGGCCAGAGCACCTCATAGACGGCAAGGGTGAAGCCGATGTGCGCTTCCAGCAGACGGGTGGCGGCCACCGGATCACGGGCAAGGGCCGCATCCATGAGCCGTGTGTGATGGGCGATGCCGAGCGTCCTGGCGAAAACGTCCCGGATCCGTTGGCCCTGTTTGCCTCCGAGCTGTTCCGCCACATCGGCCCCGTTCAGGATGAAACGGTGATGCCGGTGGAGTTGGTCGCTTGTCTGGCGAGCCAGGTGCGCCAGCCAGGGGGCGTCGGACGCCGACAAGAGGGCGGCGTGAAAGGCGTCGTGCCGCTCTTCCCAGAGAAAGCCTTCGGCCGTTACGGCCCCTGGGGTGGGGGGAGAGGCCTGGGCCAGCAGGTAATGAGCCGCAACGAGATCGGCTTCCCACTTGTCGCCGCCGCGGGCAATGGAGCGGGTAAAGAGCGTGGTCTCGACGGCGGTCCGGGCAAGTTGAAGATCCTTCAGTCCCGCGACGGAGACGGGAGCAACCCGATAGCCCTTGTTCTTTTCGAAGGTCACCAGGCTTTCCGCTTCCAGCCGCGACAGCGCTTCCCGTAGCGGCGTCCAGCCGAAGCCGAACCGGGCTTTCAGGCTGGAAATCGCCAGCGGCGCACCCGGCGCGATATCGCAGTCCAGAAGCGCGCGGCGCAGGGTTTCATAGGCGGAATTGGTTTGAGACATCTAATCCGGAGGCTGCGAAGAAAATATCAAATCACTCAGATTATATATAATCACTTGAGCTTCGTCATCTGTCTTGTTACCGTCCGCCTCCAAAGAATTATCCATGCGGCCACCGATGGCTGCCCTTATGCGTCGGAAAGCAAACAAGAATGCCTGTCACCCATCCCCTCGATGAAAACGATCCGCTGGCGGTTAAAAAGGCTGCCTTTTCGCTGCCGGAGGGGGTGATCTATCTGGACGGCAACTCGCTTGGCGTTCTGCCTGCCCATGTGCCGGACCGCATGCAAAAGGTGATCATGAACGAATGGGGCGAGAGCCTCATTCGCGGCTGGAACGACCATGACTGGATCGACTTGCCGCAAAGGGTCGGCGACCGCATCGCAAGGCTGATCGGTGCGGCTCCCGGCACGATAGTTGCCGCTGACAGCACGTCCATCAACGTTTTCAAGGTGCTCTCCGCCGCGCTTGCGCTGCGTCCGGAACGTAAAGTGATCCTGTCCGACAACGGCAACTTCCCGACCGATCTCTATGTGGCGAGCGGCTTGAAGGATCTGCTCGACCGGGGGCACGAACTGCGGATCGTCGCACCGGAAGAGGTCGAGGCCGCCATCGGCGACGATCTCGCCGTCCTGATGCTGACGGAAGTGGACTACAAGACCGGCCGCAAGCACGACATGAAGGCGCTGACGGCAAAGGCCCATGCGGCCGGGGCTCTGGCGATCTGGGACCTGGCCCATTCCGCCGGCGCCCTGCCGGTGGACCTTGCAGGTGCCGGGGCCGACTTCGCCGTCGGTTGCGGTTACAAGTATCTGAACGGCGGCCCTGGCGCTCCGGCCTTTCTTTATGTCGCGCCGGAGCACCAGGATCATGTCCGGCCGCCGCTGACCGGCTGGATGGGGCACGAGGCACCCTTCGCCTTCGATCTCGACTATCGCCCGGAGAGCGGCATCGGCCGCATGCGGGTCGGAACCCCGCCGGTTCTGTCACTCTCTGCCCTCGATGCGGCGCTCGACGTCTTCGACGATGTGGACATGAACGAGCTGCGCGCGAAGTCGGTGTCCTTGTGCGAACTCTTCCTGTCGGAAGTAGAGGCGCGCTGTCCGGATCTGGTGCTCGCCAGCCCGCGCGATCCGGAAGGCCGCGGCAGCCAGATCTCGTTCCGTTTCGACAATGGATACGCATTGATGCAGGCGCTGATCGCCCATGGCGTCATCGGCGACTTCCGCGCGCCGGATACGGTGCGTTTCGGTTTCACGCCGCTTTACCTGTCCCATGCCGACGTGATGCGCGCCGTGGATATTCTGGAGAAGATCCTGGCAGAGCGCCTGTGGGACCGGGATGAATTCAAGAAGAAGCAAAAGGTGACCTGACAATGAGCGAGCCGCATACGCCTTACGATCCGGCCGCCGACGGGGCGCAGATGGCCTTTGACGGGCGCATGTCCTACGGCGATTATCTCGCCCTCGACAAGGTGCTGACCGCCCAGTCGCCGCTGTCGTCGGCCCATGACGAGATGCTGTTCATCATTCAGCACCAGACGTCCGAACTCTGGATGAAGCTGGCCTTGCACGAAATGACGGCGGCAAAGGCGGCGGTCGCGTCGGGCAATCTGCCGCCGGCCTTCAAGATGCTGACCCGGACCGCGCGCATCTTCGACCAGCTCAATTCGAGCTGGGACGTGCTGCGCACCATGACGCCGAGCGAATACACCACGTTTCGCGAGGCGCTCGGACAATCCTCCGGCTTTCAATCTTTCCAGTACCGGGCCATCGAGTTTCTGGCGGGCAACAAGAATGCCGCCATGCTCCGCCCCCATGCCCATGTGCCGGAGGTCCACGGCTGGCTGACCCGGCTGCAGCATGAGACCAGCCTCTACGACGAGGCAATTGCCTTGCTGGCCCGCTCCGGTTTCCGGATCGATGCCGAGCATCTGGCGCGCAATCACGCAGACCCCTATCAGGCGAATGACAGCGTCCGCGAGGCTTGGATCGCCGTCTACAAGGAACCGGCAAAGCACTGGCCGCTTTATGAGCTTGCGGAAAAACTGGTCGATTTCGAGGATTATTTCCGGCGCTGGCGCTTCAACCACGTCACCACGGTCGAACGTGTGATCGGTTTCAAACGCGGAACCGGAGGCACCAGCGGGGTCACCTATTTGCGCCGCATGCTGGATGTGGTTCTCTTTCCCGAACTCTGGGCCCTGAGAGCGGATCTGTGACGAGGCTGATCGATATAACGCCACCGGTTCGGGCGGGAATGGGCGTTTTTCCGGGAGATGCGCCGTGCCGGACGGCACAGACCTTCGCCATCGGGCCGGGGTGCCCGGTCAATGTCACCGAAATTTCCATGTCCACTCATTGCGGTGCCCATGCGGATGCGCCGCTGCACTACGATGCCGACGGAAAGTCCATCGATCAACTGGATCTTTCCGACTTTCTGGGACCCGCCCGGCTGATCGATGCACGCGGAACGAAACCGTTGTGCCGTCCGGAGGATATTGCCGGGCAACTGGAAAACGCGCCGCCGCGCATCCTGCTCCGGCTTGCGGAACGCATCGATCCGATGGTCTGGCCGACGGGATTTCGCACCCTGGCGCCGGAAACGATGACGCTTCTGGCCGAAACCGGGGTAAAACTTATTGGTGTGGACGTGCCGTCGGTGGACCCGGAAACCTCCAAGGATTTACCGTCCCATATGGTTGCACGGCGCCACGACATGCGGATTCTTGAGAATCTGGCGCTTTATTGTGCGGAACCGGGGGATTATGAATTGATTGCGCTGCCAATGAAGCTAGAAGGGCTCGATGCAGCGCCAATACGGGCTGTCCTGCGGAAAACGTAGGCTGCCCGGCACGCAGACGGGGTAAAACAAAAGATCGCCACAAGATTGGCGGCGAGGAGCCTATATGCTGGAACTCAACCAGCTTGTCATGAACTTCAGCGGTTTTCGGGCCGTCAACGGATGTTCTTTCCACGTCGAGGAAGGAAGCATCACCGGATTGATCGGACCGAACGGAGCGGGCAAGACGACCCTCTTCAACATGATCGCGGGAGCGCTTGAACCGACCAGCGGAACCATCAAGTTCCTGAAAGAGGACGTGACGGGACTTTCGAGCGACGCGCTTTTTCATAAAGGTCTGGTGCGAACCTTTCAGATTCCGCACGAATTTCATCATCTGACCACCCTGGAAAACCTGATGATGGTGCCGCCGCATCAGGTCGGCGAGGGACTGTTCGCCAACTGGTTCAGATGGGGGCAGGTGAGGAAGAACGAGGAGGAGGTCGAGACGAAGGCCTACGAGACCCTCGAATTTCTTGAGCTGACCCATGTCGCCCATCAGCGTGCGGGCAATCTGTCCGGCGGACAGAAGAAGCTGCTGGAACTCGGCCGCACCATGATGACCGACGCCAAGCTGGTTCTGCTCGACGAGCCGGCGGCCGGCGTCAACCGGACGCTTCTGAGGAAGCTGGAGGAAAAGATCCAGATCCTCAACAAGGAGCGCGGCTACACCTTCATCCTGATCGAGCACGACATGGAGATGATCGAGAAGCTCTGCGATCCGGTCATCTGCATGGCTGAGGGAACGGTGCTGATCCAGGGCGATTTCCAGACCGTGCGCTCCGATGCCCGCGTGCTCGAGGCCTATCTCGGCGAGACGGTGGGGGATGCCGCGTGAAAATTCTTCTTTCGATGAACGGTGTCACCGGCGGCTACGGGGACGCGGATATTCTCCAGGACGTCTCGATCCAGGTGGACGAAAAGGAAATCGTGGTCATCGTCGGCCCGAACGGCGCCGGCAAGTCCACGGCCATGAAAGCGGTCTTCGGCCTCTTGAAGGTCCGTGGCGGTTCGATCGTCTTCGATGACGATCATATCACCGGCTGGGCACCGAACCGGATCGTCCAGCGCGGCATCTGCTACGTGCCGCAGGTGGACAATATCTTCCGCGAAATGACGATCCACGAAAACCTTGAAATGGGTGCCTTCCTGAAGAAGGGCGACCTGTCGGCGGCTTATGACCGGGTCTACGAGCTGTTTCCGGATCTCAAGGAGCGGCGCAAGACGCTTGCGGGCAGCCTGTCTGGCGGCCAACGCCAGATGGTCGCCATGGGCCGGGCGCTGATGCTCGATCCCAAGCTGCTGCTTCTCGACGAGCCGACCGCCGGCCTGTCGCCGCGTTACATGGAGCAGATCTTCCAGATCTGCCGGGACGTGCGTGAGACCGGCGTTGCCATTCTCCTGGTGGAGCAGCATGCCAAACAGGCGCTGGCCTTCGCCGATCGCGGCTATGTGCTTGCCGCCGGGCAGAACCGGCACGAAGGCACGGGTGCCCATCTCCTCGCCGACCGTGAGGTCGCCGAAATGTTCCTCGGCGGGTGAGGAAACGATATGAGCCTTCTGGATTTTCTGAACTTCTATTTCATCCCGGGCCTCGTTCTCGGGTCGATCTATGCGCTCGGTGCTGTCGGCATCACGCTGATCTTCGCGATCCTGCGTTATGCCCATCTGGCCCATGGCGACCTGGCGACGCTCGGCGCCTTTCTGGCCCTTGCCATCGTGACCGGTTTCGGCCTGACGCCTCTGGCGGCGCTGCCGCTTGCCATGATCCTGACGGCCGGTGTCGCCGTCGGCATCGACAAGATGTTTTACGAACATCTGCGCGAGCGGCCGAAGATCGTTACCGTGATGGCTTCGCTCGGCATCGCGCTGATGGTGCGATCCGTTGTGCAGGTGGTCTGGGGCGTCGATGCGGAGAGCTACGTCCGCGGCATCGTCCGGCCGGAAACCTATTTCGGTCTCCGGATCAAGGATCGCGAGATCTACACGGTGGTGATCATGCTGGTCCTTGTCGGCGGCCTGCAGCTGTTCCTGTCCCGCTCCAAATGGGGCAAGGCCATGCGGGCCATGTCGGACAATCCCAACCTGGCGCTCCTGTCGGGGATCGACAACAAGAAGGTGGTCATTCTGACCTGGGTGATTGCCGGCGGGTTGTGCGCCGCGTCGGGCGTGTTCTTGGGGATCAATACCGAACTCAAGTCCATGATGGGCTGGCACATGCTGCTGCCGATGTTCGCAGGCGCCATTCTCGGTGGGGTCGGGCGTGTGGAAGGGGCCGTCATCGGCGGGCTGATCGTCGGGATTGCGGAGGAACTGTCCGTTCTCGTTCTGCCGAGCGAGTACAAGGCGGCCATGGCGTTCGCCATTCTCCTGTTCATGTTGCTGGTGCGCCCGACCGGGCTGCTGCGCGGCAAGGTTCTCTAGAGGGAGGCGCAGGATCATGGAACTTATCGGTCTCGCCAATTACGCCCTCTTCATGGGCATCTTCATCGGCATCTATGCGCTCCTGGCGCTGGGCCTGAACATCCAATGGGGCTTTGCCGGTCTCTTCAATGCAGGTATCGCCGGCTTCTTCGCCGTCGGCGCCTATACCTCGGCGATCCTGACCAGTCCTCACGCGGACGGGCGGCTCGGCGGGTTCGAACTGCCGTTCTACGTGGGCTGGATCGGCGCAATGATTGCGGCCGCGCTGATCGCCTGGCCGATCGGGAAGATCTGCCTGCGCTTCCGCTCCGATTATCTGGCAATCGCTTCCATCGGCGTTGCGGAAATCATCCGTCTGGTGATCAAGTCGGAAGCGGAGCTGACCAACAGTGCTCGTGGAATTTCCAACATTCCGCGTCCCTACGGCGACCTTCCCTATGTCGAGTCGCAGATGGCCTATCTGGCGATTGTTGTCCTTGTCCTGTTGGTCGCCTACCTGATGGTGGAACGACAGTTCAATGCGCCCTGGGGGCGGATGATGCGGGCGATCCGCGACAACGAACTGGCGGCGCGCGCCATGGGCAAGAATGTGGAGTACCGGCGCTTGGAAGCCTTTATCTTCGGCTCGGCCCTGATGGGCTTGGGCGGCGCGCTGTTTGCTCATTTCAACCGTTCGATCACGCCGGAGGCCATCGATCCGATGGTTGCGACCTTCCTCGTCTGGATCATGCTGATCCTCGGAGGATCGGGAAACAACCGGGGTGCGATCCTTGGTGCGGCGGTGGTTTGGACCATTTGGTCAGTTTCCGAGATTGCAACTGATCAACTTCCGCAGGAATATGCGGTCAAGGCGAAATACATCCGTCTGTTCCTGATCGGCCTGATGTTGCAGCTTGTGCTGCGCTTCCGGCCCGAGGGACTGCTGCCGGAGCCGCTTCGTGGCGACCTGCGGTCGGATGACGATTCGTCTAAGTCTTGAAATCGTAAATGAAGCCGACATGGTATGAGTTTACGACTTAAGCGACAAACAGGGTTCACGCGGGCATCAGCCCGAAAACAAGTGGAGGTAGTACCCATGAAGTCCAAAGTTCTCGCAATTGCCGGCGGTCTGCTCGCAGCCACCGCCCTGGCCAGCGCACCGGCCAAGGCAGCCGACGTCAAGATCGGCGTCATCGGCGGCGTTTCCGGCCCGATTGCAGCCATGGCCCCGGCCATGATCGACGCAGCCCAGCTCGCGTTCCAGCAGGTCAACGAGCAGGGCGGCATCCTGAGTGGCGACAAAATCGTCGGCGTCGTCGGCGACAGTGCCTGTAACCCGCAAGGCGGTACAGATGCGGCCACCAAGGCCGTAAACATCGAAGGCGTCGTCGCCATCGTCGGTCCGCATTGCTCCGGCGCAGTTATGGCAGTCGCCGGTTCGGTCACTATTCCCGCCGGCATCACCATTATCACGCCGTCCGGCACGTCTCCGGAAATCACCGGCCTGAAGGACAACGACACCGTTTTCCGCACCGTGCCGTCCGATGACGACCAGGGCCGCGCGCTGGCGCGTACCCTGAAGAGCATGGGCTACAACAAGGTTGCCGTTTCCTACATCAACAACGACTACGGCACCGGTCTTGCCAATGCGTTCAAGGCCGTGTTCGAGGCTGAAGGTGGCGAGATCGCCGGCTATGCAGCCCATGAAGACGGCAAGGCATCCTACCGGTCCGACCTGGCCGAACTGGCCAAGGGCGGCGCGGATACGCTGGTCATCTTCGACTACGGTGACGGCACCGGCCTGACCATCCTGCGCCAGGCGCTCGAAAACGGCTTCTTCGAGAAGTTCGTCGGCGGTGACGGCATGAAGTCCGATGCTCCGATCAAGGAACTGGGTGCGGAAAACCTGTCCACGTTCATGGCGTCTGCGCCGGTGGGCGAGAAGTCCAAGTCTCTCGACATGTTCAACGACGCCTTCAAGGCCTCCGGCGGTGATCCGAGCGCGATCTTCGTGACCACGTCTTACGACGCGGCCTTCCTTCTGGCCCTGGCCGTGGAAAAGGCTGGTGGCGACAAGGCCGGCGTTTCGGCGGCTCTTCGCGAAATCTCCAACGGCGAAGGCGAGCCGATCATGCCGGGCGAGTGGAAGAAGGCGAAGGAACTGATCGCGGCCGGTACGGCCATCGACTACAAGGGTGCCGCAGGCGACGAAAACTTCGACGAAAACGGCGACGTTTCGGGCACCTACGCCCTGTTCAAGGTCGCAGGCGACGGCTTTGAGACCATCACCGAAATGAAGTAAGCTTTACGCTTTTCAATGACGTGAAACACGACCGGCGGCTTCCATGGAAGCCGCCGGTTTTCTTTTACCGGGATTGCAAGGGAAACTGATCAGAACCGGCCGGTCACCTTGAACAGGAGGCGCAGATTGTCCGTGCCGAGGTTCTTGACGTTATTCCGGTTGTTGTTGAGGAGCGCGGCCAGCCCGAGGTCGAATTCCAGGCTGTTTGCAGAGGCAAGCCGGATACCGCCGCCGGTGGAATAAAGCGCGTTGGTCTTGTTGTTGCCGAGGCCGTCGAAGTTGATGTTTTCGATCACCCCGGCATCCAGGAAGGCGTAGAGCTGATAGCTCTGAAGATACTGGCCGAAGTCCACGGGACGGGTGTACTGCAGCTCCGCCTTGCCGGCGATGCCGCGGTCGCCGAGGATCGTGCTCGGGTCGTAGCCGCGCAGGAAGTCCATCCCGCCGAAACCGATTTCCTCGCTGGAAAGCAGTTCCTCGAAGGCATATTGGCCACGCGCGGCGACCAGCAGGTTGACGCCCCGCATCGGCAACCGCTGCTGGCGCTGGAAATCGGCCCAGAGGGTGGTGAAGGTGCCGTCGGCGCCGGTTCGCGAAGCAAGCGGATCGCCGGACTTGGTCGCGCCGAAGGCATCGAGCCCGATGCTGATGCGACCGGAGATGGTCGTGACCGCCGGCATCAGCGCGCCGAACCAGGAATCCACGAAATCGTAATCCGCGGTAAGGCGAAGGACGCGCAGCTTGTCGTCGGAAATGTCGCCGAAGGTGGTGGAATCGGAATTCAGGTCGACCCAGTCGAACCGGCCGTCGATAAACAGGTTCTGACGGCGCGACCGGATCAGCGGATGGCGGGCGCCGACGGTCACATATAGACTGTCGTTGGTGACTCCGAACTGCTGCAGGCCGTTGCCGGGATCGGAGGCGCTGTTGGACAGTCGGCCGTAGACGGTCGTGCCTTCCGTCCCGATCGGAACCGAGCCGACGATCTCGCCGAACAGCAGTTCGTCAACGGAAGGGGCAGTCTGGAATCGCACGCCGATGCGTTCATGCAGGCCGAGCAGAGAATTCTCGGTAATGCCGAAGGAACCTGTCCAGGGGCCGACGTACTCGGATCCGTAGTTGGCGACCTGGAAGGCCGCTTCGAAGCGGTCGTAGGTGGTTTTGACCGTCAGGGTCGCGGCCCCCGGTGCCGACGAAGACGGAGACAGAAAGCCTTGTACCTGGAGCCCCGCGAGATCGCCGGCCAGAAGCAGGTAGCGTTCCAGATCGTCGGAATGCAGCGGGCGGGACCGGGTGATCTTCGACGTCATCGCCAGGACGAGATCGCGCCGGCTGCCGTCCTCGCCTTCGACGACGACGTTGTCGACATAGCCCTCGACTACCTGCAGCCGGACGACACCGCCGTCGACCTCCTGCGGCGGAACGATCACCTGGGACAGGATATAGCCCTTGCCGCGGTAGAAGGCGGTCGCTTCCGCTGCCATCTGGAAGATAACGGCGACCGGAACCTCGCGGCCTGTGTATTTGGAAAAGATCGGCTGAAAATCACCCTGATCGAAAACCGTCGACCCCTCGATGACCACCTTGTTGATGGTGAGGCTCAGATCGACGTCCGGCAGGCCCGCGCCTTCGCCTTCGCGGACGATGGGTCCAGGAGATATCCGATAGGGCGAGATCGGCAGATTGCGCAGCCATTCTTCGGCGCGCCCCGGCTGGGCCGGTCCGGGAATGGTGACCTGTGCGAGGGCATGGTCTGACAGGAACAGGGGAGCCAGAACGGCGGCTGCCGCCAGCACAAACGCAGCCAAAGGCTTCAAAGTCTTTCCCTTGAGGCTCTTCACGTAAAGGAACTCCGTCCCTGGGCGCCACGAGGAAACAAGCGACGCCGTTGCAACCCTTGCCGGGACGAATGATGCGAAAACTTGAAACTATTTTCGCATTACTTTGGATGACCTAAGTCCTTCACACTTATGGTGAATTTCCGAACATTCGATCCCTGTAATTATTGCGTTAACCATAAATGTGTCATGGTTAATTTTTTCTTAAGTACTTGAATTTCTTCGTCTTTAATGGGCCGCGGGAACGCTGTTGAAAGCTCGGTCGTCAGACACGGGACACGGTGCCGCCAGGCTGGAAAGGCCTCTGGAACAATCGGGGAAAAGGAAAACCGGTATTTCTGGGGAGATTAACCACGCGCCCAATTAGTTACCGAAACGTTACTGCCGGCATTGAGTTTCGAGCGAAAACGTTCCTATTCTGATACGAATTGTTAACGATATATTAACCTGGTGGCCGGTCTGGCCCCGCGAGTAGGCGTTTGAGTAATGCGTGGCTTAACGGTGAACCGGCTCTTCCGCGGAGCCTTTTGTTTTGGCTTCACGTTTATAACAAGCATCCAGCCGCTTCTTGCCGGTCCGGCCGGCGGCCGCGTTACCGCCGGGTCGAGCAGCATCACCCAATCCGGCACCACCACCACGATCGACCAGTCCTCCAACCGGCTGGTCATCGAATGGGACAGCTTCGACACCAACGCTTCTGAAACCGTGCGCTTCAATCAACCGGGGTCCTCGGCCTGGGCTCTGAACCGGGTGCTGTCGAATTCGGCGACGAAATTCGACGGTTCGCTGTTTGCCAACGGCAACGTGGCCATCGTCAACCGTCATGGTATTCATTTCGGCCCGAATTCGGTTCTGGACGTGGGCGGGCTGATCGCCTCCAGCGCCGATATCTCCAACGACAATTTCATGAATGGGCGGTTCGACTTCGACAAGCCCGGCGTGCCGGATGCGATGGTCACCAACGCCGGACGGATCTCCGTTCGCGATACCGGGCTGGCCGCCCTGGTCGCACCGGGCGTGGAAAACTCCGGCTACATTCAGGCAAATCTCGGCACGGTCATCCTGGGCGCGGGGGAAACCCACTCGATCGATTTTCGCGGCGACGGTCTGATCAATTTCACTCTGACCAGCCCGACCAGGGCGACGCCGAAAAAGGAAGATGGCTCCGACGCGGATGCGCTCGTCTCGAACAAGGGCAAGATCGTCGCCGACGGCGGCTCCATCGTCATGACGGCGAGCCAGGCGTCGCGCGTGCTCGACCAGTCGATCAACATGTCGGGTATCGCCCAGGCCAATTCGGTCGGCGTGCGCAACGGCAGGATCGTGCTCGGCGGCGGGCGCGTGGGCAAGGTCCGGGTTTCCGGCAAGGTACTGGCCCGGGTGGATCTTCCCAAGACGGGAGAGGACATTCCCCTGCCGCCGTCGCGCGGTGGCACGGTTCATATCACCGGCGAAGACGTGGAGATCGCATCGGGCGCGGAGGTCGATGTTTCGGGCACCAACGGCGGCGGGACCGCCCTGATCGGCGGGGCTAAACATGGTGGTTCGCTCGCCGATGACAGCACAATCGGCTACCTGGATAACGGCGGTGGCTCCCATTCGGTCCTGGTCGGTGACAAGGCCGGGGCCGCAGGCAACGGTTTCATGCCGACGGCTGATAGCCTGCTGATCGAGGCGGGTGCCACGATCGATGCCTCGTCAACGGGCGGCAATGGCGGCACGGTCATTGCCTGGGGCAACGACGCGCTCAATTTCCACGGCCTGGTCGACACCATCGGCCGCAATATTGGGGGCGGCGACGACGGCTTCGTCGAAATGTCGACCAAAGGGACGGGCGTGATCGGCGGGACCGTCCGGACAGGGTACATGCTGGTCGATCCGGGCGACGTCTGTGTGTCCACCGCCAGCACATCCGGCTGTACATCCGGTGCGTTCGACCTCGACGATGCCATCATCGAAGGGGTTCTGAACGTCGGCGGCACCTTCGAGCTCAATACGGATACCTACGGAACGTCCGGCACCGGAAAGGTCGAATTCGGCGGCGGCGGAAACGTCACCATCAACAACAATACCGGCACCATGGGGACCTTCATCATCCATGCCGCCGACACCATCGACACCGTGCAGGTCGGGTTCCTGACGAGTGGAACGACGGGCACGAATTACGAGTGGTATGCGGGAAGCTCGGCGACGGCGAGCCCGGTTTCCTCCGCGGACATCATTCACTTCGGCCAGGTGTTCAACACCGGCGGCGGGCACGTGATCTTCGATGCCGCCAATGACGTGTCCATTGGCGATCCGCTGACCACCAGCGGCGGCGATGTCAGCCTGATCGCGCGTGGCTCGAAGGTCATCTTTCGGACCAGTGATGCCTACATCGATTCCTCCGGCGGAGCGATCAGCATCCAGGCGGACACCCTTCAGGTCAACGGCAGCGCCACGTTCGATCCGTTGATCAACGCCGGCACGGGTACGGTTTCGATCAAGTCCAATACCGCAGGCAGGAAAATAGTACTTGGCGGAAGCAGCGGCAGCAGCCTCAGTATCAACAACGATGTTCTTGATCGTATTGAGGCCGACACCCTGAGCATTGGAGACAGTTCCGCCGGGTCCATCACGATCGCCAGCTCAATCTCGCCCGCGCAGGCGAACACCCTGTTGCTGACCACCGGCGGCGCCATTGTGGACGGCAATGCAGCGGGTACGGATGTCACCGTCGGCAGCCTGGCTGTGCGGGCCGGCAGCGGCATCAGTCTCGACACGTCCGTTTCCAATCTGGCGTTCTCCAATACGGGCGGCAATGTCGATATTGCCAATATAGGTGCCCTGACCATTGCATCGGTCGGCGGCCTTGGCGTTTCTTCCAATGCAGGCACCACGGCTCTTTCCGCGGCCAGCCCGATAACTTTCGCCGCCAATGTTTCCAGCGCCGGAAATCTGACCGCGACCGCGGGCGAATCCGGGGCCGTCAATACCGACAACATCACCGTGAATGCGGGCGTGGCCGTGCAGTCCACAGGCGGCAACGTCGCCCTCCAGGCCGGCGACGATGTGATCGTCAACAGCGGCGCAACGGTCAGCGCCAACGGAACCCTCAACCTGACCGCCGGCTACAACGACACGGATTCCGACGGCGGAATTTCCCTGGCTTCGACCGCGACCCTTGCCGGCAGCCCGATCAATCTGACAGCCTATGACGACATCACGCTGGGCAGCGGCAACCAGTCCGGCAACACGGTCAATCTCAACTCCTCCTTCGGCACCATTTACATGAACGACGGGGGAACCTATGCCTTCACGAACCTGTCGGCGACGGGGAACACGGCCCTTGGCGGCACCTACAACAGTACAGGGACGCAGACCTTTAACGGCCCGACCCGCCTCTTCTCCGACTCGCTTCTGGCGAGTTCCGGCGGCGGCAATATCACTTTCAATTCGACGCTGGACGGCTCGCCCGTCCTGACCGTCAACACCTCCGGCACAACGGCGTTCAACGGCACGATCGGTCTTTCGACCCGGCTCGGCGGACTGACCACGGACGCCGGCGGCACGACGGCGTTCAACACCGGCGTCACCAGCGGAGTCGACATCCAGGGAGATGCGCATTTCGGCGACAACGTCACCGTCTCCGGAGGCGGACAGATCTGGGCGCTCCGCGGCAATACCACCTTCGACGGGACGTTGATCGGCGACGTCGACATTATCCTCAGGGCTTTCAATCCGATCACTTTCAATGACGCGGTGTCGTTCAAAGGCCTCCAAGTCACCAGCGGAGGCCAGACCAACATCAACGGCGGCTCGGTGACCACGACGGAATTCGGGCTGGCCTTTTTCAACGATGTCGTTCTCGGCGCGGACACGACGCTGACCTCAAACGACCATGTCCGGTTCTACAACGCGCTCGATGGCGCTTACGATCTGACCATCAACGCGCCTGGCGTGACCAATTTCCGCGGTGTGGTCGGCGGGACAACCGCGCTCACCAGCCTGACCACGAATGCAGCAGGGACAACCCTGCTGGAGGGCGGTGCGTTCACCCTTTCGGGCAATACGCTGACCTTCAACGATGCGGTGACGCTGGGCGTTGATACCACGATCACCGATGCCGGCGACGTGACCTTTAACAACACCGTCGACGGAGCTTACGACCTGACAGTGAATTCTGGTGGTACGGTCAGCGTCAATGGGCTGATCGGTGACACAACGGCACTGACGTCCTTCGCGGTGAGCGCTGATGCCGTGACCGTTGCTGCTGCAGGCGGTATTGCCACCGACAACGGCGCGATCGATCTGTCCGCCGACAGCATGAGTATCGCGGGCGCCGTCAATGCGGGTGCCGGCATTGTCACGCTTGCACCGGTCACCGCCGGCAAGACCATCAGCCTCGGCACCGAGGTCGTCGGCAGTCTCAGCCTGGCCGATGCGGAGATCGACCTGATCACCGCGGGGACCCTGCGCATCGGCAGCAGCGATGCCGGCAGCATTACCTTCAACGGTACGATCAGTCCGGCCAACACGAGCACGCTGTCTCTGATCACCGGCGACGAGATTCTCGACACCAATTCCGGCGTCGATGTCCAGGTTTCCAACCTTGCAATCCAGTCGGTCAACGGGATCGCCAACAATGAGCTTCTCGAAACCGAAGTCGATACGGTTGCCGCGCTCAACACGACCGGCGGCGGTATTGCGATCCTGGAGACTTCTAACGGCGGCGATCTGATTATTGGTACCGTCGATGGCGTCGTTGGCCTGCGAAACACGGCTTCCACCGGGTTCAGCCCGTTATTGGCGATTCAGCTGGAAACGACGAACGGCGATCTCACCGTCAACAACGACATCTATACCTCGCGCCGCAACATGTTCCTGGTCGCGCAGCAGGGGAACGGCGGGGCCGGCGACAGCACATTCACCAACAACGCCAACATCATCGACGCGGATTCCGGCAGCAACGCGAATAACGGCCGGATCGATATCCGCGGCAACAACATTGTGCTGAGCCAGGGCAGCACCATTTTCGCGGCGAACCGCGTAATCCTTGAGGGTGATCCGGAAAGCACGGCGACCGTTGCCATCGATCTCGGCGGGGCGGATGGGGTCAACACGCTGGGCCTGACCGATGCCGAACTCGACACGGTGACGACACCCGGCGTGCTGCAGATCGGCAACTCCGGCTCGGGCGATGTCACCATCACCGACGCGATTACCCTCGACCCGGCAAAGGTCGGAGCGCTTGAACTGCGGACGGGTGGCAGCATTATCGACGCCAACGCGGCCGATCCCGACATCACCGTCGGCGACCTGACCATCCTGAGCGCGACCGGTATCGGTGCCGCCGACGATCTCAATGTCGATGCGACCTCGGTGACCTTTACCAACTCGACCAGCGGCGATGTGAACATCACCAACACGGGTTCTGTGACCGCAACCGGCACCAGCAATGTCGGTTCGATGGCAATCGGCGCTTTCACCTTCAATGTTGCCAACAGCGCCAGCGTGACCGCTACCGGCACGATCTTCGTCGATGCGCCGACCGTCAATCTCGACGGCAATCTGACAGCCGCCGGCGGCATCGCCGGCACTGCCGCGACCGTCAACGTGCTCGGTTCGACCGGCGGGGCGGAACTGAACGATGCGGTGGATGTTGCCGCAACGGGTGCGACCGTCAATGTCCTGAGCGGAACCTACAACACGGTTGGCGGCGTGATCCTCGACGTCGATGGTCTGACGATGCAAAACGTCGATGACGTCAGCAATCCGGTCAACATCGTCAACGACGCGGTTGTCGTGCCCGCGAGCCCGGGCTTCACCATCAGCGCCGACGGCGTCAGCCTGAACGGTTTCTCCTATTCCGGCACCGGCGGCGATCCCGCGATCCTGCTGACGGGGGCTGCAGACAATGTGACCATCGAGAACGGTGTCATTACCGGGACGGCTGCGGGCGGCGCCGGAATTCTGATCGACAATACCGTCACGACCGGCCTCGGTCTCACGATCGACAATGTAACGATGAGCGGCGTCACCGGAAGCGGGGTTCAGTTCGACAATGCGCTGGATGGTGCCGATGTCCGTATTTCGAACAGCTCAATCTCCAGCGATGAGACGGCTATTCTCTTCAACGGAACCATCTCGAACGGGTCCCTGGTCACCATTCAGGGCAACAGCCAGATTGCCGCTCTGGTCGACACCGGTGGCATCGATGACGACGGGATCAGCTTTGCACAGTCCATCTCCGGAGCCTCCACGGACATCCTGATTGCGGACAACGCAGACATCAGCGGTGCGGATCGGGGTATCTCGTTCGAGGGCTCCATAGCGGATGCATCGGTTACGGTTCGCGCCAACACGATTGAATCCCTGGATCTCGACGGCATTCTTTTCGATGGCACGCTGACCAACGCGACCGTTCTCATCGGCGGCGCCAGTGCGGCCGACGGAAACAGCATCGCCGGCGCTCAAGACGGTTTGGATATCGACCCCATCACCGGCGGGACGTTCACGATTGCCAACAACAGCCAGATCGTGGGTGCGGCCGGTGATGGTATCGAGTTCGAACAGCAGATCTCCGGCGGAGCAGAGGTCAATGTCACCGGCAACACGCTGATCGAAGGCCAATTCCAGAACGGCATCGTCTTCGAGCAAGGCATCAGCGGCGCCTCGATGGTGACCATAGCCGGCAACACCGACATCATCGGCAATCAGGACGGTGTTGCCGTTCGCGGGGATATTGTCGGCGGCAGCGCGTTTACGGCGGGTGGTGCAACGTCCGCCGAAGCTAACCGCATCCTGGGTCTGGATGACGGCATCCAGATCGGAGAACTCAATAGCGGAACGGTTTCGATCCTGAACAACACCGGCATTTCCGGAGCGATCGGAGACGGCATCAAGTTCTCCAACAACATCACCGACGGAATGGTCGGGATTTCCGGCAACACGTCCATCACCGGTGCAAGTTCGGGGATCGAGTTCACCTATGACGGTGCGGCGATCATCGACAACTCCACGGTTTCGATTGCCGGCAACACGGGGATCACCGGTCAGGGGTATTCCGGCATTTATGTGGATGCGGCGCTTATCAACGGCACACAGTTCAACGTTGCGGGCAACACCAATGCGGGCGTTTCGCCTCTGCCCACCATCGGCGGCTTCGTCAACGGGATCGAGTTCGCCGGCGATATTTCCGACAGCGGTGTTCTGGTCAGCGGCAACCAGACCATCTCCGGAGGCTACAACGGCATCCTGTTCGGACCGCCCGAGGGTATCGGCGATATCGACAATTCCGTTATCACAATCGCCGACAATACCGGGATCGAGGGTACGCTCGAGGACGGTGTCATGGTGGCGTCCCGGGTGACCGGCGGCTCCGAATTCAGTGTGGCTGCAAATGACGCGATCACCGGTGGCGAGACCGGTCTCGATTTCCTCGGTGTGGTGCTCGACAGTACCGTCAACGTGGCAGGCAATACCTCGATCGAGGGAACTATCGATGACGGTATCTGGTTCTATCGCACCGTCCGGGATTCCGCGGTGAACATCGGTCCGGCAACCGTCGACGTTGGCGGCACCGCCACGACCTATGGCGGCAACGGCACCATCTCGGGCGGCACGACCGGCATCGAGACCTGGATCCTGAACAACACCGATTTCACCGTTGCCAACAACACCGAGATTACCGGCGGCTCCTCCGGTTTCGATTTCGATGCCCCGGTTCGTGTCGGCTCGACCGTCAACATCGTCGGTAACACGTCCGTCAACGGCGGCGACGGAGGCATCGCGTTCTGGGCACCGGTCACCAACTCGACCGTGAACATCGCCGGCAACGACGAGATCCGCGGAGACACTTACGAGGCGATCTACTTCGACTACGGCATCCGCCATTCGACCGTGAACATCGGCCCGGCAACGGTCGCCATCGACGGAACCGCCACGAGCTTCGGCGGCAACGGCACGATCCGGGGCCGGGACGATGCGATCGAGTTCATGTATATCCTCGACTCCAACGTCACCGTCGCCGGCAACACGAGGATCGAAGGCGATGACGACGGCATCGATGCCAATGACGATATCGAGGGCGGATCCACGCTGACCATCGCCGACAATGGCAGCATCACCGGTCACGGCCTCTTCGCCGACCCGGGCAAGGGCATTACCATCGACGGCGCCGTGACGGATAGCACAATCGCGGTGACCGGCAACACGACGATCCTCGGCGAGACCGGCGACGGCATGCTTTTCCTCAGCCCGGTCACCGACAGCACCGTGACGGTCGCCGGCAACGGCGCAATCACCGGTCAGGACGGCCATGGCGTTACCTTTGCCGACCTGATCGATCCGTCCACCGTCGACATCAGCGGCAACACCCTGATCAACGGCATGAACGGCAACGGCATCGACTTTTCCGGCGGTCTGGTCGATACCAATGTGACCATCGGCCAGAATGACCAGGTGAGCGGCAGCCAGAACGCGGTGTTCTTCAACAGCCTATCCGGCTCGACGATTGCGGTAAGCGACACCAATGGAACCGGCGGAACCAACGGCTTCCTGCTGACCAATAACGGTCAGGGCGGATCCGCCAACACGCTGTCCTTCGCCAACTCTGCCTTCACCGGAAAGACCGGGCCCGGGCTCTCCGTGATCAACGGCAATTCAGCACCCGCACTGGATATCGACATTGCCTCGACCGGCGGCAACACCTTCACCGGTCAGCCGTCCATGTATCTGTCCGGCCCGCGCCTGGCGCTTGTCGGCGACACGCTTGGTGACACCGCGTTCAACGCTCCGGGCGGAGGCAACTTCATCGTCCTCGCCAATGGCGGGCTGTTCGAGCCGGGCCGGCCGACCATCATCGACGGCAACAACGCGACCTTTGACGGGGTTCCCGTTCCGGCCAAGTCCCTGCCGGCGCTGATCCAGTCGGTCGAGGACCGGATCATCGACTTCGATGACGACAATACGCTGGGCCAGATCTTCTTCGTGCCGCTGACCCCGGGTGATGTCGCGGACTTCGGGCAGCAGCTCAACGCGTTCTTCGGCTTCAGCATCGGCGATATCGAGACCACGAACATCCAGGCGCCGGGCGACTGGATCCTGCGTCCGCCGTTCCCGTGGATCCGTCCTTACGGCAATCCGGTGGACCGGACCTACCGGCTGGGCGGTTGCCGTCCGGTGCTGGACAATGCCGGTCACATCCGGACCTATGCCTGTGCGTCCTTCATCGACGGAACCTATCCGCACATGTACATGAGCGCCCTGCCGTTCGATGTTGCGGCGGCAAACTAGGGCTCTGCGCGGAGCGGGGCGGAACGCTTCCGGCAGGCGCCGCTCTCGGTCCGGAAGATTAAGGTTAAATTAGTCTTTCATTTGCGGTTTGGCGCTCGTATTGCGACCTTGCGCGGAAAGCTCCGGTGCCAGGGGGAGGCCGATCGATATTTTCCGGTGCCTGTGAGCCGATCAGGAGGCAACAGATGTTTCATTCTCTTTTCAAGGTGTTTTCGGCAACCGCGGCGGCGGTTTGCTTTTTGTTTTTGTCCCTTGCCCAGCCGTTCGCGGCGGAAGACGTGGATACGCCCTCGCAGACCACTGCGACCTTCGGTGACTGGACGGTTCAATGCCGTCTTCTCGACGACAAGTCGACAAAGCTCTGCGAGATGCTGCAGGCCATCCAGGCGAAGGAGAACAACGGCCTTCTGGCGAAGATCGCCGTTGGCCGGCTTCCGGGCAAGGAGGCGATGCGCGTGGTCGTGCAGCTGCCGCTGGCCGTGAACCTGAGCAATCCGGTCGAACTGCGGGTTGGCGACAAGGTGGCCGTCAGTGCGACATACGAAACCTGCTATCCCGATTTCTGCCTTGCAGGTGCTTCCTTCAGCGACGATGCGGTGCAGATGTTCAAGAAGGCCGAGGCGATGACCATCGTCTTCAAGACCCGGGCCGGTGCAGCCCATGGGGTTCCGGTGTCGCTCAAGGGTTTTACCGCGGCTTTCAAGAAGACATTCGAAGCGCCGTCCTGAGAGGCCTTTGGTCTTGTTCGTGTTGGTCCGACCCGAAACCGTTGACGGCCGGAACTTTCGGGACGGGCCGGCGGGATTGGCATGGTCGATTGCCCCGAACGCCGCCTCCGAGGCTCTAATTCAGGTCGGTGTCCTTGTCGACCTGCAGCGCGTCGAGAACGAGATCGTGCAGGCGCGCCGCCAGCGGATTGATGATCTGGTTCTTGCGCGTGATCAGATAGTACGGATTGATGATGATCGGCTCGCACACATCGATCGCGGTCAGATTTCCGGCAGCGGCGCCGGTATCGAGCAGGTCCGCCACTTCGCGCGAAATCGGGGCGATCGCATCGGATGAGGCGAGGTAGGCGATCATGACCAGCAGCGACGTCGTGTTGACGATTTCGTCCGGCAGGGGAATGTCGTCGGCGAGGAAGGCTTCCTCGACCGCGCGCCGCATGGGCGTGTGGGGGGCCTGGATGACCCACTCGTAGCCGGTCATCTCGCGCAGACCGACCTGACGTCGGCTTGCCAGCGGATGGTTCTTGCGGACGAGGAACCGGATCACTTCGACCCGGCCGCGGCGGATCGCGAACTGCCTTGCGTCCGTGCCTGCCGGTATCCGCGAAAGCACGAAGTCGTATTCGCCTTTCAGCAGGCCGTCGATCAGGACATCGCTCGGCGCCACGTCCACGTGAATGTCCGAGCCGGAAGCGGTCTTCTTCAGCTCCTGGACAGCGGGGACGACGAAGGCGACGGCGCCCCCGGTGACCGATCCGACACGGGCCGTGCCCGCACGCCCCAATCCCACCGCATGGGCTTCCAGCAATGTCTGATCCAGTCCGTTGATGAGACCCATGGCATTGCGTGCCAAGGTCTCGCCGACGGGCGTCGGTGTCATGCCTTTCGGATGGCGGACGAAAATCCGGGCGTCGATCAGGCGCTCGATGCTTGCCAGCATGCGCGAGGCGGCCGGCTGGGTCATGGACAGCCGTTCCGCGGCCAGGGCGAGCTGGCCGGTCTCGTGGATCGCCTGAATCAACCGGAGATCCTTGATTTGCAACCTGTTGGCTAGATTAGCCAGCATTTCTCACACTCCCTATGCCCTGCGTCGCATTTTGGCTTGCCGAATGCGGGTGAAAGGTGCGCAGTGCTATGCTCAAGCGACTTTCGCCTGCAGGCGGCCGCCAAAACGCGACCCTTCGGGCCGGTTGAAACTTTCGACAGTGTGCGTCCAATGGCTTGCCCGATGACCCACATCGACCTGCGCCATCCTCCTGCCCTGTCGAAAGTTTGAACCGGCGCAGGGCAAAGGGAGCGTGAGAAATGCAGGCTAGCATGTTTCAGTTATCAGTTTTGGTATGCAGATTGTCAATCTAGGCATTTGCAATGCATGAGGCGAGGCCTTTTAGTCGGCGCAGGATCAACGAGATCCGGCGCAAGCGCTGCCTGTCGGGAGAGACATATACAGGTTGCGCGCGTCAAAAAATTCGGGAGGACTTCATGAGAAAGCTGATTTCGCTGCTGGCTTCGGCCGCGGTTGGCGCCGGGCTGCTGGCCGCTCCGGCCTTCGCCCAGGACAAGGGCACTGTCGGTATCGCGATGCCGACCAAATCGTCGGCCCGCTGGATTTCCGACGGCAATTCCATGGTGGAGCAGTTCACCAAGGCCGGTTATGAAACCGACCTGCAATATGCAGAAGACGATATTCCGAACCAGCTGGCGCAGATCGAAAACATGATCACCAAGGGCGTCAACGTCCTGGTGATCGCGGCCATCGACGGGACGACGCTTTCGAACGCGCTTGAAAACGCGGCCGCCTCCGGCATCAAGGTGATTGCCTATGATCGCCTGATCCGAGACAGCGGCAACGTCGACTACTATGCCACCTTCGACAACTTCAAGGTGGGCGTGCAGCAGGCGACCTCGCTGGTCAACGGACTGAAGGAACGCTTCGGCGACGGCCCCTATAACGTCGAACTGTTCGGCGGGTCTCCGGACGACAACAACGCCTATTTCTTCTACAACGGCGCCATGTCGGTGCTGCAGCCGCTGATCGATGCCGGCAAGGTCAACATCGTGTCCGGCCAGATGGGCATGGATACGGTCGGCACCCTTCGCTGGGACGGCGCAGTCGCGCAGTCGCGCATGGATAACCTTCTGTCCGCCTACTATACGGACAAGCAGGTCCATGGCGTGCTGTCGCCCTATGACGGCCTGTCCATCGGTATCCTGTCCTCCCTCAAGGGCGTCGGCTATGGCTCCGGCGACCTGAAGATGCCGATCGTGACCGGCCAGGACGCGGAAGTTCCTTCGGTCAAGTCGATCCTCGCGGGCGAGCAGTATTCCACCGTGTTCAAGGATACGCGCGAACTGGCCCGCGTCACCGTCGGCATGGTCGATGCGCTCCTGCAGGGCGGCGAGCCGGAAATCAACGACACCGAGACCTATGACAACGGCGTCAAGGTCGTTCCCTCCTATCTGCTGGAACCGGTTTCGGTCGACGCATCGAATTGGGAAAAGGTGCTGATCGGCTCCGGCTACTACACGATGGATCAGATCAAGTAAGCCTCCGGCTTCACGAGACTCCCGCCCGCGTGGTCTCACGCGGGCGGATGATCCCGACTGCACATTCAGAGCTATCAAGGCATATTGAGGGTAGGCGATGACACCCCTGCTGGAGATGCGCTCCATCACCAAGACCTTTCCGGGCGTCAAGGCGCTCGATGCGGTGAACCTGTCCGTCGCCGAGGGCGAGATCCATGCGCTGGTCGGCGAGAACGGCGCGGGCAAGTCCACGCTGATGAAGGTTCTCTCCGGCGTCTATCCGGCCGGCAGTTACGACGGCGAAATTCATTATGACGGCCATGTGGCCGCCTTTGGCGGGATCAAGGACAGCGAAGCCGTCGGTATCATCATCATTCACCAGGAACTGGCGCTCGTGCCGCTGCTGTCGATTGCGGAGAACCTGTTCCTCGGCAACGAGTGCGCGCGCCACGGCGTCGTCGACTGGCGCGAGACCTTCCAGCGGACCGAGGGCCTGCTGCGCAAGGTGGGACTGGCGGAAGCCCCTTCCACGCTGGTGGACAGCCTCGGCGTGGGCAAGCAGCAGCTTGTCGAGATCGCCAAGGCGCTGTCGAAGGACGTGCGCCTGTTGATCCTGGACGAGCCGACGGCAGCCCTGTCGGAAAGCGACAGCCAGACGCTGCTCGACTTGCTCCTGGAACTTAAAGAGCATGGCGTCACCTCGATCATCATCAGCCACAAGCTGAACGAGGTCCGCCGTATCGCGGACCGGGTCACCGTGATCCGGGACGGGGCGACAATTTCCACCATGGATGCGCGCACCGAGGACATTACCGAGGACCGGATCGTGCGCGACATGGTCGGGCGTGACATGGCCCACCGCTATCCTGCACGGCAACGGCGGGCCGGCGAGCCGCTGATGGACGTGCGCGACTGGAACGTCTGGCATCCGGAACATTCCGACCGCCAGGTCATCCGCAACGCGAACCTGACCGTGCGCGCCGGCGAGGTGGTCGGGATCGCCGGACTGATGGGCTCCGGGCGGACGGAACTCGCCATGAGCATTTTCGGCCGCAGCTACGGCCGCAACATTTCAGGCGAGGTCCTGATGCGCGGCAAGCCTATCGATGTCTCCAGCGTCGACAGGGCCATCAAGGCCGGACTTGCCTATGTGACGGAAGACCGGAAGACCCTCGGCCTCATTCTGGACGAGACCATCGAGCGCAACATCACGCTGGCCAACCTGCCGGCCGTATCGGGCCGCGGTGTCATCAGCGAAGCACGCGAGACCCAGGTCGCGGAGAAATACCGCGAGGCGATGAATATCCGCACGCCGTCCGTGTTCCAGAAGGTAGGCAACCTGTCGGGCGGCAACCAGCAGAAGGTCGTCCTGTCGAAATGGCTCTTCGCCGGACCGGACGTGCTGATCCTCGACGAGCCGACGCGGGGCATCGATGTCGGGGCGAAGTTCGAGATCTACAACCTCATCAACGAGCTTTCGGCAGAGGGCAAAGGGGTCATCATGATCTCGTCCGAGATGCCGGAAATGCTCGGAATGTGCGACCGCATCTACGTCATGAACGAGGGCGCCCTCGTCGGTGAACTGCCGGCGGAAGAGGCCACCCAGGAGCGCATCATGTCGCTCATAGTCAGGGTATAGGGGAGGAAACGGATGGAAACGGCACAGGCGGCCGAAGGCCATACCGGGACGGGAAACGGGATTGGTGCCTATCTGGCGAAGCATCTGCGCGAATACGGACTGCTGTTCGCGCTGATCGCCATCATGGCGTTCTTCCAGATCGTCACCGACGGGACGCTTCTGCGCCCGGTCAACATCACCAACCTGTTCCTGCAGAACAGCTACATCATCATCATGGCGCTGGGCATGCTGGTTGTCATCGTGTCGGGCAACATCGACCTGTCGGTCGGCTCGGTGATGGGCTTCATCGGTGCGCTCGCCGCGGTGATGATCGTGGAAATGCACTTGCCGGTCTACATGGCCATTCCGGCCTGCCTGATCGTTGGGATGGCCATCGGCGCGGCGCAGGGCTATTTCGTCGCCTACTGGAAAATTCCCTCCTTCATCGTGACGCTCGCTGGCATGCTGGTCTTCCGCGGCCTGTCGCTGTGGCTGCTTGAGGGCCAGTCGGTCGGTCCGTTCCCGAAAAACTTCCAGCTGCTGTCCACCGGGTTCATTCCGGACATTTTCGGCATCGGGCGTCCTAACGGCACCGCGCTTGCCGCGGGTCTCGTTGCCGTTGCCCTGATCCTCTGGCTGGGCGTGCGCGACCGGGCTCATAACCGGCGCTACGGCATGGAACTGGAGCCGCCGGCGTTCTTCTTCGTCCGCAATGTCATCGTCGCCGGTGCGTTGCTGTTCATCGCCTACAAGCTGTCGACCTTCCGCGGATTGCCGAACGTGCTGATCTCCATGGTCCTGCTCACGGTGATCTATGCCTTCGTCACGGAGAACACGACGCTCGGCCGAAGGATCTATGCGCTCGGCGGAAACGAAAAGGCGGCCAAGCTCTCGGGCATCAAGACGGAACGGCTGACCTTCCTGGCCTTCGTCAACATGGGCATGCTCGCAGCCCTTGCCGGCCTGATCTTCGCGGCGCGCCTGAACACGGCAACGCCCAAGGCCGGGTTCGCGGTCGAGCTGGACGTGATCGCCGCCGTCTTCATCGGCGGGGCCTCCATGTCCGGCGGGGTCGGCAAGATCGTCGGCGCGGTGGTCGGCGCTTTCATCATGGGCGTGATGAACAACGGCATGTCCATCATGGGGATCGGCATCGACTACCAGCAGGTCATCAAGGGGCTGGTGCTGCTCGCCGCCGTTTTCTTCGACGTCTACAACAAACAGAAACAGGGCTGACGGTGACGGTCGCCCGACGCTCGGGCGACGCCGCTGCCGAAGACCCTCAAGGGTGATCTCATGAGTTTCAAGCCGGCACAATGGCCGCGCAAGCTGCGCTCGCAGGAATGGTATGGCGGGACTTCGCGCGACGTCATCTACCATCGCGGCTGGATGAAGAACCAGGGCTATCCGCACGACCTGTTCGACGGCCGTCCGGTGATCGGCATCCTCAACACCTGGTCCGACCTGACGCCCTGCAACGGCCACCTGCGCGAGCTGGCGGAAAAGGTGAAGGCAGGCGTCTGGGAGGCCGGCGGGTTTCCGGTGGAGGTGCCGGCGTTCTCCGCGTCGGAAAATACCTTCCGGCCGACGGCGATGATGTTCCGTAATCTGGCGTCCATGGCGGTGGAAGAGGCCATGCGCGGCCAGCCGATCGACGGCGCCGTGCTGCTGGTCGGCTGTGACAAGACCACGCCGTCCCTGCTGATGGCCGCGGCCTCCACCGACCTGCCGTCGATCGTCGTCACGGGCGGACCGATGCTCAACGGCTATTTTCGCGGCGAGCGCGTCGGCTCCGGTACCCATCTCTGGAAGTTCTCCGAAGCGGTGAAGGCCGGGGAAATGACGCAGGATGACTTCCTGGAAGCCGAGGCGTCCATGTCGCGGTCGTCGGGCACCTGCAACACCATGGGCACGGCCAGCACCATGGCGTCCATGGCGGAGGCGCTCGGCATGGCGCTCTCCGGCAATGCGGCCATCCCGGCCGTCGACAGCCGCCGCCGGGTGATGGCGCAGATGTCGGGCCGGCGGATTGTGCAGATGGTCAAGGACGACCTGAAACCGTCCGACGTCATGACCCGGCAGGCGTTCGAGAATGCCATCCGCACCAATGGCGCGATCGGCGGCTCCACCAATGCGGTCATCCATCTGCTGGCGATCGCCGGGCGTGTCGGCATCGATCTGACGCTGGACGATTGGGACCGCCTTGGCCGCGACGTGGCGACCATCGTCAACCTGATGCCGTCGGGCGAATACCTGATGGAGGAATTCTTCTATGCCGGCGGCCTGCCGGTCGTCCTCAAGCGGCTTGGAGATGCCGGCATGCTGCACAAGGATGCGCTGACCGTTTCCGGCGGGGCGATCTGGGACGAGGTGAAGAACGCGGTCAATCACAACGAGGATGTCATCCTGCCGCTTGAAAAGGCGCTGACGCAGCATGGCGGGATCGCGGTGCTGAAGGGCAACCTCGCGCCGAAGGGGGCGGTGATCAAGCCGTCGGCGTCTACGCCGCATCTGATGAAGCACCGGGGCCGGGCCGTGGTGTTCGAGGACATCGACGACTACAAGGTGCGGATCAACGACGACGCGCTCGATATCGACGAGACCTGCGTCATGGTGTTGAAGAACTGCGGGCCGAAGGGCTATCCGGGCATGGCGGAGGTCGGCAACATGGGCCTGCCGCCGAAGGTTCTGAAAAAAGGCATCACCGACATGGTGCGCATTTCCGATGCGCGGATGTCCGGAACGGCCTATGGCACCGTCGTCCTGCATACTTCGCCTGAAGCTGCCGCGGGCGGTCCGCTCGCGGTGATCCGTGACGGCGACATGATTGAACTCGACGTTGAAGCGCGCCGGCTTCATGTCGACATCTCGGATGAGGAACTGGTCGAGCGGCTGGCGGCATGGGTGCCGCCGGCGGATCAGGCGCCGTCCGGTTATGCCTGGCTGCACCAGACCCATGTGCAGGGCGCTGACACGGGCGCGGACCTCGATTTCCTCAATGGCTGCCGCGGCGCACCGGTTGGAAAGGATTCCCACTGATGGCCAATAAAATTGCCCTTGTCGGGATTGGAAAGATCGCCCTCGATCAGCACGTTCCGACGATCAATGCATCTGCGGAGTGGGATCTGGCTGCGACCTGTTCTCGTGAAGGGACCGTCGAAGGCGTGGAAAGCTACAGGGATTTTTCCGCGCTGCTGAGAGAGCGTCCCGACATCGAGGTCGTCTCCCTGTGCCTGCCGCCGGTCCCCCGCTTCGACTTTGCAGCCGAAGCGCTCCGGGCCGGGCGTCATGTGATGCTGGAAAAGCCGCCGGGCGCTACCCTGTCGGAATGCCGGACGCTGGAGGCGATGGCACGGGACGCGGGCGTTTCGATCTACGCGACCTGGCATTCGCGCGAGGCCGCCCAGGTGGCGGCCGCCAAGGCCTGGCTTTCGACCCGGCGCCTGCGCAGCCTGACCGTGACCTGGAAGGAGGATGTCCGCCGCTGGCATCCGGGCCAGCTCTGGATCTGGAAGGCGGGCGGCCTTGGCGTGTTCGATCCGGGCATCAACGCGCTTTCCATCGTCACGGAAATCCTGCCCGTTCCGGTGCATCTGTCCGCGGCCGAGCTGTTCTTTCCGGAAAACTGCGAAACCCCGATTGCGGCGGACCTGACCTTTGCCCATCCGGACGGTGCCGAGGTCACGGCGGTGTTCGATTTCCGGCAGGAGGGCGAACAGATCTGGACGATTTCGATCGAGACGGACGACGGCTGCCTCGTTCTGGCGGATGGCGGCGCTAAACTTGCCATCGACGACATTGTTCAGGCGGAAGTCCATGAAGAGGGCAATCCGCTGGCCGGCGAATACCCGCGCCTCTATGCCCGCATGGCGGAACTGGTGCGCACCGGCGAGATCGATATGGATCTCTCTCCGTTGATGCATGTGGCGGATGCCTTCCTGCTTGGCCGGCGGGTCACCGTCGAACCCTTCATCGAGTGAGACCATGGCCGGTAGCTCCTCCATAATCGGAACGGACTGGATCGCGGTCGATTGGGGCACCAGTTCCCTACGTGTCTGGGCGCTCGGACGCGACGGAGACGTGCTTGCGAAGGCCGTGTCCCAGGAGGGAATGGGCGGTCTTGCACCTGCCGACTATGAGCCGGTTCTGATGGCCCACATCCGGACCTGGCTGCCGGAGACGGCGGTCCGCTCCGTGCCGGTAATCGTCTGCGGCATGGCCGGGGCGAAGCAGGGATGGAAGGAAGCCGCCTACCGGGAGGCACCCTGTGCCGCTGTTCCGGAGGGCGAGATGATCCGCGTTCCGACGAGGGACGCGAGGCTGTCTGTCCATATCCTTCCCGGCGTATGCCAGTTGGACCCGGCGGATGTCATGCGCGGCGAGGAGACCCAACTTGCAGGGCTGGCCGCAAACCTTGGTCCGCTGGACGCGACCGTCTGCCTGCCGGGGACGCACAGCAAGTGGGTTCGTCTCGAAGGCGGGCGGATTGCCGGTTTCCGGACGTTCATGACCGGCGAGCTGTTTTCCGTGATCGCCGGCCATTCGATCCTGCGCCATTCGATTGCCCCGGAGGGCGAAAACGCCACGGCTTTCGCAAAGGCTGTCGAGGACATGCTGGCCGACCCAGCGGGACTGACCGGCGCATTGTTTGCAATCCGGGCTTCCGGTCTTGTCGGGCGGGCGGACGGTGCCGCAGCACGCTCCCGCCTGTCCGGCTTGCTGATCGGCGCGGAACTGGCGGCAACGCGGCCGCAGTGGGACGGGAAACCCGTTCATGTCGTCGGCAACGGTTCCTTGATTGATGCCTATGCCACGGCTCTTAAGACGGCAGGCGCGAGTCCGGTGCTGCAAGATGCGGAAGCCCTGACGCTGGCCGGTCTGAAACAGGCCCGTGCGGCAATGCTGGAGATCCAGTCATGACCCGGAAGCTTGTCGCCATCCTGCGCGGGATTACGCCCGATGAGGCTCTGGATATCGGGGCCGTCCTGCTGGAGGCCGGCATCACGATGATCGAGGTGCCGCTCAATTCGCCTGACCCATTCGACAGCATCGCCCGGCTTGCAAAGACCTATGGCGATGATGCCCTGATCGGGGCGGGGACGGTGATCGATCCGGCGGATGTGGACCGGGTGCTGGACGCGGGCGGAAAGCTCGTCGTCTCCCCCAATTGCGACCGGGACGTGATCGCGCGGACGGTGGCGCTATCCATGGTGTCCATGCCGGGCGTGTTCACGCCCACCGAGTGTTTTGCCGCGATCGGTGCCGGAGCGAAGGCAATCAAGCTGTTTCCGGCATCCCTTGCCGGTCCGGACGGTTTGAAGGCCCTGAAGGCGGTGCTGCCTCAAGCCATCGATGTCTATGCGGTCGGCGGGGCGTCGGCCTCGAATTTTTCCGAATGGCTGGAGGCAGGTGCCGCCGGTTTCGGCATCGGCACCTCCCTTTACAAGCCCGGAGATATGCCGGACGCGGTTGCAGCAAAGGCGCGTGAGATCGTGGCCGCCTATGACGCGGCTATTTTGAAGTTTTCTGGAGATTGAATGACATGAGCGATGTTCTTGCCGGGATCCTGCCGGTTGCGCCAACCCCGTTTCACGATGATGGCCGTGTCGATGAAGACGGCATGCGCCGGGTGATCGACTGCATGATCGACCAGGGCGTCGACGCCATCTGCATCCTTGCGAATTACTCGGAGCAGTTCCTGCTTTCCGACGAGGAACGCGCGCTGCTGATGCGTCTCAGCCTGGAACATGCGGCCGGACGGGTGCCGGTGATCGTGACCATCAGCCACTTCTGTACCGACATCGTCGTGCGCCGGGCACGGGATGCGCAGGCCATGGGCGCTTCCATGCTGATGATGATGCCGCCCTATCACGGCTCGGGACTGTTCCCGGCGCCGCAGGGGATTTTCGAACATTTCGAAGCGGTCAACAACGCCGTGTCGATTCCGATCATGGTGCAGGACGCGCCGCTATCCGGCGTCAACCTGTCGGTGGATCTGCTGGCCCGCCTGGCACGGGAGCTGGAGCAGGTGTCCTATTTCAAGATCGAATGTCCGTTTGCCGCCGACAAGCTGGCGGCCCTGATCGATGTGGCCGGTGATCATATCAAGGGGCCCTTCGACGGTGAGGAAGCGGTCACGCTGCTGGCCGATCTCGACGCGGGCGCAACCGGCACCATGACGTCGGCGATGTTCCCGGAAAAGATCCGCCCGATCGTGATCGCGCACCGGGCCGGCAATCTCGATGCGGCCCTGGCGCAGTGGCAGACCTGCCTGCCGCTGATCAACCACGAGAACCGCCAGTGCGGTCTTCGGGCCGCCAAGGTGATCTTCAAGGAGGGCGGCGTGATCGGCAGCGATGCCGTGCGCCACCCGCTGAAGCCCATGTCCGACCGCACCAGAACCCGTCTCCTCCAGCTCGCCCGCGATCTGGATGTGATGGCGCTGTCCTGGGGCAAGTAGACGCGCAAAAGGGAAGTTGACGACCGTGATGACCATGGCCCGAGCGATAACGCAGAAACTGACCGCCGAGTGCTGCGAACTCGGGGAGGGGCCGTATTACGATCGGGCAACCGACACGGCCTGGTGGTTCGATATCGTCGGCCGGAAACTGGTCGAATACCATTTCGCCGAAAATCGGTCGCGGGTTCACGAGCTGCCGCGCATGGGCAGCGTGATTGCGCCCGTCGACGGGACACGCCAACTGCTGGCCATGGAAGACGGGCTCTATCTCAGGACCATGGCAAGCGGACGGCTGGACCTGCTCGCGGCACTGGAAGCGGACAACGCCATCACCCGGTCCAATGACGGCCGGGTTCACCCCTCCGGCCGGCTTTGGATCGGCACCATGGGCAAGCGCGCCGAACACCAGGCCGGCAGCATCTACTGGTTCGACGGCAGGGAGCTGCGCCGGCTCTTTGGCGACATTTCGATCCCGAACTCGATCTGTTTTTCCCCCGACGGCCGGACCGGGTATTTTGCCGATACCGCGCTCAACACGGTCTGGCGCGTGGCCCTCGATCCGGTGACCGGTTTGCCGACCGGTGAACCGGAGCTTCACCTGAGCGAAAAGGATCTGCCCCTGGGCGGAAGTTTCGACGGATCGGTCATCGATGCGGACGGGGTCTTGTGGAACGCGGCCTGGGGCGGAGGGTCGGTTTCCGGCTTTGCGCCGGACGGGTCACTCGTGCAAACCTTCGAGGTGCCGGCGGCCCAAACCAGCTGTCCCTGTTTCATGGGGCCGGATCTTGACCGTATGCTCGTCACGTCCGCCTGGCAGGGATATTCGGGCGCCTCGCGCGCGGCCGATCCCGGCGCCGGATATACCTTCGTCATCGACGGCGATTTCAAGGGGCGCCCGGATGCGGCGTTTCAACTTCGCCACGAAATCCAACACTCGGAATGAAAGGCATCACATGCTGACAGGAAAACATCTCATTGCCGGCAACTGGACCGGAAGCGATGAAACCTTCACCTCGCAGCCTGCGCATGGGACGGCCCGCGCCTTTTCGGTCGGAACGGCGGCCGATGTGGATGCGGCGGTGACCGGCGCGGAAGAGGCGTTCTGGTCCTTCGGCTATTCGTCGCGGGAAAGCCGTGCCGCTTTCCTCAATGCGATTGCCGACGAGATCGAGGCCCGTGGCGACGCCATTACCGAGATCGGCACCCAGGAGACCGGCTTGCCGGAGGTACGCCTGAATGGCGAGCGCGGCCGGACGACCGGTCAATTGCGCCTGTTCGCATCCCATATCCTCAAAGGCGACTATCTCGACAAGCGCCATGACGAGGCCCTGCCGGACCGCCAGCCGCTGCCGCGCCCGGACCTCAAGATGGTCCAGCGACCGGTCGGTCCGGTCGCTGTCTTCGGCGCCTCCAATTTCCCGCTGGCGTTTTCGACCGCCGGCGGCGATACGGCGTCTGCCCTTGCGGCCGGCTGCCCGGTGGTGGTCAAGGGACATCCGGCCCATCCGGGCACGGCGGAAATCGTCGCCCAGGCGATCGATGCGGCCATCAAGACATGCGGCGTTCATCCCGGCGTGTTTTCACTGATCCAGTCCAACGGTATCGAGGTCGGTGAAGCGCTGGTGAAACATCCGCTCATCCAGGCCGTCGGCTTTACCGGTTCCCTGCGCGCCGGGCGCGCGCTGTTCGATCTGTGCGCCGCACGCCCGACGCCGATCCCGTTTTTCGGCGAGCTCGGGTCTGTCAACCCGATGTTCCTGATGCCCCATGCCCTGAAGAGCCGCGGGGCGGAGATCGCCAAGGGCTGGGCCGGGTCGCTGACCATGGGCGCAGGCCAGTTCTGCACCAATCCGGGGATTGTCGTGGCGATCGATGGGGACGATGCGGAGGTGTTTTCCACTCAAGCCACCGCGGCGCTTACAGCCGTCAATGCTCAGACCATGCTGACCGACGGCATTGCCGATGCCTATCGCAAGGGCCGCGATCAGGTGGCGAAGACAGCCGGGGTCCGGGAACTCATGACGTCCACCTGCGACCTGCGCAACGCGACGCCCTATCTTTATTGCGTATCTGGAGAGGATTGGCTCGACAACCATGTGCTCGGTGAAGAGGTCTTCGGCCCGCTCGGTATCATCGTCACCGTGTCCGATTTCATCCAGATGCAGGCGATCGCCCGTTCTCTGCAGGGGCAGCTGACCTCTACGATTCATATGGACGATGCGGACATGGACGAAGCGAAGGCGCTGATGCCGGTGCTGGAGCGCAAGGCGGGCCGCATCCTGACGAACGGGTTCCCGACCGGCGTGGAAGTCTGCGATGCCATGGTGCATGGCGGACCCTATCCGGCCTCGACCAATTTTGGCGCAACGTCGGTCGGCACACTCGCCATCCGACGTTTCCTGCGCCCCGTCTGTTATCAGAACATGCCGGACGCGTTGCTGCCGGCGGATCTGGGATAGGCCGGGCGGTATCAGCCGCCCGCAGGGAAGACTTTGAAGTGTGTCCGCCGGTTCTTCGGACCGGAAAAGAAGACACGGGAAGACCGGTGCAGCCGAGCGCGGCTTGCGGCCGGCATTCCCGTTTTTTCGGCTGGTCGAATCATGGCTCAAAAACCGCAAAACTCCTTGCAATTAAAGGCGATTTTGACTTCGCCTCCCCTTTACAAAAGTCATAAAGTATTACTTAATAACGATTGTGAGAATTATAATCTCTCGTGGAGGAAAACGATGAAACTCAAGGCATTGCTCATAGCGAGCGTGATGGCGCTTGCCCCGGCCGCTTCGATGGCGGCGGACATGACGGTCGGCTTTTCGCAGATCGGATCGGAATCCGGTTGGCGCGCCGCCGAAACGACGGTGACCAAGCAGGAAGCCGAAAAGCGCGGTATCAATCTGAAATTCGCGGACGCCCAGCAGAAACAGGAAAACCAGATCAAGGCGATCCGGTCGTTCATCGCCCAGGGTGTCGACGCCATCCTGCTGGCGCCGGTGGTTGCAACCGGCTGGGACGAGGTTCTGGAGGAAGCCAAGGATGCCGAAATTCCGGTGCTGCTTCTCGACCGGACGGTCGATGCGCCGAAGGATCTCTACATGACCGCCGTGACGTCCGATCTGGTTCACGAAGGCAACGTCGCCGGTCAGTGGCTCGTCGATACCATGAACGGCAAACAGTGCAACATCGTCGAACTGCAGGGCACGACCGGGTCGTCTCCGGCAATCGACCGCAAGAAGGGCTTTGGCGACGCCATCGCGGGACATGACAATCTGAAGATCATCCGCAGCCAGACCGGCGATTTCACCCGCAGTCAGGGCAAGGTCGTGATGGAAAGCTTCCTCAAGGCAGAGGACGGCGGCAAGAACATCTGTGCACTCTACGCCCATAACGACGACATGGCCGTCGGCGCCATTCAGGCGATCAAGGAAGCCGGCCTGAAGCCGGGCGAGGATATCAAAATCGTCGCGATCGATGCCGTGCCGGACATGCACCTTGCGATTGCCAACGGCGAAGCCAATGCCACAATCGAGCTGACACCGAACATGGCGGGACCGGCCTTCGACGTGCTCGAGGCCTATCTCAAGGACGGTACCGTTCCTCCCAAGTGGATTCAGACCGAATCCAGGCTCTACACGGCCGAAGATGATAATAAGGCCATCTACGAGAATAAAAAGAACCTGGGATACTGATCCAGCGGACGTGCCGGGCGGCGGGAGACCGCCCGGCACCGACAATTGGGGGTGAGCAAGCCCTCGGGGGGAGCCCGATATATGGCTGAGGACATGCGCCCGGTGCTTCACTGCACGGGCATTTCGAAATTCTTTCCCGGCGCCATCGCACTGGATGAGGTGGAACTGGAACTTTATCCCGGCGAAGTTCATGCGCTTCTGGGCGAAAACGGGGCGGGCAAGTCGACGTTGATCAAATGCCTGACCGGGGCGTACCGACGCGACGGCGGAACAATCCGGCTGGACGGCGAGGAGATCGCTCCGCAAAGCACCAAGGCCAGCCAGGAACTGGGCATCGGCACCGTCTATCAGGAAGTCAATCTGCTCCCCAACCTGACTGTTGCCGAAAATCTGTTTCTCGGCCGCCAGCCGACGCGGCGCGGCTTCATTTCGCCACGCCGGATGCGCGACATGGCGCGCGAGACGCTTGCGGAATTCGGCCTGTCGATCAATCCGGACGAACCGCTTTCGTCCTATTCCGTCGCCGTCCAGCAGGTGGTCGCGATCGCGCGCGCCGTTGCCCTGTCGGGCAAGGTCCTGATCCTCGACGAGCCGACGGCGAGCCTCGATCACGACGAGGTGGACCTTCTGTTCTCGGTCATCCGGAAACTCAGGGAACGGGGGCTTGCGATCGTCTTCATCACCCATTTCCTGGATCAGGTGTTCGCGATTTCCGACCGGGCTACCGTCTTGCGCAACGGACGGGTGGTCGGTACGCGCATGATTGCGGAGGCGTCCCAGACGGACATCGTGACCATGATGCTGGGCCGGCAGTTGGAAAGCCGGATCCGTGACCGGGCTCCCGCCGAAGCCGGCAAGACCCTTCTGCAACTGCGCGACTTCGGCCGCCGCGGCATGATCGACCCCTTCGATCTGGAAATCCGCGAAGGCGAGGTCGTGGGTCTTGCCGGTCTTCTGGGATCCGGGCGGACGGAAACCGCGAACCTGATTTTCGGCGCCGTCCAGGCGGATCAGGGATCGGTCTTGCTGCGAGACAAGAAGATCGGCCTCGGCAATCCGCGGGCTGCGATCGGGCATCGCTTCGGCCTGTGCCCGGAAGACCGGAAGACGGACGGGATCGTCGGCGACCTGTCGGTGCGCGAGAATATCATCCTGGCGCTGCAGGCGCGCCAGGGCTGGTTCCGCCCGCTGCAGCGGGCCAAGGTGAACGAACTGGTCGAGGCCTATATCAAGGCGCTCGACATCCGGCTGGCAAGCCCCGATATGCCGATCCGGCTGTTGTCGGGCGGTAATCAGCAAAAGGCGCTTCTGGCCCGCTGGCTGGCGACCAACCCGGACTTCCTGATCCTGGACGAACCGACGCGTGGTATCGATGTCGGCGCCCATGCGGAGATCATCGCCCTGATCGAGAAACTGCGCGAAAACGGCATGGCGCTTCTGGTCGCTTCGTCGGAGCTGGAGGAACTGGTCGCCTATTCCACGCGGGTGATCGTGTTGCGCGACCGCCGCCACGTGCGGGAGCTTCGGGGCAAGGAGATCACGACAGCGAATATCGTGCGGGCGATCGCCGACGAAACGGTTGGGGAGCCCGCCTGATGCCCCAGATCCTGCGTTCCACTCTCAAGCGAACGACACCGCAGCTTCTCATTCTGGCAGTGGTGCTCCTGCTCAATTTCCTGGTGTTCCCGGACTTCTTCAGCATCAAGTTCCAGCACGGCCGGCTGTTCGGCAATCTGATCGACGTCCTGAACCGGGGCGCGCCGACGGCGCTGCTGTGCATCGGCATGACCCTCGTCATCGCCACACGGGGGATCGACCTTTCCGTCGGCGCGGTGATGGCGATTGCCGGAGCCGTTGCCGCCTCGCTCGTCGTCGACGGGCACGGCTGGGGCACGGCGCTCATCGGGGCGCTGGCCGTCGGTTGCCTGTGCGGCCTGTGGAACGGGGTACTGGTTGCGGTGCTTCGGATCCAGCCGATCGTCGCGACCCTGGTGCTCATGGTCGCCGGTCGGGGGATCGCGCAGCTCATTACCGAGGGCACAATCCTGACCTTCGTCAATCCGGGCCTGATCCAGCTCGGCGCCGGGACTGTTGCGGGCATTCCGACACCGATCCTGATCTGGCTCGGCCTTGGTCTTGCCGTTACGGCCATTGTCAGGCGCACGGCGCTTGGCATGCTGATCGAGGCCATCGGCATCAACGAAGGCTCGTCGCGCCTGGCGGGCATCAACAGCCGCGTGTTGCTCGTCTGCGTCTACCTGATTTCCGGCTTCTGCGCAGCACTCGCGGGCGTGATCGTGGCGGCCGACATCAAGGGGGCGGACGCCAACAATGCGGGGTTGTGGCTGGAACTCGACGCCATCCTCGCCGTCGTTATCGGTGGCAATTCCCTGCTGGGGGGACGGTTCTCCATCATCGCGTCGCTGCTGGGCGCGCTGATCATACAGTCGGTGAATTCCGTCATTCTGCTTTCGGGAATGCCGCCCGAATTCAACCTGGTGATCAAGGCGCTGATCATCATCGCGATCCTGGTCATCCAGTCGCCGACGGTGAAGCACGCGCTCTACATCATCCGGGCCTCAGCCCAGCCCATCGTGCCGCCCGAGACACCGAAAGAGCTGAAAGAAAGCACGCAATGATCCGTACGACCCATCTTCCGCTCGCGGTGACAGTCGCCACGTTTCTTCTCGCCTACACCCTGTGTGCCTGGCAGTTTCCTGCCATGCTGTCCACGCGGGTGGTGTCCAATCTTCTGACCGACAACGCCTTTCTCGGGATAACGGCGGTGGGCATGACCTTCGTCATCCTGTCCGGCGGCATCGACCTGTCGGTCGGGTCGGTCATCGCGTTTACCGGCGTGTTCCTGGCGGTCATCCTCCGGGACACGTCGATCCATCCGATCGTCGCCTTTGCCCTGGTACTGGTGATCACCGTGTCCTTCGGTGCGGGGATGGGGGCGATCATCCATTACCTGGAGATGCCACCCTTCATCGTCACGCTGGCGGGCATGTTCCTGGCCCGCGGGGCGGCCTATGTGCTGTCGACGGACAGCGTACCGATCACCCACGAATTCTATGACACGCTCCAGTCGCTCTACTGGAAGGCGCCGGGCGGCGGACGGTTTCGCCTGATCGGCGGCATCATGATCCTGACCTTCGTGGTCGGCGCCATCGTTGCCCACCGGACCAGGCTCGGCCAGAACATCTATGCCATGGGCGGCGGCCCGGCGACGGCGCGGCTGATGGGGGTACCGCTGGCGCGGACCACCGTCAGCATCTACGCCATTTCCGGCGGGCTGGCGGGTCTCGCAGGGATCGTGTTCTCGCTCTACACCTCGGCCGGCTATTCGCTGGCGACTGTCGGCGTCGAACTGGACGCCATCGCGGCGGTGGTGATCGGCGGTACGCTTTTGACCGGGGGAACCGGTTTCGTCGCAGGCACTTTCTTTGGCATTTTGATAATGGGGTTGATACAAACCTACATCGTGTTTGACGGGACATTGTCGAGCTGGTGGACCAAGATCGTGATCGGAGGTCTGCTGTTTGCATTTATCCTGCTGCAGAAGGGACTGACTTGGGCAACGACAGTGCGCAGAAAACCAGCGATCGATTTCGCCGCGCAATCATGACCTTCGTCGCCTCGGGCGGACTCGGCAGCCGGATCGGCAATCACACTGCCCATGTCGTGGAACAGCTCGGCCGGGCCATCGTGGCCGGCGAATACCCGCCCGAGACCATGATCCCGCTCGATCCGGACATTTCGGAAATGTTCGACGTCTCCCGGACGGTGGTTCGCGAGGCGAAGAAGACCCTGATCGCCAAGGGGCTGATCCAGTCCAAGGCCAAGGTCGGCACCCATGTGCGGCCCGCCGAACAGTGGAACATGTTCGATCCGGATGTGCTGCGCTGGCACGCGGCGCTGAAAAACGCCGGGCCTTTTCTGGACGAGCTTTTCGAGATCCGCCTGATCTTCGAACCGGCGGCTGCGGGACGCGCTGCGGAGCGGGCCACGGAAGAGGACTGCACCCGCCTGTTCAAGCTGGTCGATGATATGGAGACGGGCAATGACCGGGCGGCGATTGCGGTCGCGGACCTGGAATTCCACAAGGCGGTGCTGAAGCTGTCCGGCAACCGGTTTCTGCAGTCGCTCGGAGATCTGGTGCAGGCGGCGCTGTTCTCGCTGTTCAAGTCGGATATCCGGGAGCGCAATCCTGACGAGGCGGCCGAATTCGTGCAGAACCACCGGGCGATCGTTCGCGCGATCGCCGCCGGCTCCGCCGAAGAGGCCCAGTCGGCCATGCACGCCGTTATTCTGGCCGGCCAGCGGGGTCTGGTGTCTTCCTTAAAAAGATAGCCGACCGATCCGTCAGCAACCACCCGCGCTGATCAGGGCCGCGCTTTCGATGGTCTCGGCGGTGCGGCGGTCCACCACACCTGTCACCGGAATGTTGTACTGGGCCTGGAAGGACACGACTGCCTTCGTGGTGGTTTCGTCGAAGACCATGTTCGGAAACTGAAGAAAGTGGCCGAGGCTGTTGAGCTTGGTTTCGAGGATCTTCACCCGCGGCGACAGGTCGCCCGCCTGAAGTGCCACGAAGGTCTGTTGCGGGGACACTTCGCACGCCTCTCCCGGCTTGCCGATGGGCGTCAGCGCGTAAATGCTGCTCAGCGTGAGGCCATCCGCATCCATGACCGGGGGCAGCAATGTGTCCGGTCCCCGGGTCAGATCATAGCGCAGACCGACGGCTTCGGCGAAAAGACGGCCGTCTTTCGCCATCTGAAGCCGGAGGCGGCCGCCGTCGCATTCGATGCCGCAGACGATCTCGCCGCCGTCGGCCGTGCAATTGGCGGTGAAGCCGTAAACGTCGTTCGGGACATCCCATTGGCTGAGCTGGAAGTCGACGAAAGTGTTCGTGCCGTTTTCGTCTGAGGCTGACCGTCGAAAGGAGATGCGCAAGTCCTTCACAGGCCCGTCCTTGCGGGAATAGGACGCCCCGTAGCATTGGCCGGTCTTGGCCATGATGCCGGGCGCGTCGCCGGCAAGGGCCGTTCCGGAACAGAAGAGACTGCCCGTCATGACCGCCGTGACAAGGGGAATCAGAGCGGATTTCATCATTGAAATTCGGGTCATCGCCAGTTTCCGGTCAATACGAAGGGTGCCCAGTAGGCGGGGTGGGAGAAGCCGGGATCCAGGCCGTCGGGTGTTTCCCGGAAATTTTTATTGAACCGTTGCGCGGTCTCGTAGACCACGCTCCGCCTTGTGAGGTTCGCCTGGCTGCCGACCTCACCATGGATGAACTCCCGCTGCACCATGGCAAGGGCCTGCGCCTTCGACATGTCGCCGAGCTCGCGCAGCTCATAGAAGCGTTGCATCAGGATAGCCGTCGAGCTGTCGGCCACGGGCCAGAGGCTGGCGATCGTCGACTTTGCGCCCCGGTCTCCGGTGATCTTGGCAAGGCTCTCGATTTCCCGCCCGTCCCTGTCCGGGTTTGCCCGCCCGGTTTCACAGGCGGACAGTGTCAGCAATTCAACATGGTCGAAACTGAAATCCTTCGGATCGTTCTTGATGTCGGCGAGGCTCAGATGCTCGCCGGTTCCAAGCAGCAGAAAAGACTCCTTGTCGCTGTCGCCGAGGCTGAAGTGCGATGAAATATGGACGACGCCCAGTCCGGAGCGGGCCTTTTCGCCGATCCGGAGCGACTGGACCAGCGCCGGCTTGTCGAACGCCTTGTCCATGTAGACCTCACCGTCGAACAGGCCGAAATTGTTGTCGCCCTTGACGATCCCGTCCAACTCGACCGCTACGCCCGGCAGGGCAAGGAAGTTTTCTGTTTCCTGGGTCATGCCGAGGCCGGCGAAGGGGACGTCTACGGTCTTCTTGCCCGAGATCTCGCTTTCGCTGCTGGTCAGAAGGGAAACCGAATAGCGTTCGATCAGGTATTCATCGCCGTCGTAAAGGCTCTGATAGGGCAGGTACCTGAGGCGCTTGTCCAGCGAGACGAGCAGCATGTCCGGGCCGGCTGCCTTCAGGTCCTTTTCCAGCGGTGCGACAAGCAGGTCATAGAGCTGCCGGCTGCGCTTCTTCGGATCGTATCCGGGGTCGCTCACAACAGCATGGTATTCCTCCAGCTTTTCGTTCAGCGCGGCTTCGGTGAACGGAGCGCCGTTCCAGGTCCTGACCGTGACGCTCTTGCGATCGGTGGGCGTGGTCAGGATGATGTTGAGGCGGTCCGGCATGACCAGGTAATGGATCGCGACGGCCTTTTCCTTCAGCTTGCCCAGAAGGGTTTTCTGGATCGATTCCGTTTCGGCGAGTTCCGCCACCGGATCGGCGTTGCCTTTCAGGTTTGCGGCCGCCTCGATGATCCGTTTCAGGCCGCTTTGATATGCCGCTTCGGCCGCCTGAAGGCGGGCCTGGATATCGGCAAGCCGGGCGGCTTCGGCCTGGGTGAGGCCCTGAAGCTGCTCCTTGGCAAGCAGTTCCTCCCTTTGACGGACATCCGTCACGGTCGGCAGTTGCAGGGCATCGAGGGCGTTCTTCAGCTCCTGCTCGGCGGCCGAATAGGGCAACTGGCGGAACGAATCTCCGGTGAAGTCGGCGTCACGGCCGGCAAACTGGAAGGCTTCGAAATCCTTCAGCAGCGACAACACGAGCTCAGCTTCGCTCAGCCGGTTCTGGCGCACCAGAAGATCGGCGAGCCAGCGGTAGTTGTCGGCGACGAGATCACGGAAGCAGCCCTGCAGGCGTTCCGGGATCGCCGAAAGGTCCCTGCGGATGTCCTGAAGTTCGTTGATCGCATCCTTTGCCAGAACAAGGGCGATGCCGTCGCTGCCGAGGCCGAAGGCGCGTTCGCTGGCCCTGGACAGATGGCACACGGTGGTCAGCTTGCCCTGAAGCGGCCCGGCCCCAAGGCCGACGACCTGGTCGAGCTGCCGTTCGGCCGCCAGGGCGGTCAGTTCCAGCTCGAGGGATTGATCCGTGTCGCCGGACGCCTGCAGAGCGGAGGAGTAAACCCGGGCCGCGTTGACCAGCGACATGCTGAGGCCGCCGCGTGCCTTCACGGTTTCGAAGGTTACCTTCGTGGCGGCAATGTCAGGTTCAACGGCAACCGGTGCGACGGGTGGCGTTGCAATCAGGCGCAGATAATCGCGCGCCTGGGTGTCGCCGTTTCGCGCCAGCATGCCGAGGTATTCGGTGAAGCCTTTCGGCAGGGTGGACATGTCGGACGGATCGCGTCGGGCGATAAGGCGGCGCAGGGTCGGAGCGCGCAGATCGTCCGGGTTGAGGCGCAAGCCGTCCTGTCCGGACGAGGCGCGGGAAATCACGGTGGAGGTCTGCAGCCGCAGGTTCTTCTCCGCCCGCAGGCCGCGTTCCAGCGCGCCCTTGAAATCGCCATAGGCGGCCAGCGCGTCGGTGAGCGCAACGGAGTCCATTTCCTCCAGACGCTTCAGGCCGAGCGCGACCAGATTGGTGCCGAAGGCGCCTGACGCCAGAAACTGTGCCGCTTCTTCGCAGTATGCGGGACCATTGTCCGGCGGTTGGCACAGGCGGTCGAGCACGCTTTCCATGAACGCGGGCAGTTGCTCCGCCTTGAGCTTGGCCTTGCCGGTCTCCAGACCCAATGCAAGATAGGCGGCGACATCCGCATCCCATCCAAGGGCGACCTTGCCGTTCTCATCGGTATTGGCGCGGATAAGTCCCTCGATCGCTTCGTTCTTGTTTTCGGCGAGATCAGGGAACTGCTGCAGCAGGCGATAGAGAACGACACTCGCCTGTTTCACCTTGGCATCGCGCATCAGGCGCAGCCACTTGGCGGCCTCGGCATAGTCGATGGCGCCGCCGCAATCGGCGCACAGGTAGAGGCTTGCCAGCAGTCCGGCGAAGTCTTCCTTCCGTTTTGCCAGACCCTCGATCAGCTTTTTGCCCTTGGGGCTCGCGAGCGCAAGGCTGCCGGCCATGATCCTGTTGGCGACCAGATCGGATCCTGCGAAGGGCGAATATTCACCTGTGTCCTGGGCAAAGAGGCGTTCGTACCATTTCAAGGCCTCATCGGGCGCTTCGGGCCGGTCCTGTTCCGCCTGCCGGGCCAGTTGGTAGAGCGCGAAAGGATCGCTTCTGTCGGCGGCGGAGCGGAGAAGGTCCCGGATATGGGACGGATCGGCGGTCCCGCCGTTGCCGTAGCTCAGCATGAAAGCCAGATGCGCGGCGGCATAGGGCAGCGTCGGAGCTGCTGCTTCAAGCAGGACCTGGGCCTCGCCGGTTCCCTTGCCCAGAATGCTCGCGCCATCGAGCAGGCGCTCCGCAAGCATGTATTGAACTTCAGCCGGGGCGGTTTCGGCCACGATCCGCAGCGCTTCGGGGTATTTCATCACCAGATGCGCAAATCGGGCCAGGCCGGTTCTGCGGTCCAGGGTCAGGGCAAGCGTGCTGTCGACGAGCATCGGGCCGGAGACCGTTTTCGACTGATAGGTTTCCGTCGATGCATAGGCCCGGATCAGCTCCTTGGTCAGTTGTTCGATGCCGTCGCCGGTTTCGATCGCCGTGACGTAGCGCTGGTATGGGGAGGGATCGCGAGCTGCCTTTGCCTGCCAGAATTCGGCGGCCTGCTTGTTCGCGGCAACGCCGATCCCTTGCGCAAAGAGCCGCGCCAGCTTCTCCGCAACATCGCCGTCGCTTTGTCCGTAACTCCTGCCTACGACCTCCCGTGCAAGCTGCTGCTGGAAGGAGGTCCACTGGCCGGCGGCCGCCATTTGGTCCATTGCCGCTTCGAGTGCCGGTGTGCGTTTTGCGAGCCAGCCGCCGAAATCGAAACCGTCACTGAAGAGGAACGGCAGAACGGCAACTCGGCTACCCGGTGACCCTGCGGTGCCGGAACCGCAGGCCGCATCCGCTACCGGAACGGCTGCGACCTCGATCAGGTCGCTGATGGTCGGGGTGAAGGCCCCGCTCATTGGTGGTCTACCGAGGGCAGCAAGCAATTTGTTCCAGCTTTTTCTGCTGGACGGGCCGAAGGCGCCATCCGATTCGCCGCTCGCACACTGGTTCATGACGACCAGTTTTTGCGCCGCCTTCAGATAACCGTGGTAGACGGAGTTGAAGGATTTCTGCTGATCGTAGAGCGTATCGATCCGGTCTGCGAGCGCGAAGGACAGGACACCGCACAGGCTTGCGCCATGGGTCTCGATGTCGCTCTCCAGCCTGGTGACGGCCCTGTCATTGGCCGAGAGTACGGCTTCGACCAGATCGAGATTTCCGGGGTCGCCGGACGGAAAATCATAATTGATACGCGAACCCAATTGCGAAACGCCGGCATCGCGAGCAAGGTCGTCGATTTTTCTTCCCGTCCATGCAGACAGTGTCAGCAAGGAGCGGGAGGCCTCTTCGTTCGTGTCCTCGGCAACGGGCAGGCAGGAGAGAGAGGCCAGTGCCGAGGTGATCCTGCCGATACCGTCCCGTGCCGAAGCCCGGGGGCCGTTTTCCTGCGCGACAGGTTTGGGCGCTAAGCCACCGGCGCTTGAGGCGCTCGCGGTCGCGGCGACAGCCGGGCCGGCGGGCCCGCTGTTGTTCCGGCGGACGCTCGCGACAATCGACGGTGCGGCGTCGACGAAATCCGGCCGGTCCTTTTCCTGGAAGCGGAAATGCAGTGCCGAGTAACAATCACAGGCATCGATGCGGATGTAGAAGGAACTGACTGTCTCGCCGCTTGCCGGATTGTGGATCGTGATCGCGCATTCGTTGGAACTCGCATGCCGGTCGGTGGCTTCGCTGAAGCCGTATTTGACCCAGTTCCGCTGCCTCTCGTCGATGAGGGCGGTGCAGTCGTTATAGCTGTCCTGGATCAACCGGAGATTGCCGCTGACGCCGCCGATCTCGAACTTCCGGTCGACGCCCTCTTCCCTGAAAGACGCACCGGAGGGAAGGCTCGCTGAAATGTCGTAGCGTTGACTGTTACGGTAGATTTCAAGCGCCTCGGCGGAGAGGCTGAGATAAAACAATGCGCTTGCGGCAAAGACTGCTTTGATCAACACGGTCAGTTCTTTCTTCTGCCTGTCCGTTCTGACGAAAACCCATTGGGTACAAAACCGCTCACCCGCCAGATCCCGATGACTTGCGGAGGATTTTAATCAGAGTGGACCATTAGACGGCGAAAAAGGCCAGCTATCTGAAAATGTTAAAATTTGCAGAGCAACCCCTGCTCGAAAAAGCGTACCGATAAAACAGGTCTATTGGAGCAAAGCGCAGGCCGGCGCGCAAGCGGAAAAAATCATGGTTCGGCCAAGTCCGTGCCCCCGTGCCGACCATTGCCGCAATTGGAAACTAAGACTGGTGCACCATAAGAGCTGTCAGCATTGGATAGTCCGTTCCATTCTGACGGCGTTCGCGCGGGTTATCGTTTTCAACGAAGCCCGTATCAATGATTTTCCAATTACGCTGATGTGAAAAATGGCTGATCTGAAATCGAAGCTTGAAAGTACGATTACTTGCCCCGAATGCGGGCACGTTGCCATCGAAACGATGCCCACAGATGCATGCCAATGGTTTTATGAATGCAGGTCCTGCAGCGCAGTTCTCAAACCCAGGCCGGGCGATTGCTGCGTCTTTTGCTCGTATGGAACGGTACCATGTCCACCCATTCAGGCGGGAAATTCGTGCTGCGGTTAGGCTGGATGCGGACCAGGGCGCGGGCCGGCGCGCGAGCGGAAAAATGCCGGCTCCGGTCGGATTGAAATTCGTGGGGCCTGTCGTCTGCGCCCCCTCTAGGGGGTAGACGGGCGCAAGGCGCATGGCTTCCAATAAATAAGACCGGGTGCCCCCTAAGCCACCCGGTCTTGCTTATCGTTCTTTCCGTCGCCGCTTACTTTGCCGCGACGATGATGATTTCGACCTTGTAGTCCGGCGTTGCCAGTTTGGACTCGCCGCAGGCGCGGGTCGGCGGATTGGCCGGGTCGACCCAGGCATCCCAGACCGCGTTCATTTCGGCGAAGTCGGCCATGGAATCGAGCCAGATGGTCGTCTGCAGGATCTTCGACTTGTCGCTGCCGCAACGGGCGAGAAGGTCCTCGATGTTTTTCAGAATGGCCTGCGTCTGGGCAGTCACGCTTTCGCCCGGCGCGCCAACCTGGCCGGCGAGGTAGACGGTATTGCCGTGAACGACGGCCTGGCTCATGCGCGGGCCGGAGTCGAGGCGGGTGATGTCGGACATGATGTGTTCCTTGTAGTGATTCAATGCGGGGAGAGGATCAGGCAAAGCGGCTCGGATCAAGGGCCTTGATGACGTCCTCGTCAAGAGGCGAGGAGCGGCCCAGGCACAGGTCCGCGGTCAATTGAGAAAGTGCCGGTGCGGTCTGAACGCCGTAGCCGCCCTGTCCGGCCAGCCAGAAGAAGCCGGAAGTCTTTTGTGCAAAGCCCACCACCGGTGTCCGGTCGGCCACGAAACTGCGCAGGCCGGCCCAGCTTCGTTCCACCCGGGTGACCGGCATGGTAACCGCCTGCTCGAAACGGTAGAGGCCTTCCGCCAGCACCATGTCGTCCGGCCAGGCGTCGTGCGGCTCGACCGGATCCTCGTCGGCGGGCGAAACCATCAGCTTTCCGGCATCCGGTTTCGCGTACCAGTTTTCCGATGCGCTTGCGACCAGCGGCCAGCGGGTGACGTCCACGCCAGCCGGCACGGGCAGGATCGCGGCGGAGCGGCGCATGGGCACAAGACCGACCTTGTCGACGCCGGCGAGGCCGGCGATCACGTCGGCCCAGGCGCCGGCGGCGTTGATGACGACCGGGGCTTCAAAAGTGCCCGCCGGCGTTTCGGCCGTCCAGGTGGTTCCGGACCGGGTGAGGGCGGAGACCGGTGCGTCGGTGACGATCTTCGCGCCGTTGTGCCGGGCGATGCGGGCGAAGCCCTGCAGCAGCCGGTCGACATCGATGTCCTGCGCGGCCCGTTCGATGGCGGCAGCCGCGATTGGTTCGGGGCGCAGCAGGGGGAAGAGGTCTACGGCGTCCTGCGCGGAAATGCGCTCCATGCCTTCCGCGCCATCCAGGTAGCTGTCGAAACTTGCGAGTTCGTCCTCCGTGGCGATCAGGAGTTCCCCGCGCGGAGTCAGCAGGCTTTCGTCGGATATGCCTTCCGGTTCCTTCAACACCGGTTCGGAGGCGGCGTTCAGGGCACGCAGCGTCCGGTTGCCGTAGTTGCGGATGAAGATTGCCGCCGAGCGGCCGGTGGAATGACGGCCCGGTGCGTCCTCCATTTCCAAAAGGATCACTTTGGCAGAAGGAGCAAGCCGGGCGGCCGCGCCCATTCCGGCAATGCCGCCGCCGATAACGATGAAATCCGCCTTCTCGCTCATGCGCTTTTATAACCGTTCAGAACGCTTGTGAGATTGTGCCCGAGTTCGTCCGACAGATACCCGCCTTCCTGGACGAAGAGAACCGGCAGACCGAGTTTTGCAATGGCGGCCCCGATCCGGGCAAAGCCGGGGGTGGTGATACCCAGGCCCTTCAACGGATCGTTCTCATAGGCATCGAGACCGAGGGCAACGACGACCGCGTCGGCGCCAAAGGCGCGGATGTGGGAGAAGGCCGTGTCTAGGGTTTTCAGATAGGCGTCGTCGCCGGTGCCGCGTGGCAGCGGCAGGTTGAGATTGTAGCCGCGGCCGGCGCCCTCGCCGCGCTCATGGGCATGGCCCCAGTAAAAGGGATAGAAGCGGATCGGATCGGCGTGGATCGAGACGGTCAGAACGTCGTCGCGTTCGTAGAAGATGCCTTGCGTGCCGTTGCCGTGGTGAACGTCCACGTCGAGGATCGCGGGCCGGTGCCCGAGCTTGCGCAGGTGTTCGGCTGCGATGCCGGAGTTGTTCAGGAAACAGAAGCCGCCGGCCAGATCGCCGAAAGCATGATGGCCGGGCGGGCGGCTCAGCACATAGACCGCCTGTTCGCCGCCATGGACGAGATCCGCGCCAGAGAGGGCGCTTTGCGCCGACCAGTAGGCGGCCTGCCAGGTGCCGGCCGCGATCGGGCAGGAGGTATCGGCCTGGTGAAAGCCGGCCTGTCCGACGGCGGAGCGGGGGTAGCTTGCCGTGCGCCGGTCGGGATGGACATTGGGGATGACTTCGTCGGATGCGCCGTCGATCCGGCTCCAGCGGGTGTGGATCGTCTCCAGGAAGACGAGGTATTCGGCGGAGTGAAGGGCGGCGATCGGGCCGAGGCCATGATCGTCCGGCGCCTGGAAGGAACAGCCGGCCTTCCCCGCACCGTCCTGCAGGACCTCGATACGGCGCGGCTGTTCCGGGTTCGGATAAAGCGTGCCGTTGGCCATGAAATGCTTGGGATCGTGGACCCATTGCCGCTCGTCGAAAATGGCTTTCATGGTGTTCCCTTCAGTTCTTCCAGTGCGGAACCGGCCAGCGACAGATAGGTCTCGTTCGGATCGTGGGAGAAGCCGAGCCGGTCGTAAAAGGCGCGCGCAGACGGGTTGTCGTTATAAACGGCGAGCTTGAGAAAGCCGACGGTCCAGTCCTTCGGGGCGGCTTGAAGCGCAGCCGAAAGCAGCCGTTTGCCCAGGCCACTGCCGCGCGTTTCTCCGGAAACCCAGAGATCGGAGACATAAAGGCCGGCGGACGCCCGGACCGTGGAGAAGACCGGCGAATAGACGATGACGCCGACGACCGTCCCGTCTGCGTTTTCCGCGAGCAGCGCATGGAACGCGGACGACGGGCCGAAGCCGTGCCGGATCAGGTCCTCCGTCGAGGCGCCGTGATCATCGCCGATGTCTTCCGACAGGCGCATCAGGGCCGCGTTCAGCTTTTCCGCGTCCGCCTTTTCGGCGCGCCGGATTGAAAATGCGTCGCTCACTTAAAAAGCCGTCCTGTCGGCGCCTTTCAGACCGAGCAGATCGCGCGCGTCACCCGGCGTCGCGACCTCGCGCCCGAGCCGTTCCACGATTTCCCGTATCTTGGTCACCTGTTCCGCATTGGACCGGGCCAGCTCGCCCTTGCCGATAAAGACGCTGTCTTCCAGACCGACGCGGACGTGACCGCCCATGGCGGCGGCCATGGTCGCGAAGGGGATCTGCTGCCGGCCGGCGGCCAGCACGGAGAACATGTAATCGTCGCCGAACAGCTTGTCGGCGATCCGTTTCATGTGCTGCAGGTTCTCCGGATCCGCGCCGATACCGCCGAGCACGCCGAAGACGAACTGGATGAAGAACGGCGCCTTGACCAGGCCCCGGTCGGCGAAATGGCGCAGCATGTAGAGATGGCTGACGTCATAGCATTCGAACTCGAACCGCGCGCCGCGTTCCTGGCCGAGCCTGCCCAGGATCGTCGCGATATCGCGCGGCGTGTTCTTGAAGACCAGATCGTCAGAACCTTCCAGAAACGGCTTTTCCCAGTCGTACTTCCAGTCGTCGTAGCGGGCCGCCATGGGATAGAGCGCGAAGTTCATCGAGCCCATGTTCAGGGAACACATTTCCGGTTCGGCCTTCGTGGGGGCGGCGAGGCGTTCGTCGAGCGTCATGACCGCGCTGCCGCCGGTGCTGATGTTCAGCACGGCGTCTGAGCCCTGCTTGATCACCGGCAGAAAGGCCATGAAATGTTCGGTCTTTGCCGATGGCCGACCGGTCTCTGGATCGCGGGCATGCAGATGCAGGATCGCCGCACCCGCTTCCGCCGCCCCCATTGCCTGGCCGGCGATCTCCGGTCCGGTCACCGGAAGGTAGGGTGACATTGTGGGCGTGTGGATGGAGCCCGTGATGGCACAGGTGATGATGATCTTGTTTGTCATTTATCTTATTCCGGTCAGCCGGCCTGCAGCCGGCGGTCGACAACCGTTTCCAGGAACTCGGCAAGCGACGCGTCGAGGGTTTCGATGATTTCGCCCACATGGGCGCTGGTGGCGATCATGGGCGGGCAGACCAGGAAGTGGTCGCCCTCGTAGCCGCCGCGGGTCCGGCGCGAATAGATGATCAGCCCCTTGTCGTAGGCAATGTCGACCAGGGTGTTATAGGCGTTCAACTCGCGCGGCAGGGGTTTCAGGGTTTCCGGATCGCTGACCAGTTCGAAGGCAAGCAGCAGGCCCTTGCCGCGGACGTCGCCGATGACGGGATATTTCGCCATCAGGCTTTCAAGGCCGGCCTTGAGTTCGTCTCCCGCACGGGCCGCATTTTCCACCATGCCCTCGCGCTCGATTTCCTCCAGAACGGCCATGCCAGCCGCGCAGGCAAGCGGATTGCCGGCATAGGTGAAGCCATGCAGGAAGCCGCCGTCGTTGAGCACGTTCTCCACGATCCGGTCGCTTGCCACCATGGCGCCGAGCGGGGCGTAGCCGGCGGCAAAGCCTTTCGAGATCACCAGAATATCCGGCGCCACGTCCCAATGTTCGGCGGCGAAGAACTTGCCCGTCCGGCCACCGCCGGACATGACTTCGTCATGGATGAGCAGCACGCCGTACCGGGTGCAGATCTCGCGGATGCGTTTCATGTAGCCGGCCGGCGGCACCAGCGCGCCGGTCGAGGCGCCGCCCACCGGCTCGACGATAAAGGCGAGCACCGTTTCCGGACCTTCGGCCAGGATGCGCTCCTCCAGCATGTCGGCATAGTGACGGCCGGTCGCCTCGTCTTCCGGGTCCAGCCGATCGAGATAGGCGCGGGGTGCGGGGATCTTCGGCATCGGCTGCATCATCGGATCGAAAGGCGCGGCGAGCGGCGCATAACCGGTGAGCGCGAGCGCGCCCAGGGTGCAGCCGTGATAGCTGGGATAGCGGGAGATGACCTTGTAGCGCTGGCTTTCGCCGGTCGCGATCGCGTTCTGCCGGGCGAGCTTGATCGCGCTCTCCACCGCTTCCGAGCCGCCGGAAACGAAGAACACCTTCTCCATGCCTTCCGGCGCCAGCGAGGCGGTCTTCTCCGCGAGCCTTTCCGCCGGTTCGGTCTCGAAATGCAGCCGGTAGCCGAAGGTCGACTTTTCCATCTGGCGGCGCATGGCCTCCAGAACGTTCGGATTGGAATGGCCGATGTTGCACACCATCGCGCCGGACGAGCCGTCCAGATAACGCTTGCCGTCCACGTCCCACATGTAGACGCCGCGGGCCTGGTCCAGCGTGGGGCGCCGCAGGCGGCTCTGGTAGAAGAGATGGGATTTGCCGGTCTTGGTCATTTTGTGGTTTCCGGAAGCGCCGCGCAGTCGCGTGGCCTGAAGCGAAGGCTGACGGTTTCCCCTTCGGAAAAGGGGTGCTCGTCGATCATGTTGATGGCCTGGAGCCGGTGGTCGCCGATCCGCAGGAAATAGCGCGCCGCCTGTCCCTGATAATCGACGGCTTCAACGGTGCCGGAGAGATCTATTCGATCATCTTTGGGCGCATTGGAAGAGGCCACGATCAGTTTTTCGGCCCTGAGCACCAGTTTTGCGGAGCCTTCGGCGGAAAGATGCGGTGCGCGGTCCCGCGGCACCTGGATCGCTCCGATGCCGTTGACATCGAGCGCAACGGTGGAAGCGTCGAGGCCGGTGCAGCGTCCGTCGAGGATGTTGGACGTGCCGAGAAACTTCGCGACGAATTCACTCGCGGGCGTGTTGTAGACCTCTTCCGGCGCGCCGACCTGTTCGACGACGCCGTTCGACATGACGACGAGCTTGTCGGACATGGCAAGCGCCTCGGACTGGTCGTGGGTGACGAAGACCGTGGTAACGCCGATCTGGTGCTGGATGCGCTTCAGTTCCACGCGCATGTCCTCGCGCAGATTGGCATCGAGCGCCGACAGCGGCTCGTCGAGGAGGAGCACGTCCGGCTCGATCACGATCGCCCGGGCCAGGGCGATGCGTTGCTGCTGGCCGCCGGAGAGTTCCTTCGGATAGCGGTCGCCCACATGGGGCAGCTGCACCAGGTCCAGCGCGTCGCGCACCTTCTTCTGCGCGTCGGCCTTTGAGACTGAACGGTATTTCAGGCCGAAGGCGACGTTCTCTGCCACGGTCTTGTGCGGAAACAGGGCGTAGTTCTGGAACACCAGCCCGAGATTGCGCTTGTGGATCGGAACGTCGTTGATCCGCTTGCCCTTGATGGTGATGTCACCCTCGGTCGGATCGAGCAGGCCGGCGATCATGCGCAAGGTGGTGGTCTTGCCGCAGCCGGAGGGGCCGAGCAGGGTGACGAAACTGCCGTCGGAAATGTCCATGGACATCCGGTGAACCGCGGTCACCTTGCCGAAGCGTTTCACGATATTGGTCAGGGATACAGCACTCACAAGCGTTCTCCGCATTGTGGGGAAAATGGCCTCCCGCTTCTGGCGGGTAAACGGGAGGCCAAGTTTTCAGGCAAATAGTCGGGACCTTAGTAGCCCTTCTGGATACGGCCGAACATCTTCGACCATTCCTGCTCATGTCCGTTCCAGTAATCCGGCTTGGCGAAGGTGAGCCCGTCCAGGGTGCCTTTCGGATCGAAGGCCGGCAGGGTCGGGATCTTCTTGCCGAGATCGACCTTGGTCGGGTCGAGCGCGGGCGGATAGTTCTGGCCTTCGGCCACGGCGATGGAGGTTTCCGGCGCCAGCATGAAGTTCAGAAGTTCCTCGCAGGCTTCCATCGGGGAGCCCTTGATGACGAACAGGCACTCCTGCCAGCCGAAGCCGTTGGGCGGGTCCATGTAGCCGATGTCGTGGCCCTGTTCCTGCAGCGCGTAGATGCGGCCGGACCAGCCTTCGGTGACATAGATTTCCTCTTCGGCAAGAAGGCTCATCAGTTCCGCGCCGGAGGTCCAGTATTTCAGGGAGAGATCCCGGTGGGTGCGGATGGCATCCCAGATCGCGTCCATGTCGGTTGCGCCGTTCGGATCCTGGCCGGTCTGCAGGGAGGCGTACCAGATGCGGGTGCGCCAGTCGCTCCAGCCGGCGATCTTGCCCTTGTATTTTTCGTCGAGCAGGATCTTCGCGCCTTTCTCCTTCATTTCGTCGTCGGAGATGTACTTGCGGTTATAGGCAAGACCCGTGGTGCCGTAGTCGTAGGGCACGCAGGAGAGAGACCCGTCTGTTACTTCGCGGAACACCTCGACCAGTTTCGGAATGACGAATTTCAGGTTCGGGATGTTGTCTTCGTTGAGTTTCGAAGACAGGCCGAGATTGTGATAGCGCGCATAGTCGAAGACGCCGGAGAGGTGGGCGATGTTGTATTCGCCCGGCTGGCTTGCCTTGACGCGGGAGAGATATTCGTCGCCACCGCCGAAGGTGCCGTCGACGACGTTGATACCGGTCTTCTTGGTGTAGGGATCGAAGGCGTATTTACGGAAGGCTTCGGAGACGACGCCGCCCCAGCCGTCGAAACGGACCTGTTCGGTTGCCGCCAGCGCCTGGCGGGCGAAGGGCGTGTGTACGCCATAGGCGAGGCCGGCGGCACCGATCAATCCCAAGAACTTCCGGCGGTCCAGGTCGCCGTTCAGATAGCGTTCCCGAAGGCGTTCGTAACGTTTCGTGTTGTCCATTTTAGTCCCCAATTCCGGTTGGTTTTCTGGAGTTTCGTTGTGTGCGTTGCGCGCGGTTCTAGCTGCCGCGCTGAAGGGCCATGCGCCGGGCGACCGCCATGCCGAGAAGCGGCAGCCCGACGGTCAGGAAAATCATCACGGATCCGAGCGCGTTGATTTCGGGCGAGATGGAATTGCGCAGCATGGCGAAGATCTGGGTCGGTACGGTTTCGACGCCGCCGGGCTTCCAGAACAGGGTGCCGGTGATGTCGTCGAAGCTGATGGTGAAGGCGAAGAGCATGCCGGCGAAGACGGCCGGCGCCAGCAGCGGCAGCGTGATCTGGAAGAAGGCCTGGACCGGAGGCGCGCCCAGGCTGATCGCCGCTTCCTCGTAGTCCCGGCGGATGCCGACGAGACGGGCCTGAACGACCAGGATCACGAAGGGCATGGTGAAGATCACATGTCCCATGAGGAGCAGAAGGAAGCTCTTGTTGAGCGACAGGGCGTTGAGAAACAGAAGCAGGGCTACGGCCAGCACCACTTCCGGCACCAGGATCGGTGCGATCAATATGGTGGAGATCAGGTTGGAGCCGGGAACCCGGTAGCGGATGAGGGCGAGGCTGGCTAGCACGCCGAGGGTCGTCGAAACCAGCGCGGTGAGTGCGCCCAGGATGAGGGAGGTTTCGAAGGCTCTCAGGATCGCGTCGTTGTTGGCGAGCTCGACGAACCAGTGGAAGGAAAAGCCGGTCATCGGAAAGCTGCCGAACTGGCTGGCGTTGAAGCTTAACAGCACCACGACCGCCACGGGCAGGAACATGAAGATATAGACGGCGAGCGCCCATCCGCGGATCAGAAACCAACCCATCAGCCAAGCCCCTTCATCAGTTGCGCCATTCCAAGGAAGTGGTTGTAGATCAGGACCAGCCCGCCCAGGATCGCGAGCAACATGAGCGAGAGCGCGGAGCCGAGCGGCCAGTTGAGCTGGGTGATCACAGCCTCGAACACCAGATTGGCGAACATGGCGTTACGCGGCCCGCCGAGCACCAGCGGCGTGATGTAGGTGCCCGCACTCAGGACGAAACACAGCAGGCCGCCCGCCGCGAGGCCGGGCAGGGACAGGGGCAGGGTGACTTCCAGAAAGCTCTGCCAGCGGGTGGAGCCGAGCGAACAGGCCGCGTCTTCCAGGGAGATGTCGATCCCCTCCAGCGCCACATAGACGTTGAGGATCATGAAGGGCAGCAGGAAATGCACCAGCCCCAGGATGACCGTGGTCTCGTTGTAGAGCATCTGGATCGGTTCGCCGATGATGCCGAGCGTCTGCAGCAGCCAGTTCAGGGCGCCGGAGACGCCCAGGATGTTGATCCAGGACATGGTGCGGATGATGTAGCTGATCCAGAACGGCAGCATGAGCATCAAGAGCAGGATGGCCTTGTTGCCCCGCGAGCGGGCGATGAAATAGGCGGCCGGATAACCCATGAGCGCGCAGACGATCGTTGTGATCGCGGCAATCCGGAGCGTGCTGAACAGGATGTCGCGGTAAAACGGGTCGCCGAGCGCTTCCTGCCAGTTGTCAAGATAGAAGCCGACCTGATCGGCGCCGGTCGCGGTTCTGAGCCAGAACGAATAGACGACGATGAAGGCGAGCGGCACGAACAGAAGCAGGGTGACCGATGTCAGCGCAGGCGCCAGCAGGATCCATGGCTGGCGTCTTTCGCGCGCCTCGATACCCATCGCCGCCTCCCTTGTCAGAATTACCTTGACGGGACCGTGACAAGAGATGCTTCATAGAACAAATAGATAATAGAAATTATAACTATAGATCTGATCTATGGCATCGCTTCCAAAACCCCTCCATCCGGAACGGCTTGCCCGGGACCTGGACTGGAACCTCTTGAGAACCTTCATCGTTCTGGCGCGGTCCAGCAGCGTGACGGAAGCCGCCGACCGGCTCCGGCTCAAGCAGCCAACTGTTTCCAGCGCCCTCAAGCGTCTCGAGGAACGGATCGGCAAGCGGCTGATCAACCGCTCCCCGGGTCATTTCGAACTGACGGAGGCCGGCCGGTTGCTCCACAAGGAGGCGGTCGACATCCAGGGTGCGATCCTGCGGCTCGGCACGCTGATGCGGGATGTGTCCGACGAGGTTCGTGGACACGTCGATATTGCCATGGCCAGCCACGTGGTCAGTCCGTTGTTCGACGAAACGCTCCGGCAATTCCACCAGATGCATCCGGCGGCGACCATTTCCATCAACGTGTCCGCGAGCAAGGATGCGCTGGAAGCGGTCATGGGGCGGCGGGCCTCGCTTGCCGTCTGCCTCGTCCGGACCCGGAACCCGAAGCTGGAATATACGCGCCTGTTCCGCGAGTTCTTCGGCCTGTTCTGCGGTCCGTCCCATCCTTTGTTCGGACGCTCGGATCTGACCAAGGCCGACCTTGCTGGCCAGTCTTCGGTCAGTTTCGTCACCGACCGGCTGGAGGATGCGCTGAGGCCGGTGACCCTGATGCGCGCGGAAGCGGATCTCGACGACCGTGTTGTGGGCACTTCCGCCAATCTGGAAGAGGTTCGGCGGATGATCCTGGCCGGCCTCGGCATCGGTCCTCTGCCGGTGCATGTGGTCCGGCGGGATGTGGAGGACGGCATGCTGTGGCAACTGCCGCCCTACGAAAACCTGCCGGAGATCGACGTTCACGTGGTGTGGAACCCGAAGGCCAAGATGAACCGTGCCGAAACGGCCATGCTCGACCTGCTTCTGGAGCAGATCAAGCAGAGGCCGATTGAGGAACGCACCTATCTTTGACGATGCGTATTATACGCTCAAGGTCGCCTCGACCGCACGTTTCCAGGCGGCATAGGCGCGTTCGCGGTCTTTCGCTTCCATTTCGGGTTCAAAGGTCCGTTCCAGTTGCCAATTGCGGGCAAAGTCGTCCTGTCCCGGATAGACGCCCGCCTGCTGACCCGCCAGCCAGGCGGCCCCGAGCGCCGTCGTTTCGGTGATGACCGGCCGGTCCACCGGAACACCGAGGATATCGGCCAGGAACTGCATGGCCCAGTCCGATCCGGTCATGCCGCCGTCGACGCGCAGTGTCTGTTCCACGTCCGACGACCTGTCCCAGTCGGCGCTCATCGCCTCCAGGAGATCGCGGGTCTGGAAGCCGACGCTTTGCAGGGCGGCGCGGGCGAACTCGGCAGGCCCGGTGTTGCGTGTCAGGCCGAACATGGCGCCGCGGCAGGTCGGGTTCCAGTAGGGCGCGCCGAGACCGACGAAGGCGGGAACGAGGATCACGTTCTGGCTCGGGTCGGCGGCATCGGCAAGGCTGTGGGTGTCGGCGGCGTTCTGGATGATCTTCAATCCGTCGCGCAGCCATTGCACGACCGCACCGGCCACGAAGATCGAGCCTTCAAGCGCGTAGGTCGGCTTACCGTCGAGCTGATAGGCGATGGTGGTCAGGAGCCGGCTTTGCGAGGCGACCGCCGTCTCGCCGGTGTTGAGCAGCGCAAAGCATCCGGTGCCATAGGTCGACTTCATCATGCCCGGCTTGAAGCAGGCCTGGCCGACGGTGGCCGCCTGCTGGTCGCCGGCGACACCCATGATCGGGATCGGACGGCCGAAGAGTCCGGGCTCGGTCCTGCCGTAGTCGGCACCGCAATCCTTCACCTCCGGCAGCATGGCCATCGGGATGTCGAAGAGGCCGCAGATCGTCTCGCTCCAGCGGCCCTTGTGAATGTCATAGAGCATGGTGCGGGCGGCGTTGGTGGCATCGGTCGCATGTACCCTGCCGCCGGTGAGCTGCCAGATCAGCCAGCTGTCCACCGTGCCGAACAGGAGCTCGCCGCGGGCGGCTTTCTCGCGGGCGCTGTCAACGGTGTCGAGGATCCATTTCAGCTTGGTGCCGGAAAAATACGGGTCCGCCAGCAATCCGGTCTTGGCGGTGATCGTCGCTTCATGGCCGTCGTCTTTCAGGGAGCGGCAGAAATCGGCGGTGCGGCGGTCCTGCCAGACGATGGCGTTATAGACGGGACGGCCGGATGCCTTGTCCCAGACCACGGTGGTTTCGCGCTGGTTGGTGATGCCGATGGCGGCGATGGCCGAAGGGGCGACGCCTGCGATTTGAAGCGCATCGCTGCAGGTGATGATCGTGGTTTTCCAGAGATCGGCGGGATCGTGCTCGACCCAGCCGGACGAGGGAAAGTGCTGTGCGAATTCTTCCTGCGCCGACGCGACCGGCCTCATGTCCTGATTGAAGAGGATGGCCCGGCTGGAGGTCGTGCCCTGGTCGATCGCGAGTATGTGGGTCATCTAAATTCGTTTTAAGATCCGGCGTAGCGGGGCGGCCGAGGCCCGTAGGCCCCGGCCTGGGAGGTTACTTCTGCCAGCTGGCGATCAGCGTGTCGTAGTCGACCGTGACCGGCTGCGGCTTTTCGTTGGCCAGCTTCGGCTTCGGAGCGCCGGGCTGGCTGAGCCAGACTTCCGGATCCTGTTCCTCGTTCAGCTTCGGTCCGAGGTCACCCTGGACGCCGGCGCGTTCCAGACGCTGCAGGACGCGTTCCTGCTGCTGGCACAGGCTGTCGAGCGCTTCCTGGGCGGACTTCGCACCGGACGACGCATCGCCGATGTTCTGCCACCACAGTTGGGCGAGCTTCGGATAATCCGGAACGTTGGTGCCGGTCGGCGACCAGCGGACGCGGGCCGGCGAGCGGTAGAACTCGACCAGACCGCCGAGCTTCGGTGCACGGTCGGTGAAGCTCATGTCCTGGATGGTGCTCTCGCGGATGAAGGTGAGGCCCACATGGGACTTCTTCACGTCCACCGTCTTGGAGACGACGAACTGGGCGTAGAGCCAGGCGGCCTTGGCCCGGTCGACCGGGGTCGATTCCATCAGCGTCCAGGAACCAGCGTCCTGGTAGCCGACCTTCATGCCTTCTTCCCAGTAGGCGCCGTGCGGGCTCGGAGCCATGCGCCACTTCGGCGTGCCGTCGTCGTTGAGAACGGCCTTGGCGCCATCCCCCACCATGTCGGCGGTAAAGGCGGTGTACCAGAACATCTGCTGGGCGACCGCACCCTGCGAGGGGATCGGTCCGGCTTCGGAGAAGGTCATGCCGGCTGCTGCCGGCGGCGAGTACTTGTCCAGCCACTGGGTGTATTTCTCGATGGCATAGACGGCGGCCGGAGAGTTGGTCGCGCCGCCGCGGGCCACGCAGGAACCGGTCGGCTGGGACTTGTCGTTGACGCGGATACCCCATTCGTCGACCGGCAGGCCGTTCGGTTCGCCCTTGTCACCCATGCCGGCCATGGACATCCAGGCATCGGTGAACCGCCAGCCGAGTGAGGGATCCTTCTTGCCGTAGTCCATGTTGCCGTAGACGGTCTGGCCGTCGATGGTCTTGCCGGTGAAGAACTCGGCGATGTCCTCATAGGCCGACCAGTTCACCGGAACGCCCAGTTCGTAGCCGTATTTGTCCTTGAACTCGGCCTTGATCTTCGGGTCGGTGAACCAGTCGTAGCGGAACCAGTAGAGGTTGGCGAACTGCTGGTCGGGCAGCTGGTAGAGCTTGCCGTCGGGACCGGTGGTGAAGCTGGTGCCGATGAAGTCGGCCACGTCCAGCCCAGGGTTGGTCACGTCCTTGCCTTCGCCGGCCATCCAGTCGGTCAGGTTGCGGGCCTGCTGGTAGCGCCAGTGGGTGCCGATCAGGTCGCTGTCGTTGATGTAGGCGTCGTAGATGTTTTCGCCCGACTGCATCTGGGTCTGCAGCTTTTCGACCACATCGCCTTCGCCGATCAGGTCGTGGGTGATCTTGATGCCGGTGATGGCCGTAAAGGCCGGTGCCAGCACCTTGGATTCGTATTCATGTGTGGTGATGGTTTCCGACACCACCTTGATTTCCATGCCGGCGAACGGCTTGGCGGCATCCACGAACCACTGCATTTCCTTTTCCTGGTCGGCGCGCGACAGCGTCGACAGATCGCCGATCTCCGTGTCCAGGAACTGTTTGGCCTCGTCCATTCCGGCGAAGGCCGGTCCGGTGAGTACCCCGAGGCTCAACGCGAGCGCCGTTGTCGATTTCAGTAGCAAGTTCATAGTTTCCTCCCACGTGTAAACTGTGGTTTTGATGCGGGGCCAAGGGGTTGTCTTCCCCGGACCGCCGGTTTTTCCCCTCAACTACACCCAGCGGAAAACCGCTGCGGCATAGATCAGGCAAACGATCAGCGCATAGGGTTGCGATACGCCGACAAGTGCGAGCCAGGCCAGGTTGATGAAGGCCGAGCCGAGCAAGGTGATGAAGAGACGGTCCCCCCGGGTCGTCTCTATGCGGAGCACGCCGACCCGCGGCGTTTCCGGAAACCGGATCGCCAGCACCGTGAAGGTGACGAGCAGCAATGCGATGACTGCGAAGAATGTCGCGGTCGGATATGTCCAGGCCATCCATTCCATGGGTCTGTCTCCTCCCGGGTCCGGCTACACGCGCCCCAGGGCAAAGCCCTTGGCGATGTAGTTGCGGACGAAATAGATGACGAGCGCGCCGGGCACGATGGTGAGCACGCCGGCAGCCGCCAGCACGCCCCAATCGAGGCCGGAGGCGGAAACGGTGCGGGTCATGGTGGCGGCGATCGGCTTGGCGTTGACGCTGGTCAGCGTCCGGCTCAACAGCAGTTCCACCCAGCTGAACATGAAGCAGAAGAAGGCGGCGACGCCGATGCCGGAAGCGATCAGCGGCATGAAGATCTTCACGAAGAAGCGGCCGAAGCTGTAGCCGTCGATATAGGCGGTCTCGTCGATCTCCTTCGGCACGCCGCGCATGAAACCTTCCAGGATCCACACCGCCAGCGGCACGTTGAACAGGCAGTGGGCCAGCGCCACGGCGATATGGGTGTCGAACAGGTCGATGGAGCTGTAGAGCTGGAAGAAAGGCAGGGCGAACACCGCGGGCGGAGCCATGCGGTTGGTCAGGAGCCAGAAGAACAGGTGCTTGTCGCCCATGAAATGATAGCGCGAGAACGCGTAGGCCGCCGGCAAGGCCACGGTCACGGATATCACCATGTTCATGACCACGTAGATCAGCGAATTGACATAGCCCATGTACCAGCTCGGATCGGTCAGGATCGTCACGTAGTTGGCGAAGGTCAGGTTCTGCGGCCAGAGCGAGAAGGTCGACAGGATCTCCGAATTGGTCTTCAGGCTCATGTTCAAAAGCCAGTAGATCGGCAGCATCAGGAACAGCAGGTAAAGCGTCATCACGACGGCCTTGCTGTTGATCCCGGGCAGGGCGAGGCCGCGCGGGGCGGCGGTGCTGACGGCAACGTCGGTCATTAGACGCGCTCCGCTTTGTCGAGATTGGTCATCACGGTGTAGAACACCCAGGAAATCAGCAGGATCACCAGGAAGTACATGATCGAGAAGGCAGCGGCCGGACCGAGATCGAACTGGCCAAGGGCCATCTTGACGAGGTCGATCGACAGGAAGGTCGTCGAGTTGCCGGGACCGCCGCCGGTGACGACGAAGGGTTCGGTGTAGATCATGAAGCTGTCCATGAAGCGCAGCAGGATGGCGATCATCAGAACGCCGCGCATCTTCGGCAGTTCGATGTACCGGAAGATTTTCCAGCGGCTCGCCTGGTCGATCTTGGCGGCCTGGTAATAGGCATCCGGAATGGACTGCAGGCCGGCATAGGCGAGAAGCGCGATCAACGAGGTCCAGTGCCAGACATCCATGATCACAACGGTCGCCCAGGCGGCAAAGAAGTCTTGCGTGTAGTTATAGGGAATGCCGAGCACTTCCAGCGTGTAGCCCAGAAGGCCGATGTCGACGCGGCCGAAGATCTGCCAGATGGTGCCGACCACGTTCCACGGAATGAGCAGCGGCAGCGACATGACGACGAGGCAGAACGAGGCCCAGAAGCCGCGCTTGGGCATGTTCAGCGCCACGAGAATGCCGAGCGGTACCTCGATCGCCAGGATGATCGCCGAGAAGGCCGCCTGACGCCCGAGCGCATCCCACATGCGGTCGCTTGCAAGCAGTTCCCGGAACCATTCGAGCCCGGCCCAGAAGAACTGGTTGTTGCCGAACGTGTCCTGGACGGAATAGTTCACCACGGTCATAAGCGGGACCACCGCGGAAAAGGCGACGAGCGCCAGAACCGGCAGGACGAGAAACCAGGCGCGCTGGTTGACGGTCTTTTCCATCACGCGGCCTCCCCTTCGACACGCCAGCCGTCGGCATAGACGTTCACCCGTTCGGGCACGAAGCTGATGCGGTTCATGTCCGCGCTGATGTGTTCGTCTTCCTCGGCGATGATGTTGATGTCGTTGCCGAAGAAATCCGCCCGGACGATCTTGTGGCGGCCGACGTCCTCCACCCGGCGGATCTTCACCGGCAGGCCCTCGCTCTGGGAGAGGCGCGCGAATTCCGGACGCACGCCGATCTCGACCTTGCCTTCGAGCTTGCCGTATCCCTTGCCAAGCGGCAGCCAGGAGCCGTTGAGATAGGCCCGGTCGCCTTCGATCTGCGCGGGTATGACGTTCATGCCGGGCGAGCCGATGAAATAGCCCACGAATGTGTGCTCCGGCGTCATAAACAGCTCTTCGGGCGTTCCGATCTGAACCACACGGCCGTCGTACATGACCACCACCTTGTCGGCGAAGGTCAGGGCCTCGGTCTGGTCGTGGGTCACGTAGATCATGGTGTGGCCGAATTCGCGGTGGAGCGATTTCAGCTGGGTGCGCAGCTCCCATTTCATGTGCGGGTCGATCACCGTCAGCGGCTCGTCGAACAGGAGCGCGTTGACGTCTTCGCGGACCATGCCGCGGCCGAGGCTGATTTTCTGCTTGGCGTCGGCCGTCAGGCCGCGGGCCTTGTGGTCGAGTTCGGCCTCCATGCCGATCATCTCAGCGATCTGCTGCACCCGGCTGGCGACATAGGCAGCATCCGCGCCTCGGTTCTTCAGTGGGAAAGCCAGGTTCTGGCGCACGGTCATGGTGTCGTAGACGACCGGGAACTGGAACACCTGGGCGATGTTGCGCGCCACCGTCGGCGCAGCGGTCACGTCCGTGTCATTGAACAGGATGCGGCCCTGGCTCGGTTTCAGCAGGCCGGAAATGATGTTGAGCAGGGTGGTCTTGCCGCAGCCGGAGGAGCCGAGCAGGGCATAGGCCTCGCCATCGCCCCAGACGTGGTTCATTTCCTTCAGGGCGTAGTCGTCCTCGCCTGTGGGATGGGGCAGATAGGAATGCGCCAGATTTTCGAGGGTGATCTTTGCCATGGTCCGGTTCTCCTCAGGCCGCCAGGGCGTAAGCTGCGGGCGCGACCAGATGGCCGTCCTCGCCGAAAATGTAGACATGGGCCGGGTTCAGCCAGACCTTGAGCGGTTCGCCCAGGGGCAGGTCGTGGACGCCCAGCAGGAGGCCCACCCAGCGTTCGCCGTGATGGTCCAGATGGACGAAGGTTTCCGATCCGGTCAATTCGGTCACCGCAAGACGGGTCGTGAACTCCATGGCGTCCGGCGTGTGCTGGAAAATCTCCAGATGGTTCGGACGGAAGCCGGCGGTGTAGCGGCCGTCGGCCAACTCTGCGAGCTTGCCCGTCGCAGGCGCAGACTGACCGTCGCCGAACATCAGTTTGCGGCCGGTCTTGGAGATCTGCAGGAAGTTCATCGGCGGGTCGGAGAAGACCCGCGCCGTGGTGGCGTCGACGGGACGGCGGTAGACGTCCGGCGTCGGGCCGAACTGGGTGATCCGGCCTTCCCAGAGTGTGGCCGTATGGCCGCCGAGCAGCAGGGCCTCTTCCGGTTCGGTCGTGGCATAGACGAAGATCGAACCGGCTTCCTCGAAGATCTTCGGGATCTCGACGCGCAGCTCTTCGCGCAGCTTGTAGTCCAGGTTGGCAAGCGGTTCGTCCAGGAGAACAAGGCCCGCGTTCTTGACCAGCGCGCGGGCAAGGGCGCAGCGCTGCTGCTGGCCGCCGGACAGTTCCAGCGGCTTGCGCTCCAGCATCGGCGTCAGCTTCATCAGGTCGGCCGTCTTGCGGACCGCGGCGTCTATGTCCGCTTTCGATTTTCCCGCGAGACGGAGAGGGCTGGCGATGTTCTCGTAGACCGTGATCGATGGGTAATTGATGAATTGCTGATAGACCATGGCGACATTGCGCTTCTGGACGCGGACGCCGGTGACGTCTTCATCGTTCCAGAAGACGCGTCCGGTATGCGGCACGTCGAGACCGGCCATGAGGCGCATGAGCGTCGTCTTTCCCGAAAGCGTCGGGCCGAGCAGGACGTTCATCGTGCCGTTTTTCAATTCGAGGTCGGTGGGGTGGATGTGGGTCTGGCGACCCACCACCTTCGACACCCCCTCCAGTCTCAAAGTCATTGTCGTCCTCCCAGACTATTCCGCCGCCGCTCTGCTCCGCTGCGCGGTCTCGTTCTTCATCCACGCTTCCAGCGTGGCGATCTCGTTTTCGGACATGCGCAAACCGAGTTTGCTGCGTCTCCACACAACATCCTCCGCCGTGCGAGCGAATTCCTTATCCATCAGCCATTCGACTTCGCGCGCCGACAGCGTCGCGCCGAAGTCCTGTCCCATGTCCGCTTTCGTCTTCGCCGGCCCGAGCACCTGCCAGGCCTCGGTGCCGTAGGCCTTGACCAGACGCCGCGACCAGAAGTCGTTCAGGAACGGATAGTCGGTCTTGAGGCGAGCGATCAGCGTGCCGACATCGCCGACGGGGAAATCGCCGCCGGGCAGGGGCACGCCTGCCGTCCAGGCGCCCTTCCGGTCGGGGAAGTAGCGCAGGATTTTCTCAAGGGCGCCTTCCGCCAGCCGGCGGTAGGTGGTGATCTTGCCGCCGAAGACGTTCAGGAGCGGCGCGCCACCGGCATCGTCGATCTTCAGCGTGTAGTCGCGGGTCGCGGCCGTGGCGGACGAGGCGCCGTCGTCGTAAAGCGGCCGGACACCGGAATAGGTCCAGACGATGTCGTCGACGGAGATGTTGCGTTTGAAGTACTGGTTGGCGAAGTCGACCAGATACTGCCGTTCCTCGGGCGTGCACACCGGTTTGACCGATGGATCGGGGTGTTCGGAATCGGTCGTCCCGATCAGGGTGAAGTCGGTTTCGTAGGGAATGGCGAAAATGATCCGCCCGTCGGTGCCCTGGAAGAAGTAGCACTTGTCATGGTCGTAGAGACGCCGGGTGACGATGTGCGAGCCGCGGACCAGGCGAACGCCTTCGCGGCTGTCGACATGAATGGTGTCGTGGATGATGTCACCGACCCACGGCCCGCCGGCATTCACCAGCATCTTCGCGTGCATCTGGCTGCGCTTGCCTGTCTCGGTATCCTCGAGTTCGATCTCCCAGCCGCCTTCGACGCGCTGTGCCTTGAGAACCTTGGTCCGGACCAGAACCTTCGCGCCGCGGGCAACCGCGTCGCGGGCGTTGAGGACGACGAGCCGGGAATCTTCGATCCAGCAGTCGGAGTATTCGTAGGCGCGCTCGAAACGGTCCTGAAGCGGCGCGCCCTCCGTGGTGCCTTTCAGGCTGAGCGAGGTCGTACCGGGAAGGAGCTTCCGGCCGCCGAGATTGTCATAGAGGAACAATCCGAGGCGGATCAGCCAGGCCGGGCGTCGACCCTTCATCCAGGGCATGACGATGTTGAGGATGCGCGAGGTCGGTGTTGAGCCTTCGAAACGCATGTCCTTGTAAATCGGAAGGACGAAGCGCATGGGCCAGCTGATATGCGGCATGGCGCGGAGCAGGGTTTCCCGCTCGATCAGCGCTTCGCGCACCAGGCGGATTTCGAAATATTCGAGATAGCGCAGGCCACCGTGAAAGAGCTTGGTCGAAGCGGAAGACGTGGCGGAGGCGAGGTCGTTCATTTCCGCCAGAACGACGGACAGTCCCCGTCCGGCCGCATCGCGGGCGATTCCGCACCCGTTGATACCGCCGCCGATAATGAACAGATCGCAGGTCTGGCTTTTGCCTTTGGACTGCGCCACATGGGCCTCCCACCCGAAAGTTAACGGGTGGATCGAACCACAGGGGGTTGCGTGGAGTCAATCGAATTTATTCGATATTTTTCGTTTTCTTTCTTTATGGGTGAAAAACGCGCGGTTCTTGTTGCGTCAATTCGAAAAAAGAGAATTTCTGCGGTTGTGCCGGGTTCTGAGCGGTTTGGTTTGATCCCAATGGCTGCTCTCGACGCGATTGTCGGGTTCGGTTTGCCGAAAATCATTCGAAAAAGATCAATTCTTGCCTTGAATGGAAAAAATTCGCATAGTCTTCGCGAAAAAGGGAACATCGCATGTCTCAGGCGTTCAGGCTGCCGGAAATACTCGAAATCGCGCGTGCCGAAGGAAAGGTGACGGTCGAGGGACTGGCGGACCGCCTGGGCGTTACGGTGCAGACGATCCGCAGGGACCTTTCGGAACTGGCGGATACCGGCCGATTGGAGCGGGTCCATGGCGGGGCCGTGTTGCCGTCGAGCGTTTCCAATATCGGCTACGAGGAACGACGGAACCTGAACGATGCGGGCAAGGCGGCCATCGCCCGGGCCTGCGCCCGCGAAATTCCCGAAGGCGCGTCCGTGTTTCTCAATATCGGCACCTCGACGGAGGCGGTCGCCCGCGAACTGCTGCGCCACCGCAGTTTGATGGTCATCACCAACAACATGAACATCGCGAACATTCTGGTCGCGAACAAGGATTGCGAGATCATCGTGGCGGGCGGCGTGCTACGCCGGTTCGACGGCGGCCTGATCGGCAACCTGACCATCAGCACGATCGAGCAGTTCAAGTTCGACCTGGCTGTGATCGGTTGCTCGGCGCTGGATGAGGACGGCGATCTTCTGGATTTCGATATTCAGGAAGTGGGGGTCAGCCAGACGATCATCGCCCGCTCGCGCAAGACCTTTCTCGTTGCCGACCATTCGAAGCTGAAGCGCAGCGCGCCGGCCCGGATCGCCTCCCTTGCCGACGTGGATGCGTTCTTCACCGACCAGCCGTTGCCGGACCGTCTCGAGGCCCGGTGCCGGGAGTGGGGCGTCGATGTTCATATCGCTGACTGACCGGGTCTGCCCTCAAGCGACGCAGACCGGTCCGGCCCAGGATCAAATTCCGAAGCGGTCGCGGAAGCGATAGACCAGGACCGAAGGGGCGAGGAACCAGGGATTGCCGGAATAAAGCGGCCGGGTCGGGAAGGAGATGCGCTCCAGTGCCGACGGCGCGGTTTCCGTTCCTGCGGCCTTAGCCCCCATGCGCATGCCCAGGTAACTCGCCATGCCGACGCCCGAGCCGCAATAGCCCATGGCGTGATAGAGGCCCTTGTCCTCGCCGCAATGGGCAAGCGTGTCGAAGGTGTAGCCGACGAAGCCCATCCAGGAGTGGCTGATCTGGATGTCGCGCAGCTCCGGAAACAGGGCGACCATGTCGCTGTGCAGTTTGACGGCGCTCTTCCTTGGATCGGTCTCGCTTAGCGAAACGCGGCCGCCGAAGAGCACCCGCTTCCGGTCCGGCGACAGGCGGTAGTAGTAGACCAGCTTGCGCGTGTCGGAGAGCATCCGGTCGGTCGGGAAAAGGCGGTCGACAAGGTCCTGGGGAATTTCCTCCGTGGCGATCACATAGGACCCGATCGGAATGATCCGACGCTGATGATGGGGCGAAACAGGGCCGGTATAGCCGTTGGTGGCGAGGATGACCTTGCCGGCCTTCACTTTGCCTGCGGCCGTGCTGACCGAGAATCCGGTGCCGAGGCGTTCCAGGGACACGACCGGGCAATGGCTTTTCACCTTCGCGCCGGCCTCCAGGACACGAGCGAGCAGGGCCGGGTGGTACTTGCCGACATCGATGCTGCAGTGATGGGGAAAGACCATGCCGCCGTGATAGGCCCCGGTCCCGAGTTCGCTCGCCATCTCCGACTTGGGCACCATGAAGGCGTCGTTCTTCCAGACCTTGTGACCGGCCGCGCATTCCCTGGCGAGTTTGTCGTAAAGATGCGGCTTGTGGGCGCCGTGAAAGCGGCCGACAGGACGGAAGTCGCAGTCGAGCGCCTCGTCATGCACAAGCCGGTGCATGTAGTCCAGCGAGGCCTGGCCTTCTTCCAGGATCCCGACGGCGATCTCGGCTCCATAGCGGCGCTCGAGGGTGGAATAATCCGGCTTGATGCTGGTGGAGACCTGGCCGCCGTTGCGGGTGCTGCAGCCCCATCCGGCTTCCTCGGCGTCGAGGATCAAGGTCGACAGGCCTTCGCGCGCGGTCTGCAGGGCCGCGTTGAGGCCGGTGTATCCGGCACCGATGACGACGACATCCGCCTCGGCCGGAAGGTCGGCCGATCGGAAGTCCGTCGCGCGGCCGGTCTGCCACCAATAGGGTTCGGCCTTGAAATCTTGCGAGAAAAGGTCTGCGGCCTGCATCGGCTTTGTTCCTAAGAAACCTGGTGATCTTCCAGAATGAGATCGGCACCCTTTTCGCCGACCATGATCGTCGGGGCGTTGGTGTTGCCGGACGTTACCGTTGGAAAGATGGAGGCATCAACCACCCGGAGATTGTCCACGCCGTAGACCCGCAGCCGGGCATCGACGACGTCGACCTCCGGGTCCGGACCCATCCGGCAGGTGCTGACAGGATGGAAGACGGTGGAACAGCGCTCGCGGATATCCGCGACCATATCCTCGTCGGTTTGAACCTGCGGGCCGGGTGCGATTTCGCTTTCGATGACGGACTGCATCGCAGGGGTCGCCGCGATCCTGCGCATCAGCTTGCAGCCTTCCACCATTTCGGTGACGTCCTGCTCCGTGCTCAGCGAGTTCGGATGGATTTCGGGCAGATCCATCGGGTCGGCGGAGCGGAGCGTGATGCGCCCGCGGCTGGATGGCCTCGTCGGCTGGAAACCGAGCAGGAAGCCGGGGAAGGGATCCGGGTTCATCAGCGGCCGCTTGCCCTTCGGCGCCTTGGTGTAGCTCACGGGCGAGAAATAAAGCTGCATGTTCGGCCGCTTGCAGTCCGGGTTGGACTTTACGAAGCCGCCGGCCTGATTGACGCTGAGCGACAGGGGACCGCGCCGGGTGAGCACATAGCGCATGCCCTGCAGAAGCTTGCCCCACCAAGGGTAAAGCAGGTTGTTCAGGGTCGGCACCCTGGACCGGTAGAGATAGTCCATGCCGAGATGATCCTGCAGGTTCCAGCCGACGCCGTTGCGGGCAACGGCGACATCGATGCCTTTGTGCTTGAGATCTTCCGGCCGTCCGATCCCTGAGAGCATCAGAAGCCGGGGCGAGGTGACCGCACCGGCGCTCAGGATGACCTCGCGCCGCGCGGTGACCGTCTCTTCCCGTCCGCCGCGGCGATAGGCGACGCCGGTCGCGCGGGTTCCCTCCAGCAGAACCCGGGTCGCATGGGCGTGGGTGATGATGGTGACGTTGGCGCGCCGTTTCGCCTTCGACAGATAGGCGCGGGCCGTCGACATCCGGAAGCCGTCCTTCGCGGTGATCTGGTAGAGGCCGACGCCTTCCTGATCCGCGCCGTTGAAGTCGGCATTGCGCCGGAAGCCGGCCTGTTCGCTTGCCTCGATGAAGGCGTCGCAGAGCGGATGCACGTCGCGGCGCTGGCGAGAGACGTAAACCGGGCCGCTATCGCCGCGATAGTCGTCAGCGCCGGCCTCGTTGGTCTCCAAACGCTTGAAGACGGGCAGGACATCGTTCCAGCCCCAGCCGGGATTTCCAAGCGCCTCCCAGTCGTTGAAGTCGTCGTGCTGGCCGCGGATAAAGACCATGGCGTTGATCGAGCTCGATCCGCCCAGCACTTTGCCTCTCGGCCAGTAGCCTTTCCGCCCGTTCAGTTCCGGATCCGGTTCGGTGCGGTACATCCAGTTGATCTTCGGATTGTAGAAGGCCTTGCCGTAGCCGATCGGCATCCAGATCCACAGGTTCTTGTCCGTCCCGCCCGCCTCCAGCAGGCAGACGCTGAATTTGCCGCTTTCCGACAGGCGATCGGCCAGAACCGAGCCGGCCGAGCCGGCACCGACAACGACGAAATCGAACTCACGCATTTGGTGCCTACCGGACAGTCTTGTCGCGCTGAACGAGAATGGAAATGAGGGCGAGCAGTCCCGAGCCGATGATCAGGACGAAGGACACCGCGTTCAGGACGGGGGTGGAGCCGACCTTGGCGACGCGGTCGTACATGGTGATCGTCAGCGGCGATTCCGATCCCACCAGGAACAGGGTGGTGTTGAAGTTCTCAAACGAGACAAGAAAGGCGACGATGCCGGCCGCGATCATCGCAGGCCGCAGATACGGCAGGGTGATGGTCATCAGAACCCGGGCGCGGGAGGCGCCGAGGTTGAGGGCGGCCTCCTCCATGCTTTCATCGAATTTCTTCAGGCGCGCGGTGATGACCAGCGAGGTGATCGTGGTGATGAAGGAGAACTGCCCCATGACCACCAGGAAGATGCCGGGCCGCAGCAGCTCCAACTCCATGTCATACCGGTTTTCCATGAAGTTGGCCGTGTTGCTGGCCAGCACAAGGATCGAAATACCCAGAATGACGCCCGGGATCACGAGCGGCACGATCATCACGATGTAGAAGAAGTTCTTGGCCGGGAACTGTCCGCGCACGAACAGGAAGGCATTTGTCGTTCCGACCGTCACGGCGAGCGTGGCGACCAGGGCGGCGATCACGAAGGAATAATAGATCCCGCGCAAGAGCCGCCGGTCATGGAACATACCGAGCTTCGGTTCGCTGTCGTTGAAGAACCAGTCCAGGGTGAAGCCCTGCCAGGGGAGGGCGGGGAACAGGCTGTCGTTGAAGGCAAACACGCTGGCCGCGACGAGCGGGGCGGCGAGGAAGACGAAAAACGCCGCGATATAAAGCCGGTAGCCCCAGAGGAACGGTGTGGCCTTGTTCTGTGCAAGCATCAGCCGTCCTCCTCAGCTCTTCGCAACGGTGTTGGCGAGCGTCTGGCCGCTCAGCTTCAGACCGAGCCAGATGACGACCGACGTGAACAGAAGCAGCAGCATGCCGAAGGCCGCGCCTGCCTCCCAGTTGAAGCGGGTGATGAACTGGTTGTAGATCTGTTCGGTGAACCAGCTGGAATTCTTGCCGCCGAGCAGGATGGGGGTGAGGTAGGAGCCGGCGGTCAGCATGAAGACCACGATGCAGCCGGAGACGATGCCGGGCATGGCATAGGGAATGATGATCCGGCGCAGGACCGTAAAGCCGTTGCCGCCGAGATTGTAACCGGCCTCGATCATGGAATTGTCCATGCCGTCGAGGGTGGAGACCAGCGGCACGATCATGAACAGGATGACCGTGTAAACAAGGCCGATGATGACGGTGACATCGTTGTAGAGGAACTCGATCGGCTGATCGATGAGGCCGGCCCATTGAAGAAACGACGAGATGACGCCGGTTTCCCGCAAGAGCAGGATCCAGCCGTAGGCGCGGATCAGGTCGCTCACCCAAAGCGGGATCAGGCAGAGCAGGAACAGGGCGCCGCGGGTGCGGTTGCCGGCGAGCTTGGCGATGTAATAGGCGATCGGAAAGCCGATCAGCAGCGCCAGTGCGGTCACCAGCAGCGACATGGAACCGGTGCGCAGCAGGGTGTTCCAGTAGATCGGCTCGTTCAGAAAGTCCATGTAGTTGCCGAAGCCGAATTCATAGACCCTGGGCGCGACCTTCTCGCGAAGGGACAGCGCGATGATTCCGATATGGGGCAGGACGATCAGCAGGATGATCCAGAGCGCGAACGGGGCGAACAGCAGGATCAGCGCAAGACGCCTGAAATCTTTCTGCTGCATCAGGCCGATCCTTCGGCTGCAAAGCACATGGCCTGCCGGGACGACCAGAACAGGCAGACCTCTTCGCCCGGTTTCAGATCGTCGTGGCCGGTCAGGGTGACATCGGCCTCGATCAGTTCGCCCCTGGAACTGCGGACGAGAACCCGGCTGTTGGCGCCGTTGAACAGCAGACTGTCGACGGTGCCGTCCATGCGGTTGTCGGCGTCACCGGGAACGCTGTCGGCCGCGGACCGGCGGACGGTATGGATGAATTCCGGGCGAATGAAGACGTTGACGGCTGTGCCTTCTGGAATTTTCTTGCCACCTGCGGCGGTGAAGGTCATCTGGAGACCCTGATCGGTCTCGACCGTTCCGCCGCTGCCGTCGCTTGCCTTGACCTTGCCGGACCAGCGGTTGCTGTCGCCGACGAAGCCGGCGACGAAGGCGGTCTCGGGGTGATGGTAAAGTTCCTGGGGTGTACCGATCTGCTCGAAACGGCCCTGGTTCATGATCGCCACATGGTCGGACATGACGAGGGCTTCCGACTGGTCGTGGGTGATGTAGATGAAGGTCGTGTTGAACTGATGCTGAAGCTGCTTGAGCTCGATCTTCATGGCTTCGCGCAATTTCAGGTCAAGCGCGCCGAGCGGTTCGTCGAGCAGGAGCACGTCCGGATCGAGGACCATGCAGCGCGCGATGGCGATGCGCTGCTTCTGGCCGCCGGAAAGCTGATGGATTTCGCGCTCCCCCACATCGGGCAGGGCGATCCGTTCCAGGACGTCCTGCACCTTGGCCTTGATCTCGGCGTTCTTCACGCCGTTGCAGCGCAATCCGTAGGCGATGTTCTCAAAGACGTTCATCATCGGAAACAGCGCGAGGTGCTGGAACACCATCTTGACGTTGCGCTTGTTGGGCGGGGTGCCGAGCACCGACCGGCCCTTGATCCGGATGTCACCGCTTCCCGGCTCCTCGAAGCCCGCGATCATGCGCATCAACGTGGTCTTGCCGCAGCCGGACGGGCCGAGAATGGAAAAAAAGGAACCGCTTGGAATATTGAAGGAGACGCCTTTGACGGCGCGAATGGGCCCGAAGGATTTGGCGATATCAATGCACTCAAGATCGTACGTCGGGGTATTCGTCATGGGGTCTCGCCGGCCTGAAATCAGAATTCTAGAAGTCCGTACCCTTTAGGCGGACCGGGGGATGCCACCTGCGGGCGGCATCCCCTATTTTTGGAGGTCATCCGGATCGTTACCGGACCCCGGTCTTATCCGCCGGTCGCCGCCTTGATCTTTTCAAGGGTACGGCCTTCCATGTCCTCCACACCGGGAGGAATGTTGGCGAAGAATTTCAGGTTGTCGATATCCGCATCGGTGAAGGCGGCGTTCACGGCAGCCTTCTTGTCGTCAGGCAGCAGATCCTTGGCGCCCTTGACGGAGGCCATCGAGCCGGTGCTGGCGGACATGATCTTCACGTTTTCCGGACGCAGCACGAAGTTGATCCACTTGTAGGCGGCGTCATCGGCCTTGCCCTTGCGGGGAAGAGCGAAGGTGTCGATCCAGGCAAGCGCACCGGTTGCCGGCGGAACGAAGACGATGTTGCTGTTCTGGGCATAGAGCTTGTAGGCGGTGGAGTCCCAGGTTTCGGAGGCCACGATTTCCCCCGACAGCATCATGGCGGACAGGTCGTCGCCGCTGTTCCAATAGGCCTTGATGTTGTCCTTGCAGGCGATCAGCTTGTCCGCGACCTTGTCGAGGATGGTCTGATACTTGTCGAGATCCGCATAGGCCGCGAACGGGTCGTCGCCCATGGCGAATGCCGTGCCGAGCAGGATCGTGCGCTTCAGGCGCATCGAGGTCTTGCCCTTGTACTTCGGATCGCACAGGTCGCCCCAGCCCTTGACGTCGGGGGCCGCGGACTTGTCGGCCATCAGGCCGGACGTGCCCCACTGGTGCGGCACGGCGTAGACTTCGCCGTCGATCGTCGTGTTGGCTTTCACGCCTTCAAGCAGCTTGGGCTGCATGACACTGGTGTCGATCTTGGACAGATCGAGCGGCTTGTAGATGTCGTATTCCAGCTGGGCCGCGTAGATGCGGTCGTGGCTCGGCTGGGCAAGGTCGAAGCCGGCACCGCCGGTGGCCCGAAGCTTGGCGATCATTTCCTCGTTGTTGGAAAAGGTCACCTCGACATCGATATCCGGATACTCGGCTTCGAATTTCTGGATCAGTTCTTCCGGCGCATATGACCCCCAGGTCAGAAGCCGCAGGGTTTCAGCGTGTGCGGAACCTGCTCCCGCCAGTATGGTTGCAGCCAGAAGCCCGGCTACGGTCGTCTTGATCGACATTGCTTTCTCCCTCCAATGCAATCGACACCGATAATTTCATCTCATCAATATTTACGGCAATGAGAAAAGCTTAGGTGGCAATTGGACTGTGAAATATATCCATTGCAGATATTTTTTCAGACCAATTCCGGGGCCGGCTGTTCACGATCAGGAGAGGACCCTGCGAAGGGTTTCGATCCCCTTGCGGATGTCGTCGGGCGGCGTGCTGCCGAAGCCGAGGACAACCCCCTTTTGCGCGATCGGCGTCATGGCGTAGCGGCCGAGGCTGGCGGTGACGACCCCGGCCTCGCCGGATTTGCGCACCACGTCTCGCTCCGACAGGCCGTTCTTCAGAAAGCCGACCGCATGAAAACCGCTGCGGGTCGGCTGCACATCGATCCGGCCTTCCAGTTGGCGGGCGGCGTCGAGCAGGGTGTCGTGGCGCTCCTTGTAGATCTGGCGCATGGTCCGGATGTGGGTGGCGAACATGCCTTCATCCATGAAGTCGGCGACGATCGCCTGGGTCGCCGTCGGAACACCGCTCTGCCAGGCGCTGTAGACACGCTTGAAGCTGTCGACCAGACCGGCCGGAGACAGGATGAAGCCGAGCCGCAGGGACGGGAACAGCGATTTGGAAAACGTGCCGACATAGATGACGCGTTCCTGGGTGTCGATGCTCTTCAATGTCGGCGGCGGCTGGTCGCCGTAATAGAATTCGCCGTCATAATCGTCCTCGACGATCATGGCTTCCGCGTCCTTGGCCGCCTGCAGCAGTGCCAGCCGGCGGCTCAGGCTCATCACATGACCGAGCGGCTGCTGATGCGAGGGGGTGACGAAGGCCAGGCGGAAATAGGGGGCCTTTTCCAGGCCGTCATGAACGCAGATCCCCTGCTCGTCGACGGGAACCGGGACAAGCTTGGCGCCGGCGGCGATAAAGGCGTTGCGGGCACCGATCGCGCCGGGATTTTCGAACCAGACCGCTTCGCCCGGGTTTACCAGCATGGAACTGATCAGCGAGAAGGCATGCTGGGCGCCGTTAACGATGAAGATCTGGTCCGGGGCGCACTTGATGCCGCGCGATGCATTGAGCTGCTGGGCGATGGCTGTTCGCAAACGGCCGTAGCCGAAGGCTTCGCCGTAGCCTGTGACATGGTCCCGGTCCTTGCGCCAATGGCGGGCGGACAGCTTGGCCCACTGGGCCATGGGAAAGGCGTCGAGCGCCGGCAGCGCGGTGATGAAGGGCGCAGACTTGTGCGGCAGGCGGCTGCGCGGGGAAAACTCCGGCACCGCGTGGATCGCCGCGTGGGAGAGGCGCGGTTCGGCAATCTGTCCCTTCGAACCGCTCGGGGCTGCGGCCAGTTTCTGCTGGGCCGCCAGGGCCGGGCTGACATAGGTGCCCGCACCGACGCGGGGCTCCAGAAGGCCCTCGGAGACGAGACGGTCGATGGCGTCGATCACTGTCGTTCGCGACACGCCGAGTTCCTGCGCCAGAGTCCGTGTGGCAGGCATTCGGTCGCCGGGGCTGAGGCCGCCGGACAGCAGGAGTTCCCTGAGCCCCATATAGAGCTGGACCGATTTCCGCCGGTCGGAGGCGTCGTCGATCCGGATCGACGAGAGAACGGCACCGGCATGTCGTTTCATGGCAGGCTCGCAAATTGGTATGACAGTTTCCCCAAAACGGATCTACTAACAGGGCCAATTCTGGCTAGCTTTGCAAGCCCGAGTTGCCGAGCCGCTGGAATTTGCGTGCCAGAAACGTGGACCGACCATGAAAATTCGTTCGATAGAAACCTTCACCGACCCGTTCGTCTGCTTCGTCCGCGTGACCTCGGACACGGGCGCTCAAGGGTGGGGACAGGTAGCGCCTTACTACGCCGATATCACGGCGCAGGTGATCCATCGGCAGGTCGCGCCCTATGCGCTCGGACAGGACGCCTTCGACATCGCCTCCCTGATGGAAAGCATTCCGGAGAAGGAACACAAGTTCCCCGGATCCTATCTGCGCCGGGCCATGGGCGGGCTGGATACCGCGCTCTATGACCTGCGCGGCAAGCTGGAAGGCAAGCCGGTGTGCGAACTGCTCGGCGGTACGCCGGGCAGGGTGCGGGCCTATGGATCGTCCATGAAGCGGGACATCACGCCGGAAGACGAGGTTAGCCGGCTGAAAAGGCAGCAGGATCAATTCGGTTTCACGGCCTTCAAGTTCCGAATCGGTGCCGAATGCGGCCACGATCAGGACGAGTGGCCGGGCCGGACCGAAGCCATCGTTCCGGGCATGCGCAAGGCGTTTTCAGACGAGACCCAGCTCATGGTCGATGCCAACTCCTGCTATTCGCCGGCCAAGGCGATCGAGGTCGGACGGTTCCTGGAAGACAACGGCATTTCCCATTACGAGGAGCCGTGCCCCTATTGGCATTACGACCAGACCAAGCAGGTGACCGATGCCCTCGACATCGACGTAACCGGCGGCGAACAGGACTGTTCCCTGGTCGACTGGAAACGGATGATCGATGGCCACGTGGTCGATATCATCCAGCCGGACGTGTGTTATCTCGGCGGCATGCTGCGCACGATGAAAGTGGCGCAGATGGCCCATGAGGCCGGCATTCCCTGCACGCCGCATTCGGCCAACCTGTCGCTGGTGACGCTGTTCACCATGCACCTGCTGCGCGCCATACCGAACCCGGGCAAGTATCTGGAATTCTCCATCGAGGAAGGGGACTACTATCCCTGGCAATACGGCCTGTTCGCATCCGATCCCTATGAGGTCACCGACGGCCATGTGACCGTTACAGATGCGCCGGGCTGGGGCGTGGAGATCCATCCGGAGTGGCTTGCGAAATCCACCTATCAGATCAGCGAGGTCGAAGCGTGATCATGTCGACAGCAGAAACGCTCGCCGCCGAAGTTCTCAAGACCGGTACGCTTGCCGGGCTTCCCGACGGCCACTTCATCGACGGCGAATTTACCCGCCCGTCCCATAACCAGAGCATGGAAAGTTTCGACCCCGGAAGAGGTGAAGCCTTTGCGACCTTTGCCGCCGGAACCAGGGCGAATGTGGATCAGGCGGTGGAAAGCGCGCGCCGGGCCTTTGAGAACGTGTGGCGGGACACGGCGCCGGTGGAACGCGCCCGCATTCTGCAGCGGGCATCCGGGTTGATTCTGGAAAACATCGACCGGCTCGCCGTCGCCGAGAGCCTCGACAGTGGCAAACCGCTCAACGAGGCGCTGGGCGATGTGCGCGGGGCGGCGCGGTGTTTCGAGTATTACGCCGGTGCCTGCGACAAGCTTCAGGGCGACAGCTTTCCGCTGGCTCCCGATTATCTGGGCTATTCGATCCATGAGCCGGTCGGCGTGACCGCGCATATCATTCCGTGGAACTATCCGATCTCGACGACGGCGCGCGGCCTCGCGCCGGCCCTCGCCGCCGGCTGTACGGTGGTGGCGAAGCCAGCGGAACAGACGCCGTTTACCGCCCTGCTGCTGGCGGAGATCCTGGTTCAGGCCGGTCTTCCGGACGGGGTGTGCAATGTGGTGACGGGAACGGGCGCGGACGTCGGTGCGCCGCTGACGAGCCATCCGGATGTCGACCACATCACCTTCACCGGGTCCGTTACGACCGGTCAGGCGGTGATGACCGCCGCAGCGCGCGAGGTCACGCGCGTCGTTCTGGAATTGGGCGGAAAATCGCCCGTGGTCATTCTGGATGATTGCAACCGGGACCAGGCGCTGGACGGGGTGATGGGCGCGATCTTCGAGAATGCCGGTCAGATCTGTTCCGCCGGCTCCCGGCTCGTCATCGAACGGGGTATTCATGACCAGTTCGTGGAGGAACTGGTCAGGCGGACCAAGACGCTGAAACTGGGGCATGGCCTGCGCAATCCGGATATGGGGCCGGTGAATTCGGCCGCACACCTGGAGAAGATCGCCGGCTTCGTCGATCGGGCCCGCGCCAACGGTTCCGATATTGCCGTCGGCGGCGCCGTGGCCGCGGATCCTGAAACGGGCAAGGGCTGGTTCTATGAGCCGACCATCATCGACAGGGCCGCGCAAATCGACGAGGTGGTCCGGGAGGAAATCTTCGGGCCGGTTCTGACCGTGCAGGTGGCCGATGATGCCGATCATGCGCTGACACTTGCCAACGATAGTCAGTACGGACTTGTCGCGGGCATCTACACAAGCGATTTCGCCAAAGCGCACCAGCTCGCCCGCAGGATCGACGCGGGTCAGATCTTCATCAACGAGTATTTTGCCGGCGGCATCGAAGTGCCCTTCGGCGGCAACAAGAAATCCGGTTTCGGCAGGGAAAAGGGGATCGAGGGCATCAAGTCCTATTGCAAGACCAAGAGCATCGCCGCCCGCATCGCATAAAAGGGTTGGCCGGCCTTTTTGAGCGGCCGGCCATTCAGGTTTCCCCGGCAGTGAAAAAGCTGAAATTGCGCCCGAAATTCGCCACAACAGTCTGTATTTTACGCGCGTTCTCAACACGAAATCCGGTTAACCGGCGTAATAAGGCTTTGGATATATGCGGGCTCGGGCACTCTTCAGTTTGGCACCCTTCTTTCTTGTCGGCGGCTTTCTGCCTCTTTCCGCGGCAGCTTTGGAATTGAACCCGACCCAGACCGAAATCAACGCCTTTCTCAAGGCTGACACGAACAAGGACCGGGTCCTGACGCCACAGGAATTCCGGACGTTCATTCAGGCCATGGCCAGTTCCGGTTCGAAAACGGCGAAGAAGATCCGTTTCCTGCGCGCCTACGGCTACGCCTTTTCCATCGCGGATACCAACCGGGACGGTGTTGCCACGCCCCACGAGATGCGGGCTGCCGACAATTCGCACGGGGTCGGCAGCAAGTGAGCTGAAGCTTTACCGGAAAACCTACGCCTGATCGGTCAGCGCCAGCTTCTGGTGCGACCGCGCCGAAATCCAGTGCCAGCCGAGATAAAGGGCCGCGACGGCCAAAGCCGGCAGTGCAATCATGGGATCGCGCATCAGGACGAGCACGGCCAATCCCAACCGCAGGATAACTTCGGCGCCCCCCATCCTTCTGGCATCGAAGCGGGCCAGGGCGCTTGAGAGGAAATAAAGCGCCACCGCCAACCGGGCGAGGACGAAAATCAGACCGGCCCAATCGATCCCGGACGTGTAGCCGGTTATGAACTCCGCGCTGCCGGCGGTTGCGCCCGGATCGAGCTTGGCGGCATCGATGAGCAGCAGCTCCGGATAAAAGGCAAAGACGAACGGCAGCACGAACATCACGATGCCGGAGCGCACCGCCGAAAAGCCGGTCGTCATAGGATCGGCTCGCGTAATCGAGGCGGCGGCAAAGGCGGCCACCGCCACCGGTGGTGTAATCGCCGACGCCACCGCGAAGAAGAAAATGAACATGTGTGCGGTGAAGGTGGCGATTCCCAGACCGATGATCATCGGTCCCATCAGCAGAGCCACGTTGATATAGGCCGGCACCGTCGGCATACCCATGCCGAGCAGGATCGCAAGCAGCATGGTCACGACCAGCGCCAGGAACAGGAACACGCCGCCGGACTGGAGTTCGGCTCCGAAGCTGCGCAGGACGTTCAGCATGTCGCGGGCGATGAAACCGGAAAGCCCGGTGAAGTTGAGGCAGAAGTCGATCACCGAGACCGCCAGGAACATCAGGTAGAGGGTGCTGATGAGAATGCCGGCGTCGGAAAAGGCCTTGAGCAGCTTGGACGGCTGTTTGCGGATGTCCTTGTCGAGGAAGAACAGGACGGCCAGCAGCGCGGTCGCCCACCAGCCCGCGGAGCCCGCATCGCCGGCGGAGTTCTGGATGAGCAGGAACAGCCAGGGGAGGTGTTCCGCCCGGCAGGTGCCGTTCTGCACGATGGTCTCGATGCCGATCAGAGAGGCGATGGGGCCGCAACCGATCGCTTCCTTGGGCGTGATCAGCAGGAACAGGATCAGGAGGATCGGCGCCACGATCATGATCAGGTGGATCCAGTCGTCGCGGGTCAGCTTCATGTCGGCGGTCAGTTCGCCGACCGCCTGAATGCCCTGCTTGCGGGCCTGGAAGACGACGGAGAGGAACAGGCAGCCGAAATAGGCGAGCGCGGGGATGACGGCGGCGATGATCACTTCCCGGTAGGGGACGACCGTCATCGCCGAGAGCACGAAGGCGGCAACCCCCATCACCGGCGGCATGATCTGCCCGCCGCTGGAGGCAGCCGCCTCGACGCCTCCGGCAAACACCTTGGAGAATCCGCGCTTCAGCATCATCGGAATAGTCAGGACGCCTGTGGACAGCACGTTGACGACCGGTCCGCCGGAGATGGTGCCGAACATGGCAGACGATACGATGGCCGCATGGGCCGGCCCGCCGCGCAGCCGCCGTGTGCACAGGAAGGCGATCTTGATCAGCGACTGGCCGCCGGCGGAAATGCCGAACAGGGAGCCGAGCACGATATAGGGGAAGACGGTGTTCAGCAGGATGCCCATGAACCGGCCGAGCAGCCCTTGCGCGTTGTTGACCAGAATGTCCTCGACATTGGGCCGCCCGTCCATCAGCAGCCTGGGTTCGCCGCCCAGCTTGGTGATCAGGTACTTGTTCATGTCGTCTGCGCCGAAGACGTACCAGATCAGGACCGTGATCATTGTGTAGGCGGCAATGGCGATTGCGACGGCGACCAGCGGGAAGCCCCAGACCCTCACGTTATAGGCAAGGAACACCGTGATCGCGCCGCCGACGACCGCAAAGATCCAGATGCCGAGATTGTTGATGCAGGCCGGATCGTCGACGCTGGTCGGGACGGGCAAGCCGTAGAGTTTGGCGAATTCCTTTTCTTCCTGCAATGCTTTGGCGATCAGCCGGGCGCGTTCGCCGGTGAACTGGTCGACCAGGCAAACGGAATCGATTTCGATCAGATAGGACAGGGCGATAATGATGGCGGTGGCCACCAGGGCGATGTCCATCGCCAGAGAAAGGGTCTTGTAAAGCGGGCTGCGGTTGATGGCGCTGCGATAGAAGGAATGCTTCAGCGCGACCACCGTCATCATGATGACGAAGGCGAGCGGATAGAGGTACTCGTAAGGGTACTTGCGGATCGCGAAATTCGGATTGTCCGTCAGGTTCTGGAAGAACGCATCCAGTCCGGGAATGGACGGGATCGTGTTCATCAGGCCGATGGCGACCAGCACCAGGCCGAGTGCGGCCGCAAGCCGGTCCGGCTTGCCAAACAAGGGTTGCGATTGTTCCGTTTCAGCGTTCATGTCCGGGCCCTGTCGCCGTTCGCTCTGGCGTGATGACGCGATATGTGCCGGGCGGGGATGCCGGTTTTCCGGTTACCGCCGCCCGTAAAATCAACTGAGAAAAGAGGCGGGGATTATCGCTCCCCGCCGCCGGTTGCCATTATTTGGCGCAATCCGGGATCGTGTATCCGGCCTCTTCCCAGGCCTCGACGGCTCCGGGATGGTATTTCAGCGACAGGGCTCCGCAGAAACCGGAGTTGCTTGCATCCAGAACACCGACATTGATGTTCTTCGCATAAGGCGCCTTGGCCTTGAGCTCGTCCATCGACTTGATGTAAGAGGCGGTGATCGCCTTGGCGGTTTCGTTGCTCATATCCTTGTTGACGACGTCGGCAAACGCGGTTCCCATGCCGCGGAAGGTCTCGTCTTCGGAGATCAGGGTCACACCCTGGTCGTTGCCGTAACCCATATCTTCCCACTTCACAACGATCGGCACGTTTCCGGGCGCCTTGAGCAGTCTCTGAAACGCTTCGCCTTCAAAGATCTCTTTCGGCGTGGACACGATGTTCACATTGCCGGCGGACAGGGCCACGGTAACGCGTTCCGACGGGAAGGTCAGCGGTACCACGAAGGCATCCGCGGATCCGTCGACAAGGATGTTTGCAAGCTGCCCCCAGTTGGCCTGCATTCCCTTGTAGTCCTCGCCGTCCTTGTAACCGGCGGCCATCTGGATCGCCTGGCGGGCGTTAACGAGTGCCGCGCCGCGGGGCGGTCCGTTGAACACGGTCTTGTTCTTCAGGTCGGTCCATTTCTCGATATTCGAACTGGTATGGGCAATCAGACCGTAGGCCCCGGCGTTATAGGGATAGAGCGCCCGAAGGTTCGCGGCGAGCTTGGCACCGTTGTCACCCTGCTTGGAGTAAGGCCCGCGGCCTTTCTCCAGGAGGAAATGCAGCACGATCGGCATGGCGGCGATGTCGGTCTTGCCCTCGGCCACGTTCTGGATCGAGTTGGTAAGCGTCTGACCTTCCTGCACCTGCAGGCTGGCGATGCCGTCGCGGCCGAGAACGTCGGCCAGATGCAGAATCGACAAATGCGGCGAATTCCCCGGGCTCGAGGTTTCGGCGGTCAGGTTGGCCTGGGCAAAGGCTGCGCCGGTTCCGAGGGCAATCATGGCGGCGCAGGAAAATGCGCCGAACGCCCGTCTGGTCAGTGTCATCATGTTTTCCTCCCAATGATGAATTGTCGTCGTTTTCTTCGTTTTGCCCGCGTTTATTCGCCGGCTTCTTTATATGGCTCCCTGCGGTCTTCCGCCTTCCGTCCCACGTATTTGGCGGATATCGGCGGAGGAACGTCACCTTCATCGACGATGCCGATCAGGACACCCTTCGCGGAGCCCTTGGTCCGGCTGTCGATGAACTGGCTTCTGGACATGGTGGTCCGTTGTGAAGGCCGTCGCGCCCAGGTAAACAGCTTGTCATAAAGCTCGTCGATCACCGGCTGCAGCTGTTCGCTTTCTCCGAGGTCGACCAGTTCGCCGGGGTCGTTCTTCAGGTCGAACAGCATCGGCCGGAAACCGCCGTCGAAGTGGATCAGCTTCCAGTTCTTGTTGGCCACCATGAACATGCGCGCCTCCGCCGGGTCGAGGCCGAGCTTTCCGGCGAGCGGGCTTGCGGAATAGTCGTATTCGCAGATGACATGGTCGCGGAGCGGGCCTTCCTGGGTGCCGTGCAGGATCGGCATCAGCGACTCACCTTCCAGGATGTGGTCGACGGCGGCGACATCGCCGCCTGCGGCCTGCAGAAAGGTCGGCAGCAGGTCGATGCATTCGACCAGCTCATCGCAGACCGTGCCGCGGGTGGCATCGGCCTCTGCGGACGGATCATAGATGATCAGCGGCACCTTCGTGGAGGCGTCCTGGAAGAAGGTTTTTTCGCCGAGCCAGTGATCGCCGAGGAAATCGCCATGATCGGAGGTCACCACGATCATCGTGTCGTCCATCCGCCCGGTCTTTTCCAGCCAGTCGAACAGTACGCCCATCTGATCGTCGCACTGCTTGATCAGGCCCATGTAGGCTTTCAGCACCTTTTCGCGGATGTCATCGCGCGAGAACGCCCGGCCGACCGGTGCCATCATGAAACCCTTGAAGACGGGGTGAGCGTTGTCGAATTCCTCCTGGCTCCGGACTGCGGGAAGGAAGTCGTCCGGCCCGTACATGTCGTGATAAGGCGCCGGCACGATATAGGGCCAATGCGGCTTGATATAGGACAGGTGGCAGCACCAGGGCTGATCGCTTTTTTCTTCGATGAATTCCATTGCGCGCCGGGTCAGGTAGGGCGTTTCGCTGTCCTGTTCGGCGATGTTGGCCGGTTCGTCCGAGTTCTTCAGGAACCATCCGGACAGAACATTGCCGTCGTCGTCGATCCCGGAATTGGCATAGTCGTGCCAGGGATTGTCGCTGTCATAGCCTTTGCCGCGGAGATATTCGTTGTACTTGAGCGCACCGCCCGGATCGTAGAGACCTTCCGGACCTTCCGGACGCATGCCGTCGTCGCGCTCGTAGATGTCGAAGCCGCATTCGGCGACGCGGGCGCCGATGGCGCTGTCGGGTTCCAGGCCGAGGCGGCGCATGCCTTCCGCATCCGCGGCCATGTGGGTCTTGCCGACCAGCCAGCAACCCATGCCGTTGTCACGCAGATAGTCGCCCATGGTCCGCTCGCCGACTTTCAGCGGCACCATGTTCCAGGACGCGCCATGGCTGTGCACGTAGCGGCCGGTGTAGGTGGACATGCGCGACGGGCCGCACAGCGGCGACTGGATATAGGCACGGTCGAACCGAACGCCCCGTTGCGCCAGCCGGTCGATATTCGGTGTCTTCAGATGCGGATGACCATAACAACTCAGATAATCCCAGCGCAGCTGGTCGAACATGATGAACAAAATGTTCCTGGTCTTCCGCATGACCCCTCCTGGTCTCATGGCATGCACCGACGGTCATGCCGCAATCTGAAAAGGGAAGAAAGCCAGCCGGAACAAAACCATCCGAGCACACAAGTGCCGGATGGAGCTGTAATACCGCTTGTCCTCCCGCAGGCTTCTGTGAGCCTTTCAGATCAACCTAACCTCTGATGCCCACGCACGATAATAGAGATATCGTCCGCAATATAACAAATCTGTTATGAGAAATTTCCACGCTCAGGCATATGCGCGGGCTTCCTCGCGCAGGATGTTCACCAGTTGAGCGGCGGCGGGAGAGAGGTCGCGTCCGGTCATGAAGGACAGGCCGACCGACCCGATCAGTTCCTCGCCGTGAATGTCGAGGACGACGAACTGGCCATTGGCAAGTTCCTGGCGGACCGCCCCCAGCGGCATGCAGGCCACCGCATCCTGGGCGGCAAGAAAAGCCCTGGTGAATTCGAACGAAACCGTCTCGATCTTGTTGGAGAATTCGGCCATGCCCCTGCCGATTGTGAACTTGCTGAGTTCCCGCCGGATGATCGTGTTCGGCTGAGGGACGACGACCAGTTCCCGGTCGATGTCGTCCAGGGTGAGATTGGGAACGTCGGCAAGCGGATGACCCTTGCGGGCAACGAAGACCAGCGCTTCGGAGTAAAGATGCTCGAAACTGACGCCGGCCATATGCTCCAGCGACGGCAGGCGACCCACCATGCAGTCGATGTCGCCCTGGCGCAGCCGGTCGGCGATCTCCGCGACATTGGCCCAGTAGAGCCTGACATCGATATCCGGCGCGACCTCCTTGAACCTGGAAACGGCCTTGGGGACGAGGGTTCGAGCGACGTTCGGCAGCATCCCGACGGAAACCGTGTGCTGTTGCTCGTATCCGCCTGCCAGCTGAATGCCCCGTTCGATCTGGGACATGCCGGTGAGCGCGTGACGGCGGAGCGTTTCTCCGGCCTGGGTCGGGACAAGACCCTTGGCGGTGCGCTCGAACAGGGGCTGGCCCAGCTCGGCCTCAAGCTCGCGCAAGGTGCGCGACAGCGCCGGCTGTACCGTGTTGAGCGCGGCGGCGGCCTTGGTCACCGAGCCGTGTTCGGCCACGCTCAGGAAGCAGCGGATGTGACGCAGACGGACTCGGTTGGGCATTTTCATGCCGCAAGATCAACCCGAATGGATCGCCCGGTCAATCCGGGCGGGTGTGAAATCGGGCGATTGTCAAAAAGAAGCGGGCCGGTGCCCGGTAAGGCTCCGGCCCGCCGCTCATTTTTTTGGCCCCGATCAGAACGGGTAGTGCTGATGCGGATCCTCGATGGTGATCCAGCGCAGGTCGGTGAACTGGTCGATGGCCGCCTTGCCGCCGAACCGGCCGTAGCCGGATGCGCCCACGCCGCCGAACGGCATCTGCGCCTCGTCGGCAACCGTCGGGCCGTTGATGTGGCAGATGCCGGAATGGATCTGCTTGGCGACGTCCATCGCACGCATGATGTCCTTGCCGAAGACGGCGGCCGACAGGCCGTATTCGGTGTCGTTGGCAACCGCGATGGCTTCCTCGGTGGACTTCACGCGGATGATCGGTTTGACCGGACCGAAGGATTCTTCGTTGTAGATGCGCATGTCGCTGGAGACATTGTCGACGACGGTCGCCTGGACGATGGTGCCGTCACGGCCACCGCCTGCGAGGACCTTGGCGCCCTTGGCCTTGGCGTCTTCCAGGAACGCGTCCATGCGTTCGGCCGGCGCCAGGTCGATCAGGGAGCCCAGCACCACATGTTCGCGCGGGTTGCCGGCCGGCAGGCCGGAGGCCTTGGCGGCGAGCTTTGCGACGAATTCGTCGGCAACCTTTTCATCGACGATGATCCGCTCGGTGGACATGCAGATCTGGCCCTGGTTCATGTAGCAGCCGAAGGCAGCCGCATTGACCGCGGCATCGATGTCGGCATCGTCGAGGACCAGCATCGGGTTCTTGCCGCCCAGTTCCAGAAGCGCGGGCTTCAGGTGACGGCCGGCGAGTTCGCCGATGATCCTGCCGACGCGGGTGGAGCCGGTGAAGTTGACGCGCTTGACCGCCGGGTGGGCAATCAGCGCTTCCACGATCTGCGGCGCGTCTTCCGGAGCGTTGGTGACGACATTGACCACGCCCTTGGGCAGGCCGGCCTCGTTCATGCACTCGCCGATCAGGCGGTGGATGCCGGGGCAGAGTTCGGAAGCCTTCAGAACGACGGTGTTGCCGCAGGCAAGCGGCATGGCGATCGCCCGGGTGCCGAGGATGACGGGGGCGTTCCACGGCGCCATGCCGAGAACGACGCCGGCCGGCTGGCGGATGCCCATGGCCAATGAGCCCGGCTTGTCGGACGGGATCACCTCCCCGCCGACCTGGGTGGTCATGGATGCGGCCTCGCGCAGCATCTGGCTGGCGAGCATGACGTTGAAGCCGCCCCAGATCGCGGTCGAACCGGTTTCCTCCACGACGAGTCGCATGAACTCGTCCTTTTTCGCTGCGAGCGTTTCGGACGCCTTTAGCAGCAGGGTGCGGCGCTCGTTCGGGCCGATCCTGGACCAGGCCGGGAAGGCGGCCGCGGCGGCGTCGACGGCCGCAACGGCGTCTGCGACGGTCGCTGCCGGTGCGGTGGTGGCGGGGGCCCCGGTCACCGGATCGTTCCGGGTGAAGGTCGCTCCGCCGGTTGCGCCAACCGGCTCTCCGTTGATGAGCATGTCGATTTTCATGGAAACCTCCTTGGTGGTTTTGTTGTTGCCTGGTGGCGCGTTCGGAGCACGCCTCAGGTCAGGTTTTTGACGATTTTCTTGAGCAGATCGAGAAGCTCGGCCTTGCGGTCGCCGACGATGTCATCGAGCTTCCGATCATGTTCCTCCGCGTGGGCCAGGAGGGACGCGAGCACCTCTTCGCCCGCTGGCGTGAGCCGCAGGTGTGCCCGGCGCCGGTCGGTCTCCGATGGCGTCCGGGTGATCAGGCCTTCGCGCAGCAGGGTCTGGACGAGGGGTGTCACTGACGACTTGTCGCGCGCGATCGCCCGGCTCAATTCCATCTGGGTGATGCCGGGATTTTCATGAATCAGCATCATGGTGGCGAAACGGCCTGGCCCCAGATGCGGCTTGCCGACGCGCTGGGCATAGGTCTGGAACGAGGCGTCCTGTGCGAGGCGCAGATTGAAACCGATGAAGTTTTCCAACGGGCCCAGGCGGATTTTTCCGTCACGTTCCGACGGTGCTGCGTCGGTCGGTTCGTTCGTTTCGCTCATACGCTCATTCCTCCATCGGCGATTGGCATGGCGCCGGTCGTAAGCCGCCCCGGCCAGAAGCAAGATAGAGGATGGGTCCGGGATTTCATCCGGGTTGCCATGGCGGTCGGGCGGAACGATCCGGTTGAGGGATTCGGTGCCGTCCCGTCCGAGTTCCTCGTCCGGGCCTTTTCCGGGGACGTCTCAGACGAAATTGCCAGCGGTCGCGATCCAATCATGTGACGGAAAACCCATTTGCCCGAGGTTTGGTCTGTTATGGTTTGAATTCAAACTATATCGCACAGGAATTGCACACAGTCACCTAATTAGTTTGCTCTCAAACTTTTTCCAGACCCCACCTGGCTCTGTTGGTGGCGGCCGAGACCGCGTCGCCGGTGATCTTCGGGACTTCGGGGCAATCGACCGTGATCCGGAATGCTTTTCGGGGAAGCTCAGGCGCCGATATAGGACATGTGCGGCCGTGGGCGGATCTGTCCGAATTTTGAGGCCGTATCTTATTTGTCCTGGTCGGGTTTGGCAGCCTTCAGGGGCGCCCGGCTGAGATCGTTGAGGGCGGAGGTTGCCTTCTCAAGGAGACGCATGAACTCGTCCCGTTCGGTTTCGCTCAGGCCGCTCATCATGATCTTCTGGGTTTCCAGGACGGCCGGCTGGATCTTTTCAAGCGCGGCACGCCCTTCCCTTGTGATTTCCAGAACACGGGCGCGGCGGTCCGTCTCGCTGACCTCGCGGGACAGGAAGCCCTTCTGCACCAGACGGTCGACCACGCCGGTGATGGTGGTGCGGTCATAGGCGATCAGGCCGGCGAGCGTCGCCTGGTCGATGCCGGGATGAGTGTTGACCTTGGACAGGGCCGCATACTGCACGGATGTCAGATCGAAGCCGGCGGCGCTGACTTCCGCATGAAAGATCGCGACTGAGATCTGCTGCAACCGGCGGATCAGGTGCCCCGGCATTTCCTCGATTTGTTGCACGGCCGTCTCCAAAAATCGGCTTGACGAATTGACAAGCCACAAATAGTAAGCATACTGATCATCAGTATACGGACTATATGATCCGCAGGAAAGGTTTTGTTTGAGCAAGGCCGGAACAAAGTCAAGCCCGGCGCCGGACGGAAGCTGCAGCGCCGGAAAATTTGGAGGAAACGCACATGCAATTTCATTTGAACGGTTTCACCACCGGCGATCCGGAAGTCCTGAAGCAGACCGAAGATGCTGCCTATCTGGCGAATACGGACACTCTTCCCGAAGAAGTCGATGTGCTGATCGCCGGCTGCGGCCCGGCAGGTCTCGCGCTTGCCGCCCAGCTCTCCAAATTCCCGGACATCAAGACCCGGATCGTGGAGCCGAAGGAGGGGCCGCTGACCCACGGCCAGGCGGACGGGATCGCGTGCCGGACGATGGAAATGTTCCAGGCGTTCAATTTCGCCGAAAAGATCGCCAAGGAAGCCTGCTGGATTTCCGAAGTCACCTTCTGGAAGCCGGATGAGGCCGACCGCACGAAGATCACCCGCGGGGATCGCATTCAGGATGTCGAGGACGGCCTGTCCGAATTTCCCCATGTGGTTCTGAACCAGGCCCGCGTCCACGACAATTATCTGGACGTGATGCTCAACTCGCCGAACCGTCTGGTGCCGAATTATTCACGTAAGGTGACGGACGTGAAGGTCGTCAACGGCGGCTCCAACGAGGCCTATCCGGTCACCGTGACCCTGGAGCGGGTGGATGACGCCCACAAGGGCGAGATCGAAACCGTAAAAGCCAAATACGTGGTCGGCTGCGACGGCGCGCGCAGCGCCGTGCGGACCGCGATGGGCCGTTCGCTCAAGGGGGAAGCCGCGCACCAGGCCTGGGGCGTGATGGATATTCTCGCCGAGACCGATTATCCGGACATTCGCATGAAGTCGGTGATCCAGTCGGCCGAAGAAGGCAGCCTCCTGATCATTCCGCGCGAGGGCGGCTATCTGTTCCGCGTCTACGTGGAGCTCGACAAGCTCGCCGAAGACGAACGTGTCTCCAACAAGAACATTACCCTCGATTACCTCATCGACGCCGCCAATAGGATCATGAGCCCTTACACCCTCGACGTGAAAGAGGCCGCCTGGTGGTCGGTCTATGAAATCGGTCACCGCATCTGCGACAAGTTTGACGACGTGCCGGCCGAAGACGTGGCCACCCGCCTGCCGCATGTGTTCATCGCGGGCGATGCCTGCCACACCCACAGCCCGAAGATGGGCCAGGGCATGAACGTCTCAATGCAGGACACGTTCAATCTCGGTTGGAAACTCGCCTATGTGCTTCAGGGCCGCTCGGGACCGGAACTGCTGCACACCTATTCGGCCGAACGCAAGGCGATCGCCCAGGACCTGATCGATTTCGACAGCGCCTGGGCAAGGGTGCTGAGCACGCCGATCAAGTCTGCGGAAAACCCGGACGGGATCGAGCCGGCCGAAGTCCGGAAGCATTTCCAGCAGATCGGCCGCTATACGGCCGGTGTCGCGACCGTCTACACACCGTCTGTGCTGACCGGCGAGTCCATGCACCAGGATCTGGCGAAAGGCTTCACCATCGGCTCGCGGTTCCATTCCGCGCCGGTCATCCGGCTCGGCGACGCCAAGCCGATGCATCTCGGACATACGGTGGAAGCCGACGGCCGCTGGCGTATCTTCGCCTTCGGCAACCGGGAAGATCCGACGGGGGCGTCCTCGAAGATCCGTGCCTTGTGCGACTTCCTGGAACAGTCTCCGGACTCGCCGGTGGTGAAATACACGGCCAAGGGCGCCGACCTCGACAGCGCGATCGATGTCCGCGCCGTGTTCCAGCAATATTTCCGCGATCTGGAACTGGAAGCCATGCCGTCGATGCTGCTGCCGAAGAAGGGCAAGTACCGGCTGACCGACCGGGAGAAGATGTTCTGCGCCGATGTGAAGAGCGGCAACGACATTTTCGACATGCGCGGCATCGACCGGGACAAGGGCTGCATCGTCGTCGTCCGTCCGGACCAGTACATCGCCCACGTGCTGCCGCTCGACGGCTACCAGGACCTCGCCGCCCTGTTCGACGGGTTTTTGTTGCCGCGGAATTGAGAGGTTAGGTTCTCTCTATTCTTTGCTTCACACCCGGTGTCGTCCCTGCGAAGGCAGGGACCCAGTACTCCGTGAGGTGGGTTGCTTGAACCGACAGGTCACGGCGTACTGGTTCCCGGGTCTCACTGGCGTTCGCCCGGGATTGTTTGTTTTGAGCGATGTTATGATGGGATTGGTCTCCCG